>Ga0326597_10001179_pt1 | contig 43008 bp, 36 predicted proteins | sample RVTome_12_FD_203789 | JGI IMG/M metagenome (GOLD analysis project Ga0326597, IMG submission 203789) | Soil microbial communities from uranium-contaminated site in the Upper Colorado River Basin, Wyoming, United States - RVT100D185 | ecosystem: Environmental > Terrestrial > Soil > Contaminated >...
CAGGCTCCCCGGACGCGGGGCGCCCGGCGCGCCGTAGTCGAGCTGCATGGTCTCGCCGAGGATCGAGTAGACGCCGCGCCGCCGGCCGCCGCCGGTGATGACGAAATCGATCGTGGGATTCGGCTTGGCCAGCGCTTCGAGCTCGATCGTGCCCGTTTCGGCAACGGCACCGGCGCCGTCCCGCATGACGTAGTCATAGCCATTGCTGGAGGGACCGGGGCGCGTGAACTCCAGCCGCGAGGCGAGGCTTCCGCCCTGCACGGTCCAGGCGCGCGTCATCGGGAACGAGACGTCCCGCGGGTTCGCGACGAACGGCTCGACGAGCTCCTGGATGTAGAACGCGTCGCGCCAGATCGCCTCGAACGCCTGGCGGGCCTCGCTGTCGAGGAACGGCTCGGGCGAGACGGCATTCGGGTTCGTCTGCCCCTCGTTCTTGCTGAAGTCGTCGAGCTGGAAGTGCGTGAACCCGTACGTGACGGGAATCGTTCCAATCGTCCGGTTGTACGAGCTGACAATCCCGAGCGGCTGCCCTGCGCTGATCCCTGCGCCGACGGATACGCCGGGCGCCAGCGTCCCGACGCCGTAGATCGTCCGGTAGGCGGGCCGCCCACCGACGAAGTGCTCGATCTGGATGCCGAACGCGGTGCCTCCTTCGCTCGGAAGCACCGATTGCACGGTGCCGGCCGCGGCCGCGATCACGGTGGCGCCAACCGCGTACTCGATGTCCCACCCCGGGTGGCCGTCGATCCCATGGTCGCCGATGTGAATGCCGAACGGGTTGAGGCCGAAGGCGTTGTTTGCCCGCTCTCCCGGCCGGACCGGCAGCGAAATGGTGAACGCCGCCGAGCCCGTCGTCGGACCGGGCGCCGGCGGCGCGTTGCCGGGTGGCGTGGACACGGCGGACGGAAAGGTCGGGTCGGGCGACCGCCCGCCGCAGCCCGGGAGTGCAAGGGCGAGCAGGAGGACTGCCGCCGAACGAGCGCACGACTCGGTCACGATCACCCTATCGGAGCCGCCCACGATCGAATGCAGTGGGCTTGCTGGTGGCTCGGCGGGGCATCGATCGCCGCCTATGCGGCCTCGATGTCTGACTTGAACCTGGAAAGGCGACCCTCGATCGCCGTGAGCTCCTGCTGTTTGTCGGTCAGGCCCTTGCGCTCCCCCTCGACGAACTGCACGTAGGGAGAGAGCCCGTCCTCGACGCGGCGGACGCTGCGGTCGATCTCCATCTCGAACTGGGTGGTCAGCGCGCCCGTCAGCTGCTCCCTGAGCTTGGCCAGGCGGTGCCGCAGCTCGCGCTTGGCGGTCTTGCGCCGGTACGGGATGACGACGAACCCGACGGTCGCGAGGACGCCGGCGGCGAGAATCCCGGTCACGTCGGCGGCGGTCGAGGTGGCAATCAGCGACACGGCCGCCCCGAGTCCGACCGCGCCGACCTCGAGCAGCGCCGCGTTGGCGACGGCCATCTGCACCGATTCGGCCATGCGCGCGGCCTCGGCGCTCTGATCGTGCGCGTCGAGCGTCAACTGTGCCGCCTTGCCGACCGTCTCGAGCAGCCGCGCCCGGTCGTAGTCGAACCCGCCGGCGAGCCGCCCCGCGACCCGCTCGGCATGCTCGCTCCGGCGCCGCGACAGGCGATCGCGAACGTCGGTCCACTGCTGCAGGTCGCTCGCGACGAGCCAGTCGATGAACCCTTCCACGCGCTTCTCGATCTGGCGCGGAAGATCGCCAATCACCTGGCGCTCGAACTCCAGCCGGATCCGGCTCTTGTTCATCAGGTCGAAGATGCGCCCCGCCCGGACCGTTTCCTCGAAGAAGGCATCGCCCCGCTTTTCGAACTGATGCAGCAGGTTGTCCACCTCGGCCAGGCGCAGCTGGAAGCCGCGCGTCATCTCCTGGCGAAAGCCGCTCAAGCCGGTGCGAATTGCGTGGACGGTGACGGAATCCTCCCGGAGCAGGTCGAGGCGCGTGCTCACGCGGTCGACGTACTGGCCGGCGAGCCGCAGGCCCACGCCCAGCGGGTTCAGGAGCTTCAACCGGAAGCGCTCCTGCTGGTTGAGCGTCGTCACGATGTAGTCCTCGAGCGCGGGAAAGCTGGAGGCGCGAAGCGCCGCGGCGTCGTCGGCCGTCTTCGCGGCCAGCGCCTGGCGGGCCGAGACCGCGAAGAGCTCGGGCGTGAAGCCGAGCAGCCCGCGGACGTTGTCGCGGACGAAGGCGCGAACCGTATCGAGATCCGCCGGGGTGGTCAGCAAATCGGCCTTGTTGACCGCGATGACGATCTTCTTGCCCCACTCGCGAATCTGGTGGAGGAACTGGCGCTCGCTTTCGGTGAACGGGCGGTCCGCGGAGGTGACGAACAGGATCAAGTCGGCGCGCGGCACGAAGCGCCGCGTCAGCAGCTCGTGCTCGCGCGCGATCGCGTTGGTGCCGGGCGTATCGACCAGGTGGATGTCGCGAAGCAGCGGCGCGCTCGCGGCGATCGAGCGCACGTCGGCGTCAGCCGGCCCTTCGCCCTGATCGACGTGTCGCAGGACCTGCACCTGGGTGGTCGTCGGCGTGACGCCCTCGGCCAGGACGCGCTCGCCCAGCAGCGCGTTGATCACGGCGCTCTTGCCCGCGTTGAACTCTCCGACGACCACCAGCAGGAAGAAGTCCTCGAGCTGCTGAAGCGACGCCTGCAGCGTCTTCTCGTCCTCGCTTTCGGCGGCGACCCGCACGAGCGCGGCGTGCAGATCGTGCAGGGCGGTGCGGACGTCGCGGATCGCTTCGTCTTGCTGCGGGCTCAGGATGCGGCTCGATTTGGCCATGGGCGCTCGAGTGGTGTCCCGACAATCTTGTCACACCCAATTCAGCCTTTTTCAACGAATCGGTCAGCGGTTCTCTCCTAGAATGAGCGATCATCCTCATCGACCTCACAAGGGTGCCGGCGTACAACGATGAGCTTCCCCGTGTTCATTCACTTCGGCCCACTGACTCTGCATCCGCACTGGGTGTTCGAAACGCTCGCCTACACGCTCGCGGGCTACGTGTACGCTCGCGACCGCCGCCGTCACGGCGACGTCGTCGAGACGAGAGTCCGCTGGTGGATCATCGGTGCGGCCGCACTGGGCGGACTCGTCGGCAGCCGCCTGCTGTATCTCGCCGAGGACCCCGTCGAGTCGGCGCGCCGCTGGTCGGAGCCGGCCTACCTGGCCGGCGGCAAGACCATCGTCGGCGGCCTGATTGGCGGGCTCCTGGCCGTCGAATGGATCAAGCGCCGGCTCGGCGTCGTGACGGCGACCGGCGATCTGTTCGTCGTGCCGCTGATGCTGGGGATGGCGGTCGGCCGCATCGGCTGCTTCCTGTCCGGCCTGGCCGATCGCACGTACGGCGTCGCGACGACGCTGCCCTGGGGCGTCGATTTTGGCGACGGCATCATCCGTCATCCGACGCAGCTCTACGAGATGGCCGTTCTTGCCGTCCTGGCCGTCCTCTTGCTCGTCCTCGTCCGCCGCATCCCGCTGGCGGGCGATCGATTCAAGCTGTTCATGATCGGCTACCTGACGTTTCGGCTGGCCGTCGACTTCCTCAAGCCAGCCGTCCGGATCGGCGGGCTGTCGGCGATCCAGTGGGCGGCGCTGGCGGCGGTCGCCTACTACGCGCCCCACGTGCCTCGCCTGGTTGCCGAGGCGCGCCGTGGCTGACCGCGTCCGCCCGTACCTGTTCTACGACGTCGCCGTGTCGATCTGCTCCACTTGCTACCGGAAGGTCGAAGGCAAGATCGTGTTTCAGGACGGCGCTGTCTACATGCTCAAGCGCTGTCCGGCGCACGGCCGCGAGCGCGTCCTGCTGGCGGACGACGTGGACTACTACCGGCGGTGCCGGGAGGTCTTCATCAAGCCGCCGGAGATGCCGATCGCCTTCAACACGCCGGTGCGGTGGGGCTGTCCGTACGACTGCGGGCTGTGCGCCGACCATCAGCAGCACTCGTGCCTGTCGCTGATCGAGGTCACCGACGCCTGCAATCTCCAGTGCCCGATCTGCTACGCGGAGAGCGGTCCCTCGCGGCAGCAGTACCGGACGCTCGACCACATCCAGCGGATGATCGACGCCGTCGTGCGCAACGAAGGGGAGCCCGACGTGGTCCAGATTTCCGGCGGCGAGCCCACGCTGCATCCGGACTTCTTCGCCATCCTCGACCGAGTGAAGGCCGCGCCCATCCGGCACGTGATGGTGAACACGAACGGCCTCCGCATCGCCGACGACGAGGCCTTCGCGAAGCGGCTCGCCGGCTACATGCCCGACTTCGAGGTGTATCTGCAGTTCGACTCGTTCGAGCGGCACGCGCTCATGACGCTGCGCGGGGCCGACCTGCGCGAGATTCGGGCGCGCGCGCTCGAACGGCTCAACCGGCTGGGCGTCTCCACGACGCTGGTCGTGACGCTGAAGAAGGGGCTCAACGACCAGGAGATCGGCCGGATCATCGATTTCGCGCTGGAGCAGCCCGCCGTGCGCGGCGTCACCTTTCAGCCGATCCAGGCGGCGGGCCGCCTCGAGCAGTTCGACCCGGCCACCGATCGGCTGACGCTCACCGAGGTGCGCCGGAAGATTCTGGAGCAGACGAGCGTGTTCCGGCCCGAGGATCTGCTGCCCGTGCCCTGCCATCCGGACAGCCTCGCCATGGGATACGCGCTGAAGACAGGCGGGGCCGTGGTGCCGCTCACCGGGCTCATCGATCCGAGCGTCCTCATCGAGGGAGGCCGCAACACGATCGTCTACGAGCAGGACGAGTCGGTGCGGCAGGGCGTCTTCAAGCTGTTCGCGACGAACCACTCGCCGGAATCCGGGGGGAACAGCCTCCGGGACCTCCTCTGCTGCCTGCCGCGACTGGGCGCCCCGGCGCAGCTTGGCTACGAGAACGTCTTCCGCGTCCTGATCATGCAGTTCATCGACGCGTATTCGTTCGACGTGCGCTCGGTCAAGAAGACCTGCGTGCACATCGTGCATCCGGACGGGCGGCTCATCCCGTTCGACACGTACAACCTGTTCTACCGCGATGGCCTGGAGCAGTCGCGTTTGACGCCGCTCAGACGGCGGGCCGAGCTGATGATGGAAGGGGGACTCGCGTGAAGCGCGCGCTCATCGTCGTCTTGATTGGCATGCTGATCGCGTCGGTGTCGGGCTTCAACGACAGGTCGCTGGCGCTCGACGGCGAAGGGCCGCAGGCCAGCGACGCCCATCTGAAGGAGATCGCGGCGCGCGCCGGCAACATCGGCGTCGGCCGCGTCGTCAGAATCGAGCGCACCGACGGCCGCCGGTTCAACGCCCTCCTCGAAGAAATCATGGCGGATGCCATGACCGTCGTCATCCTGGAGGGGCCGGATCGACAACGCGAGACGATTCCGTTCGCGGAAATCGTGAAGATCGACGAGGTCCGCGGGCACATGCTGCGGAACGTGCTGATTGGCGTCGGCATCGGAGCGGCGATACTGGTCGGAACGTGCGCGGCGGCGCTGTCCTCCTCGACGCGTTCCTCCTCGACGCCGCCGCAGGCCAATCGCTGAAGGCGGCGGGCGGACCGCCGACGCAGTCGCGCTACCGCGGCCGGCGGAACTCCCATGTACACCGCCTTGCCGACGATGTGTCCCTGCATCGCCTTCATGACGTTCGGGCGCGTCTCGAAGGCGTCGGCCGCCGGCGGCACGTCCAGCTTCCTGTCGATCGCGAAGATCTCGAAGCGGCTTCGAGCGTAAATGGTATCGTTCGAAGTGCCCAACGACGCGAAATCTTCGCAGACGGCCCTCCTCGAAGGCTCCATCCTCGGCTCGCTGTTCCGGCTGGCCGTTCCCATCGTCCTGGCGACGGTCCTGCAGAGCGCGTACATGCTCACCGACGCCTTCTGGGTGGGCCGGCTGGGCGGGTACGCGGTGGCGGCCGTGGCGGTCAGCTTTCCCATCACGTTCCTGATGATCGCGCTCGGCGCCGGCATGGCCATCGCGGGCTCGACGCTGATCGCCCAGTACTTCGGCGCGCGCAACGAGGCGATGGTCAACCACGTCGCCGCCCAGACGCTGCTCATCGTCGTCGTCCTGTCGGCGGTCCTCGGCGCCCTCGCCTACTGGCTGGCGCCCGCCATCCTCGGTTTGATGGGCGTCGAGCCGGAGGTGATGCCCGGCGCGGTGCAGTTCATGCGCGTGTCGGCCCTCGGCATCGTCTTCGTCTTCGGCTTCGCGATGATCCAGGCCGTCCTGCGCGGCGTCGGCGAAGTGCGGATGCCGCTGTACATCGTCCTCGGCACGGTGCTGCTGAACTTCGTGCTCGACCCGCTCCTCATCTTCGGCGTCGGCCCGATCCCGGCGAACGGCGTGGCCGGCGCCGCGCTGGCGACCATCGGCACGCAGAGCCTGGCGGCGGCCGCCGGGCTCTGGCTCCTGCTCTCCGGCCGCTTCGGCATCCGCCTCGCGGCGCACAACTTCCGGCTCGATCTGCCGTTCGCCAGGCGCGCGTTCCTGCTCGGGTTTCCTGCCTCGATCGAGCAGACGACGCGCGCGCTGGGCCTGACGGTGATGACCTTTCTCGTCGCCAGCTTCGGCACGGTGACGGTCGCCGCGTACGGCATCGGCTTCAACGTGTTGAGCTTCATCCTCATTCCGGCGGTGGGGCTGTCGCTGGCCACCTCGACGCTGGTCGGCCAGAACATCGGCGCGGGCCGGATCGAGCGCGCCGCGGCCATCGCGCGATCGAGCGCCCTCATCTCGTTCGGCAGCCTGACCGTCATCGGCGTGCTGGTGTTCGTCCTCGCGCTGCCAATCGTCCGCTTCTTCGTGCCCGCCGACGCCGCCGTGATTGCCGCGGGCGCAACGTTCCTGCGGATTGTGGCCCCGTCGTTCGGCTTCATGGGCCTGCAACTGGCGCTGACCGGCGTGTTTCGCGCGTCCGGCAACATGTTCGCCACGATGACGCTGGCGCTCGTGTCGCAGTGGGTCTTCCAATTCCCCATCGCGTACATCCTGTCGTTCCACTCCAATCTCGGCGCGGAGGGTCTGTGGTGGGCCTTCCCGGCGTCGAGCGTGGCCACCGCCGCCATCACGGTGATCTGGTTCCTGAAGGGCGACTGGAAGCGGACGCACCTCACCACCGAGGAACGCCTGGTCGAGGCGGTTTCAGAGGAGATCCTGATCGAAGAGGGGATCCACTGACCCGCGTCAGAGCCCGAGCGTGTAGAGGATCTTCGTCGCCGCCCGCCTGTCGAGCGTCGCGAACCGCGACAGCAACGGATCGTCGACCCAGTTGTGCGTGTACACCAGGTACAGGTCGCTGCCGGGCGTGATGATCCATCGGAACCGCGACTGCCAGCCGAGCACGCGGCTGACCGAGTCGTACTGGACGTTGTTCGTGAGGGCGATCCAGGGACTGAACTGCGTGTCGGCGATGGCGCGGAACAGGCGCGTCGTGAAGCGCCCCTCGGCCAGGTCGACGCGGTTGAGCTCGGTATCCACATACAAGACGATGCCCGGCCGGGGCCGGATCGACAGGTTGAGGTTCACCAGCCGGCGGTCGCCCGAATAGAACCTGCCCACGTCCAGCGTCGCCATCACGGCCAGGATGCGCTTGTTGGCGGTGGATGCCTGGAAGCGCACCCGGTTGAAGTCGTACTCCTGTCCGTTCGGAAGCACGATTCTTGAGCTGACGTGAAAATCCTCGTCGAGCCGCTCATGGCTCGACGTAACGTGCGCCTCGAACGAGTCCTGCGACTGAAACTGCACGCGAAACGCCGTCACGTCGAAGGTCCGGAGCAGCAAATCGTTCTGGCCGGTGTCGAACTGGATATCGCCCTCGACGCCGAACGTGTACTGCCGCACCAGGCGGCTGTTCCTGGGCCGGGGCTGAAACCTGAACTGCGGGCTGTAGCGTCGGTACCCGTTCCGCAGGGTGAACCCGACGACCGGGTTGTAGTTCTCCTGCACCTCGCGAAACGACACGCCCCCGGTGTAGCGGTCGTTGGGGTACTCGACGGTGAGGCCATACGCGTGATTGCGGCCGGTCTCGAGCGGGTTCGTCGTGCGCAGCACGTAGCCGGTCGTCTCGAGGTTCTGGCTCCCCCTGAACGTGTTGGTCGCGAAGCGGAAATCGAGGCCGGCGGTCGTCAGAGCGTCGGCCGGGTCGCCGCGGGTATCCCGGCGGGTGTAGAGGGCGCCGACGTACGACTGCCGGAACATCCGGCGCTTCAGGCGCGCGACGCTGAAATCCTCGCCCAGAGCGCCTCCCTCCTCGCCGGTCCTGATCTGCAGGAAGCCCACGTCCTGGCTGCCCATCTGCCCCGTCACCTTCGTGCCGACGTCGATCTTCTGGGGCAGACCGTAAGCATCGAGGCCGATGCGCCGGCTGAAGAAGGGGACGACCGCCGTGTCGGTGCCGCCGCCCGCGGGGCCAATCCGCTGTGTCGAGCTGATGAAGTCGAAAAACGACGCCCCCTCGAGGAAGAAGCCGCGCTTCTCGGGGAAGAACAGCGAGTAGCGCGTGAGGTTGACCTGCCGCTGGTCGACTTCGGTCTGCGCGAAGTCGGTGTTGATCGTCAGGTTCGCCCGGACGGCCGGGGTCAGGCTGTAGTAGAGATCGAGGCCCGCGTTGGCGTCGGCTTTCGTGTCGGCGTCGCCCCGGCCCGGCGACGCCGTCGCGATCGTCGCGGCGTACGGCCGGATGTCGAGGCCGATGCCCTGGACGACGTCGCTGATGCCGAGCAGGAGGCCGCTGTTCTGAATGCGAAACAGCCCCTGGTTGTAGGCCCAGCCGGACCAGAGGAGCTCCTCGTTCTTGCGCCGCACGGTCCGCTGGAAGTTGACGCCCCAGCCGCGCGCGTTCGGATCGAAGTTCAGCGTGCGGAACGGGATGCGGATCTCGATGGTCCAACCGATCTCGCTCCGGCGGGTGTACGCATCCCAGATCCCGTCCCACTCGCGGTTCACCGGACCGATCGGCCCCATCAGCGAGTCGGCCATCAGCCCCGACGGGTTCATCTCGAAGAAATAGCCCCCTTGACCGTTGAGGAAGGGGTCGAACACCCACATGAAGCGGTCGTCGGCGCGGAGGAACTCGTCGCGCTTCATCGTGTTGCCGGCCAGCCGGTCGGGCTCCGAGTCGAAGCAGGTGACGGCCATGTACAGCGCCTCGCGGGACACGGCGAAGCGCACCTCCGTCCGCTCGGTCGGCGCCGCGCCGTTTACCGGATCCTGCTGCACGAAGTCGGTGGCCGGCACCGCGCGGCCCCAGACCGCCTCGTCGAAGCGGCCGTCGAGCGTGATCCGCTCGCCGTCGTCCAACCGAACGGCGGTGACCGTCCGGCGTTCGCCCTCGGAGGCGCCCGCCTGCGCGAAGGTGGTGGATGCGACCCCGGCAGACAGCACGGTGACGAGTCCGAAGCAAAGATGAATGCGCATGGCTCGGGAAGAAAGGATCCTTCAAGAATGAACGAATGAACGGAATGGGCCTCATTGTACCTGGTCTACAACGATCGGCGCGACACCTCGCGCCACGCGCTCGTCGAGCGCGCCCTCATCCTGAAATTCACGAACCTGTTCGACTTCTGAGAACGGCAGGCCTGCGACGGCGGCGGGAATCGCAGGGCGGAGCTGCCTCCGCCCTGCGTCGGTCGGATACGAATCGCTAGAGGGTCGGTCGAGTCGCGCCGCTAGTTGGTCGCGAAGCAGTAGAAGCGGCCGGCGCCACCGGTGGACACGAGGTTGGCCTGGCTGCAGCCCTTGCTCGCGTGCGTCGAGTTCCACGACGTGTTGCCGCCGCCCATCCGATCGGAATGTCCGAGCTGCGCGCTGTCGCCGGTGTTGCTCGTCCAGTTGCGGCAGGTGCGGTCCCCGCCCGGAGGGAAGGCAGTGCCATCGAGCTGAGAGCCGGTCAGGATGTCGTGCTGGTTCGGGCTGTCGCCCACGCCGTTGACCATCTGCCCCTGCTCGGTCAGCGCGGTCACCTTCGTCAGGCTGTTGCCGCGGCGCGCCTGCTCGAGGGTGTCGCCGTGCAGGTCGGCGACGTCCTGGGCGATACGCTGGCCCTTGGCGTTGAACCAGGGGCCCTTGCCGATCCGGTCGCGCGCGTTGACCGCCCCGGGGCCCTGGGTGCTGAGATACGCGCGCCACGTCTTGCCGGTCGAGGCGGCGGCGGCGGCGAGCGACGCGCAGTGCTTGTCGGCGCCTTCCAGGCCGCCGAGGTTGGCGCCGTCTCCCGAGCCCGCGCTGGTGACGAAGAAGCTCATGGGCTGCGGCGGCGGCTGCTGGGCCTCTACCTGGCGCTGCTCGATCAACAGGAGCCCGGCGACGAGCGCGGCCGCGGCGCCGGCGGCAAGAACAGTACGCTTGTAGCTGACCTTCATCTCAGTTCCCTCCATAAGATTGCCAAAACTGCCGGCGGCCACAGATGGCCTCGGCGATGCGATGCACGACACATGATAGCCGGGACAGGGCAATTGCCAAGCACGACTTCGCGCAATGGCTCAGCTGTGCGCCGTAACGCAAGCAAGCGCCGGGTCTGGCGCCTGCCTGGGTGACCCCGTAGTGTATCGTGCCGATATCCCCCTTGGAGACCACATGCTCAAAAAGATTCTCCTCGGCGGCCTCGGCCTGCTCCTCGTTGGAGGGCTGGGGGTATACATGCTGGCCCGGTCGGTCCTCGCCCAGGACTCGGTCCGCGAGGCGCTCGCCGCGCAGGTTTCGCAGGCGATCGGCCAGCCGGTCAAGATTGGGGCGATCGGGGCGTCGATCTTCCCGCGCATCAGCGTCCGCCTGGGCGAGGTCGCAATTGGCGAGCCTGCGCGGATTCAAGTCCGAGCCCTGCACGTCGGAACCGACCTGGCAGCGCTCCTGTCGCGCAGAATCGAGCACGGGAGCATGCGGCTGGAAGGGGCCCGGATCGAGCTGCCGCTGCCGGCGCTCGCGCCGTCGTCCGCAGGCGCTGCCGGCGATGACGGCGCGGACGCCGACGCTGGCTCGGGCGTGGAGATCGTGTCGATCGACGAGATCGTCCTGCACGATGTCGAAGTCGTCAGCGGCGGACGCACGCTGCGCGGCGAGATCGAAGCCGTGCCGCAAGACAAGGGGATCGCCCTGCGCCGGCTGATGCTGAGCGCCGACGACACGACGCTCGAAGCGACCGGCCAGATCACCGATCTGGCCGGCCCGGTCGGCGAACTGGCCATCAAGGCCGACCAGTTGAACTTCGATCGGCTGCTCGCGTTCGTCGAGGCGTTCTCCGGGGGCGCCGGCGTCGCATCGGCGCCGACGGGAGCCGCCGAACGGCCGGCGACACCCAAGGCCAACGCCCCCGCCATGAACGTGACGGTCTCGCTCGACGCCAACCGGGCAACCATCGGCGCGCTGGCGATCGACAGGGTCTCGGGGCGCGCCCGGGTGACCGATGGCGGCGCCTCGCTCGACCCGCTGGCGTTCGGCCTCTTCGGCGGCCGCTACGAAGGCGCGCTGGCGCTGACGCTCGGGAGCGGCGCGCCTTCCTTCCGGTGGACCGCGACGCTGGCCGGCATCGACGTCGCCGCCGCGACGGCCTTCGCGGGCAGCCCCGGCACGATGACCGGCCGGCTGGCGGGACGCATCGACCTCAGCGGGGAGGGGGCCGACGCGGCCGCGGCGATCCAGAGCGCCCGGGGCACGGCCCGTATCGACATCGTGGACGGCATGATCAAGAACCTCGGCCTCGTGCGGGGCCTGGTGGTCGCGACCTCCATGCGCCCGGATGCCAAGGAGCAGGCGGCCGGCACCTCGACCGACGAGCCATTTTCGAAGCTCGGCGCGACGCTCACCATCGCGGGTGGGGGCGCCAGCACCCAGGATCTGCTCTTCGACTCGGAGAACCTCCGCCTGGCCGCCGCCGGCGGCGTCCAGCTGGACGGCAGCGCCATCAACCTGAAGGGCCAGGTGCAGCTCTCGGAAAAGCTCACCGAGCAGGCCGGACGGGACCTGGTGCGGTATGCCGGGGAGAATGGGCGCGTGACCCTGCCGGCGACCATCACCGGATCGGCGAGCGACCCGCGGGTCCGGATCGATGCCGGGGACATGGCGAAGCGCGCCATCCGCAACCGGGCCACCGAAGAAGCGCAGGGCGCCGTCAAGAAGGGCCTCGGCGGGCTGTTCAAGCGACCCTAGCCGGCCTCAATTGACTCACGGAACCTCTGCTGCCCGGCGGGAGTGACGCCGATAGGGAGGACATGCGCCCAGCTCCCAGCCGGCGCGTGTGGAGTTTCTCATGGACGGCGTGACCGCAATCTTCCTTGTCGTATCCAGCCTCGGCATCGGCGTGGTCATCGCGCGCCTGGCCCTGAGCGAGGTTCTCCGGATGGCCCGCATCGGATCGAGCGACCGGCGACATCAGTAAGCCTCGACCCGCGGAACAGGCCGCCCACCGGGCGGGACTTGGCCGGCGCGTGCATTTGCGTCACACTGTCCGCCAGTGTACCCGGCGATCCTGACCATCCATTCCTGGCTGCGGTGGGCGACGCTCCTGCTCGCCATCGGCGCCACGCTCAACGCCTTCCGCCGCGATCCGCTGCTCTCCGAGCGCATGCCGGGCCGGCAGTGGGACACGCTGTTCATGATGGCGCTCGATGTTCAGGTGCTGTTCGGCCTGCTGCTCTACTTCGGGCTCAGCCCCCTCACCAAGACGGCGATGAACGACTTCGGGGCCGCGATGAGCGACTCCGGCCTCCGCTTCTGGGCGGTCGAGCACATCTCGATGATGCTTGCGGCCGTCGTCATGGTCCGCGTCGGACGGGTGCTGGCGCTCACGGCCAAGACCGCCGCGGCGCGGCGCCGACGGCGCCTGTTGCTGTTTGCGGCCACCACCGCCGTGATCGTGGCCGGCATCCCGTGGCCGGGCCTGGATCACGGCCGGCGCCTCTTCCCGCCGCCGCTCGGCTAGTGGGGCCTCTCCGGCTGCCTCAGGGGCGCGCGGGGGACGTTGCCGCGTCGCTCGAATCCGGAACGAGCATGCGGATCATGCCGTCCTGCCGTGACGTCAGGAAGAGCTCTCCGTCCCGGCTGCGGCCGAGATGAAGGTCCGCCCGCGTGACCGTGGCTCCCATCGTCGCCTCGACGAGCTCCCGAAACGTGACGTACGTGCGATTGCCGCTGGAGTCTCGCACGTAGAGCTGGACCTCCTCGACCGGCGCGACGGTCCGTGGAATCCCGTCGTCGGCTTTTTTCATCGCGGCGAGGTCGGCCACGAAGAGGCGTCCGCGCACGAGGTCGCCGAACACGAACTTGCCGCGGAGCGCGGCGATGCGGCCGTAGTACGCGAATCCGCCGGTCACGGCCTGGCCGTCGTTGTGGTCGTAGACCACCACCGGATAGGTGAACCCGTCCTTCTGCCGCCCGTCCAGGATCTCCGCCGGCAGGGGGAACAGGTCCCTGAGCGCCCCGCCGGGCCTCGTCACGCCGTTCTCGAAGAACCCCTCGCGGCGCATCCAGCCGTAGTTCTCGCCGTTGCGAACGATGTTGATCTCCTCGACGTGGTTCATCCCGATGTCCGACGCGAACATCGTCCCGTCGGTGAGGTCCCATGAAAGTCGGTGCGCGTTGCGGAAGCCGTAGGCGTAGATTTCGCCGAGCGTGGCCGGATCGCCGTCCGCGGCCAACCTGTTCACCGCCGGAATCGTGTAATCCCCGAGGCCCTTCATCCCTCCCGACACCGACGGACGGCGCGGATCGATCCGGAGGATCGCGCCGATCACCGTATCGAGGCGCTGCGTCTGGCCGGGATTGTTCGCGTGCGGTCCCCCGCCGTTGCTGAATCCCAGGTCGCTGCCGCTCGTGTAGAGCAGACCGTAATCGGGGGCGCCGGGCTTCGCGGTCGGGTTGAACTCCACGGCGCCGAAGGGGTGGGCCAGGTTGGCGACCACGTGGGCCACGCGGAGCAGCTCACGTCTGGCGCCCTCGAAAGTGTTCGCCGCCGGGTTCGTGGCGCGCCACTCCGTGATGACGTTGTGGTAGGTCACATCGGCCGGGGTGAACCCCGGCGGGATGAAGTTCGGCGTCGCGGGATTGCCCGTCGGGCGTTCGGCGTGCACCGTGTAGAAGAGCCCGTTCCGCTCGAATTCCGGGTGGAAAGCGAAGCCGATGAACCCGCTCTCCAGCCTGTTGTAGACGGCGAACGGGAAGGCGGCGGCGACGTTCGCGTAGACCGAGGGCTGGTTGTCGCGACCGAGCAGGTACAGGAACCCGCGCGAGTCGTTCGCAAACCGCCGGCCATCCGGAAGGTCGCGGACGTAGCTGACCCGCGCCCAGCCTGCCGGCGTGACGTCCTGATCGGCGGGGCGCAACCCTCGTGTCTCCGGCAGGCGCACCACGTCTCGAATTTCGACGCTCAAGCCGCGTTTGACGACCGGCGCCGGTATGGGATCGCCGATCTGCGCGTGGATCACGCCAGCGGCGCAGAGCGCGAGGACGAGGAACAGGGCGGACGGAGGCGCCTTATGCATGTGCCCTCCTACGGGCGTATGAGTGCCGATCGGGCTCCGGAAACACGCGTCAGGTGCGCCGCCGGTCAGGGAAGGGGACGAGCACTTGCGTCGCCGTGCGCGGCCGCCGTGGTCCCCTCGCACAGCACACCGAACGCGAAGCCGCGCGCCTTGAGCGCCGGCACGAGCTGGCGCGTCGCCTCCACGGCGTAGCGCCGATCCGCCGCCGGATCCACATGATGGCCGTCGTGCATCACGACGATGTCGCCGGTCGAGACGCGGCGGGCGAGCCGCCGGGCCAGCCCCTCCGCCTCTCGCGGCCGGTAGAAGTTGAAGTCCCACAGACCCCAGCTCCACCCGACGAGCCGGTGATCGATCTGGATCAGCCCCTCGTACATCGAACCGCTGCGCCACCCCGCGTGGGGACGGAAGAGGCGGCAGGGCCTGCTGCCCGCCATGCGCTCGATGCGATCGGCATTGTGCGTCAGCAGCGCCGCCAGGCTGTCCGGCGTCTTGATCATCAGCGCGCGCGTGTCCGCGTGCAGCGCGACCGCGTGCCCCTCGTCGAACATGCGACGGACGATTGGCGCGGTGTCGCCCGTCAGGTGCGCGTCGATCAGGAAGAAGGTCGCGCGGGCGCCGGCGTCGCGAAGCTGATCCAGCAGGGCCGGCGTCGCCGTCGGGTTCGGCCCGTCGTCATAGGTGAGGTAGACGGTGGGCGCCGCGCCGGCGGGCGCCATGCGCCAGATGGATCGGGACGGGGCGAAGCCCTCGAGCAGAAACGGAAAGGGCGCGGTGTGGGCCAGAGTAATCACGCTGAATCCAAGAATGAGCAACCAGAGCATTTATCGTCCGCGCCTGTCGACGGGCGCGCCTCGTGATACAAGATCATACCAGGAGGCTGCGATGCGCTTCTACGACCGGCGGACGGCGGCGATCGTCCTCATCGTGGCCGCGGCCCAGCTGGCGGCGGCTTCCGCGCGGCAGAGCCTGGTCGGGGCGCAATCGGACTGGCAGACCGCCGCCCGGCTGCGCATGGTCGAGACGCAGATCAAGGCGCGCGGCATCAGCAGCGCCGCGGTGCTCGAGGCGATGGCCCGCGTCCCGCGCCACCTCTTCGTGCCCGCCGACCTCGAGCGCCGCGCGTACGACGACACGCCCCTGCCCATCGGCCTGGATCAGACGATCTCCCAGCCGTTCATCGTCGCGTACATGACCGAAGCGCTGGCGCTGGAGAGCGCGCGCGACCAGACGGTGCTGGAGATTGGAACCGGGTCGGGGTATCAGGCCGCCGTGCTCGCCGAGCTCGTGCGGGAGGTCTACACGATCGAGATCGTGCCGGAGCTGGCCGACCGCGCCCGGCGCACGCTGGCGCAGGCCGGCTACCGCAACGTGCACGTGCGCACCGGCAACGGCTACCTGGGATGGCCCGAGCTCGCGCCGTTCCCGCGCATCATCGTCACGGCTGCGCCGGACGAAATTCCGCCGGCGCTCGTCGAGCAGCTCGCCGTCGGCGGCACGATGGTCGCGCCGGTCGGCACACGGTTTCAGGAAATCGTCATCGTCACCAAAGATGCGATCGGCGTCTCGGAGAAGCGGACGCTGCCCGTTCGCTTCGTCCCGATGATCGGGAAGCCCAAGTAGGCAAACGCACTTTTGCAGTGCTTGGCGGGAAAAGCACCTTGGAGTGCTCCGCGCGAAAAGCACCCTGGTGCTCGTTGGAAACCGCTAGGCGAACTGGGCGAGCTCGTCCTCGCCGAACCCGACCTCCCGCAGCACCTCGCGCGTGTGCTCGCCGAGCAGCGGCGCGCGGCGCCCGACGAGCGGGGGCGTCTCCGACATCTTCACGGGGGAGCCCAGCGTCCTGATCCGCCCCAGCGTCGGATGGTCGGTTTCGACCACCATCCCCCTGGCCTGGATGTGCGGGTCGGCGAAGACCTGCTCGTAGTTGTTGATGGGCCCGCAGGGCATGCCGTTGGCTTCGAAGAGCGCGACCCAGTGGGCCCGAGGGTGGGCGATGGTCACCGACTCGATCAGACCGGCGAGCCGGGACCGGTTGCGGACGCGGCCGGTGTTGTCCGTAAAGTCCGGATCCGCGGCCCACTCCGGGTGCTCCAGCAGCTCGCACAGGCGGTGAAACAACCGGTCGTTGGCGGCCGCGAGCGTGATGAACCCGTCGGCGCAGCGAACGGCCTGGTACGGAGCGGTCATCCGGTGCGCCGACCCCATCGGCTCGGGGATACCGCCGCCCGCGAAATACTGGGTGGCTTCCCACACCGACAGCGCCACGCCCGCCTCGACGAGGGAGGTGTCGATGTACTGCCCCTGGCCGGTACGCGTGCGATGATGCAGCGCCGCGAGGATCGCGGAGAGGGCGAACAGGCCGGCGCCGAGGTCGGTCAGCGGCACCCCGACCTTGACTGGCGGCCGCCCCGGCTCGCCGGTGATCGACATCAGGCCCGACACCCCCTGCGCCACGAGGTCGAAGCCGCCCTTCGCCGCGTACGGGCCGGTCTGCCCGTAGCCGGAGATCGACGCGTAGATGAGGCCCGGATGCTCCTGCGCAAGCGCCGGGTAGTCGAGCCCGAAGCTGCGCATGACCCCCGGCCGGTAGTTCTCGATGACGATGTCGGCGCGGCGCGCCAGTCGCCTGAAGGCCTCCTGCGCGTGACCCTTCTTCAGGTCCAGCACGATGCCGCGCTTGCCGCGGTTGACCGCGTTGAAGCTCGGGCTGTCGTTCTCGATCGCGCCCGACATGACGCGGGTGGAGTCGCCGCCCGGCGGTTCCACCTTGATCACGTCCGCGCCCATGTCGCATAGTTGCATCGCGCAGAAGGGACCCGCCATGACCTGCGTCGCGTCCACGACCCGAATGCCCTGGAGCGCGCCGGCGCCCGCAACCGTCTTCTCCATTTGAGGAGCCCTCAGGTGTCCACCCCGCGCGTGCTGTTCGAAGTCGAAGGTCCCACCGCGGTCCTGACGTTCAACCGTCCCGAGGCGCGCAACGCCATGACCTGGGAAATGTACGAAGCGCTCGTCGGCGCCTGCGACCGGGTCGACCGCGACCCGTCCGTCCGCGTCTTCGTGCTGAGGGGGGCGGGCAAGGCGTTCGTCTCGGGCACCGACATCGAACAGTTTACGCGCTTCGGGTCGCGCGACGATGCGCTCGCCTACGAGCATCGCATCGACGAGGTCGTCGAGCGGCTCGAGCGCGTCGCGGCGGCGACCATCGCCCAGGTGCAGGGGGTTGCCGCGGGCGGCGGCTGCATGATCGCGCTCGCGTGCGATCTGCGCGTCTGCTCGCCCGAGGCGCAGTTCGGCATGCCCATCGCCCGAACGCTCGGCAACTGCCTGTCGGCCGCCAACTACGCCCGCCTGCTGGATCTGCTCGGTCCTGCGCGCGTGAAGGATCTGCTCTTCACCGGACGGCTGATCGACGCGGCCGAGGCGGCGGCGCTCGGGCTCGTCACGCGCATGGCCGACGCGACGGCAATCGAAGCCGCCGTGCGCGGGCTCGCCGCCACCATCGCGGCGAACGCGCCGCTGACGATCCGTGCCACCAAGGAGTCGATCCGGCGGCTGCAGGTCGAGCGGCGGGTCGATCCGGCGCAGACCGAAGACCTCATCGCGGCGTGCTACGGGAGCGACGACTTCAAGGAAGGGGTGGCCGCGTTCCTCGCCAAGCGGCGGCCCGTCTTCACCGGGCGGTGAGGCGGTCGAACCGCGCGGAGCTTACAGCGGGCGGGCAGTCTGCTCGGGTCTGCCGCACAGGCTGTCCATCGCGGCGTCGACGCCGCCCTTCGAGGCCGGGACGCCGGCCAGGGAGAGCGCCATCTCGACGCCGCACAGCGTCCCCGCCAGCATCAGCTCGTTGAAGTCTCCGAGGTGACCGATGCGGAACGCCCGCCCTTTCAAGCGGCCGAGCCCCGCGCCGAGCGACAGGTTGAGCCGCTCGGCGGCCACGGCGCGGAAGGCGTCCGCGTCGTGGCCCTCGGGCATCATCACCGTCGTCAGGACGTTGCTGTGCTCCTCGGGGCACAGGCAGCCGATCTCCAGGCCCCACGCGCGCACGGCGCAGCGGGTGGCCTCGGCCAGCCGCTGGTGGCGCGCGAAGACGTTCGGCAGCCCTTCCTCGGCCAGCATGAGCAGCGCTTCGCGCAGGCCGTACAGCAGGTTCGTCGCCGGCGTGTAGGGAAAGAAGCCCGACGCGTTCGCCGCGAGCATCGGCTCCCACGCCCAGTACGACTTCGGCAGCCGGGCGGTGCGCGAGGCGGCCCGCGCCTTGTCGCTGATCGCGTTGAAGCTGAGCCCCGGCGGCAGCATCAGCCCCTTCTGGGATCCGGTCAACGTCACGTCGATGCCCCAGGCGTCGTGGCGAAGATCGATCGAGGCGAGCGACGACACCGCGTCGACGAGGAGCAACGCCGGATGGCCGGCGCGATCGATCGCGCGGCGGATCTCGGGGATCCGGCTGGTGACGCCCGTCGACGTCTCGTTGTGCACGACGAGGACGGCGCGCACCTGCGGGTCGGCGCGCAGCTTCGACTCGACCGACGCCGGATCGACGCCGCGGCGCCAGTCGCCCGGCACGACATCCACTTCGAGGCCCAGCCGTCTGGCCACATCGCACCACAGGCGCGCGAACTCGCCGATGTCGAACGCCAGAATCCTGTCGCCCGGCGACAGGGTGTTGACCAGGGCCGCCTCCCAGGCGCCCGTGCCCGAGGCGGGAAACATCACCACCGGCCCCGCGGTCTGAAAGACCGCCTTCAGGCCCTCGAGCACCGTCCGGCCGAGCGCCGCGAACTCGGGGCTCCGATGATCGATCGTCGGCTGGGCCATCGCCCGGAGGACGCGATCGGGAACGTTGGTGGGACCGGGGATCTGGAGGAAGTGACGTCCGCTGTGATGCATGTCGCGCGAGGAGCGATCCTATTACCTTACAGGGCGCCGCACAACATCCGCCCGTATAATCGTCACCACTTCCGATGGATGTCGAAGCGCTCCGCCGCGAGCTGGCATCGAAGATCACTGGCGAGGTTCGGTTCGACCGCGTGTCGCGCGCCCTCTACTCGACCGACGCCAGCGTGTATCAAATCGAGCCGATCGGCGTCGTCGTCGTGCGCTCGCGCGACGATGTGGTGCAGGTCGTGCGGACGTGCCGCGCGTTCGGCTGTCCGCTGACGGTGCGCGGCGGCGGCACCTCGCAGGCGGGGCAGGCCATTGGCGCCGGCCTGCAGGTGGACACCTCCAAGTACTTCAACCGCGTGCTCGAGGTGGACGCAGCGGGCCGATGGGCGCGCGTCGAGCCGGGCATCGTGCTCGACGAGCTGAACGCCGTTCTCCGCCCGCACGGCCTGCGATTCGCGCCGGACATCTCGACGGCCAGCCGCGCCACCGTCGGCGGCATGATGGCCAACAACTCGAGCGGGGCGCGATCGGTGCTCTACGGCAAGACGATCGACCACGTGCTCGAACAGCGCGTCGTCCTGTCGGACGGATCGGTCGCTCACTTCCGCCCGCTCAGCCCGGCGGAGCTCGAAGCCGTCTGCCGCGGAGAATCGCTCGAAGCGGCCTGCTACCGCGAAGTCCGCCGCGTCGCGCGCGACTGCGCGGACGAGGTGGAGCGCCGGTACCCGAAGATACTGCGCCGCGTCGGCGGCTACAACCTCGATTGCTTCGTGCGGCCCGATGCCCCGTTCGACCTGACGAAGCTGATGGTCGGCTCGGAGGGCACGCTCGGCGTGGTCCTCGAAGCGAAGCTCCGGCTCGTGCCGCTGCCGGCGGCGAAGGCGGTGATGGCGATCCAGTTCGCCGACCTGCTGCAGGCGCTCGAGGCGACGCCGGCGATTCTCGAGCACCGGCCGTCCGCCGTCGAGGTGATGGATCGCTCGATCCTCGACAACACGAAGCAGAATGCCGCGCTCGATCGGCTGCGGCGCACCTTCATCGAGGGCGATCCCGGCGCGCTGCTGTGCGTCGAGTTCTACGGAGATCGCGCCGACGAGCTGCCGCCCCGGCTGGATGCGCTCGAGCGCGACCTCGTCGCGCGCCGCTTCGGCTATCGCTACCACCGCGCCGTGGAACTGCCCGCGCAGGCGCAGATCTGGAGCCTGCGCGAGGCGGCGCTCGGGCTGTCGATGGCGATGAAGGAAGACGCGAAGTCGCTGTCGTTCGTCGAAGACACGGCCGTGGCCCCCGAGAAGCTCCGCGACTACATCGCCCGGTTCCTGGCGATCGTCGGCCGGCACGGCACGACCGCCGGCGTGTACGCCCACGCGTCGGTCGGCTGCCTGCACGTGCGGCCCGTCGTGAACCTGAAGACCGAGGAGGGCGTGCGCAAGTTCGAAGCGATCGCGAACGACATCGCCGACCTCGTGCTCGAGTTCGGCGGCGCGCTGTCCGGCGAGCATGGCGACGGGCTCGTGCGCAGCCCCTTCATGCGCAAGATGTTCGGCCCGACGCTCTACGACGCGTTCCGCGCCGTCAAGCACGCCTTCGATCCGGCGGGCATCCTCAATCCGGGCAAGATCGTGGACGCTCCCCCGCTGACCCAGAATCTCCGGTACGGGCCGGGCTATCGGACGCCGCAGCCGGCGACCTTCTTCGACTACTCCGAGTTCGGCGGGATGGGCGGCGCCGTCGACATGTGCAGCGGCGTCGGCGCGTGTCGCAAGAGGCTGGACGGCACCATGTGCCCCTCCTACATGGCGACGCTCGAGGAGGGGCATTCGACGCGCGGCCGGGCCAACGTGCTCCGGCTGGCGATGGCCGGACGGCTGGGCGAGTCGGGCCTCGGCGACGAATCGGTGCGCGAGGTCCTCGACCTCTGCCTCGAATGCCGCGCCTGCAAGGCGGAGTGCCCGGTGGGCGTGGACATGGCGCGCTTCAAGAGCGAGTTCCTGGCCGACTACTGGTCGCGGCACGGCACGCCGCTTCGCGCCCGCCTGCTCGGGCGCGTTCACGACATGTCCCGATGGGGCAGCCGCCTCGCCCCGCTGTCGAACTGGGCGATGCGCAGCGCGCCCGCCCGATGGGTCAACGAACGGCTGCTGGGGATCGACCGCCGGCGCACGCTCCCGGCGTGGACGCGCGACACCTTCGCCCGGCGCGTCGCGAAGCGGAGGCCTGGCCCCGGCAACGGCGCGGGTGTCGTGCTGTTCAACGATACCTTCACCAACTACTACAACCCCCAGGTCGGCATCGCCGGTCTCGACGTGCTCGAGGCGGCGGGCATTGCGGTCACGACGGCCGCGCCCGGCTGCTGCGGCCGGCCGCTGATCTCGCAGGGTCTGCTGAAGGAGGCGCGCCATCGGGCCGCCGTGAACACCGACGCGCTGTACCCAATCGCGTCGGCAGGCCGTCGAATCGTGTTCCTCGAGCCCAGCTGCCTCTCGGCAGTGCGCGAAGACGCTCCCGCGCTGCTCCGGGGCGAGGCGCAGCGAAAGGCGCAGCAGGTGGCCGAGCGGTGCGTGCTCTTCGAGGATCTGCTCGAGCAGGAATGCCAGGCAGGCCGGGCGACGCTGCCGGTCGCGCGCGGGCCCGATCGCATCCTCATCCACGGACACTGCCATCAGAAGGCGATGGGGCTGCTGGCGCCGGCCAAAGCGCTGCTGGGGCGCATTCCGGGCGCCGCCATCGTCGATCTCGATGCAGGCTGCTGCGGCATGGCGGGATCGTTCGGCTACGCGCGCGAGCACTTCGACGTGTCGCGCACGATCGGCGAGCGGCGGCTGCTGCCGGCCGCGCGCGCCCTCGAGCCCGGATCGGTGCTGGTAGCGAGCGGCGTCTCCTGCCGCCACCAGGTCGAGGATTTCACCTCGCGGCACGCGCTGCATCCGGCCCAACTCCTCCGCTCCCTGTTGCCGGACCCGTCATGAGCCTCGCCGTCATCTCCGTCGTCGCGCTCGCGCTGGCGATCCTCGTCAGCTGCGTCACCAGCCTGAACGTCGGCGTGCTCGCGCTCGCCCTGGCGTGGATCGTCGGCGTGTACATCGGCGGCATGCCGGTGGCGACGGTGATGGCCGGTTTTCCGATCCAGCTGTTCCTGACGCTCACCGGCATGACGCTGCTGTTCACGCTCGCGCAGTGCAACGGCACGCTGGACCGGCTGGCGCATCACGCGGTGCGGAGCTGTCGCGGCAACCGCGGCGTCATTCCGATCATGTTCTTCCTGCTCGCGGCGGGGCTCGCCTCGATGGGGCCCGGCAACATCGCCACCGCGGCGATCCTCGCGCCGATGGCGATGGCCACCGCGGCGCGCGTCGGCATTCCGCTGTTCCTGATGGCCATCATGGTCGGCAACGGCGCCAACGCCGGCTCGCTGTCGCCCTTCGCGCCCACGGGCATCATCGTCAACGGCCTGATGGCGCGAAGCGGGATGGTTGGCCTCGAGGTGCCGACGTTTCTGTACAACGCCGGGGCGCACGTCGCCGTTGCGTTCTCAGGCTACCTGCTGCTCGGCGGCCTCAAGCTCTTCCTCCGACGCGAGCACGGCGGCGCCGGCGCCGCGCCGACGGAGGCGGACGCGCACGCGTTCGACCGCCGCCACTGGATCACGCTGGCCGTCATCGCCGGCTTGATTCTGAGCGTCCTTTTCTTCGAGGTGAACGTCGGGATGGGCGCGTTCCTCGGCGCGGTGCTCCTCGTCCTCTTCCGAGCCGGCGACGATGTCGAGGCGATCGAGCGGATGCCGTGGCGGGTCATCGTGATGGTGTGCGGCGTGACAGTGCTCATCGCGCTGCTCGAGCGGGCGCAGGGCATCGACCTGCTCGTCTCCCTGATCGCCCGATTCTCCACGGCTGAAACGGTCACCGGCGTGGTGGCGTTCATCACCGGAATCATCTCGGTGTACAGCAGCACCTCCGGAGTCGTGCTGCCGGCCTTTCTGCCGATGGTGCCCGGCCTCGCGCAGCAGCTGGGCGGCGTCGATCCGGTCGCGATCGCCTCCTCCATGAACGTCGGCGGCCATCTCGTGGACGTCTCGCCTCTGTCGACCATCGGCGCGCTCTGCGTCGCGTCGGCGCCGGTCGAGGACAGCCGCCGCCTCTTCAACCAGCTGCTGGTGTGGGGGCTGTCGATGGCGGTGGTTGGCGCGCTCTTCTGCTACCTCGTGTTCTGAGCGCAACGTCTGCCGCGTTCGGATCGCGCGCTTCAGGCAGGAGACGTGCGGCGGCAGCGAACCTTGCGAGCGGCGCGCGGCACGCGATAGTCGGGAAAATGCCTCGGAGGGCCGAGTCCCAGGCCAGGTCACGGACCTGGCCGGCGCTGTACACACCTCCCGGAGAGGCGTTTTCCCGCGCCGTCGAGCGGTTCGCGGAGCCGCATGTTCCTGCCTGAAATCGACGCGACGACCACAGCGTGCTGGTGTTCGCGCGCGCCGGGCCGGTTCGTCGAAGATCAGGGCTCGATTCGGATCTGCGGCTCGTAAAGCCAGGTGCCGCGGCAGGCGGGACACTTGCCCGGCTTCGCGAGCTTCTCCTCGCCGAAGATGAAGCCGCAGGCGCGGCAGCGGGCGGGCTCGACGATCACGCGATGCCCGGCGGCCTTGGCGGTGCGGATCGCGTGCCGCAGATCGTCTTCGACGTCGCGGCGCTTCAGGCCCAGCTCCCGCGCGATCGACGACACCGACCGTGGCGTCCCGGTGAGAACGTTCAGCAGATCGCGCCGGAATGCCACCGTGGCCCTGGACCTGGACGAGCCACGGCGGCTCCACAGCGCGCCTCGGCGGTTCGCGGAACGTCGGCGGGGCCGCCGGCCTTCACTGCAGCACGTCGAACATGTGCGAGTACTTGACGATGAACGCGCGGTTGACCGGCCCGAGGCCGTTGAAGGCCTCGGTGTCGTTGTACACGATGTACAGCCCGGTCGCCGCCGTCCGCTGCAGGTTGAACCGCAGGTTCGTCGACCACCGCTTCGTCAGGTCGTTGTACTGAATCAGGGCCTGCGTGTTCATGAGCGTGCTGAAGTTGTACGTCAGCCGCAGGCTGCCGAGGTTCGTGACGAAGTCGCCTTCCGGCAGATCGATGTCGCTGCGCAGCCACCGCAGCGACGCGGTGAACGTGCCGCCCTGCCGCACCGTCACCGTGGGCGCGACGACGTTCTGATGGCCGGACAGGAAGCCCCCGTAGTTCCAGCCGTTCGACACCGAAATCCACCGCCGGCGATCGGTGTTCGCCATCCAGCCGGTGTGCAGGCTGCGGTAGTTGCCGGCCGGCACGACGACGCCGGGGTACACCTCGAACGGCTTGAGCAGCCCCTCGTACTGCATGTTGAAGGCCGGACTGAAGAAGTTGCCGTTCTCCCAATCCAGATGCGAGTCCATGTGGAGGGTGGCGGTCTCCTGATAGCCGTCGAAGTTCCAGTAGCTCTCGTAGGTCACGTGCGGCCGCAGCTCGCGGAATCCGATGCCGGCCAGCCCCCTCGATCGCACGTTGTGGTGATACCCGGTGACGATCTGGCGGTAGCCGTCGGTGCGCTCGAGGAAGCCGACCTCCGGGTTGAAGCCCTCGCCCACTTCCGTGAAGGACAGGTTCGCATTGCGGTCGCGGTTGCGGAACTCGACGCCGCCGCTGAAAGCGTGCTCGCGGCCCAGGGCGCCCGGCGTCTCGGTCCGGGCGCCGAACCCCTGGAACGTGAGGCTCTCGCCGATGCCCCACTTGCCGTCCATGCCCCAGGTGCGGTTCCAGTTGTCGCTGCCGGCGATGCTGCCGGTGCCCGTGCGGTTCACGAAGATCGCCCCGACGCTCGAGCGGTTCGCCAGATCCTTGCTCACGCGGGCCGCCGAGAAGTTGTCGGCCGACGTTTCGTCGACGCGATCGGTCTGCATGTTGAGCAGGCCGACGTTCACGCCGCCCACCTTGCCCGTGAGGCGCGCGCCGCCCTGGATGGGCGCGAACTCCCCCTCCGCGATGCCGATCCGGCGGCTGAAAAACAGGTCGATTTCCCCGGGCCGGCCGACCGCGAACAGCCCCCGGTTCTCGAGGAAGAAGGGGCGCTTCTCGGGGAACAGCAGGTTGAAGCGCGTCAGGTTGATCTGCTGCTCGTCGACTTCGACCTGCGCGAAGTCGGTGTTGTAGGTCAGATCGAGCGTCATGCTGGAGGTGACGCCGACCTTCGCGTCGACGCCCCAGTCGCCTTCGAGATCGTTGGTCGCCCCCGAGGTGAAATTGCGATTCGCCGAGCTGATCGCGTACGGCATCACTTTGAGATCGCGCGGCGCCGGGACGTTCAGCTCCCGCAGCTCGCCTGCCGACGACAGGCGGGTGACGTTGTAGATGCGCGCCACCGGCGACCAGTACACCTGCTCGCGCTTGCGCTCGATCGTCCGCGAGAAGTTGACGCCCCAGACCTGCGGCGGCGGGCCGTACCGCAGCGTGCGCAGCGGAATGCGGAACTCCGCCGTCCAGCCCGCGTCGGTCACGCGGGTCTTGACCTCCCAGCTGCCGTCCCAGTTCACGTTCACGCCGCCGCCCGATCCGCCGGCCGTCCGGCCGAGCGTCGGCGGGCCGCCCGACAGCCGCTCGCCCTCGTTCCGCACCTGGGCGTCGTACTCGAGGCCCGCCGCGTTGGTGCCGAAGATGAAGCCGTTCTGCCGATCCCGGTACGTGTCGAAGATCATCTGGAACGAATCCTGGCCGGTCAGCGCGGAGTCGCGGCGCGAATCGTTGGTGATGATCTTTCCCGGCTCTCGGTCATAGCAGATGACGCCGACGTACAGCGCCTTGTCGTCGTACAGCAGGCGCACCTCGGTCGACTCGGTCGCCGCCAGCCCCTCGAACGGCTCCGCCTGAATGAAGTCCAGCACGGGCACCGCCTGCTGCCAGACGCGCTCGTCGAGATTCCCGTCGATGACGGGCGCCTCGGTGGTGCGGCTCGCCGCGGCCCGCCGGAGCGCGCTGTCGACCGCGGCCGGGGCCCGGCCCTGCTGCGCCCACGCGGCCGCGGGGCCCGCGAGCGCGAACGTCACGCACGCGATCGTGCTCGTCGTCTTCTGCATCATCACTGATCCTTGTCCTTGCCCTTTCCGTACCTTTACCTTGCTCCTGCCCGTCGTACCCCCTCCGGGGACGATAGGCGCCGGACCGCGCAGCTGCTGGTGAAGTTGAAGCACGGACGGTCGCCGCGTCGATGACCGGCCGTTGTGCGAATGTGGCGGATGATCGCGTGCTACTGGCTGACCGACGTCGGCCAGGCGACCCCCTGCTGTTTCGTGGTGACCGGCGCGAGGCCCTTGTACAGGAAGCGCTGGAGCCGCCGCCCCTGGTACGTCTCGACGGTGTAGAGGTTGCCCTTCGAGTCGGTGGCGACATTGTGCAGCGAGTACCACTCGCCCGGGTAGTGCCCGCCCTTCCCGAACGTCGTCAGCTCGGTCATGCTCTGCCGGTCGAAGATGCGGACCTTCTGATTGCGTCCGTCGGCCACGTACAGGAATCGCTGCTGGGGATCGCGCGAGAACGCGACGTCCCACACCGAGCCGTCGCCTCGGGAGTCCCGCTGCGTGTAGACCTCCCGCACGAACGTGCCGTCGGCCTTGAAGATCTGGATGCGGTTGCTGGTCCGGTCGCAGACGTACACCAGGCCGTCGTTCGACACGTCGGCGCAGTGCACCGGGCCGCGGAAGTGCTGATAGGTGGCCGTCGGATCGTAGGGGCCCTGCCCGAGGGCGGCCTTGTCGTCGGGCGGCTTCCCGTACGCGCCCCAGAAGCGCTTCATCTTGCCGGAGTCGGCGTCGACGACCGCCACGCGCTTGTTGCCGTAGCCGTCGGCCACGAACACCTCGTTGGACGGCGCATGGAAGAACGTCTTCGCCACCTGGAAGAAGTGATCCTGCGCGAGGCTGTTTCTGGTGACGCCCTTCTTGCCGACCTGCATCACGAACTTGCCGTCCTGCGTGAACTTGAGGACGTGCCCGTCGGTGCCGCCGTTGCCGCCGATCCAGCCGGTGCTCGGCCCGCCCCAGCTCGACAGGAGCCGGCCGTCCGGGTCGAACTCGAGGACGAACGGCGCGGCCATGCAGCACACGCTCGAGGAGGGCGGTGCGCCAGGATTCGGGGCCATGCCCCGCTCGTTCGGTTCGAGGGAATCGTTGCCGGCGTGCACGACCCAGACGTGATTCTGCGCGTCGGTGGCGACGCCCGAAACCGACCCGAGCACCCACTCGTCGGGAAACGGACGCGGCCACAGCGGGACGACCCGGTAGGTCGGCGCGGCGCCGCCCCGAGCCTGGGCGAACGCCGTCGGCTCGACGAGCGTCGGATGGACGCCGGCCGCGACCAGGAGCGCGATGCCGATGGCTCCCAGATGATGAAGTTGCATGCCGATCCTCCTCAGGGCCGGACCTGGTGGGCGTCTTGATGCAGCGATGGCGGGTAAGAGTATACACAGGACGATCATCTTGCCGCGAGCGGCCTATCCTATTAGGCTGAAGAGCTTTAGAAGGGAAGTCGTGCCCACCAAGAACCGCAGCCGCGCGGCACGTGGGGTCGTCGCCGTCCTGGGCGCGCTCGTCGTGCTCATGGCCGCCTCGCCCGCCGCGCACGAGATCCCGAACGACGTCCGGATCCAGGCGTTCCTCAAGCCCGAGGGGCAGCGGCTGCGCCTGATCGTGCGGGCGCCGATTGCGTCGATGAACGACGTCGCCTGGCCGAGCCGCGACGGCGTCATGCTCGACCTCGCCGACATCGGGCCGCTGCTCGACGAAGGGGCGAAGGTCTGGATTTCCGACCGGATCGAGCTGTACGAAGGGGATCGCCGGCTCGGGCCGCCGCGGACCGAAGCGATCCGGGTGTCGCTGCCGTCGGACACCTCGTTCGACGCGTACGATCGCGCCGTCGCGCACCTCCTGGCGCCGCCGATGCCGGCCGACACGGAGCTGGCGAAGAACCAGGCGTTCCTCGACGTGCTGTTCGAGTACCCGATCGAATCGGATCGGTCGCGCTTCTCGGTCGACCCGCGGTTCGAGCTCCTCGGAATCCAGACGCTCACGGTGCTGCGGCTCGTCCTGCCCGACGGCGCCGAGCGCGCGTTCCAGTTCCACAACGATCCCGGGCTGGTGAGGCTCGATCCGCGCTGGTTCCAGGCGGCGTGGCGATTCGTGGTCGAGGGGTTCTTCCACATCCTCGACGGCATCGACCATCTCCTGTTCCTGCTGTGCCTCGTGATCCCGTTCCGGCGCTTCCGCACGCTCGTGCCGATCGTGACGGCCTTCACGATCGCGCACTCCATCACCCTCATCGCCTCGTCGTACGACATGGCGCCCGACGCCGGCTGGTTCCCCCCGCTGGTGGAAACGCTGATCGCGGCCTCGATCGTGTATATGGCGCTCGAAAACATCGTCGCGCCCGGCGTGGCGCGGCGGTGGGCGATCGCGTTCGGCTTCGGCCTGATCCACGGCTTCGGCTTCTCGTTCGCGCTGCGCGAGACGCTGCAGCTCGCCGGGTCGCATCTGCTGACCGCCCTGCTCTCGTTCAACGTCGGCGTCGAGCTCGGGCAGCTCGTCGTGCTGGTGCTGCTCGTGCCGGCGCTCGAGCTGCTCTTCCGCTTCGTCATGGCCGAGCGCGTCGGGACGATCATCCTGTCGGCGCTGGTGGCGCACACCGGCTGGCACTGGATGACCGACCGGTTCGGCCAGCTCCGGCTCTACACGTTCGAATGGCCGGCGTTCGACGCCGCCTTCTTCGCGAGCTTCGTCCGGTGGATGATGCTGCTGGTGTTCGCGGCGGGGGTCGCGTGGCTAATGTCCATCGTGCTGCGCCCGGCGCCGCGATCGAAGGACGAGCGGCGCGTCCGCGTCGAAGAAGCCTGACCCGCGAGGGCCGAGGTCTCCGGAAGGGTCAGGGCGCGAAATCGGCGATGAAGCAGCCGACGGCGGGTGCCGCCGCCTGACGCACGGGCTTTCCGGCCAGCACGTCGCTCAACGCGTCCGCGAGGTCGTGCTGCGTGGCCGCGGGACGCTCGAGCCCCAGCTGGATGTAGCGGTCGTCGATGCGGCCGCGATAGAGCAGGCGGCGCTCGCGATCGTACACCGCGGCCTCCGGCGTGATGGTCGCGCCCGCCATCTTCACGAGATCCTGCCGCGGGTCGCGGAGAGCCGGCAGCGGAAGCCTGTACTCCGTCAGATGGCGGCGCACCGCTTCGGGTGGATCCATCGGGTTCGGGTAGACGAGCCAGAAGCGAACGCCCTGCGGCTGGAACCGCTCGTACAGCCGGGCGAGCGCCGGGGCGTACCGGTTGGAGATGGGACAGTCGGTGCTCACGAACACGAGCACGATGGCTTTCGTGTCGCGCGGCGCCTTGAACGGGTCGACGAGCTCGTCGTCCAGATCGCGCACGCGCAGCTGCGCGCCGTGCATCGTCGGGGCGAGCACGCTCGCCGCGAGGATGCCGGCGCCAACCCACCCCAAGCGACCGATGCCCGGCAAGCTCATCATCTGTGACCACCCGGCGGCACGAGCGAGGCGAACACGCCAGCGTAGCACGACGGCCCCCCGGCACGCACCCGAGGCGCCGCCCGGTTTGACATGCGGGTAATCGGGCAGTTATAAGCCTGCCCACGTGCCGACCATCTCCAAGCTGTTCGATCTTACCGGGCGCGTGGCCATCGTCACCGGCGGATCGCGGGGGCTCGGCCAGGAAATGGCCGAGGGGCTCGCCGAAGCGGGCGCGCGCCTCCTGCTGTGCGCGCGGCGCGAAGAGTGGCTGACGCCGACCGTCGCGGCCATGCGCGCCAGGGGCTTCCAGGTGGAGGGCGCGGTCTGCGACGTGGCCAGGCCCGCCGACGTGCAGGCCGTCGTCGATCGCACGATGGCGGCGTTCGGCCGGATCGACATCCTCGTCAACAACGCGGGGGTGAGCTGGAGCGACGCGCCGGAAACGATGCCGCTGGACCGATGGCAGAAGGTGATCGACACCAACCTGACCGGCGCGTTTCTCTTCGCGCAGGCTGCCGGGCGGGAAATGCTGAAGCAGCAGTACGGCCGCATCATCAACGTCGCGTCGATCGCCGGGCTTCACGCATCGGTCGCGGGGCCGCACTACGCGGGCTACGCCGCCAGCAAGGCGGGCCTCATGGGCTTGACGCGCGAACTGGCGGCCACCTGGGGCCGCCACGGCATCCGCGTGAACGCGATCGCGCCCGGATACTTTCCGTCCCGGCTGACCGAGGCGATCCTGCCCAAGGTCGAAGCCAGCCTGAAGGCGGACTGCCCCATCCCGCGCGCCGGCGCGGCCGGCGAGCTCAAGGGCGTGGCGGTCTTTCTCGCGGCCGATGCCTCCAACTACATCACCGGCCAGGTCGTTGTCGTCGACGGGGGACTGACGATCGCTTGAGGCCGGTGTCGCGTCTTCGAAACCCGAGGGTCCCATGCCCGATGTCGTTCGCTACCACGTCGCCAATCGGGTCGCCGTGCTCACGATCGACAACCCGCCCCTCAACACGCTCGGCCCCGGCGTGTGGGAGGCGATCGACGAGGCGGTGGCGCGCGCGGCGGCCGACCCCGCCGCCGACGCCATCGTGCTGATCGGCGCCGGGCAGACGTTCGTGGCGGGCGCCGACATCAACGTCTTCAGCACGATCAGATCCCGCGAGGACGCCCTCGCCCGAGGGGGGCAGGTGCACGCGCTGCTCGCGCGCGTCGAGGACGCCGGCAAGCCGCTCGTGGCGGCCATCCACGGTAACGCGTTCGGCGGCGGCCTCGAGCTGGCCATGGCATGTCACGCGCGCGTGGCCACGCGGGACGCGCAGGTGGGCCAGCCCGAAGTGCTGCTGGGCATGATTCCGGGCGCCGGCGGCACGCAGCGGCTCCCCCGCCTCTGCGGCGCGCCGCTCGCGCTCGAGATGTGCACGGGGGGCAAGCCGGTCCCGGCGCCCAAGGCCGCGGCCGCCGGCATCATCGACCAGATCGTGGACGGCGATCTGCTGCAGGGCGCCATCGCCTGCGCGCGTGCGCGCGCGGCGGCGGGCGAGCGCCGCACGACGCGGGAAATCCCCGTCGCCGCCGACGAACGGGCGCGCGGCCTCGAGGCCTGCGAGCGCGCCCGCGCGGCTCTGCGTACGAGCGCCAAGGGGACCGTCGCCCCGCTCGCCGCCGTGGAAGCCATCGAGGCGGCCCTGACGCTCGATTTCGACGCGGGCTCGCGCCGCGAACGCGAGCTGTTCGCCGACCGCGTCGTGTCGACCGAGTCGAGGGCGCTCAGACATCTCTTCTTCGCGGAGCGCGAAGCCTCCAGGGTGCCCGACGTCTCCAAGGCCACGCGCGCGTTCGACATCCGGCAGGCGGCCGTCGTCGGAGCCGGCACGATGGGCGGCGGCATCGCCATGGCGTACGCGAACGCCGGCATCCCGGTCCGGCTGAAGGACGTCGACGAGGCGGCGCTGCAGCGAGGCCTGGCCACGATCCGCAGGAACTACGCGTCGACCGTCAGCAAGGGGAAGATGTCACCCGACGCGCTCGAGCGCGCCCTGGCGCTCATCACGCCGACGACCAGCTACGACGGCTTCGAATCGGCCGACATCGTGGTCGAGGCCGTCTTCGAAGACATGGCGCTGAAGCGGGCGGCCTTCGCGGAGATCGCACAGGCGACCCGACCCGACTGCGTGCTCGCCTCGAATACGTCCACGCTCGACATCGACGAGCTGGCGCGAGCGAGCGGACGGCCGGCGCAGGTGGTCGGGCATCATTTCTTCAGCCCGGCGAACGTGATGAAGCTCGTCGAGATCGTCCGCGGCGGCGCGACGAGCCCCGAGGCCCTGGCCACGTCGATCAAGCTCGGCAAGCGGCTCGGCAAGGTCCCGGTGGTCGTCGGCAACTGCTTCGGATTCGTCGCCAACCGGATGCTCGCCTATTACATGCGCGAGGCCGGTCTGCTCCTCGAAGAGGGCGCGAGCGTGCCGCAGATCGATCGCGCGCTGACCGACTTCGGCATGCCGGTCGGCCCGTTCGGCATGCAGGACATCGCGGGCATCGACGTTGGCGCGCGCATCCGGCGGCACCTCGCCTCGATCGGCCAGACGCGCGCCGAAGGGCCGCAGAGCGCCGTGCCGGACCGCCTCTTCGAGATGGGCCGCTACGGGCAGAAGACGGGCGCCGGCTGGTACACGTACGAGGCCGGCAGCCGGACGCGCATTCCGGATCCGCTGATCGATCGGCTCGCGGAAGAGGAGGCCGCCCACCGGGGCGTGGCGCGCCGACCGGTCTCCGACGAGGAAATCGTCGCGCGGGTTACGACGGCGCTCGCCAACGAAGGCGCCCGAGTGCTCGAGGAGGGCTACGCGCGGCGCGCCGGCGACATCGACGTGATCTACGTGTACGGTTTCGGGTTCCCGCGGCACCGCGGCGGCCCGATGTTCTACGCCGACACCATCGGTCTCGACGTCGTCCTGGCGCGGGTCAAGGAGTATCGCCAGCGGTTCGGCGACTACTGGCAGCCGGCGCCGCTGCTCGAGCGGCTGGCCGCCGAGCGCCGCGGGTTCTACGGCGAGCCGGCGCAGGCGGCGGTGGACGCGTGATGCGCCCATGATCGAAATCGACGATCTGACGGCGCTCCGGGACCGGATCGGCCAGGAGATTGCGATCAGCGACTGGATTGACGTGACGCAGGCCCGCATCTCGCAGTTCGCCGAGGTCACCGACGATCGCCAGTGGATCCACCTCGACGCCGCGCGGGCGGCGGCCGAGTCGCCCTTCAAGACGACCGTCGCGCACGGGTTCCTCGTGCTGTCGCTCGTGAGCCCGCTGGCGCGCGGCGCGATGGCCGTCACCGGCCTGCGCCTGGCGATCAACTACGGCGTCAACCGCGTCCGGTTCGTGTCGCCCCTCCCGGCCGGATCGCGGATCCGCGGGCGCTTCTCGCCCGTCGCCGTCCAACGGGTGAAAGACGCGATCCAGGTGACGTGGGGCGTGACGATCGAGCGCGACGGCGGCAGCAAGCCGGTCGCGGTCGTCGAATGGGTGGTGCGATACTATCCGGAGGCGACCCAGGGGTAGCAAACTATGCAGACGAACGCACGCATCGGGCTCATGGCGGCTCTCCTCGCGGTGCAGGTTCCCGTCGGGATCGCGCAGGGTCCCTCGGGCGGCGTGCGAGGGCGCGTCGCGATCCGAACCCTCTCCACGCACGCCGACCGCGTCAGCGGCGGCGACGTCCTGGTCGAGATCGCGCTTCCGCCCGGCAGTCGCAGACCCGCGCTGACCGTTACGCTCAACGGCCGCGACGCGACCGCCGCGTTCCGTCCGGATGGGCCGTCGCTCGTCGGCCTGGTCAGCGGTCTGGAGCAAGGCAGAAACCTGCTGCGAGTCGAGACCGAAGGAGAGGGCTGGGCGACCGAGTCGCTCGAGATCACGAATTACCCGATCACCGGCCCCATCGTCTCGGGGCCTCATCGGGCGCCCTTCGTCTGCCAGACCCACGAATTCAAGCTGCCGGACGGCACCACCCTCGGCCCGCCGCTCGACGCGAACTGCTCTGCACCGACCAGAATCCAGTACGTGTACTTGCCCGCGGGGGGCTCCGCGTTTCGGCCGCTGGCCGCGACGACGAGCCTCCCCCCCGACGTCGCGATGACGACCACGACCAGCGGCGCGAAGGTGCCCTTCGTCGTCCGGGTCGAGACCGGCACCTTGAATCGCGGCATCTATCAGAACGTCGTCCTGCACGATCCGACGCGCGACGCCCCGCCGAGCCCGTTCTCGCCGCCGCCGGCCTGGAACAGGCGCCTCATCGCCATCCACGGCGCGGGCTGTCCGGGGGGCTGGTACCGGCAGGGCGCGGCGCAGGGCGTCAACCCGCTCGACGTCGCGCGGCTGGGCGAAGGCTACGCGCTCTTCATCAACACGCTGAACCACCCGTCGAACAGCTGCAACCCGTTCCTGGCCGGCGAAACGACGATGATGAACAAGGAGCGGTTCATCGAAACGTTCGGGGGGCCGGCATTCACGGTGAGCATGGGCGGATCGGGCGGCGCCTACACGAGCCTGCAGGTCGGCGACGCGTTTCCCGGTCTGTTCGACGGCGTGATCGCCACGGCGACGTTTCCCGACGCGCTGTCGATCGCGCTCGCCGGGCTCGATGCTCATCTGTTGACGCACTATTTCGCCGTCACCAATCCGACCGCGTTCACCGACGCGCAGAAGATTGCCGTCTCGGGCTATTCGGGGGTGCGCGCGCTCGTCGACGCCGCCAATCAGGCGCAGCGGACCGACCCGGTGCCGGATCGCGCCGACATCGAGGGCTACGCCTCCGCCCGCTGGAACGACGCGGTGCCCTCTGAGCTTCGCTATCATCCCGCCGCGAACCGGCGCGGCGCGCGCCCGACGGTGTTCGACGCCGCGCGCAACGTGTACGGCACCGATCCGGAAACAGGATTCGCGCTCCGGCCGTTCGACAACGTCGGCGTGCAGTACGGCCTCGCGGCGCTGAACGCCGGCGCCATCACGACGGCCGAGTTCCTCGAGCTGAACGAGAAGATTGGCGGCGTCGACCAGGACGCCAACTACCGCGCGGCGCGCTCGGAAGGCGATGCCGGCGCGATCGAGCGCGCGTACCGGAGCGGCGTCACGCTCGGCGGCGGCGGCGGACTCGCGTCCATCCCGGTCTTCGACGCCGGCCGGTACAACGATACGAGCGGCTACCACTATCAGTGGTTCCATTTCGCGGTCCGCGAGCGCCTGCGCCGGCAGAACGGCACCGCGGCCAACCATCTGATGTGGCGCGGTCCGGTGCCGGCCGACCAGTCGTGGGCCGTCTTCATCAAATGGGTCGCGGCGGTGAAGGGCGACACCTCGAATCGGCCCCAGGTCGAGAAGGTGGCCCGCAACCGGCCCGCCGAGGCCGTCGACGGCTGCTGGACGGCGGCGGCGGACAGCGGCGCGCCCGGCACGTTCGTGGGCGAGCCCCAGACGTTCAGCAGCCGGCCCGATTCGCCGTGCAACGAGATGTACCCGTCGTACTCGTTCACGCGGCATGCCGCCGGCGGCCCGCTCGACGCCAACATCCTGAAGTGCCAGTTGAAGCCGATCGACTCGAAGGACTACGCCACGCCGTTCACGCCGTCGGAGCTGCAGCGGCTGAAGCATGTCTTCCCGGACGGCGTCTGCGACTGGTCGAAGCCCGGCGTCAACCAGGTGCCGGTCGTGCCGTGGGCCTCGTTCGGCCCGGCGCCCGAAAACCTCGTGCACGACGCGGCCGCGTTCCGATGAGAGAGGCGCTGATCGTCGCGAGCGCCCGAACGCCGCTCGCGAAGTCGCATCGCGGGTCGTTCAACCTCACCCGGCCGGACGATCTCGCCGCGCACGCCATCCGGCACGTCCTCGCCAAGGTGCCGGCGCTCGACCCGGCGGCGCTCGAAGAAGTCATTCTCGGCTGCGGACAGCCGCACGGCCCCGCCGGGCACAACGTCGCGCGGGTCGCGGCGCTGCGGGCCGGCCTCCCCGTCACGGTCGCCGCGCTCACGGTGAACCGCTACTGCAACTCCGGGCTGCAGGCCATCGTGCAGGCGGCGCACATGGTGGCGCACGAGGGCGTGGAGGCGGCGATTGGCGGCGGCGTCGAGTCGATCACGCTGGTGCAGCGCGACGCGTCGCCCAATCCGTGGGTGCAGGAGCACGTGCCGGGGCTCTATCTGTCGATGGGAGAAACCGCCGAAGTCGTGGCGAAGCGGTATCGCATCAGCCGGGAGGCGCAGGATCAGTACGCGCTCGCCAGTCAGCAGCGCACCGCACGGGCGCAGCAGGACGGCTTCTTCTCGGACGAGATCGCGCCGATCCGGGTCCGACGCGCCGTTCTGGACAGGAGTACGGGCACGGCGATCCGCGAAGAGGAGGCTCTGGTCGAGCGCGACGAATGCAGCCGCCCCGACACGACGATCGAAGGCCTGCGAAAGCTCCCGCCGGTGTTCGATCCACAGCACGGCAGCGTCACGGCGGGCAACTCGTCGCAGCTTTCAGACGGGGCGTCGGCGACGCTCGTCATGTCGAGCGATCGGGTCGCCGCGCTGGGGGTGACGCCGCTGCTGATCTTCCGCGGCTATGCGGTGGCGGGCTGCGAGCCGGATGAAATGGGCATAGGCCCGGTGTTCGCGGTCCCCAAGCTGCTCAAGAAGCACGGGCTCCGCCCCGAGGACATCGATCTGTGGGAGCTGAACGAGGCGTTCGCCTCGCAGGTCGTGTACTGCCGCGACCAGCTCGGCATCCCGATGGACAGGTTGAATCCGAACGGCGGCTCGATTGCCATCGGCCACCCCTTCGGCATGACGGGATCGCGTCTGGTCGGCACGATCGCGACCGAGATGCGCCGCCGCAAGGCCCGCTACGGCATCGTCACGATGTGCGTCGGCGGCGGCCAGGGGGGCGCGGCGCTCTTCGAGCGGGCTTAGCGGTAATGCCATTCGGAAATTCGTCCATGCGGAAAATGGCCAGAAACAGGTTGCGGAAGCGAACCTTGCGAGCGCCGCGACTCGAACGGAAGACGGGAAACCGCGAACGCAGGGCCGAGTCCGGCGCAGCTCACGGAGCTGCGCCTGCTGTACACATGACCCGAAGGAGTGGTTTCCCGCGGCGTCGAGCGGTTCGCGGAGCAGCCTGTTTCTGGCCCATGAGTGGACAACCGAATTTCCGAAAGGCATTGAGGCTTAGCGGGCGTCCAGAGCAGGCGGCCGAGCTCGCCGCGCGCAACACCCTGCGGCGCTTCGCGCGCCAGGTGCGGCTCACGCCACGAGCACGACCTTCCCTTGCACCTGACGCGACGCCATACGTCCCAGCGCTTCGGCGGCGCGGGCGAGCGGCAGCGTCTCCGACACGTGGGGCTTGAGCCTGCCCTCCCGGTACCACTCCCCAAGCTGCGTCATGCGCGCCGCGAACCGCTCCGGCTCGCGGCGCGCGAAGTCGCCCCAGTACACGCCCACAATCGAGCAGCCCTTCAGCAACGCGAGGTTCAGCGGGATGCGCGGAATCTCGCCGGCGGCAAAGCCGACGACGAGCAGCCGGCCGCGCCACGTCGTCGATCGCAGCGCCGGTTCCGTGTAGGGCCCCCCCACCGGGTCGAACACGACGTCCACGCCCCGGCCGCCGGTCAACTGGTTGATCTGCGCCCGCAGGTCCTCGGCCGCGTAATCGATCGTCTCGTCGGCGCCGTGCGCCCGGCACAAGGCGAGCTTCTCCTCGCTGGAGGCGCAGGCAATCACGCGCGCGCCCAGCACCTTGCCAATCTCGATCGCGGCGAGGCCGACGCCGCCCGCCGCGCCGAGCACGAGCAGCGTCTCGCCCGCCACCAGCGCTCCCCGGTCGCTCAGCGCGTGGTCCGACGTGCCGTAGGTGATTACGAACGAGGCGGCGGTCGGAAAATCCATCGTGCCGGGGATGGGCAGCACGCGCCGCTCGTGCGTCTTCACTTCCTCGGCGAAGGCACCGAACGTCGTGTAGGCCATGACCCGATCGCCCGGCTTGACCCGGGCGACCCCCTCGCCGACCGCCTTCACGACGCCGGACATCTCGCCGCCGGGCGAAAACGGAAGGGAGGGTTTGACCTGGTACTTGTCCTGGATGATGAGGACGTCGAAGAAATTGAGGCTCGCCGCCTTCATCGAGATGACGACCTCGCCCGGCCCAGGCGTTGGCGACGCCACCTCCTCGACCACGAGCGACTCGGGTGGGCCGTGCCGCTTGCAGAGAACCGCTCTCACCGCGATTAGCCTACACGCCGGCCGACGCGGCAGGCTCCCCCGCCGTCACCGGCACGCACTGCCCGGAAATCGCGCGCGCGCGGTCGCTGCAGAGAAACGCCGCGAGCGACGCGATGTCGTCGGCGGTCGACATGCGCCGCAGCGGGGAGCGGTCGAGGAAGCTCTGGCGGACCTGATCGACCGGCATGCCCTGCGCCTGCGCCTGCCCGGCCATGACGCGCTCGATGCGGTCGCCGGCGACCGCGCCGGGCGCGATCGCGTTCACCGTGATGTGATGGGGGCCGAGCTCCAGCGCCAGCCCGTAGGTGAGGCCGAGCTGGCCCGCCTTGGCGGCGCAGTAGCCCACGCGATAGGCGAGACCGCGGCGCCCCGCCATCGAGGCGATGTTCACGATCGCGCCGCCGCCGGCCTCGATCATCGCGGGAACGGCGAACCGCGCGCACAAGTACGAGCTCGTCAGACACGAGTTGAGCGTGTAGAGCCAGTCGTCCACCGTGTAATCCTGAACCGGCTTGGTCGGCCCGCCGTCCCCCGCGTTGTTCACGAGGCAGTCGAGCCGGCCGAACGCCCGCACGGCCGCTTGCGTCACGCTCCGCGCATCCTCCTCCCGCGAGACGTCGGCGACCACCGCGATCGCCTCGCCGCCGGCCTGGCGCACCTCGGCCGCGGTCGCTTCGACCAGGTCCGCCGATCGCGCCGCGCAGACGACGCGCGCGCCTTCGCGGCCGAACAGCAGGCTGGTCGCACGCCCGATGCCCTTGCTCGCGCCGGTCACGATGGCCACTCGATCGGTCAGCATCCCCACGCCGAGAGTCTACTGTGCTCCGATATCCTCGTTCCATAGCTCCGGGTGCTCGGCAATGAACCGCTGCATCAGGGCGATGCAGCGCGGATCCTGCACGACCTCGACCACCACGCCGCGAGCGCGCAACAGGGCCTCCTCGCCGAGGAACGTGCGGTTCTCGCCGACGACGACGCGGGGAATGCCGTAGAGCAGAATCGCGCCGCTGCACATCGCGCACGGAGAGAGCGTCGTGTACATCGTGCTGGCCCGGTAGATCGACGCGGGCTGCCGGCCCGCGCGCTCGAGCGCCGCCATCTCGCCGTGAAGCGTCGGGCTGCCCTGCTGCACGCGGCGATTGTGCCCGCGCCCGAGAATCCGGCCGTCGTGCACGAGCACCGCGCCGATCGGAATGCCGCCCTCCGCGCCCCCGCGCTCCGCCTCCTCGATTGCCGCGTTCAGAAACGGGTCCATCCGCCAATTCTGGCTCATCGGCCGTCGCGTTCATCGTCATCCACGGCGGGCCGGTCGTTGCAGGCGACTGATACAATGAGAGGCCTCGGGCCAAGAGATGATCCATTGAACGATCGTCCACTCTCCCTCCTTTCCCGGACGTCTTCCACCGCCGTTGCCCTGGCGCTCCTTCTGCTCGTCGTCGTCCGCCTCGCCGGCCAGGGCGGGGGCACGTCCACGTTGACGCTGCTCGGCCGGGAGGGCCGCCGGACGATGCCGGTCGTGGCCACCGGCGGCCAGGAGCTGGTGGCGCTGGACGATCTCGCCGCGGCGTTCCAGCTCACCGTCCGCGAGGAATCGGGCGCGATCACCGTGTCGTACCAGGGCCAGACGATCGTGCTGACGCCCGAGCAGGCGCTGGCCTCCGTCGCCGGACGTCTCGTGTCGCTGCCGGCGCCGCCGGTCCGCGCGGGCGGCCGCTGGATGGTGCCGTTGGAGTTCATCAATCGCGCGCTCGCCCTCGTCTACGACACGCGGCTGGAGCTGCGCCGCCCGTCCCGGCTCGTCGTCGTCGGCGATCTGCGCGTGCCGCGCGTCGCCGTCCGGTACGAGCCGCTCGCCGGCTCGACGCGGCTGACCATCGAGGTGACGCCCGCCACCCAGAGCTCGATTGGACAGGAGGCGACCCGCCTGTCGATCCGCTTCGAGGCGGACGCGCTCGACCTCGCGGTTCCCGCCTTTCAGCCGCAGGGCCTGCTGCTGGCGATCCGCAGCGTCGACGCCGCGACGCTGGCGCTCGACCTCGGACCACGGTTCGCGTCGTTCCGCACATCGACGCAAGCCGCCGGGGCCGCCACGCGGCTCGTCATCGAGCTGCTGCCGGCGGCCGCGCCGCCGGTGGCGCCCACGCCCGCGCCCGCGACCCCGCCCCCGCCGGTCACTCCGGAGCTCCCGTCGTTCCGCCCGCCGGTGTCGGCCATTCGCACGATCGTCATCGATCCGGGGCACGGCGGAGACGACGCGGGCGCCAGGGGCGCGACGGGCACGCTGGAGAAAGACCTCACCCTCTCGGTCGCCCGCCGCCTGAAGACGGCCGTCGAGGCGCGCCTCGGCATCCGTGTGATTCTCACGCGGGACGACGACCGCGACATGCCGCTCGACCGTCGAACGGCGCTCGCGAACAACAGCAAGGCCGACGTGTTCGTCAGCCTTCACGCGAACGCCTCGGTTCACGCGAGGGCGGCCGGCGCGGCGATCTTCGTCGCGGAGTTCGACGGCCACGATCAAGCGACCGCGACGGCCGCACCCGTACGGGTCCCCGTATTCGGCGGCGGATCGCGGAACATCGAGCTCCTGCTCTGGGATCTCGCGCAGACCCGGTACCTCGATCAGTCGGGCGAGCTGGCGCGCCTCCTGGCGCAGGAGTTCGAGAACCGCCTGCCGCTGGCCCAGCAGCCGCTCGGCCGCGCGCCGTTCCGCGTCCTGGAGTCGGCCAACATGCCGGCGGTCCTGATCGAGATGGGATATCTGACCAACGCCGAGCAGGAACGGCTCCTCGCGGGGAGCGGCTTTCAGACGACGTTCGTCCAGGCCGTGTTCGATGCGCTGGTGCGGTTCCGCAACCATCTGGAGAGCAGCGGGGGCGACCGATGAGCCTGCGAGGAGCCGGGACCGCGGCGACGCTGATCGCGACGGCCGCGCTGCTCGCGTGGGTCCTCTTCATTGGGCTGCCCCGCTTTTACGAGCCAGAGGAGACCGGCGAGCCCGCGCCGGCCGCGACCGCGGCGCCGGCTCCCGGGCCCGCCCCGACGGCGCCGGCCAAGCCAGGACGGAAGATCAAGGTGAGCCTGTTCTATCTGGACGGCACCGGCACGGCGCTCGCGCCGGTCGAGCAGGAAGTACCTTATGCCGAGAGCACGGTCGAGCAGGCGAAGGCCATCATCACCGCGCAGATCGCGCCGGTCGCCCCTCCGCTGATCTCGCCGGTGCCTCCGGGCACGGCGCTTCGCGCGCTGTTCGTCACGCCCGCCGGCGAGGCCTACCTCGATCTGAGCCGCGAGCTCGTCGCCGCGCACCCTGGCGGCTCGACGAACGAGCTGCTGACGATCTATGCGCTCGTGGATGCGCTGACCGTCAACCTGCCCGCCGTCACGGCCGTGCAGCTGCTCGTGGAAGGCCAGGAGCTCGACACGCTGGCGGGCCATGTCGACTTGCGCCGTCCCCTGGTCAAGAAAGTCCAGTGAACTACAATGGGTGCGCATGCGATCTGATTCCCGCGCACCCAACCAGCTCCGCGACACGACGCTCACGCCGAATTACCTGCCGCACGCCGAGGGCTCGCTGTTCATCGAGGCGGGACGCACGCGCGTCATCTGCACCGCCAGCGTCGAGGAGCGCGTGCCGCCGTTCCTCCGAAACACGGGCAAAGGCTGGGTGACCGCCGAGTACGGCATGCTGCCGCGCGCCACCAACACGCGGATGACGCGCGAAGCGAGCACCGGGAAGGTCGGCGGCCGGACGCAGGAGATCCAGCGGCTGATCGGACGCGCCCTGCGATCGGTCGTCAACCTGCCGGCGCTCGGCGAGCGCACCATCTGGGTGGACTGCGACGTGATCCAGGCCGACGGCGGCACGCGCACGGCGGCCATCACGGGCGCGTTCGTCGCGCTCGCCCTCGCCCTCGAGACACTCCGGGGACGCGACGTGCTGCGGACGATTCCGCTGACCGACTACGTCGCGGCCACCAGCGTCGGCATCGTCGACGGCGAGGCGCTGCTCGACCTCGCGTACGACGACGATTCGCGCGCCGAGGTGGACATGAACGTGGTGAAGACCGGCGACGGACGCTTCATCGAGGTCCAGGGCACGGCCGAGGCCCTCCCCTTCGGCCGCGAGTCGCTCGACACGCTGCTCGACCTCGCCGACCACGGCATCCGGCAGCTCGTCGAGAAGCAGCGGGCCATCGTCGGACACCTGATCCCGCGCCGGGCCGCCACTCCTCAGACCATCGCCTGACGCCGATGCTGCGGATCGCCCGCGCCGTCATCGACACGCCGGTGGGGCCCATGCAGGCGCTGGCATCCGATCGCGGGTTGTGCGCGCTGGAGTTCGCCGAGCCGGCGCGCGAGAGCCGCCTGGGAGCGCGGCTGAAGCGCTGGTTCGCCCCCTACGAGATCGACGACGTGAGGCACCCGGTCGTCGAGTGCGCGCGCGACTGGCTGGCGGCCTATTTCGCCGGGACGAGCGCCGCCGCCGTTCCGCTCGAGCTGCGTGGGGCGCCGTTCGAGCTCCGCGTCTGGGCCGCGCTGCAGGCGATCCCGCCCGGGACGACCGCGACGTACGGCGAAATTGCGAAGCGGATCGGGTCGCCCGGCGCCGCGCGGGCGGTCGGCATGGCCAACGGCGCCAACGCGATCGCGATTGTCGTGCCGTGTCATCGCGTGATCGGCGCGGGCGGCACGCTGACCGGGTACGGCGGCGGGCTCGCGCGCAAAGCGTGGCTCCTCCGCCACGAGGCCGGCACGCTTCAGGGCTGGTCGGCCGCGGATCCTGGGCTCCAGATGTGGCCACGGCCCGAAGCCTGAAGTCTGGCGAGCTCCGCGGCCAGCGCCCGGAATGCCTGGCCGCGATGGCTGACCGCCGACT
>Ga0326597_10001180_pt1 | contig 43003 bp, 38 predicted proteins | sample RVTome_12_FD_203789 | JGI IMG/M metagenome (GOLD analysis project Ga0326597, IMG submission 203789) | Soil microbial communities from uranium-contaminated site in the Upper Colorado River Basin, Wyoming, United States - RVT100D185 | ecosystem: Environmental > Terrestrial > Soil > Contaminated >...
CGAACTGCGCGCGCTCCCGTCGCTGGCGCCGGCGGAGCGCGAGGCGCGCATTCGGGACGTCGCGGATCGGCTTCGGTTGCAGCACCTGGCAACGTTCTTCGCTCGAGTGGCGGTGCGCCACGCATGATAGATTCTGTCCAGACACGTGAAGTTACGGGATCTCGCTGAGCAGCTCGCCTGCCGTCTCGACGGCGACGGCGAGATCGATATCGTCCGCGTCGCGGGCATTCAGCACGCGCAACCCGGCGATCTGACGTTCCTGGCGCATTCCAAGTACGAGTCGGCCATGGCCCGCACGCGCGCGTCAGCGATACTCCTGCGTGACGAGGCGCCGTCGGCACCCTGCGCGATGCTCAGAACGGCTGATCCGTATCTGGTATTCGCCCGCGCCGTGGCGATTCTGTCGCCCGTGTCGTGGCCGGCCCCTGGGGTGCACGCGATGGCCGTGGTGGCCGACGATGCGCGCCTCGGCCAGGCGGTCTCGATCGGCGCGTTCGTGTCAATCGGGGAGGGCGCGGTCATTGGAGACCGGACGATCGTGTTCCCCAATGTGACGATCGGCCCCGGCGTGCGCCTTGGGGCCGACTGTGTCGTGCATTCCAATGTGTCGCTTCGTGAGCGGGTCGTGATCGGTAACCGAGTGGTCCTGCAGAACGGGGCAGTCGTGGGCAGTGATGGGTACGGTTTCGTCAGACGCAGTGACGGCACGCACGAAAAGATTCCCCAGGTTGCCACCGTCGTCATCGAGGACGATGTCGAACTCGGTGCGAACTCAACCGTGGATCGGCCCGCGGTCGGCGAGACGAGAATTGGCAGCGGCACCAAGATCGACAATCTCGCGCAGATCGGCCACGGAGTCACCGTCGGCCGGAACGTCCTGATGGCGGCACAAGTCGGCGTTGCCGGCAGCACCGAGGTCGGCGATGACGTGATTTTTGGCGGTCAGGTTGGTGTGAGTGGCCATTTGACGATCGGGCGCGGGACCGTTGCGGTCGCGAAGTCGGGCATTACCAACTCGATCGACCCCGGGACGACCGTCGGCGGATACCCCGCAATCGACTTGCTGACCTGGCGCAAGGCATCGGTTCTGTTGAAGCGGTTGCCTGAGCTGAAGCGCCGCATCAAGGATCTGGAGGCGCGGCTGGCGGCCGTCACGTCGGGCGGTGGCCCTCCAGAGAACTCCGCGCCGTGAGTCGGTTGTGCGTCCTGGTGCTGCTGATGGCGATCGGTGCGGTGGCGGTCGATGCGCAGACAGTTGAGCCTGCGGATTCACGGGGTGAGCCAAGTGTCCAGATGCTGCCTCGGTTTGATTTTCGGGTGAGCATGGAGCATCTCTTCAGCGACGAGACGCGCTATGCGTGGGACGCGAACTTCGGAGGCGATATAGACCTGGTGGCCTTCGGGCCGAGCCGGGTCGCGTTCGTCGCCAACTATCAGACGATTCTCGGAAGCGAATTCCGGGCCTTCGATCCGAATCAGGGCAACTACACACTCGATGGCGCGATCGTCACTCGCGTGGCCGCCATGGAGCTGGCGGGTGTGTTTCACCATGTATCGCGCCATCTGAGCGACCGGCCCAAGCGCCGCCCGGTGGATTGGAACATGGTGGGAGCGCGGATTCAGGGCAGCGGCGGCGACGACCGCATCGAGTATCACGCCCGCGCCGACGTGAGGGGGGTGATTCAGCACACCTTCGTGGACTATCGCTGGGAACTCGACGCCGAGGTCGGGGCTCGGGTGCAAGTGCTGCCACGCATGTCGCTGATGGCGACGGGCGCGTGGCGCATGCTGGGCGTGGACGACTCGCAGGGCCGAGACACGCAGCACGGCGTGCGTGCCGAGGGGGGGGTTCGATTGGCCGGCCGCGATGCGACGCTCGATCTGTTCGTGGCGGCCGAGCAGCGAGTCGATCCCTATCAACTGGAGTTCTCGACTGTCCGCTGGCTGACGGCAGGCTTCCGCATTTCCAGCCCGAGACCGTCACGCGTGCCATAATCCAGTCGTATATGCGCTGGTCTCTCTGCTTGGCGACATGCCTGGGGGCGGTGATTCTCGCCGCGATCGCGCTCGTGCCCGTGCGGGCGGCGGTCCGTCCTCCGAAGATTCAATATCAAACCACCGTGCTGCCCAACGGCCTGCGTGTGATTCTGTCCGAGGATCACTCGACGCCGATCGTTCACGTGTCGGTCTGGTATCACGTCGGGTCCAAGAACGAACGGGCCGGGCGGACCGGGTTCGCCCACCTGTTCGAGCACATGATGTTCAAGGGTTCGAAGAACGTCGAGCCCGACACGCACACGTCGCTCATCGCCGGGGTTGGAGGCCAGAGCAACGCCTACACTACCGAGGACGTCACCGTCTTCTGGCAGACGCTGCCGGCACACTACATGCCCCTGGCCTTGTGGCTCGAGGCCGATCGCATGGCCACCTTGCGAATTGACGAAGGCGCGTTTCGACGTGAGCGAGAGGTGGTCAAGGAAGAGCGCCGGATGCGCATCGAGAACCAGCCGTACGGTCGGCTCTCAGAGATCATCTACGACAACGCGTTTCTGACCCATCCGTACAAGCATCCGACGATCGGCAGCATGGCGGATCTCGAGGCGGCGTCGATTCAGGACGTGCGTGAATTCCACAACGCCTACTACGTTCCGGAGAACGCCACGGTGACGGTGGTGGGGGACTTTGACTCTGCGCAGGCGTTGCAAATGGTGACGCAGTACTTCGGGAGGGTTCCCAAGGCGGCGCGCCCGGTGCCGCGAGACATTCCGCAAGAGGCACCGATGACGGCGGAACGGCGTGTCGTCGTCCAGGAGGCGTGGCCGCTGCCCGCGGTGGTGGTGGCGTATCACATTACCTACGACGGCCACCCCGACTCCTACCCGCTCCACGTCACGTCGAAGATCCTGTCGGACGGCCAGAGCGCACGGATTTCGCGAGAGCTGATCTACAACCGGCGACTGTGTCTCACGGCGTTCGGCAGCGGTAACATCACGGAGCATCCGAATCTGTTTTTTGCGGTGTGCCTGGTGCAACCGGGGCAGAGCCCGGAAGCAGCCGAGAAGGCGCTCATCGCGGAGTTCAACAAGTTGAAAATCGAGGGCGTGACCGAGCAGGAGGTGCAGCGCTCGCAGAACCAGTGGGCCCGCGACTACATCCTGAGCCGAGAGTCCAACCAGGACAAGGCGATGCACCTGGCACATGCGGCCGTGATCCACAACGACATCACGACGGCCGACGGTGAGTTCGACATCTTCATGAACACGACGGCCGCCGACGTGCAGCGGGTTGCGCAGACATATTTCAACGACGCCAACCGCATCGTGTTGCACATTGTGCCGAAGGCGGCCCCGCAGTGAGGCGTCGGTTCCTGCTCGGGTGCGGACTCCTGCCTGGCGTGCTGGGCTTTGGCTTTGCGCTGTACACGAGCGCGGCGAGCGCCCAGGTGACCAGCTGGCCGTCCGAGCAGCCACCGCGGCCGCTCACCGCCCGCGAGGTCACCTTTCCACCGTACCAGGTGCGCACGCTGGCCAACGGTCTCCAGGTCATTACCGTCGCGCACCATGAGCAGCCGGCGGTGAGCATGCGGATGGTGGCTCGCGCGGGATCCGTTCAGGACCTGCCAGGCAAGGCTGGCGTCGCCAACCTGGCCGCATCACTGCTCGACCAGGGCACCACCACCAGGAGCGCGCAGGATATTGCGGATCAGATCGACTTCATCGGCGGGGCGCTTGGCACCGGTTCGGGTTCCGACCTGAGCTTCGTCAACGTGGTCGTGATGAAGGACTCGTTCGGCGTAGCGATGGACCTGCTGTCCGACGTCGTTCGCAATCCAGCGTTCGCCGTGGAGGAGATCGAACGCCAGAAGCAGCAGACGATCTCGGCGCTGCAGGTGAGCGCCGAGGATCCCGACTACATCGCGGGCGCGCTGTTCGATCGACTTGTCTACGGGTTTCATCCGTACGGGCTGCCCAACAACGGCACGCCGAAGACCCTGGCCGCCATCACTCGCGCGGACCTCCAGGCGTACCACAAACGCAACTTCGTGCCCAACAACATGATCCTGGCGATCGTCGGCGACATCACGAGCGAGGAAGGATTCGCCGCGGCCGAGCGGGTGTTTGGCGCCTGGCCCCGCGCCGACGTCGAGTCGGTCTCGGTGATCGATCCGCCACCGTCGACCAGACGACTCGTCATCGTCGACAAGCCCGATGCGGTGCAGACCGAGATCCGTGTCGGGCAAGTCTCGATCCCTCGGAATCACCCGGACTATCTCGCGTTCGATCTGGCGATGAAAATCCTCGGCGGCGAAGGCGCGAACCGTTTGCATCGAGTCCTGCGAGCCGAGCGCGGCCTGACCTACGGTGCCGCGGCCGTCGCGGAGTCGCGCAAACAGACCGGAGACTTCGTGGCCGAAACCGACACCCGCACGGAGACCACGGGTGAGGCCCTTCGACTCATGGTGGACGAGATTGCGAGACTCCAGCGGGACCGCGTATCCGGGCGGGAGCTCTCGGATGCGCAGGCCTATCTGGCGGGTAGCTTCCCGCTGACGATCGAGACGCCGAACGACATTGCCACCCAGGTGCTCAACGTCGTCTTCTACGAACTGCCGGTCGAAGAGATCGGTTCCTTTCGAGAGCGCGTTCAGCGAGTGACGCCGGACGATATTCAGCGCGTGGCGCGTGCCTACGTCAGGCCCGATCGACTGTCGATCGTCCTCGTGGGCAAGGCGGACGAGTTCGTCCCACAGCTTCGTCGGGTTGGGTTCACGGAGTTCGAGATGATCGCTGTCGAGGATCTCGACATCATGTCGGCCTCGCTGCGGCGCAGTCGGTAAGCGAAGACGGCGTCACGAGTCTTGGCGTCGCGCGTCTCAGTGAACCAAGAATCGAACGGCACACGGTCCGAGACGAGGACACCTGGAAGTGTGAACGTCATGATCTCGTGCGGCGAACCGTCCGGTGATCTGTATGCCGGTGCGCTCGTCTCAGAGCTGACGGCCCGTGTGCCCGGTGTCGGCGTATTCGGCTTCGGTGGAGAGCGGATGGAGGCGGCGGGCGCCACGCTCGTCGGGAGTTTCGCCGGCCTGTCGGTCACCGGTCTCACCGAGGTCATCCGGATCATCCCCCGGTCGTACGCGATGTACCGGCGCCTGGTGGCAGCAGCGCGGGCGAGGCGACCGGATGTCTTCGTGGCAATCGATTTCTCCGGTTTCAATTTCCACCTGATGGCGGCGATGCGGCGCCTCGGCGTCCCGGTGGTCTACTACGTGTGCCCGCAGCTCTGGGCGTGGCGCCCGCGCCGGATGGCGACGATGCAACGGTGTGTGGACATGGCGCTGGTGATTCTGCCCTTCGAAGTACCGTGGTACGAGCGGGCGGGTATTCCCGTGCAGTTTGTCGGGCACCCGCTCGTCGAGTTGGCCAGGGTCCGTCAGCCGCGGCCCGAGTTCGTGCGAGCCCACGGCTTGGTAGAGCAGGCCCCGATCGTTGCCCTGTTACCGGGCAGCCGCGTGAATGAGCTTCGTCGTATCACACCCGACCTCGTGGCGACGGTGCCGCTCATTCGATCGCGGGTGCCAGGCGTCCAGTTCGTCGTGGCTCGAGCGCCCGGCCTGCCGGAGGAAGGGCTGGCGCGGTGGCGGTCCCTCGCCGTGACCATCGTCGAGGGGTGCACCGACGACGTGCTGGCCGCGTCCGACGTCGTCATCACCGCTTCAGGGACGGCAACCGTCCAGGCGGCGATCCATGAGCGGCCGATGGTGGTGGTCTACCGGGTGTCTCCGTTGTCCTACCGGCTCGGGCGGAGATTTCTGAAGGTCGACACCTTTGCCATGCCAAACCTCGTCGCGGGTCGGCGAGTGGTAACCGAACTCATCCAGGAGGCGTTCACCCCAGAGAGGGTTGCCGACGATGCCGCGAGCCTGCTGACCGACCCGGCGCGTCACGTCGCCATGTGCGAAGCGCTGCGGGGGGTCCGCGCCCAGCTCGGGTCGCCTGGGGCGAGCGGTCGGGCAGCGGCGGCGATTCTGGATGTCGCGGCACGCCGGCGCGACATGACGGGGAAGCAGGCCGGGTAGGTGATCGAGTTTGAGTGTGTCCGCGTTCGCCGCCACGGACGCGTCGTCTTGAACGACGTGACCTTTCAGGTGAGTCCAGGCGAGACGGTCGCCCTGGTCGGTCGGAGCGGGGCCGGGAAGAGCACCATCCTCAAGCTGATCAACCGAATGCTGGATCCGAGTGAAGGCCGAGTGCTCGTCGATGGACGCGACACCCTGGCGTGGCCGTCGACCGAGCTGCGACGTCGCACAGGCTACGTGCTTCAAGAGGTTGGCCTGTTTCCCCACATGGACGTGGCGCGGAACGTCGGGCTGGTGCCGTCTCTGGCCGGGTGGGCGCCTGAGCGTATCGCGGCGCGCTCCCGTGAGCTCCTGGAGCTCGTGGGTCTGCCGCCGGGTGAGTTTGCCCACCGGTGGCCCGATCAACTCTCGGGGGGCGAGCGTCAGCGCGTGGGAGTGGCGCGCGCCCTGGCGGCCGATCCTCCAGTGGTACTGATGGACGAGCCGTTTGGAGCACTGGATCCAGTGACGCGAGCAGAGCTGCATCGCGAGTTCGCCCGGATACAGGAGCAGGTTCGCAAGACGATCGTGATCGTGACGCACGACATGCGTGAAGCGTTTTCGCTGGCTGACCGCGTCGGTGTCCTCGACGCCGGGTCGCTGGTCGCGTGTGGCGTGCCTGGCGTGATGCACGCGTCCACGCATCCGTCGGTTCGCACACTGCTCGACGCTGCGTACGGCTCGGCGAGGTCCACGTGACGTCCCTCGTCGAGTTCTGGTCGACGCATGCGGCTGAACTGTGGACCTTGTTCGGGCAGCACGTGGCGCTCGTCCTGGTTTCCACCGCCGTGGCGGTGGCCTGTGGGATGCCGGTCGGCATCGTTGCTGCCAGGCGGCCTCGCGTTGGTACGCCGTTCGCGGCGGCCGCGAGCATCATTCAGACCGTGCCGAGCCTGGCGCTCTTCGGGTTTCTCCTGCCGCTGCCGCTCGTTGGGGGGATTGGCGCACGGACGGCCCTCGTGGCGCTGATCCTCTATGCGCTCCTGCCCGTGATCCGAACGACGGCGGCGGGTCTTCGCTCCATCGATCCCGCGATCCTGGAGGCGGCTGACGCCATGGGCATGACGGCAGGTCAGCGTCTGCGACAGGTGGAGTTACCGCTGGCGCTCCCCTCGATTGTCGCGGGTATTCGTGTGTCCGCTGTCGTCGGTGTGGGCACGGTCACGATTGCGGCGGCGATTGGGGCAGGGGGACTCGGCGAGTACATCTATCGAGGCCTTTCGATGGTAGATGCCACGGTGATTCTCGCGGGGGCCATTCCAGCCGCGGCGCTGGCCATCGTCGTCGACGGTGGCCTGCTGATCGTCGAACGAGCGCTCACACGTCGACGCGGCGGGGGCTCACTATCGCCCGTCACGGTGACCGCGCTCGCGCTGGTGTGTCTCGTCGGTGTTGTCATTGCGGCGTGGCCTCGAACCGAACGCATCGTTGTCGGATCGAAGAACTTCACTGAGCAGGTGATTCTGGGCGAACTGATGGCCCAGGCGATCGAACGGTACGCGGGCCTGCCAGTCGATCGCCGGCTCAATCTCGGTGGCACGTTCATCTGCGATCAGGCCATACGGACCGGAGACATCGATTTGTATGTGGAGTATAGCGGCACCGCGCTGACCGCGGTCTTCAATCGGCCGGTCCAGCGCGACTCGGCGACGGTGCTCGAAGAGGTGCGGCGGCTGTACGCGGATTCCGGGCGGTCCACGCTGGAGCCGCTCGGGTTCAGCAACACGTTCGCGATCCTGGTTCGCAGCGTCGACGCCGAGGCAAGAGGACTGACGCGGTTGTCGCAGCTGGCCACCCACGCCCCGGGCTGGCGGGCGGCGTTCGGCTACGAGTTCCTCGACCGTCCAGACGGCTATGCGGGCCTGGCGACGGTGTACGGCCTGCGCTTTCTCGAGGCTCCCCGGGCCATGGATCTCTCCCTGGTCTACCGCGCCGTTGCCGAAGGACAAGTGGACGTGGTCGCCGGGGATGCCACCGCGGGGCTCATCGAGGCCTTGAGTCTGACCATGCTCGAGGACGACCGGCGGTATTTTCCGCCGTATGACGCGGTACCGGTGGTCCACGCGCCAACCTTGCTCCGCCACCCGGAGATCGGTGCGGCGGTTGCTCGGTTGGGCGGGCGGGTGAGCGCCGAGGCCATGCGGCGGATGAACTACGCCGTGGACGCCGAGCGCCAGAATCCAGCCGAAGTCGTGGCCGCGTTTCTCGACACGCTTTGACGCGGAGTATGATCAATGGCTCCGGTCTTTGGTCTCTTGTCTCTCGTCGCGGACCCAAAGACTACGAGAGACCCCACTGAGAACCAAAGACGAGAGACGAAAGACGAAAGCCAAAGGCGACTTCACACATGACAACGCTCAACACCTTCGGCACACGCACGGAGATCCGCAGTGGCGGCCAGGCGGTGCAGATGTACAGTCTCCCTGCCCTGGAGAAGGCCGGGTTTCCCGGTGTGTCGCGGCTGCCCTACTCCATGAAGATCCTGCTGGAGAACCTGTTGCGTCGCGAAGACAACGCGTTTGTCAAAGCCGATGACATTCGCGCCGTCGCGCAGTGGGACGCGAAGGCCGCACCCTCCACCGAGATCTCGTTCATGCCGGCCCGCGTGCTGTTGCAGGACTTCACGGGCGTCCCGTGCGTGGTGGACCTGGCGGCGATGCGTGACGCAATCGTTGCGCTAGGCGGCGACCCGGCCCGCGTGAATCCGCTGCAGCCGGTGGAACTGGTCATCGACCACTCCGTGCAGGTGGACTATTTCGGCCGCGCAGACGCGTTCGCGTTGAATGCCGAGCTGGAATTTTCGCGCAACCGCGAGCGGTACGCGTTTCTCCGCTGGGGCCAGCGCGGGTTCAACAATTTCAAGGTGGTGCCGCCCGACACCGGTATCGTCCATCAGGTCAATCTCGAGTATCTCGCGCGTGTCGTGTTCTCGGACACGGTTGATGGCCGGACCGTGGCGTATCCAGACACGCTGGTCGGAACCGATTCCCACACCACGATGGTCAACGGCCTGGGCGTGGTCGGGTGGGGCGTTGGCGGAATCGAGGCCGAGGCCGCGATGCTTGGGCAGCCGTCCTCGATGCTCATCCCGAGGGTCGTTGGATTTCGCCTGAAGGGGGTGCTGCCGAAGGGCACCACGGCGACCGATCTGGTGCTCACGATCACCGAAGCGTTGCGGAAGCACGGCGTTGTGGGCACGTTCGTCGAGTTCTTTGGCGAAGGCTTGCGGCATCTGACCATTGCCGACCGGGCGACGCTCGGCAACATGTGTCCCGAGTACGGCGCCACCGTGGCGATGTTCCCGATCGACAACATGACGCTCGACTACCTGCGTTTGACCGGTCGGGACGAGTCGCGCATCACGCTGGTCGAGGACTACGCACGCGCGCAGGGCCTTTTCCGCACCGACGACAGTCCGGAGGCCATCTATAGCGAAACGCTCGAGCTCGATCTGTCGGCGGTTGAGCCCTGCCTGGCCGGTCCCAAGCGGCCTCAGGATCGCGTGGCACTCACCCGCGCCAAGTCGGCCTTCCAGGCTGCGCTGCCGTCGATGCAGGGGCCACCGAAGGCCGCTGCCACGGCCGCATCTCCCGCGGTCGCGGTGCTGGATCCGGTACTCGACGCGCTCGATCACGGCGCCGTTGTCATCGCCGCGATTACCAGTTGCACGAACACGTCGAATCCGAGTGTCATGATCGCCGCAGGCCTGGTCGCCAAGAAGGCCGTCGAGAAAGGGATCCAGCGGAAGCCATGGGTGAAGAGCAGTCTGGCTCCCGGTTCGAAGGTCGTGACCGAGTATCTCGACGCGGCTGGCCTGAGCCCGTATCTGGATACTCTCGGTTTCAATCTGGTGGGGTACGGATGCACGACGTGCATCGGCAATAGCGGGCCGCTGCCTGAAGCGGTGACCGGCGTCATCAAGGACAAGAACCTCGTGGTCTGTTCGGTGCTGAGCGGCAACCGAAACTTCGAGGGCCGCATCCAGCAGGAGGTGCGAGCCAACTATCTGGCATCCCCGCCTCTGGTGGTCGCGTATGCGTTGGCGGGGCGTCTCACAACGGATCTCACGACCGAACCGCTCGGCGAGGGGCACGGTGGGGCGCCGGTGTACCTGAAGGACATCTGGCCGAGCGAGCAGGAGATCCAGGAGACGATGCTGAAGGCCGTGACGGCCGACATGTTCCGGAAGAGCTACCAGGATGTGTTCGCCGGAGATTCCCGCTGGCAGACATTGGAGATTCCAGAGGGCAATCGCTTCGAGTGGGACCCGGATTCCACCTACGTGAGGCAGCCCACGTTCCTCGTCGGGATGACCATGACGCCAGCCGACGCTGCAGACGTCACGGGCGCACGGGCGCTGGCGCTTCTCGGTGACAGCATCACGACCGACCATATTTCGCCAGCTGGTTCGATCAAGGCCGACAGCCCTGCGGGCAGGTATCTGATTGAGAAGGGGGTCGCGCCGGCCGACTTCAACTCCTACGGCGCGCGTCGGGGAAACCATGAGGTCATGGTGCGAGGCACCTTCGCCAACACGCGGCTTCGCAACCAGCTCGCGCCAGGCACAGAGGGTGGTGTCACGTTGTATCAGCCGGGCGGCGAGCAGATGTCGATCTACGACGCCTCGGTGCGTTACCGTGATGCTGGCGTTCCGCTGGTCGTGATAGCGGGGAAGGAATACGGGTCGGGCTCGTCGCGCGACTGGGCGGCCAAAGGCACCCACTTGCTGGGCGTCAAGGTGGTGATCGCAGAGTCGTTCGAGCGCATCCATCGGAGCAACCTCGTCAACATGGGGGTCCTGCCGCTCGAATTCGTCTCCGGCGCCACGGCGGCGTCGCTCGGGCTCACCGGCACCGAGGCATTCGATGTCGTCGGGATTGCCAGCGGTCTCGCGCCGCGCGGCACGGTCAGGGTCGTCGCGACCGGACCCGATGGTGCCCGTCGCGAGTTCCAGGCGAACGTGCGCATTGATACGCCGGAGGAACTCGTCGCGTTCCGACACGGCGGGATCCTGCCGTACGTCGTGCGGCAGCTGGTCGGCAAGAAGTAGGCCGGGGGCTGCGGTCGCCGGCGACCCAGTTGTGCTGAGTTCCGCATCGATTCGTCAGCAGGCGCTCTCACTCGGTTTCGACCTGTGCGGGGTCGCGCCCGCTGCGGATTTTCCGGAACTGGCGTTTCTTCAGACCTGGATCGTGCGGGGATACGCCGGTGAGATGGCGTATCTTCCGCGGTCGGCCGACCGCCGCGCAGATGTGCGCGCCGTCGTACCAGGCGCGCGCAGCGTCATTGTGACGGGCACGCTCTACAATTCGGTTGATCCCTATCAGGCCCAGGAACCGGAGCCCGGTTCCGCGCTGATCTCTCGCTATGCCTGGGGCGACGACTACCACGACATCATCAAGGCGCGTCTCGACGCGCTACTGGCGTGGATGCGAGTCGAAGCGGCCGAGCCGTTTGACGCCAAGGCCTACGTCGATACCGGCCCAGTGCAGGAGCGGGTCTACGCGCAGCATGGCGGCCTCGGGTGGATCGGGAAGAACACCTGCCTGATCAATCCCGATCTCGGATCGTGGCTGTTTCTCTCGGAAATCATCTGCACGCTGCCACTGGAGCCAAACGCTGCCGGGCTCGACCAATGCGGCGCGTGCACCCGATGTCTCGACGCCTGTCCGACCGACGCACTGGTCGCGCCAGGCGTGCTCGACTCGACGCGGTGCCTGTCGTATCTGACAATTGAAATCAAAGGGGCCGTTCCGATCGAGCATCGCAGTTCGCTGGCCGGGCACGTCTATGGCTGCGACATCTGTCAGGATGTCTGTCCCTACAATCAGGCGGCGCCGCGTACGGATCATCCTGCGTGGCAGCCAAGGCCAGGGCTCGACCTTCCGGCGCTCGCTGACCTGTGGCGTCGGCCGGACGCGGAACTCCGAGCGTTGCTCAAGGGCAGTGCGATGACCAGGGCCAAGCTGACCGGGCTGCGTCGGAATCTGGCCGTGGCCATTGGCAATGTTGGCGACGCGGATGCCCTTGCCGCGTTGTCAGAACGCAGCCCCGATCGCCCCTCGGCTGACGATGACATGGTGCTGGAGCACGTCGTGTGGGCGCAGAACAGAGGGCAGGTGGCGGGTGAAAAGTAAAACGCCAGGGGTATGATCTCCACATGACAGGCGGTGCCGCTCCTATTCTGCTCGTCTCCATGCCCCAGATGGCGGATCCGAACTTCTCGAAGACGGTCATTCTGCTCTGCGAGTACACCGAGGATGGCGCGTTTGGACTCGTCATCAATCGCCCGATGGACGCACCCGCCTGGCGGCTGGTGGCAACGGACCCACCTGTGCGGGTCGACCCGTCATTGCGGCTCTGGATGGGCGGACCGGTCGATCGGCAACAGACCTGGGTGCTCATGGCGGAGGCTCAGGGACCCGACGAAGAGCAGCGAGAGGTCTGTCCTGGCGTGCTACTGTCGTCGTCGAAAGAACTGACCCTGCAGCTCCTCCAGGCGCCAGCGTCGTCTCGTGCGCGCGTCATGGTGGGCTATGCCGGATGGGGGCCAGGGCAACTCGACAGGGAACTGGCGTCGTCCTCCTGGCTGACGGCCGAAGTCGACCCGAGATTGGTCTTCGGGGTGCCGCCAGCGGAGATGTGGGAGACCGCGATTCGACGCCTTGGGGCGGATCCGGCCGCGCTGCAGACGAGTTCTGGGGTTCACTGAGTTGACCCCTCAGGCCATGGCGGCGCGCTTCGCGCGCGTGGATCTGACGGCCGACCTCTCGACGCTGCCGGCTCGTGAGAAGAAGGTTCTCGCCACGCTGGTGCAAGCCGCCACGATCCTCGACTCCCTCTTTCTGCGGCAGGTGTGGGCCGGTAACGAGTCGATGCTCCAGACGCTTGCGCGGGACGCTTCCGATCTCGGTCGAGCTCGCCTGCGGTACTTTCTGATTAACAAGGGTCCCTGGTCTCGGCTCGATCGCGACGAACCGTTTGTGCCGGGCGCTCCCCCCAAACCGCCGCAGGGGAACTTCTATCCCGCTGGCGCCTCCAAAGAGGACGTGAACCGGTGGCTCTCGGCGTTGCCACCGCAGGAGCACGCCAGGGCCACGGGGTTTTTCACGACGATCCGCCGTGCGCCCGATGGCCACTTCACAGCCGTGCCGTACGCGCTTGAATATCAGGGCGAGCTCGACCAGGTCGCATCGTTGCTGCGGGCGGCGGCGGCGGTGACGAATCAGCCGACGCTGAAGGCGTTTCTCGAGGCTCGGGCCGAAGCGCTGTTGACCGACGACTACTATGCGAGCGATGTGGCCTGGATGGAGCTTGATTCGACCATCGAGCCGACTCTGGGCCCGTACGAGGTGTACGAGGACGGGTGGTTCAATTACAAGGCCGCGTTCGAGGCATTCATCACGGTCCGCGACGATGTGGAAACGGAGAAGCTCGTGCGGTTTGGATCTCAACTGCAGGAGATCGAGAACAACCTGCCGATCGACCCCAAGTACAGGAACCCAAGGCTGGGCGCGATGGCACCCATTCGCGTGGTCAACACGGTGTTCTCCGCCGGCGATGCGAACAAGGGAGTACAGACCGCTGCGTTCAATCTGCCGAATGATGAGCGCGTGATTACCGCAAAGGGTAGCAAGAGCGTCATGCTCAGGAACAATCAGGAAGCGAAGTTCCGGATGGTACTTCGGCCGATCTCGGAGATTGCCCTCGCGCCCGCCGACCAGGAGCACGTCACGTTCGATGCGTTCTTCACCCACATTTTGATGCACGAGCTGATGCACGGGCTTGGACCCCACAGTATCAATGTCGAGGGCCGGCCGACGACCGTGCGTCGGGAGCTCAAGGATACGTACAGCGTGATCGAAGAGGTCAAGGCAGACGTCTCGGGTCTCTTCGCCCTGCAGTTTCTCGTCGACCGCGGGGCGCTCGATCCGGCCTTCAACGAGACCATGTACACGACCTACCTGGCGTCGATGTTTCGCTCGATCAGATTTGGCGTCAACGAGGCCCACGGATGCGGGGTGGCCATCCAGCTCAACTACTTTCTCGACCACGGTGGCGTCCGCGTGGCAGCGGACGGAACCTTTGCTGTCAACTCCCGTGCCATCAAACAGAACGTCGTGGATCTGACACGCGAGATCATGACGCTGGAAGCCGTGGGCGACTACGATGAGGCGGTGCGGCTCATCAAGGCCCGAGGTGTCACCGGTTCGCAGGTTCAAGTCGTACTCGATCGATTGCAGGAGATTCCCGTGGACATCGAGCCACGGTTCGCCACGGCAGATGCGCTGATGGCCGAGGGCGGCCGCTAGATGCGGGGGTGGCTGACGTCGTACATGCTCGCCACAGGCGTAGTCCTCGCCGCCGCGCAGGGTGGCGCCACACGCTCGGTGTGGGAGGGCGTCTATACCGAGGCGCAGGCCGCGCGGGGCGAGGCGGTGTCGGAAGAACAGTGCGTCAGGTGCCACGGGGCGACACTCGCCGGTGCCGAGGCAGCACCTGCGCTTGTTGGCGCGGTGTTCAACTCCAGTTGGGACGGTGTTCCGCTTGGCGAGCTCGCTCAACGTATTCGCGACTCGATGCCGCTGGATGCGCCAGGGAGCCTGTCACGCCGACAGACCGTGGAGGTCATGGCCTACATGCTGAAGCGTGGAAGCATTCCCGCCGGCACGACCGAACTGCCGACCGACACGGGTGCGCTTGATCAGATTACGTTCGTTGGCATCCGACCGCAGTAGGGCGACAGCACAGCAACAGACGAGAGGAGGACGATCGATGAAGAGCCGCCATCTTGCCCGGACCGCCGCCGTTCTGGTGGTGGGCGTGTCGTTGTCGGTTGGCACGGGTGCCCAGCGTGGTCGGCCGCCAGCCGGCACCACCAACGGCGAGTGGCCCACCTACGGTGGCGACTTGCACAGCACTCGATATGCGCCCCTCGATCAGATCAACAAGGACAACTTCTCCGAGCTTGAAGTCGCCTGGCGCTTCAAGACCGACGCCCTCGGCCCTCGGCCAGAGTACAACCTGCAGTCGACGCCCCTCATGGTGGACGGCGTGTTGTACTCGACCGGCGGCACTCGTCGCGCCGTGGTGGCACTCGATGCGGCCACCGGCGAGATGCTGTGGATGCACCGTCTGGACGAAGGCCAACGGGGGGAGTCGGCGCCGCGCCTGCTGTCGGGTCGCGGACTGTCATATTGGAGCGATGGCCGCGAGGCGAGAGTCGTGTACGTCACACCCGGGTATCAGATGGTGGCGCTCGATGCCAAGACTGGCGCACGAGTTGCCAGCTTCGGCAAGGACGGCATCGTCGATCTCAAGGAGGACTACGGTCAGGGCATCGACCTCGTCTCAGGTCCGGTGGGGCTGCACAGTGCACCGGTCATCGCTGACGATGTCGTCGTCATCGGCGCGGCGTTCCTGACGGGCGCCAATCCGAAGAGCAAGCGCAACATCAAAGGCTACGTTCGCGGCTTCGACGTGCGCACGGGCACGCGACTCTGGATGTTCCACACCATTCCAGAAGCCGGGGAGTTTGGACGCGATACGTGGGCCGGAGACTCGGCGTCGTACACCGGCAACACAGGGGTGTGGGCGCAAATGAGTATCGATGAGGAACTCGGGCTCGTCTACCTGCCGGTGGAGCTGCCGACCCACGACTACTTCGGCGGCGATCGCGCGGGTGACAATCTCTTCAGCGAGAGTATCGTCGCCGTCGAGTTGAAGACCGGGAAGCGCCGGTGGCACTACCAGCTCGTGCACCATGGCATGTGGGATATGGACATCCCCTGCGCGCCGATCCTGGCGGACATCACGGTCAATGGTCGCCCGGTCAAGGCGCTGGCGCAGCCAACCAAGCAGGCCTTCCTGTACGTGCTCGATCGCGAGACCGGCGAGCCGATCTGGCCGATCGAGGAACGGCCAGTGCCACAGGGAGACACGCCAGGCGAGTGGTATTCCCCGACGCAACCGATCCCGACAAGGCCCGCTCCCTATGACGGCCAGGGGCTCTCGATTGACGATCTGATCGACTTCACGCCTGAGCTTCGGGCCGAAGCCGTCAAGCTCGTGTCGCGCTACCGGCTTGGCCCGGTGTATACGCCTCCATCGGTGAGCCGCATCGAGGGGCCGATTGCCACTCTGACCATGGGGGCGCAGGCGGCGGCGTCGAACTGGCCTGGGGCTTCGTACGATCCCGAGACGCATACGCTGTTCGTGGCGTCTCAGACCTCGGTTGCAACGCTGGGTTTGGTGTCGCCTTCGCCGGGCGTGTCCGACGTGCCGTACCACCAGGGAACGGTCCTGGCCGGCGCGCGGACGGATGGCGGTTCTGGATCGAGTGCCGCCGGGCCGGCGGTCGCCGCGGCCGACGTGCTGTCGGCGAACCTGACGGTGCAGGGACTGCCGCTCATCAAGCCGCCCTACAGCCGAATAACCGCGATCAACCTCGACACCGGCGATTTTCGCTGGCAGGTGCCGTTCGGCGCCACGCCGCCCAACATCACGAATCACCCGGCGCTGAAGGGCCTCGACCTCCCACCGCTCGGACGACCCGGCAACAACAATGGATCTCTGGTCACCAAGACGCTGCTGATTATCGGTGAGAAAAATTTCGGTCCTACGCCCTCCGGGCAGCGCGGTGCGATGCTGCGGGCGTACGACAAGACGACCGGGCAGGAGGTCGGCTCCGTCTATCTGCCGGCGCCGCAGACGGGTTCCCCGATGACCTACATGCTGAACGGTCTGCAGTACCTCGTCGTGGCGATTAGCGGCGGCAGCTACACCGGCGAACTGCTCGTGTTGAAGTTGCCTCGGGAGGCGCTGGCGCCGGCCGCGCGGTAAGGGTTCGGGGCTCGGTGCGAGCTCGATGATTCTGACGAAGAATTCAGGTATTCTTCAGTTGTCTGGGGCGCCGGGTCCGTTATCATCGTGGCCTCGGGTTCCCGCGTCAGAAAGAAAGCAGGTGGTGTCATGAAAGGACTTCTGGTTGCGTTACTGGCGGCCGGAGCGTGTGCTTCAGGCGCCACGCAGGCCTTCGCTCACCACTCCTTTGCCGCGACCTACATGGAAGACAGGTCCATCACCATCGAAGGGGAGCTTGTACAGGTGATCTTCCGTGATCCCCACTCCTTCGTGCTTATGACGGTGAAGGAGCGAGACGGTTCGATGGTGCGGTACTCCATCGAGTGGGGAGGCTTTGCGCGGCTTGGTCTGCAAGGCGTGACTCGAGAAACGCTCAAGCTCGGTGATCGGCTGGTGATCAGCGGCAACCCAGGGCGCAATCCATCGGACCATCGCGTGCGAATGCTCAGCCTCCGCCGGCTGAGCGACGGCTTCCAGTGGGACAAGGGTCTCGGCGAGGGATTCGACTAGCGCGACCCCCTGGGCCCGATACGACGCGCCCAGGCTCGCCGTCGGCCCTCCGGAGAACGCAAGCCGGTACGGACGCGGTTGTGCGCCGGTGGACGTCGTTCGTATCCTGGAGCGCCGCCGACTACGGTAGCGTTGCCGTGGCGGTAAAGACCTGAAGCGAGCCCTGGGCGTCGCCCTCTGGGGTGGCGCTTCCACTCCACGCGAAGGTCAGCTCATTGCCGCGGCGTGCCATTTTCGGGAATCCGCTTGCGCGGCCGCCGCTGACACCGGCGACGGCGATGGCCGCGGATCTCGCGCCGGTCTTCTCTACGCGCCTGACCTTGAAGTCCGAGGCGCCCTGGTCATACTCGACCCAGCTGACAAGTGCCGAACCGTCGTCGAGCAGGTCGACGTCGACGCGACCGAGCGACCCGGCATCATCGACGCGAATCGGCTCGTCCCAGTTCCGTCCGGCATCACCGCTGAACGCGACATACGCCTGGCCCAGGTCGTCCTTGACGGTAAACCACGCGGCCGCGACGTCGCGCCCGCGGGCGCTCAGCATCGGGCCGTTGACCGGACAGGCATCGATCATCCAGTCGTCCTGGCTGACGAGCGTGGTCGGTGTCCACGAGCCACTCTCGAGGCGCGAGACACCGATATCGCGAACCTCGTTCGCATCGCGATCACGAAAGGCCGTGAGCACGCCGTCGGCGGTGGCGACGGCCGTCGTCTGGCAGCACTCGCACACCCGATGGTCGATCTCGACGTCCGCGGTCTGCTTCCAGTTCGTGTCGAATGACGCAAACCGCAGCATCATCGTGCCACTCTCGGGGTCGTCAGTGAACTCGCTGTTCCGGCCGTCGAGCCAGACGAGACCGAGCCCGCCGCCCTGCATGTCGAACATCGACGCGAAACCGTGCTGGGTCTTGGTGCCGTCATGGTGCGGCATGAACGGCATCGCCCAGGTCTTTCCCTCGTCACTCGAGTACGAGATCAACAAGTCGTAGGCCTCCGTGAGGTCGTCGGTCGTCGGCAGGAACTGCGCCACGAGGGTGCCGTTCGCCATCCGCTGCACCGACGGCACGTCGGCATAGCTGAGGAACCAGTCCGGACCGGCGGCCGCAGCCACGGGCGTCGTCCATCCCGACGTCGTGCGCTCCGAAAACTTCAGGGTCGTCGTCGTGCCGACTCGCTCGATCCAGCTGAGGAGCACGCCCCGGTCGGAGACAGAGAGCTGTGGCTCACTACTATTCGCCCCTGCGGGCGATTCGAGGGGTCGGGGTCCGATCGTCCACTCGGCCGGCGCGGTCGGCCCGCAGCCGATGGCCGTCGAGACGACGGCGGCGCCCACGAGGCAAGGAAGAGGCGTTCTCATTGGCATGTTCCAGGCTGGCCAGCATAACATCGTAGGGTGACTTGGATCGCGGTGGCTGTCGGTGGCGCCCTGGGTTCGCTCGCCCGACACGGCGTGAACTCCCTCCTGCAGGCTCGGTCGCTGGCGGTCCAATTTCCGGTGGGCACTCTTGCGGTCAACCTGTTCGGCTGTCTCGTCATCGGGCTCGTCGCGGGATTGCTGGCCTCGGATCGCCTGGTGCTGCGAACGCCCTCGCGCGAGTTCGTGTTCGGCGGTCTGCTCGGTGGATTCACGACGTTCTCGAGCTTCGGGCTGGAGACGCTGCTGCTGGCGCGAGGAGACTCGGCCGGGCAGGCCACCCTCAACGTGGCGGCGCAGGTCCTCGGGGGGCTGGTCGCGGCCTGGTGTGGTTATCAGCTCGGCGGCCGATCAGCATAGACGAGCCATGTCGAGCCAATCCGCCGAGACGTTCATCGACCCAGTCTGCGGCATGACGGTCACGCCCGCCCGGGCCGCAGGCCACGTCGACCACGACGGCCAGACCTACTACTTCTGCGGTCAGGGCTGCCTGAAGCGCTTTCAGACCGACCCGCGGACGTTCATCGCCCCGAAACCGCGCGACGTGCCACCGGCACCGATCGTCGGCGCGGAGTACACCTGTCCGATGCATCCGGAGATCGTGCAGGATCACCCTGGGTCGTGCCCGATTTGTGGCATGGCACTCGAGCCACGCACCGCCACCGTCGACGAGGGACCGAACCACGAGCTCGTCGACATGTCGCGGCGCTTCCGCGTGAGCGCGGTGCTGACCGCTCCGCTTCTCGTCGGCGCCATGGGTCGGCTCATGCCTCATTGGCTCGAACTTGCGCTGGCCACGCCGGTCGTCCTGTGGGGTGGGTGGCCGTTCTTCGTCCGCGGTTGGCGGTCGCTGGTCACTCGTCACCTCAACATGTTCACGTTGATCGCGATTGGTGTCGCGGTCGCGTACGGCTACAGCCTCGTGGCGACGATGGCCCCAGGTCTGTTTCCGGCCGGCTTTCGCGACGGCTCCGGCGACGTGGGCGTGTACTACGAGGTGGCTGCGGCCGTGGTCACGCTCATCCTGCTCGGTCAGGTGCTCGAGCTGCGTGCGCGGGGCCAGACGGGCGCGGCCATCAAGAAGCTCCTTGGTCTGGCCGCGAAGTCGGCGCGGCGCCTCGGCGAAGATGGGCGTGAAGAAGACGTGCCACTGGACGTGGTGCAGGTCGGCGATCGGCTGCGCATTCGCCCCGGCGAGAAGGTTCCCGTGGACGGCATCGTCCTCGAGGGATCGAGCGCCGTCGATGAGTCGATGGTCACCGGCGAGCCGGTCCCGGTCGAGAAACACGCGAACGATCGGGTCGTCGGCGCGACAATCAACGGGACGGGATCTCTGGTGATCCGCGCCGACAAGGTTGGCGGCGACACGCTGCTGGCCCGTATCGTGGCCATGGTGGCTGATGCGCAGCGGAGCCGCGCGCCGATTCAGAGACTCGCCGACGTGGTGGCCGGCTACTTCGTTCCTGCCGTCATTGCCGTTGCGGTGGCGACGTTCGTGGTGTGGACGATGTTCGGACCGGAGCCGCGGCTGGCTCACGCGCTCGTGAATGCGGTGGCTGTGCTCATTATCGCCTGTCCCTGTGCGCTGGGACTGGCCACGCCGCTGTCCATCATGGTCGCGACCGGCAGGGGCGCCGCGACTGGGATCTTGTTTCGAAACGCGGAAGCGATTGAAGTCCTGCGACAGGTCGACACGATCGTCGTTGACAAGACGGGCACGCTGACCGAGGGAAAGCCGCGACTGGTGACCGTCGTGGCGGTCGGTGGTGTCAGCGAACAGACGCTGTTACAGGTAGCGGGAAGTCTCGAGCGGGGAAGCGAGCATCCACTCGCCGACGCCCTCGTCAGCGGTGCAGAACACCGCGGTGTCACACTGGTCGAGGCCCGCGACTTCAGGAGCCTGACGGGGAAGGGCGTGGTCGGCGTGGTCGGCGCCGACGCGGTGGCCCTGGGCAATCGCGCGCTGATGAGCGATCTCGGCCTTGACGTCGAACCGCTGGTCGAGAAGGCGGACACGCTGAGCGCCGAAGGGCAGACAGTGATGTTCGTCGCGGTCGGCTCGAAGCTCGCCGGTATTGTCGGGGTGGCGGACCCGATCAAGGACAGCGCGCCGGAAGCCATTCGATCGCTGCACGATGAAGGCATCCGCATCGTCATGCTGACTGGTGACAGCAAGACGACCGCACAGGCCGTCGCCCGAAGACTGAGCATCGATGAGGTGATCGCAGAAGTTCTTCCCGCTCAGAAGGTCGAGGTCGTCAAGCGCCTACAGATGGAGGGGCGCGTGGTGGCAATGGCCGGCGACGGAATCAACGATGCCCCGGCGCTCGCGCAGGCACAGGTCGGAATCGCGATGGGTACCGGCACCGACGTCGCCATGGAGAGCGCGTCGGTCACGCTGGTGAAGGGTGATCTGCGCGGAATTGTCCGCGCGCGACGACTCAGTCGAGCGACGATGAACAACATCAAACAGAATCTGTTCTTCGCGTTCGTGTACAACGCGGCCGGCGTCCCCATCGCCGCCGGCGTGCTCTATCCGTTTGTTGGGTTGCTCTTGTCACCCATGATCGCCGCGGCAGCGATGAGTTTCAGTTCGGTGTCCGTCATCGGCAACGCGCTGAGGCTGCGCCGGGCTGCTCTGTGATGGTTCGCCTCGTCTGGCTGCCTGCTCTGGCTACCGCCGCGCCACGCGAGCGCAGCAGGTGGTCGCACCGCCTGAGCACGACCCGATCTCGCCCATCGCGCATCACTGGCGGGACGACGCACGTCAGCTGTGGTGTGGCCATCACCGGTATCTACGGTACGTGGCGGAAGGCTGAGACTTCGCGTTCACGTTCGCGAATCGACCGGGGTCTTCACCGTTGGAAAGCCGCAGAGGGGCTACACTCGACACCTGGAGGCGCAACGTGGCTTGGAGCCCGGGATCGACCACGATGTCGGCAGCGCTCGTTCCCGTTGTTCTGCGGCCGCGATACGGCGGCGTCAGCGTCGGGTTTGGGGTATAGCTGACCGTACGACCGGCTGTGCATCAGATGACGCTATGAAGAAACTTCTCGCTACGCTGTTGGTCGTGTCCGGGACGGTCGGTGCGCTTGGCGGCCTGGCGCTGGTGTACGTGAGGACGACCGGCCTGGTGGCCCGTACTGAGCCGAGCGCCCTCGAGGCCCGTGTCGCCCGCGAGCTTCGATCGTTCGCTGTCCCGCCGGAGATTCGGGGATTGACGAACCCGACGGTCCCGTCGCCGGAGGTGATTGCTGATGGCCTGTCCCACTTCGCGGACCACTGTGCCGTGTGCCATGGCACCGACGGCAGCGGCAACACGCCGGTGGGGCAGGGGACGTGGCCCAAGTCCCCCGACATGCGGCTGGAGCCCACGCAGAGCCTGTCTGACGGCGAACTCTTTCACATCATCGAAGAAGGTATCCGCTTTACGGGCATGCCAGGGTGGGGTACCGGAACGCCGGAGGGTGCCCAGGCCAGCTGGCATCTGGTACACTTCATCCGTCACCTCCCGGCGATGACGCCGGAAGAGCATGAGCGGATGGAGCGCTTGACGCCGCGGTCGCCAGACGAGATTCGACAGGAGATCGAGGCCGAATGGTTTCTCCAGGGAGGCGACCCGGCGTCGCCGGTGCACGAACACTAGGAGCATACGCATGAGCACATTCAGGGTCGTCGTCGTTGCGGTGTTTGCGTTGGCGTTGTCCGTCGCCGCGATCGCTCATGAGGGACACCCGCACCGGTTCCTGGGGACTCTGCTGAGTATCGAGAACTCGCAGATCGAGGTGAAGACCACAGACGGCAAGACGGTGGTATTCCGTCTCGATGTGAAGACTGTTGTTCAGCAGGGAAGAACCAAGGCCCAGGTGAAGGATCTCAAGGTGGGCGAGCGCATCGTGGTCAGCGCGCTACCGGTGGCCGCGGGCCAGGTGATGGCGGCGGTCAACGTGCAACTCAGGGCCCCGGCTGCGGCTGCGGCGAAGTAGCCAGTGACGCCGGCGGGTTGCGCGTAGGGGGACGCGCCGGCTCAATCACTCGCCGCCAGCGAGTATCGCGGTCTATCTGCGGGCGCTGCCGTCAATCACCCTGGCCTGCCCACGGTCGCAGTGCCGACGTCGAAACCGTGCTAGTTCATCGAGCAGGCGCCCGGACCTCGGGGGTCGCCGCAACTCCCGCAGCCCCCTCCGGGGGAAGTCCTCTGGATCTGGCTCCCGCTGCCGGCGTGGGCCGCGAATACCGATTGTTTTCGCTCGAGCACGGTGCCGTGGCAGGCCGGGCACGCTGGCGTGTCGGTCGAGCGTACGAGCGCTTCGAATTGCGTCTCGCAGGACTTGCAGGCGTATTCGTACAAAGGCATGTCTGGTCAGTTCTCCCCGTCTGTCTTCCTCAGATGATCTTATCCGACCTCGTGAACCGTGTGTCGCTCCTGCGGAGGTCGGTGACCGATATACTGGTGAGATGTCCTCACAGCAGAAGTCGCGCATGATCGCCAACCCTCTCCGTCGTAACCTCGCGATCGTCGCGCATGTCGACCATGGCAAGACGACGCTGGTCGACGCCCTGCTGCGGCAGAGCGGAGTGTTCCGCGCCAATCAACAGGTCACTGATCGGGTGATGGACAACACCGATCTGGAGCGGGAACGCGGCATCACGATTCTGGCGAAGAACACCGCGGTGCACTTCGAGGACTATCTGATCAACATCGTGGATACGCCCGGTCACGCAGACTTCGGTGGTGAGGTCGAGCGCACGTTGTCGATGGTGGACGGCATCATGCTCCTGGTCGATGCGTCGGAAGGACCATTGCCGCAGACCCGCTTCGTCCTGCGAAAGGCGCTCGAGCGTGGTCTGCCCCCTATCGTCGTGCTCAACAAGATCGACCGGCCCGACGCGCGTCCGCAAGCGGTCCTGAACGAGGTGTACGATCTCTTCATCGATCTCGATGCGACCGAGGAGCAGATCGAATTCCCGGTGCTCTACACCAACGCCCGCGCCGGCGTGGCCATGACAGAGTCAGGAGGCACAGCGGAGGACCTGAGTATCCTGTTCAAGGCGATTGTCGATCATGTGCCGCCTCCGAGGGGAGACCCTGCAGCGTCTCTCCAGATGCTCGTTGCTAATCTTGACTCCAGCGACTATCTCGGTCGAATCGCGATTGGCCGGATCTTCAATGGCGCCGTCAAACTCAATGATCCGGTGGTTGTCCTCAAGCAGGACGGTACCGCGCACCCAACGAAAGTCACGAAGCTGTTCGCGTTCGACGGTTTGAAGCGAGTCGAGGTGACGCATGCGGCTGCCGGCGACGTGGTCTGCCTTGCCGGTATCGAGGACATCACGATCGGCGACACCATCGCGAGCCCACAGGATCCGGTGGCGATTCCGCTGATTGCCGTGGACGAGCCGACCGTCTCGATGATCTTTGGCGTGAACACGTCACCGGTGGCTGGTCGTGATGGTACCTATGTGACGTCGAGGAATCTGCGTGATCGGCTCGCGAGGGAGCTGCTCGGCAACGTGTCGATCCGCGTCGAGGACACCGAGACACCGGAGCAGATAAGGGTTGTCGGTCGTGGTGAACTGCAGCTGTCGATCCTGATCGAGATGATGCGCCGCGAAGGATTCGAATTGCAGGTTTCCAGGCCGGACATCGTGACGAAGGAGATCGACGGCGTGAAGATGGAGCCGATCGAGGAGTTGATCATCGACGTCCCTGAGGAATTTCAGGGCGTCGTGATCGCGCAGGCCGGCTCACGGCGCGGCGTCATGAGCAAGATGGTCAACCACGGCAGCGGGCGGGTTCGTCTCGAATTCAGGATTCCCGCTCGTGGCCTGATCGGATTCAGATCGCAGTTTCTCACCGACACCAGGGGGACCGGCATCATGAACCATTTATTCGCCGGGTGGGAGCCGTGGCACGGCGTGATCTCGGCTCGGTCTACCGGGGTCCTGGTGGCCGATCGTGCTGGCATTGCCACGGCGTATGCCATTTTCAATTTGCAGGAACGCGGCGAGATCTTCGTGGAACCCGGCACCGCGCTCTATGAGGGGATGATCGTTGGTGAGAATTCTCGGCAGGCCGACATGGATGTGAACGTGTCGAAAGAGAAGAAGCAGACGAACATGCGCGCGGCGAGCGCCGATGAGGCGATCCGCTTGATTCCTCCGAGACTCCTCAGCCTCGAGCAGGCCATCGAGTTCATCAACGACGATGAGCTGGTCGAGATTACGCCCACGAGCATCCGGTTACGGAAGCGAATTCTGGCCGCAAACATGCGGCCCAAGAAGATCGAGACCTAGTTCGACGCGTAATTACTGTGCACTTCTTCCTTGGACCATGCACCGGCGCGAAGTATGTGCCGATAACATGAGCACACGCCGGCCGACGTGTGCAGGATCGTGCACCTGCATGGCGTGGACGGCTACGTCGATCGACAGGGCGGTCGCCTTCGCGGCCGGCGCCCGTTCTCGTCGTAACGATCTGGAGGTTATTCGTGCTCCTCGGCTCCTTCGCGTTTTTCTCGAACGACCTGGCCATCGACCTGGGGACCGCGAATACCTGCGTGTTTGCCCGCGGGCAGGGCATCGTGCTCAACGAGCCCTCCATCGTGGCGTTCAATACGGCCAGCGCCAAAGTTGAGGCCGTGGGGACGGAGGCCAAGGCGATGCTCGGACGGACACCAAGTTCGATCACCGCGATCAAGCCCATGCGCGACGGCGTCATTGCCGACTTCGAGGCCGCCGAGAAGATGCTGGGCTACTTCATCAAGAAGGCGCGCGGATCCAGGCGGTGGATTCGGCCCAGACTGGTCATTGGCGTGCCTTCCGAGATCACGCAGGTCGAGCGGCGAGCGGTGAGGGATAGCGCCTATCGCGCCAGGGCCAGTGAAGTGCACCTGGTCGAGGAGGGCATGGCGGCCGCGATCGGTGCCGGAATGCCCATCACCGAGGCGTCGGGGAGCATGATCGTCGACGTCGGAGGTGGTACGACCGACATCGCAGTGATTTCTCTTGCCGGGGTGGTGTACAGCCGGTCCGTTCGGGTGGCAGGTAACGTCATGGACGAAGCCATCGCGAGCTACATCAAGCGCGAAAAGGACTTGTTGATCGGCGAGCGTACCGCCGAGGAGGTCAAGATCCAGCTCGGTTCGGCCACCCCGCTGCACTCGCCGCGAGAGATGGAGGTCAAGGGCCGCCACGTGCGAGAGGGAAGGCCTGTGACCGCGATGCTGAACGACACGGAGGTCCGCGAGGCACTGGAGGATCCCATCAGGCAGATCGTCCAGGCCGTTCGAATCGCACTGGAGCAGACGCCCCCGGAGCTGTCGGCGGATATCTGCGATCGGGGCATTATGCTCAGCGGCGGTGGGGCATTCCTGGCGAATATGGACGAGCGGATTCGCCTCGAGACCGGTGTACCGGTGTTCGTGGCCGAGGATCCGCTGTCGTCGGTTGTCCTCGGGGCAGGGACGATGCTCTCGGACTTCGGCTTGTTGCGGCGGGTCTCTCTGGACTGAGTGGCGCCTCGCTAGGCCCACTCCGGCGTCGGCTGAATGGACGCTTCCGGCTTTCGCCCGGCGTCAGGTCGTCCGCTGCCTTCCAACCGACTGATCGCACGCACGGCCATGTCGGCGTCGCACGTGATCTGGCAGGCGAGGCGAACGCCAACCAATCCCCGCTCCGCAAGCTTGGTCTTTTCTGCGGTCGTCATCCGGGTCGGCTCGCCGCTCACGAACTCGACCCGGCAGGTCGTGCAGCGTGCGTTGCCCCCACACGCGTGGAGAATGTCGACCCCGGCGTCTTCTTCAACGGCCAGTACGAGACGTTTGCCGTCTTCCACTTCGACAGGAGCGAAGCCATCAACGGTGAGTTTGGGCATGTCGCTATGTTAACGTATCGAGTGGCATGACCGACCCTGTTGAAACCTCGCGCCCCTCGCTCGACTGGAAGCGGCTACCTGGCGATCGGAAGCTCATGGCGGCTGCGGCGTTCTGGCGCGACGGGAATGGCCACGCCGAGCAGGCGGAGGTCATCACGACCATCGCCAACCGGATCAAGTTTCGGCCCAAGAGCGTGATCGCGATGTCGGTCGAGAAGAAGTCCCGGCACCTTGTCGCCCTGCCGGCCATCTCCGAAGCCGTCGCGGCCCGGCTGTTGGTGGCGTACCACATAGTGCATCAACGTCCGATGATGGGACGCTTTCTCGATGCGTTGGGTGTCGCTCACGAAGACGGCCTGATCGCCGAAGAGAAGCTCGAGCCCATCGCGAAGGAACGCCTCGTGAGCGCGGCCAAGACGCTTGCCGGATCCTACCCGGCAGAGGACGTGTCGCTGTATTTCTCGACGCTTCTCTGGCAGGATCCAGAAACCTGGGGCGCGCTCTCCGGCCTCGCCGAGGCGCCCCCGGTCGCCGATCCCGCTCCGTAGCCACCACGATGGCCTGGATGACGAGCGCAGAGGGCTGGATTGCTCTTCTGACGCTCACGGTGCTGGAAATCGTCCTCGGCATCGACAACATCGTCTTCATTTCGATCCTGGCAAGTAAGCTCCCTCGGGATCAGCGCGAGCGCGCCAGAAAACTGGGTCTGTCGCTGGCCATGCTGATCCGGATCGGGTTGCTGCTGTCCATTACCTGGGTCATGGGATTGACGACGCCGCTGCTCTCAGCGATGGGCCAGGATATTTCTGGGCGTGACCTGATCCTGATCGCCGGCGGGCTGTTTCTGCTGGCGAAGAGCACGCATGAGATTCACGGCAATCTCGAGGGTCAGGAGGAGACAGGGGGTGGTCGGGCAGCGGCATCGTTTGGCGCGGTGATCGTCCAGATCTTGCTGCTCGACATTGTCTTCTCTCTCGACTCGGTGAGCACCGCCATCGGGATGGCCGAAGACGTGGTCATCATGGTGCTCGCAGTGGTGACCGCGGTCGGAGTGATGCTGGTCTCGTCTGGCACGATCAGCAGGTTTGTCGATCGGCACCCGACCGTCAAGATGCTCGCCCTCAGCTTCCTGCTGCTGATCGGCATGTCACTGGTAGCCGAGGGCTTCGATCAGCACATCCCGAAGGGCTACATCTACTTCGCGATGGGTTTCTCAATCTTCGTCGAGGCCATCAATCTCCGTGTCCGCGCGCGCAACGCTCCCGTACACTTACACCACAGATACCCGAAGTAGATCTCGCCCGAGGCGATCGCCTCTATGCAAGGGACCGACGGGGATAGACTGCACCGAGTGATGGCGCGCATCGAATCAGAGACGTTGACGGACCGTGAGGGGGTCGGGGTCTTCATCGCCGAAACGCTCGGCCAGGCACAAAGGGCCGAAGAGCTGCTCACGAGCCGAGGGGTCGACTATGTCGTGCGGGTGGAGCCGTTCGCCTACACGCTTTTCGGCTCGGCGCGCTATGGAGCGATGTTCTACGTCAGCGCCGGTCAGGCGGACTACTGCCGGTCGGCGCTCGCGGCGGCGGGCATGGAGTCGGGCGTCGTCGACGCTGAATGTGATTGACGACGTGTCCGGGGAGTGACGGCCTCGGGCCGGACTCCTCGAGTTTCAGCCCTGAGGGCCGTGTGCGATTCTCCGTCAGCGTGCCAGCCCTCGCTCTGTCGAGGTGCATCACCTGATCTGCACGTTTCTGAATTTCAACGTGCCCATCGAGTACTGCAGCGCGAACGGGCCTCTCGCCAATCGTCGGTCCTCGATATTCACGGTCGACGTCCCGTTGAGTCTCACCATGAGCTGCGGGCCCTTCGCGGTGATTTCGTAGGTGTTCCACTGGTTGCCGGCGTTGACCATTGCCATAGGCTTGGCGACATCGACGATGCCACCGGTTCGGTACATCGGGTCTGGCCGCTGGTCGTAGATATTGACCTCATAGCAAGTCGAATCGCTCACGGCTTGAGGATTCTGGCAGCGGATGAAGATGCCGCTGTTCGCGTCGGGTGACGCCCAGAACTCCACGCGCAATTCGAAATCACCGTACGCCGATTTCGACACGAGGAAGCCGCTGCCCCCGTCCGCCTGCACCGCGCCATCCTCCACGCGCCAGTTGGCGTCGCCGAGCGGCGTGAACGCATCCATGTTCGAGCCGTCGAGCAGAGTGGTCCAGCCGGCTGCCGATTGCGCCAAGACGCCAGGATCAGGCGAAAGGCCTGTGAGCCCGAAAAGCAGTAACCCGACAGCAATCGCAGATGCCTGTTTCATAGCAAGTCTCCTTGGCCACACGCGACGCACAGCGGCACCGAGGCCGACTGCCAGCGTTGCGGTCTTGACGAGGGGCGCCTCCGGGACAATTACCGAGGCGGTGTTAATCTTACCTTCAGTGCTGGGGCCTTCGCACTCACGTCGAGGTCGTGGCTCTGCGGCCGCGACTGGCGGTCGGGTCGAAGGCTCGTCGGCGCATGCGTGATGGTGGCTGCGGCGCATCGACCGACACGTGAGAAGTCTACGAGCGTCGTGGAGCGAAGATCAGCGCTGGACGCGCAATACGATGGGAGCGCACATGAGGATCGTGCAGGCGGCTATCGTCGTGGCCCTGGGAATGACGCCGGCGGCCGAGGCGGCAACACCATGCGAGGAACTCGCGGCGCTGGCGCTGCCGGCAGCCACGATCGACATGGCCGTACGTGTTCCCGCCGGCGACGTCACGCTGCCGGGCGGCCAGGGCGGCGAGGGCCAGACGTTTGCGGCACTGCCCGCATTTTGCCGAGTCGCCGCGACGCTGCGACCGACGTCGGACTCCGACATCAAGATCGAGGTGTGGCTTCCATCTTCGGGCTGGAACGGAAAGCTGCAGGCCGTCGGCAACGGCGGCTGGGCTGGCTCGATCAGTTACGGGGCGATGGTCACGGCCCTGAAGGCTGGATACGCCACCACGTCGACCGACACCGGACATACCAGCCCCGGCGGGGCCTTCGTCCACGGTCATCCTGAAAAGCTCGCGGACTTCTCGTGGCGCTCGGTACACGAGATGACGGTGAAGGCCAAAGCCGTGATTGACGCCCACTATGGTCAGGCTCCGTCCAGGTCCTACTTCAACGGCTGTTCGACCGGTGGCAAGCAGGGCCTGATCGAAGCGACCCGCTTTCCAGCGGACTACGACGGCATCGTGGCTGGCGATCCGGCGAATCTGCGAGCCTATCGAAATACGTGGCAGGTGTCGGTCATCAACCAGATTCAGAAGAATCCTGGGGGCGCCATGGCGCGTGAGGAGCTGGAGCTGCTGCACGGAGCCGTCATGAACGCGTGCGACGCCATCGATGGCGTGAAGGACGGCTTACTGGAGGATCCCAAGGCTTGCAGCTTCGATCCGGCGACGCTCGCCTGCACGGGCGGTGACGCGAGTGCCGCGTGCCTGACGCCGGCGCAAGTCAGGTCCGCGAAAATTCTGCTGAGCCCCGGCACGGTCGGGGGAAAGGCGTACCACCCCGGGCTCGAACGAGGCAGCGAGTTGGGTTGGAGCCTCTGGACCAGTGCCGAACCCAGTTCGCAGCAGTCCGAATTCTTCAGGTACGTTGTGTACGAGAACCCGGATTTCGACTGGACAGCCCTCGATCCGGAGACCGCGCTTCCGTTGGCCGTCGAAGCGGCCAAAGCCGACAGCGCCGAAGCGAATGACCTGGGGCCGTTCATCGAGCGCGGAGGCCAGATCATCCTGTATCACGGCTGGGCCGATCCCACCGTCGCGGCGCAGGCCTCGATCAACTACTACACCGCCGCTCAGGCATCCACGCCGAACGCGAAGGACTCGATTCGCATGTTCCTCGTTCCTGGTATGGGCCATTGCCGCGGCGGCGAAGGCGCGACTGACAACTTCGATGCCGTGGCGGCCCTGGACGCCTGGGTCGAGACGGGCCGGGCGCCGACGCGAGTTCATGCCACCAACGTGACGAACGGTCGGGTAAACCGCTCGCGCCCGTTGTGTCCGTACCCGCAGATTGCCACTTATACCGGTACGGGTAGTACTGACGAAGCGGCGAACTTCGTTTGCGCGGCATTGTCTCCCAGCGCTGCCCCGGTGCAGCGATCAGGACACCAAGGCCAATCCGTCCCCCGGTAACGCCCAAGCACGGTGCCGACCGCCACCAAGAGGTGCATCAGAAGTTGCTGTATCGGCGCCGGCAGGATCGGTACGGCCTGGGTTCGCCCGTGCCGCACCAGCACTGTGCGCCAGGTAGAGGGATGATCGGCCGAGCGGGCTCGCGTTCACGATTTCGAAGATGGCGTGCAGGTAACGATCGAGGTCGATGACGGGCAGGACGACGCCCTCGAATCTGGGGGGTTCGCCGCCATCGTTCCACCACCGGTGTCTCGAGCCTCGAGGCAGACGTACTGTTTCTCCTGGGCCGACAGTGATGCGGCGGCCATCGATCCGGGCCGAGAGGACGCCAGATATCACCCGTCCCTCTTCGTCCTCGAGATGGTGAATGTGCAGGGGCGGGCCTTGCCTGTGCGGCGGCAGGGATCCCTCCACTTCGAGACACACTCTGCCGTCCTTCGGGACGCGTCTCAGAACAAGACGTTCACCCGTATGTCGATTCTCGAGTACGAGATTCAGATCGGCTGATCCAGGCACACCGCTACTCGCAGAGAAGAAGATCTGGCCAATCGTATCCCTCCAGATTGCCTGGCTCTAGGTGCCGCAGAATGTCTCGTGAACCATCTCGTCCGGCTGTGGCGGCACCTGGAGGTCGGCGTATTCAACCTTGTCGGCGCAAGGCGCGGAGAGGGCGTCGACGAGCCGATGAAACGGCGCGAAGTCACCATCATAAGCACGCGTGATAGCCTGTTCGACCCGGTGATTGCGCGGAATCAGGATGGGGTTGGCGGCGCGCATCTCTTCCAGGTATCGGCCGGGGCTGGTTTCGCCCCGCCATTTCGCGAGCCAGGCGCTGAAAGGTTCTTCGCTGGTGAACATCGCTGCCAGTGCCTGGGGATCCTCGCCGCTCGCGACCCGCGTGAGGTGACGAAAAAAGAGGGTGAAGTCGACGTCCTGGCTGCCGAGCAGGTCGAGACACTCCTGGATGATTTCGACCGGCGCCTCGGGTGGCAGGCCGAGCTTCGCTCGGAAGCGAGCGATGTACTGGCCGCCAAATCGTTCGGCATATCGAGCGAGAACGGCTTCGGCGATCGGGATCGCTTCGCGGGCATCGCCAGCGAGCAAGGGCAGGAGAGTCTCAGCGAAACGGGTGACGTTCCAGAGTCCGATGTCCGGCTGATTGCCCCAGGCGTAGCGCCCGTGCGTGTCTATCGAACTGAACACGCGCTGAGGGTGAAAGGCGTCCATGAATGCGCAAGGACCGTAGTCGATGGTTTCGCCGGACACGGAGGTGTTGTCGGTGTTCATCACACCGTGAATGAAGCCAAGAGACATCCACTGGGCGATCAGGTCGGCTTGAGCAACCACGACCGACTCGAGCAGGGCGGCGTAGGGATTCGGTGCTCCAGTGGCGTCCGAGTGGTGTCGGGCGATCACATGGTCCGCGAGGCGCCGAAGGGCGCTGATATCGTTTCGTGCGAGAAAGTACTGAAACGTCCCAACGCGGATGTGGCTCGCTGCGACACGGGCAAATACTCCGCCCTGGACCGGGCCTTCCTGGCGCACGATATGTTCGCCGCTGGCGACGGCGGCGAGTGCGCGGGTCGTGGGTACACCGAGCGCGGCCATCGCCTCGCTGACGATGTACTCACGGAGCACCGGACCCAGGGCAGACTTGCCATCGCCGTTGCGCGAGAATGGTGTGCGCCCGGAGCCCTTCAATTGCAGATCGCGACGGGCGCCGGTGGCGTCGATGACTTCACCGAGCAGGATGGCACGACCGTCACCCAGTCGCGGTGCGAACCCGCCGAACTGGTGGCCGGCGTAAGCCAGCGCCATTGGCGCGGCACCGTGAGGAACCAGGTTGCCCGCGAGCACCGCAACGCCCTCGGGTGATTGCAGCCACTCGACGTCGATTGCGAGTGTGGTTGCCAGTTCGATGTTGAGACGAATGAGCCTCGGGTCGGGCACGGAGGCGGGTGCCTGCCTGACGAAGAACTGTTCCGGCAGCTGGGCGTAGGTGTTGTCGAAGTGGATGTGCATGAATCGTGCTCGACGTCGGAGACCGCTGCGCCGGTCCGGCACCGGGGGCGTGCGCAGCTCCGCCTGTCGATCGTAGCCTGATTCCCTGACCGCTGCTGCGCTGCCTGTATCGCAGTTCCACTTCGTTGAGGCGGCGCAGGCGGGAGGGGGAATCGCCGGAGCGGTCGAGCCGACATCGTCTGGGGCCACGCGGTAAGTCGGTGCGGCCCGTGACGCGAAGTGCAAGCGAGGTGGAGCGGGCGCCTACGCCGTGGCGGCCGTGCGGTGCCCGCCGCGCCTGGCGATCAGTGCGTTCAAGTATTTTCGTGCCGGCAGTTCAAGCCATTCGTACGCGGCGATTGACACGACCAGCGACGCCGCGACCTGTATCGCGAAAACCAAGAGTCCTTGCCACTCCTCGCTGCGCGCGATGAGCGCGACGCCGACGAAGTAATGCCAGAGGTAGACGCTGTACGAGCGCTCGCCCAGGTATCGCAGGGTCGGGAGTGACAGCACCGTATTCAATAGCGTCCGGGTCCAGACGAGGCGGCCGACCACACCACGATGAACCCAGCCACTGCCACGAGAGGCATGACGACGAACAGACTGGCGTCAGGACTCCTGAACCATCTGGGCGCGAACAGCAGTGCGCCAACCAGCCCCCATACCGCGGTCGCGGCCAGCCATGGGCTCGACAGATACCGCCCCTGCGCGACGAGCAAGGCCACTGTCACACCGAGCATGAGATCGTCGAGCCGTGTGATCGGCCACAGGTAGATGTGTATCGGTGACGCACCGAAGACGAACTCGAGAATCGGTCTGAGCACTATGGACAAGACGGCCATGCACACCGCCCACCGTACGCCGGACGACAGGCCTCGAACGCAGAAGACGGGGAGAAGCATCGGCAGCAAGAGGTAGAACTGCCACTCCATCGACAGTGACCACAGGTGCAGCGTCGCAATGCCGTTGCTCGCTGTGAAGATGTTGTAGGTCTGGGTCAGGCCAGCCAGGACCGCCGCGTTGCGAGTCGTGAAGAAGGTGCCTTCGTCCCACGTGTTCCACACCAGGACGGCCAGCAGCAGGAGGAGCAGGTTCGGCAGGAGCCTGGCAACACGACGAAGGAAGAATTCGGCGAGTGTATCCCCTTGCGCCATCGATCGCCGCAGCGCGGCGGTCACGACGCACCCGCTGATGACAAAGAACAGGTCCACGCCCAGGTAGCCACCAGAGCCGATCGGGGCGCCAAAATGGTACAAAATGACCAGTGCCACCGCGACACCGCGGAGGCCGTCGAGTGCTACCCAGTAGTTTCTTCGCTCACTCACGATCGGCCGTTCGTCGAACTATGGCCGATCACTCGGCCGCGCCGCAAGGAAGGGTGGTCGGCGGCCGTCTGGTACGCGCGGCGCGGGTGAGCGTCAGTGTGTGAACCCGCTACGGTGCCACGATGGATGAGGCACACGTCATCGCACGTCATCCGACTGTCAGGCAGATTCGAATGTTCCGGGGCGTGCGCAGACGGTCGAGAACCTGCCCTGGCGGATGCCGTGATCCAGGCGCTGCAGCGAAGATCGACTGCATGCGCTACGATCAACCCAACGTCGGGCGCCGTGGCCCCGGCCACCCTCGGGAGAATCGCGTGACACTTTGAGGGGGCACGTGGACGTCTGGTGCGTGTGTGTCGCGACGCGCCTGTGAGCGCGAAGTTGTGTTCATTGTCCGTCTAGGCACATATTGGGCTCAAAGAGAACCAAGGAGGCAGCACGATGGCAGCGACCAATTTCATCGACACCGTGACCAAGGGCATCGTAGGTGCCATCAAAGGCACCGGCGAGATCGTCAACGCGGTCACCGACACGGTCGGGGACGTGTTGACGAACGCGTTGAAGGGTACCGGCAAGGTAGGCAGTGCGGCAGCCGATGCCGTGTCAGACGTGGCGCGCGGCGTCATCCAGGGCACATCGCAGGTGGGCGGCGATCTGGGTTCGGCGGCCAAGGGCATGGTCGTGGGCGCGCTGAGAGGCACCAAGGAAGTGGGGAGTGAAGCGCTGAGCACGATCAGCACCAGCGTCAGTTCGCTCGTGCGTGAGTCCGCCTCTGTCGGCGGCGACGTCGCCGCGACCGCAAAAGGTGCCGTGGAGGGTGCCATCCAGGCTGCCAAAGACATCGGGGTGAACGCAGGGGACGCCGTCGCGTCAACGGTTGCTGGTGCGATGCGCGCGGCGGGCGAAGCGGGTACGTCGGCCGCCGCTGCGGCGTCCGGCATCGCGAGCGGTGTCATTCGGGGCACGTCAGAGGTTGGCGGTGAGCTCGGTGGCGCTGCGAGGCATGCCGTGCTCGGGGTGTTTCGCGGCACCAAGGATATTGGCGCAGGAGCCTTCTCGACCGTTGGCGAGACAGCGGGAAGCTTGATCAAGGAAACCTCAGCGGTCGGCGGGAACCTCGGCGAAGCGGCGAAGAATGCCGTCGAAGGGGCCATTGAAGGGGCCAAGGAGCTTGGTCTGGACGTTGCCGCGGCCGCGTCCGCGGCTGCATCCGGTGCCGTCAAGGCGGCTGGCAACGTGAGCAAGGCTGCCACCGAGGAAGTGACCAAGGCGGCGACCGGCGTCATCTCTGGCGTCAAGGTTGTGCTCAAGGCGCCGTTCAAGGACTGAGGTCTGCGTGCCTGGCTACATGGGGGGCACCTACGCGGGCCCGCAAGTCTTCGGTCGGAGACCCCCGCATGGATGCTGGAAGACGCAGCCTGGCACTGCTCAAGAGCACGGTGGACCTCTGGCTGTTCAACAACGCGTTCCATCATGCGGGCGCGCTTGCGTTCTATACCCTGTTCTCGCTCGCGCCCTTGTTGATCATTGCGATCGCGGTCAGGTGAGGGTTCCGCTCAGGGTCTAGTACTCGTCGCTCATCTTTTCTTCGGTGGGGCATTGATGCGAGCCTCGATCCGGCTGCGAGGTGATTGCATCGCGCCCAAGGCGACGGCCGTCCGAGTGGGGATGGAAATCCTGGACGAGCCAACAGCCTCCGCTCGGCAGGGCAAGCGCTGTGGGGCGCTTCGATACGGCCGGCGAGGGGACGCTGAGTCCACGATGACATACATGAGGCAGAGACGAATCACGCTGGTCGGGTCCTGTAGGCTCTCGGCATGAGTCTGGCCCGGTTGGGATGGGACGACACGTGTGCCGACGCGTTCGCAGGCTGGGCTCACGACCCGGACGTTGAGCCGGCGCGCGTCGTCATTGAGTTCAACCATATCTACCGCGTGTGGGCTGCGAGCGGCGAGTTCGACGCCAGTTCGTCGGGACGCCTGAAGTATCAGGCCGTGCGCAAGAGCGAGTTGCCCGCTGTGGGCGACTGGGTCGTGGTTCGTAGACGACAGGCCCAGGATCGGGCGGCGATTATCGGCGTGCTGCCACGGCGGAGCTGGTTCTCGCGCAAGGTGGCCGGCGGCGTGACTGACGAGCAGGTCGTTGCGGCGAACGTGGACGTGGTCTTTCTGGTCATGGCGCTCGACGGGGACTTCAACCTGCGACGACTCGAGCGGTATCTGCTGACGGCACGAGAGAGCGGCGCCGCCCCGGTCATCCTGCTCACGAAGCCAGACATGGCCGAATCGCTCGCCGAGCAAGTGCATGCCACCCGCGCTGCGGCTGGAGGGCTGCCAGTGCATGTCGTGAACCCCAGGGTCGGCGTGGGCCTCGAGCAGGTGGCGGCGTGTCTGGTGACCGCGCGCACAGGGGCGCTCCTGGGGTCGTCGGGTGTGGGGAAGAGCACCATCATCAATCGGCTCGTCGGCGAGGACGTCCAGAAGACACGCGAGGTTCGCTGGTCGGACTCGAAGGGCCGGCACGCCACGACACATCGCGAGCTGGTGGTGCTGCCGGGCGGCGGGCTGCTCATCGACACCCCTGGAATGCGGGAACTGCAGCTCTGGGACGTTGGCCACGCCGTGCGCGAGACCTTCGACGACATCGAGACGCTGGCTGCGGGCTGCCACTTTTCTGATTGCCGACACCGCGAGGAGCCTCGGTGCGCGGTAACGGCCGCAGTCGCCGCCGGGTCCCTCGACAAGCACAGACTCGAGAATTTCCACCGGCTCCAGGACGAGCTGGTCGTGTTGGCGGCGCACCGGGACGAGCGGTCCGAACGCGAGGAGAAACGGCGTTCGAGGGTAGCAGGGAGGCGCCCGATGCGTGGATAATGCGCCCATGATCGTGCTGCTGATGCTGTTCGGCCTGGGGCAGGAACCGACGTTCTTCACGTCGACGCTCACGCCCGCCGAGCTCCAGAACAAGCAGGCGGTGCTCGAAACGTCCTCGGGCACGATCGTGCTCGACCTGCTGGCTGACGCGGCCCCGACACACGTGGCGCATTTCATCACCCGTGCCCGTGAGGGGGTCTTCGACGGCACGTCATTTCACCAGGTGCTCGCGATGGGCATGGTGCAGGGGGGCGATCCGATCACCAAGGATCCATCGCAGCAGGAGCGATACGGAACTGGCGGGCTCGGGGCTCTGCGGTTCGAGCCCAACGACGAGAGGCATACCAGAGGCGCGGTGTCTGCCGTGCTCATTCCCGGCCAGCGAGACAGCGCCGGATCGCAGTTCTTTATTTGCATTACGGACCAACCAGCCCTCGACGGCCAGTACACCGTCTTCGCACGGGTGGTCGAAGGGATGGCGGTGGCGCAAGAGATCTCGCTGACCCCGGCCGGCCCGAACGGCGCGCCGGCCGAGCGTATTGAGGTGCTGACGGCGTATATCAGGGACACGCCTCCGCCCGAGCCTGAGCCGTTCGTCGATGCAACCGCCGAGGAACTTTCGGCACACCTCGCGGTGATCGAGACCTCCATGGGGAACATGACGGTCGAGTTGTTCGCCGATCGCGCGCCCAACCACGTACGGAGTTTCCTGCGAATGGCTATTGTAGGGGTCTACGATGGCACCGCGTTCCACCGGGTCGCACCAGGATTCGTGATCCAGGGCGGATTTCTGCCGACGCGTCGTGAGGCGCTCGACGAGCGCCAATTGTCCTATGTCCGAGAGCTGCCGCCGGAGTTCAACCCGACTCCGCACGATCGCGGCATTCTGTCGATGGCGCACGGCGATGACCCAGCGAGCGCTACCTCGTCGTTCTTCATCGTGCTGGACCGCAACCCGGGGCTCGACAACCAATACACGGTCTTCGGCCGCGTCGTCGAAGGACTGGACGTGATTGACCGGATCGAAGCAGTGCCCGTCAACGGCGAGGCCCCGGTGACGCGCATCGAGGTGATGCGCGTTCGGGTCGTGAGATCAACGCCCTAAGCTGCCCGCGTCGCTCGTCCGCGCACGCTTCAGCCCGCGCGTGACTCATCATCGAACGGCAGCCGCGCCTGCGGTTCAGCTGGCGTGGCGACTGCCTCGGTGCCGAGGTTGTGCACGCTCACGCCGAGCAAACGGATGGGCCGCTGACCGGCCTCTGTCCGCTCGATCAGCATCACCGCGCGGTCGGTGATGACATCGACATCCCGCGTCGGAGCCTCGCTGTGGCTCCTGGTGACGGTCGTGAAGTCATGGTACCGCACCTTGATGGTCACGGTCCGGGCGTAGCGCTCGTGGCGCACCAGCCACGAGGCCGCGTCGGCAGCCATCTCCTGGATTTCGCGGCGAATGGTGCACAGGTCTGTCAGGTCTTCGGAAAACGTGTGCTCGCTGCCCGAGGATTTCGGATCATGCTCTGACACGACCGGGCGGTCGTCGATCCCGTGTGCGAGCTGTCGGAGCCAGTCGGCGGTCGATCCGACCGTGTCTCGCAGCATCGACGGGTCGGCGGCGCGCACGTCAACCAGCTTCTCGATTCCTCTGGCGCGAAGCTTACGAGCGGTGACGGGACCGACGCCCCACAGTGCTTCGACGGGTAAGCCTTGAAGAAAGATCTCCACGCGCTCGGGTGGGATGACGGTGAGCCCGTCTGGCTTCTGCCATCCGGATGCGATCTTTGCCAGAAACTTGTTCGGCGCCACGCCTGCCGACGCCGTGAGTCCGGTCGTGGAGCGGATCTCGTCTTTGAGTCTGCGCGCCACCCGCGTGCCAAGTGTCTCACCCCATGTGTTCTCGGTGACGTCCAGGTACGCTTCGTCGAGTGAGAGCGGCTCCACTCGAGGTGTGACCCGTCGAAAGATCTCGAAGACCTGTTGCGACACGGTCCGATACGTGCTGAAGTTCGGTCGGACAATCACGAGCGCCGGGCAGAGACGAACGGCTCTGGCCATCGGTATCGCCGATCGCACGCCAAAGGTCCGTGCCTCGTAGCTGGCCGCCGCGACCACGCCCCTCTTGTTCGGGTCCCCGCCAACGGCCACCGGCCGGCCTCGTAGCGCCGGGTCATCCCGCTGCTCGACCGACGCGTAGAAGGCGTCCATGTCCACATGGACGATGCGGCGGACACGGTCGGTGTCGCTCACCGTCCGGTAGCCCCAAACCCACCCCTTGTGGTGGCACGAATGTCGCCAACTTCCTCCCATGACACGCGAGGTGAGGGAAGGACGATGCCCTGGGCGAGCCGATCGCCGCGTGTGACCTGTACGTCCGCGGTGGTGAAGTTGAGGACCTGGACCATGATCTCGTCATTTGGGCCTGAATAGTCTGAATCGATCACCCCGACGCCGTTGGCTACCATGAGTCCACGCTTGAGTGGGGTGCTGCTTCGGGCGAAAATGCCCAGGAAGTGGCCGGTGGGCACCTGGATGACCAAGCCGGTCCTGACGAGCGCGATCTGTCCCGCAGGGACGACGAGGTCGTGCGCGGCGGCGAGATCGAATCCTGCCGCTTCGTCGGTGCCATAGGTGGGGAGCGTGACTGTGGAATCCAGTCGACGAATTTTGAGCCGCATCAGCGCAGCATACCTGCTGTCGCTCGTTTTGTTTACTGCGGCTGCAGGCGCGCAGGACTTGACCGCTCCGCTGGCGCTGGATCCCGCGGTCCGTACCGGAACGTTGCCCAACGGTTTCACCTTCCTCATTCGCCGCAACGATTTGCCTGAGAAGCGCGCCCTGTTGCGGCTGGCCGTGAAGGCCGGTTCGATTGACGAGGCTGACGACCAGCGGGGGATCGCCCACCTGCTCGAGCACATGGCGTTCAACGGATCAACCAACTTCAAGTCCGGCGAGCTGGTCAGCTACCTCGAGTCGATCGGATCTCGCTTCGGTGCCGACGTCAACGCGTATACCAGCTTCGACGAGACGGTCTACATGCTCGAGGTGCCCACCGACCGCGAGGGATTCCTGGCGCGCGGCCTCGAGGCCATGGGTGACTTTGCGGGCGGCATCGCGCTGGAGACGGCCGAGATCGACCGTGAGCGAGGCGTCGTCATCGAGGAATGGCGCGGGCGACAGGGGGCCGGCTCGCGTATGCAGGCGCCTCAGTTGGAGGCGCTCTATGGTGAGTCGCGCTATGTGGATCGGCTGCCGATCGGCCTGCCCGAGCAGCTCAGGGAGGTGGCCGCCGAGCGCGTCCGAGATTTCTACCGGGACTTCTACCGCGCCGATCGCATGGCGTTGATTGCCGTGGGCGACTTCGACCCCGTCGAGATCGAAGCATTGGTCCGCGCGCAGTTCAGCGGCGTACCCACCCGATTACCAGAACCGCGAACGGTCTACCCCGTGCCTTTCCACCAGGATACGCGCTTTGTGGTCGTGTCTGACCGAGAGGCGCAGGGGTCCTCCGTCAGTATCATCCACAAGCGTCCCGCTGACAGCTACCTCACGGTGGGTGACTACCGTCGTTCGATGATGCGTGGGCTCGTGTGGCAGATGATCCGGGACAGGTTTTCCGAGATCGCGCGTCGACCAGATGCACCGTTCTTGCGCGCCTCGGTGGGCGGCTCTGCTCTCGGGCCTGACGTGGAGAGCTTTACGGTGTCGGCGCGGGTGAGCGACGGGGGCGTTGGCACTGGACTGCAGGCGCTCGCTCAGGAGATCGCGCGGTTGCGACAGCGCGGGTTCGGCGAGTCGGAGCTGGATCGAGCCAAGAAGAACACCGTGGCCTCCTACGAGCGCGCGTACAACGAGCGGGACACGTCGCAGAGCCGGGGCTACGCGTCCGAGCTGCTGCGGCATTTTCTCACCGGCGAGGCGGCGCCTGGCATCGATGCCGAACTCGCGATGATGCGGCGCTTCCTGCCGACGGTCACCGTCGCGGAAGTCAGCGCCCTGGTGAGAGACCTTCTCGGCGAGGACAACCGCGTTGTGTTGGCCTCGATGCCCGAGAAGGCCGGGACCGCGGTTGTGACCGACGTTGTCCTGCGCGATGCGCTGCGCGCGGGCAGCTCGGCCGCCATCGAGGCGTGGACCGACGCGACAGCCGAGCGAGAGCTCATGCCGATGCGTCCGACGGCAGGCACGGTACGGGCGCAACGCGACATTCCGGAGATTGGCGTGACGGTGCTGACGCTGTCGAACGGGGTCGAGGTGTGGCTGAAGCCGACGGAGTTCCGGAACGACCAGGTGGCATTCACCGGCTACGCGCGCGGGGGGGCGTCGCTGGCATCGCCAGACGAGTTTCTGGATGCATCGCTCAGTACGACGCTCGTCGGGATGTCTGGCGTGGGGGGGCTCTCACCGATCGAGCTCGGCAAGGTGTTGGCCGGACGCATCGCCAGCGCGTCGCCCTTCATGTCGAACTACACCCATGGCATTTCCGGCGGGGCGACTCCACGTGATCTCGAGGCCGCACTTCAGCTGGTGCACCTCTACTTCACGGCGCCGAATAACGATCCGGCCGTCTTCGAGCTGATGAAGAGTCGCATCGCGGCAACGCTCGACAACCGAGACGAGAGTCCAGGCGCGGTATTCGGGGAGCGTGTTCGCCGCGTGGCAACCATGGACCACTATTCCGTCCGACCCATGCACACCGACGATCTCGGTCGCATCAGCGACGAACGGATGCGCGCCTTCTATACCGCACGCTTCAAGAACGCGGCAGACTTCACGTTCTTCTTCGTCGGCGCGTTCAGTGTCGATGATGTCACTCCGCTGCTCACGACCTACCTGGCGTCGCTCCCGTCGGTGGGAAGGACTGAGTCAACAGGCCGAGACATGGAGTTGAAGTTCCCGACTACGGTGCTGCGAGAGACGGTGAGAAAGGGTCAGGAACCTCGGAGCCAGACGGCAATCATGTTCTTTTCCAATACCGACCTCGACGAACTGGAGACGCATCGCCTGCGCGCTGCCACCAGCATCTTGCAGTCCCGTCTTCGCGACGTGCTGCGCGAAGAGCTGGGCGGCACCTACTCGGTGGGCGTGGGCTACTCCGACACCTCGCCGCAGGCCGGGTATGGCACCACCACCGTGCAGTTCGGCAGTTCGCCCGAGAATGCCAGTCGGCTCGCGAGCGTCGTGATGGACGAGCTCGACAAGCTGCGGAAAGATGGACCGTGGGACACCGAAGTTCAGGTCGTCAGAGAGACGGAGAAGCGCAGCCTCGAGACGTCGATTCGACAGAATGGCTTCTGGCTCAACTCACTGCAGGCGATGCACCTGCTCGAGCGGGATCCCCGTCGCATCCTGCAGCGCGTCGAACGGACCGAGTCGCTGTCGGAAGACAATATCCACGCCGCCGTCCTGAAGTACTTCCCTCAAGATCGCTATGCGGTGGTCACGCTCATGCCCGAGGTCGAGGCCACGCCGGTCGCCTCGCGTTGACTTCAGATGGGCGCCGCCTCGTCGTGATCCGATGGTACGCCGTAGCAGGAATGCTCCAGTCGACAAGGAGCGGACGGTGTTCGGAGACCGTGGCCAAGGGGGGACGAATGGGCCAGCGCGCGTTGTGGCAGGCGGCGCTTGTCGCTGTTCAAGTGCTCGCGGTCGTTGTCGGGTGCGCCGCCCAGCCGGGTCCGGGCAGTCCCACCGCCCTGGACCAGGCGATGCTTGGGGAAACGTTCACGCTGCGCCCCGGTGGGGTGGCCGTTGTTCGGGGGGAAGACCTGCAGGTTGGCTTCGATCGCGTACTGTCGGATTCGCGCTGTCCTCAGGGCGCTCAGTGCATCGTGAAGGGCGAAGCCGT
>Ga0326597_10001182_pt1 | contig 42962 bp, 58 predicted proteins | sample RVTome_12_FD_203789 | JGI IMG/M metagenome (GOLD analysis project Ga0326597, IMG submission 203789) | Soil microbial communities from uranium-contaminated site in the Upper Colorado River Basin, Wyoming, United States - RVT100D185 | ecosystem: Environmental > Terrestrial > Soil > Contaminated >...
TTGACAGGAATATATAAAACAAACTAAACTGAACTAATGGAAAATACATGGAACACAATAATTGTTGCCGCAACTTCTTATGTACTAGGAGTAGCAACAGGATATTACGGTTGCAGTCTTGTTAAGGGTGGAAAAATTTATGTTGACGGTGTTAAATTTGATTACAGGAACGTAGTAATATTAGTTGTAAGTATTGGCTGGCTGGCTTCCGTATTGGTGTCAGTGGCTAACCCTGCCTTCAAGGTTGACATAGCCCTGCACGGACTAATGGGCGCAATCGTGGGATATTTTTTCAAACAAAAACAAAATGAATAAATATACAACAGCTTTATTTTTCGCAACAGTTTTTAGTTTAGTAGGATATTTTCTTCCGAAAGCATACTTTGAGTTTTCTGATCCAAAGGTGTTTTATGAAATAGAAAGCCCACTATCTGTTCAACCAGAAAGAATAGGGGTTTGTCAAACAATAGTTATGTCCGGAAGGGTAAAATCTAACGTTGTACTTGAAGCCAACGCACAAAGGGAATTGGTACTTGTTGATGTTGACGGAGAAGAAACTGTTGCTAAGTTTGTGCAAAAAGTTGACTTAAATACCACTTCAGGTGAGTGGGTTTTCTTCAAACAGGAAGTGGAAATACCTTGTGATATAGACACAGGAATTTATTTTTTCAGGGGCAGGGTGGACTTCAGGGTTCACGAATCTTTGAAGTCGGTTGAGTTTTATACCGAAACATTTGAAGTAATATGAAAGAAAAAGTACAAAGGTTTATAGACAATATAGGTGGAAACTTCGTTGAGATTTCATACCGCGACGCCCTGTATCAGTGTATGGATTTGGCTTATGCGTGGGTGTTTGTGTTAGATATACCAAAATCCACAATTCAGCAAAGTCACGCTTATAAAGTTTGGGATCAACCGCGAGCAATCACAAGGGAATATTTTGACCTTCTTGAAAATACTCCGAGCTTTGTTCCGACCGCCGGCGACGTTGCAGTCTTCAGAAAATCAATAAACGGAACTGCCGGACATATTGCAATAGTCGCAGACAACAACAGCGACGTAAACGGAATGAATGTTTTTGAACAAAATTTTCCGCTTGGCGCTAACCCTCGTATCCGCAGAACAAACTACAACCACGTTGCCGGATTTCTTAGACCAAAGACCCAAGTTGTCCCTCAACCCGAACCGATCATTGAAGACGATACAGTAATTCCGCAGATCATTGACGACAACGGAAACGCCATGCAAGTCCACGCTATCCGGTCAACAATCAACGACACAAAGCGAGATTTGAAGTCTTGTCAGGACAGCACCCAAGCGCGGATCAACGAAGAAGTTGAAAAAGAACGCGCAAAACAACTAGCAGATTGCAACAATAGGGTTGAAACAGCCAAAAATGAGGTTAAAACACAGTATGAGGGCAAATTAGCAGAACATAAGACTGAGTGCCAAGAAGAAATTAAGAACCTTAAATTTGAGCCTGAAAAAATGGTTTGGAAAAAAGCCAAAGACCTTCCGGCTTCCACGCTATTTGTTTTTGCAATTAAAAACTTGTTAAAACTTAAGAAGGGGGGTGAATAATTTATGACTACTAGAATGATTTCAGCCATGAAATTTTCTAAAGACAGGATGAACAACTTCATGTCCGTTGACGAAATGAATCAACTTCTTGATATTTTCAAAGACGCAGGTGCAACCCATGTCGAAGTAGCTTCTGTTATTGGACATCCCAAGTTTGTTGAATATTCAAAACAATGGGCTGATGCAATTCACAACAAAGGAATGAAAGTGACTTGGCGATCCGCGCACGCAAACATGGAAGGGCTTTATGGAATGGAAAAGTTTGTCGGTGGAAACAGAAAACCGGCACAGTTTTGGATTGATGAAGCGGTAAAAGCAGCAACCGATCTAGGAAGCATTGTAAAGTCCGGCGACGAGTGGGCAATTTACCCCGAAAGAACCGAAGGAGTATTTTCAGACGGTTCTGCTTGGATTTATGAAGGACTACCGTCAAGTTACGGTAAGTTCTTTGTCGATATGCACGAAGCCTGTGAGGCAGTTTTGCCAACAGGAGTAAAGATTGGTTTATCAGCAAATAACGCTTCTGAATTATTGAGTGGTTGGATGCCAGCAAGTTTGATTAACCAAAGTGGTTTGGCGGTTGTCGACCATTACAAAGACGGCGATCCAAACGGTTATGAAGCGGACATTCGAGCTATTAAAAGCAGATACAACAAGCCAGTATATGTTCAGGAAGGTGCACCGCACAGATTTACTAAACCGACAAGAGCACAAGCAGATGCCTACTTTGCAGTTAATAAAAAGTTAGCTGATGAAGGAGTGCTTGAAGGATTTGGAAGTTGGTCAGGTTGGTCAGGAACACCTGAAAGCATAGTTGATAAGGTTAATGGTGTTTATAAGTTGAATGAAAGCGGAGAATCTTTGAAGGCATGGTGGGGTAACGAACCCACACCTGATCCAGAACCAGAGCCGACACCCGAACCCGAACCAGAACCTGAGCCAGAACCTGAGCCAACACCTGAACCCACACCCGAACCAGAACCAACGGTTGAAAGAATCGTCTATGCAGAAGGTGTGAACGTAATAGTCGCGGTTAGCAATAAGGGCAATCTTTGGAGATATAGTGGAAAGCCTAAGAAATGGAAAAAAATGCCACTACCGGACTTTGAGGGGGGTGAGGAGTAATGAGTATCTTATCCTTTATATTGGTGCTACTCGTAATAGGAGTAGCCGTTTACGGTGTAAAGCTCGCGATCGCTGGTAACTGGAAACAGTTGCTTTATTTGGCGTTAGGTTTATTTGTTGCAATAATTATTTTAGGAATGTTAGGAATTAGACTTCCTGACATACCGACAATACAGTAATGAAATATATTAAATATGTTTTTATTGTGCTTAGTGTGTTGTTAGTTTTGTTTGTTGTTTTCGGCTTTTGGAAAGCCGGAGTAAGGTTGTTTTAATTAAATAAGGGGGGTGATTTTATGAATAAAAGCGGAACACCGATAGTTGAAGCATTTAGGGAAATGGGAAGATATATTCTTCTTGGCATTGTAGCTTGGCTGCTTGCAGGTGGAATTGAGGTACTTCTCGGCTTCTTTGAAGCCACGTTATCCTTTGAAATTAGAAGCGTGATTATAACCCTGTTGACTATCGCACTAAGAGGGGTTGATAAGTATATGCACTTGGAAGGAAAGTCACAATCAACTATTGAGAGAGAATCTATTTTACTTAAGGGTTTAACGAGGTTCTAAAAAACACGAAGCAGATACTTAAACGAAGTATAAACCGCTTAGAGCTACATTTATATTCGTCATTTCTCCGCTTCGCATGCAACCATATTGAACGATAATTATGAGCAAGTCAAGACAACGCAAGGGCGACAAAGCACAAAAACTAATAGCAAAATTTTTTAAGGATTCCGGATATTTGGTTGAAATACCTGTTCGTAGTAAATGGCACAGAGAAGACTTTTTCAACGCTTGGGATATTATTGCGATCAAAGAAAACGAAATTCGCTTCATTCAGATTTCCACGGTGGCTTTCTATCGCAGGGGTATTGAATACAAAAAGAAACTTGCAGACTTTCCTTCCGGACACTGGTCAAAGGAGTATTGGTGGGTTAAAGAAAATGATAATATTCAAACATGGCAAGGGAACGATTTATCAGAGGTAAACAAGACGACGCTAAGCACGTTGGCAAATACCACAACGTAAAGGCTGAGCAAGCAGCACAACACCACTTGGACGAAGAATTAAATAAACTTCCCAAACTGCCGGCGAAGATACCACCCAAAATTAAACAAGAAACTTCTCCTACCTTGACTGATTAAACTTCCTATCAAACACCGCCCTTGCTTCTTTAACAGAAACACCAACACTTAACCGACTGTGTTTTAGCGATTCTTCCCATGCCTCATCAATTTTGTCCTGATACAACCTCATAAGATCGTTAATGAAGGGTTGTCGGGTCGGCATTGAATATTTAATTAGCAATTGTGATATTTTGTTTCTCATTGGTCTAATCGTGGGCGCGGTCTTTCCGGACGCGCTTTTTTAACAACAATGTTTCTTTTGTTAAAATCAATTCCGTCAAACTTTTTAATTGCGGTTTCAACTTCTTCTTCAGTTTCAAACTCAACAAAACCAAAACCTCGTGACCTGCCTGTGTCCCTGTCTAGTATGACAGCAGCGGAAACAACGTTACCGACTTCACTGAAAAATCCTTTCAAAGCCTCGTCGTTAATCGACCACTCAAGATTACCAACGTAAATTTTATTTTGGTTATTCATCATGTTCACAATGTTTCACCTCTTTTCATTTTTTACTATATCCAAAGTTGATAAAATCTTCAGAATAAAGCTCACCGACAATTTTCCGTGTTTCTGGTGTATAGAACCTGTTATATCCAGTAAACGGTGCAGATTTATTGCTTTTGTTCCGGTGGGGCAATTCAAATTTATAGTTAATCATTTCACAAACCCTTAACCAGTCCTCTTTCAAGTTTTCAAACCGACCAAGAAAATCAACTTCCAATTTGCCATTCCAAAAAAGATATTCACTCATTGTCCAAAGTTGTTGGCGTTTTGCTTGACCCTTGTTTGTGCTTAAGCGTCCCCCTTTTTCAATGATCTTGCGGTATTTAATCAAATCGTTTTTAACAAACTCATCAAAATTTTCCGGATTTGCCCAACCCAAATTCAAAATACAGGAAGCAACCCTATCGTAGGGATCGCGAACAAATGAAAACCTGAAGGGAAGACTTTTGTGAAAATCTGTTGTGGGTGGACGATCGGGCGTTGCGTTTTTAAGAATAAAAGGCGCTACGCTCATTGAAGCACCGCCGGTTTTGGGAATATGAATAAATAAAGCACGCTTAGCAAAATCACTGAAGTCCGATATTGTAGAAACTTTTGATTCTTCTGATTCACCTATATAACTGTCCTTTGCCATAATTTATCTTTGATAACCAAACAACTCAAAATCTCTTGCATAAAACTCACTAACAATTTTCTTTGTTTCCGGTATGTAAAAATCCATATAGTCTGTACCATACATTCTACCCCTAACTTGGTGGGGTAAGTCAAACTTAACCCCAACATGATCGCAAACCTTTCGCCAGTCTTCCTGTAAATTTTCATACCTGCCCACAAAATCCAACGCCGGCGTTTGACCAATACAAACAAAATCTGTCATGGGTCTAAGCGGAACAAAATCTCTCAACCGGTCTTTGTGGTTATAAACAAATTCCGTAAACCTATCTTTGATTGGCTTAATTGAAACTCGATCCAAGTTCTCATCACCTAATTGCCGCAACAATTCAAACGGCAGGGCTTCGCGAATCGTGTGTCCCAACATTCCTGAAACAAATCGTTCATACGGATTTCTTACAAAGGCAAACTTCCAAAGATCGTCCAAAGATAAATCCTGAATTGAAATTAAATACTTTGCAAAATATTCCATTTCCGCGTGTTTATGTCCATGACTTTGCAAAAACGGCGCTTGTTCCATTGAACTACCGGCGGTCTTCGGGATATGTATAAAAAGTATTTTATGTTTTGTGTTTATTAAACTCATTTTGTTAGCGCTTCTGCAAACGCTTTAAGTGCTGCGTGAACGGCTTTGCCTATTTGTTTTTGATTGAAATTTCCCTTACCCTCAAACTGAGTAACGTCCCCGAAGGCGTGTTCTTTCTCCATGTCAGTAAAACTGACCACAACATAATCAGATTTGTAAGCAGACCTGATTAAAAACTGTCGTAGTGTTTCTTCGTGTTTTTTAACTTTCATAAATATTTTGTATTAGTAAACTTGCTTGTATCACCGCCGGCGTCTATATATTCCTGAACTCTTTTGTGAACCTTATTATGTTCTTCAACTGTCATTAGTTCCAAGTTTTCAATATCGTTGTTCCCACGATCGCCGTCAATATGGTGAATGATCTCGTCCGATTTCAAATGTCTTCCCAAGTGTTCTTCCATTACCAGCCGGTGTTTCAAAACGTATTGATGTTTGGGTTTGAAATGCGCCACCGCAGGGTGATCTGGCGCTTTCACCTTCACATATCCGGTTGATTTGTCTGTATATTCACCTTTTACCTTCATAAATTCCTTCGCCTATTTTTTCTATTCTTAAAACCTTTTTCCGCGATTGCCATAATAATCCTAAAAACAAGTAAAACAACAAGCGCGCAAATCGCAAAAGTTTGATCTTCCATTTGTGTATAAGTCTTCTCATTTTACGTTTTCGTCGGCGTGATTTATACGTTCCCCTTTTTTTATATGGGTTGTTAGGATCACCACCGAACCCTGTCCAATCAGCTTTCCACATATTAATTTCCTTTCTTAACCATAGGGTTATAATAAATGTCTAAGGATACCCTGGGCTTTAAGATAACTAACTGATTTTTCTAATAAGTTAGAGCTATCTCCAAAAAAACCTAAACCCTTATTACAAGATGAACATAACAACCCTCTGATTTTTCCTGTTTTGTGGTCGTGGTCAACTATCAATGTTTCTTTTTTCATACAAATGGCACATAAATAGTTTTGCTGTTTACAAAGGTTGTCATATTCTTGCAAAGTGAGTTTATATTCTCTTCTAAGTAATCCCTTCCTGTTAGCCAAAGTTTCAGCCTCTCGGTTAATTGCCCTATACTTGCGTTTATATTCGTTAATCTTTTCTCTATTTTTGATACGATAGGCTCGTTTCCATTCCTTAATTTTCTCCTTATTACGATAATAGTATTTTGATTGACTTGGGTATTTAGTTTCCACATATCTATTATATCATAATTCCTTATTTAGCCCTGGGAGGAATTAGACGCTCCTTTCGGTTTGTTGGCTTGATAAAATGCAGCTGCAAATCCTGCCGGTGTAATACTTCTTCGTGCTTGTTTATCCAACTTACCAAACTGCTCTGGGTGAATATCTTTTGAACGCATATAATCAAATTTAGGTAGTGTCTGTGAATTGGTCTTGTGTTTTTCAATCTGTTCTTTGGTTAAGACATCATCCATATTTGTGATAGTTTTTATCGGCTCATTGAAGTATCCCCATAATGCTGTTCGTTTCTTGTAAGCATCACCAAATTCCCAAGGGTCAAAAACAAATTTTGGATTACCTAAAAACCACTTCAATCTTCCATACCAAGGATTTTCTAATGCCCAAAACTTTAACGGTGAATACTTTTGTTGGTCTGACTTTGTAGCGTATTGACACATATAAACTACAGCCAAACAACCCAACACTGTTTTCATACCCTCTCTTAAATCTCTCGGTGTTTTGGCGTTTGTCCTGGCATCTGAAAACATAGTGCAGGGCGGAGCTGCAAGTATCCCGTAAACTTCATCTATATTTACATCCATGTGGGTTTTTCTATTAGGGTTGTAAAAAACCAATTCGTTATTAAGTCTGCCGGTTAAAGTGACATCCCATTGTGGTAGGGTAATTACCCTCACATCAAAGCCGGCATCTTTCCAGGGCTTACTCCAAGCTCCTGTTCCACCGCATAAGTCTAAGATTATATTTTGCATAGTTAAAATAATTTCTCCTGTGTAAAATCACCAATCTTTTGTTCCTTGTTGCCATAAACATTGAATTGAAATACATCTTTGCCTTGTTGTTCCATAATGTAGCGTTTGACTGCGTCTTGTGAGACATGACCTGCCGAACCAATGTAGTAACCTCTTGCCCAAAGAAACGGAAGCTCTTTGTAGTGAAATTTGTATCCCAAATAAAGTAAATATGAAAATGCTTGTCTTGCTCTCCTTGAAGTGTTGCCTTTTAATTTTCTAACAATCTCGTAAGGTGTGTGGGTTGGCAATGCTGAAACAAAGAGGTGAATATGGTCAGGCATTACCTCAAGTGCCAACATCTCTAGTCCTTGCTCAATACATTGCTCTTCAATAATCTGCTTCAAGAACGGAACTAACTTGCCAATTAAAATCTTCTTCCTGTATTTTGGTATCCAAATAATGTGGTAATTCAGGTTGTGTTTGGAATGGCTACTGCTTTTGACACCAGAAATCTTGACCTGTATATCGTAGGTCTTTGGGTTGAAATGTGGGTATTCGTTTTTTGCCATTGTGTTTAAGAAACTACCAGCTTTAGCTGGTTAGAGTGTGTCATTTTCTTTCAACAAAAAGCTAAACAACGGCTTCATATGAAATCCGTCCGGCTGCGCCGGCGACACCACGTTCCAGCCGTCCTTTTTAACAACCTTAATTTCTTCAAGTTTTCCCAACGATTTAACATTTCCTGCCAAATCCACGATCAGGCAAAATTGCTTGTCTTCGTGCAGGCGTGTTCCACGTCCGAGTATTTGAAGGTGCAGTCGCAGGCTTCTTGTCGGTCGGGCAAGAACAATGCAATCAAGTTCCAAAAAATCAAAACCAACGGTCAGAACGGACACATTGAAAACGACCGGAATCTTGCCGTCTTTGAAGTCTTTTATAATCTTATTGCGTTCACGTTTTCCGGTTTCCGAAGTGACCACCGCCGACCCTTCAAAAAACTTTTGCAGGGCATTTGCTTGTTTGATTGAGGTGCAGAAAACCAAAACGTGATTCCTTATTTGCTTTGACTGGTTCACCGCCTCAACGATCCGGTCAAATTCATTTTTGATTTTGTCTTCGTAATCTTCCAGATCAAACTCGCTTTGGGTTTTATTAAGTTTCAATTGTGAATGGTCAAGGATAGTTCCGTCGATATACCTTAACGGCGACAAATACCCCTGTTCCATTAGGTGATCGGTGTTTAGAGCATATAGCATACGCGACCAAAAGCCGTCAGAGTAACGCGTTATCATCTTTGTGGTAGTGACCACTGTTAGCGGTGTGATTAAGCCCTTAGATTTGCGCTCACGATACGCAGCCCACCCCATTGAGGGTTCTTGATAGTAAGTGTCCTGCCGGTAAGGTGTTCCGGTGAAACCAATAACTTTGTGTATATTTGCAGCCCTAAAAAACTTGCCATACATAGAGTTCATTTTGTTCATTGGCACAAGATCACATTCATCAACGATCGCCAAATTAAAATTGGCAAAAAGTTCCGGTCTTTTATACATTGACTGGATCGTGCCAAAAGTGAAATTGTTGATGTCTTTCCGATCCATTGAAGCTGAATAAACCCCGACTTCTGATTTGTCCACATAGGTTAAAAACTTTTCCATATTTTGTTCCAGAATTTCGCGTGTGGGATTTAATATAAGCGCCGGTTTCCCTGTCCGGTGAACGAAATCAGCAATCACCAAAGACTTGCCGCCACCTTGCGGAATTACCACAACGTCGTTTCCGGACAAGTTCATAGCCCACTCCAATTTATCTATGGCGTCCTGTTGATATGGTCTTAGTGTGTATTTCATCTTAAAAAGGGGCTTAACGAATCAGGTTGTCCGCCGTCTTTCATTCTGTCGGAAACAGCTTTGCAGGTTTCCGGCGACAGCAAAAAGGACAACTTTGTTTGATTAATGATGTCAAACATGGCAACCATATACATAAAATTAGGTAAGTATCCCCTCATAGCAGGTAGTTACAATTCCCCTTTCTCTTTTAACCACTCTTTTAACCTTTTATCAGTATCCCACCGTTCAGGAAATTGAGCGTGTTCTTTCAGCAAGCCTCTTATTTCATCAAAAATAGTGTCAGTAAGCTCTTCTACTGCGTCTTTAAGCATCGTCTCGTAGTCGGGACTGTTTCCACTCCTCATAACCCGAATATCATCCGCTATTTCTTCTCCATCTTCTCCAAAATGGACTTCGGCTTCCACTAAATCAGCTACAAACTCATGTATTATTTCTTTTATTTCTTCTTTTGCTTTTGCCATTGTTTACCTGTTGTCAAGGGATAGTTACCTTTATAATTGTTCCCAACTGTAATTTCTCAAAAACTCCATTTGCTCGTGCAATTTCAATGCCGCAATAAACCCGACCAGCATTTCCTTATAAACCGCCTGATCCCTTATCACAGCAAACTCAAAGCCGCCTTCTTTTCCGATCCTAAGAATCATTTGTCCGGAGTAGTCTTCGTCGGGGTATTCTTCTTCACGCGCCTTTCTGTATGCTGCGGTCTGCATTAGGTATTCCGGATAGATTCCTTTGGAAGTCTTAAGGTCGCCCAAGTAAAGTTTGCCGTCAATTTTGCAGATGAAGTCCAAAGTTCCGGTGTAGTTGTATTTTTTGGAGTAGCAAACCTGCTCACTTGTCAAAAACTCGACTTCATTATCAATCTTCCAGCCCAAGAACTTTTTGATAGCTTCCTGTAAGTCCACGTTCACCGGCATAGCCGGTTTTTTGCCTTTGATGTAGTCTTCCACCCAATTGTGAACAAATGATCCTATCGTTCCGGCGTCTGTTTTTTTCTGATAATGGTTTTTACGTCCGGCGTCCCAAATGGACTCCAACTGAATCTCGTCGTAAAGCTCGCCGGCTTCTATTTGTTTACTTACATAGTCGATCGCGGAGTTTGCAGCCCAAGCCACAAGCGCAGGTTTGTTGACAATGCCAAGAATCTTTGTAACTGAAGGCACAACCTTGTTGTTGAGGGTGTATTGGTGTCTGAAGCTGTCAAACATTAGCTCAACTTCACCACCGTATAATTTGTTTCTTACTTTCATAAAACTATCCAAGAACTTAATTTTGTACCCTGATATTCCGGTCGGGCGCACTGGTGATGACACAAATCCAACGACAAATTTGTGATAATTTCCGTCCGACCGGTATATCAAGGTACATTTATATCTTAACCTGTTTCGTTTTAAGCCGGCAAGTGCTGCCCTCACTGTGCCGGCTTCATAACGCTACGCGTTAAGTACAGTCGGTTATGACTTTGCTTTTGCTTTTGCAGCAGCAAGTTCTTTTTCCAACTGTTCAACCGTTTTGGCTTCGCCGGAATCTTCCGGTTCTGCTTCCTTTTCAGGCGCTTTTTCCTCACGTTCAGCCTCTAAACTTTCTGCGAAATCGTCAACCTCTTTAGTTGATTTCTTTGCCGGCGCAGTTGCCGGAGTAGAAGTTTTTGTTACTTCTTTGTCGGCTTCTTTCGGCTCATATTCAACCGGCTCAAGTTTTTTGACTGTTTTGTTGAATGAAACAATATTGTTAAAGATTCTTTTGTCTTTTCCTTCGTTTTGTTCAACCATTACGTCAACTTGTTCGCCAATTATAGATTCCGCGTCAAAACTTTCAGCTTCTTCTTTGGTGAGGGTTCGACCAACAGCAGCGTTTGCAAGTTTCCCAAGCCAACTTCGATCGTTCAATGCCAAACGACACCTTTTCCACAAATACCTTCCTCGTGTCGTTTCTGCTTCGTCGCTTCCTTCACTCGTGGGCATTTCTTTGTCGTCTAAGATGATAAACATATAGTTTAAGACACCTTCCTCGACACCTTTCCACTTGTTGAATTGAGATACTAAATTAACATCTGCGATCTGGACTGTGTAGCGATCCATGGGTACCGGATCAAAGTCCCCACCTGTTTTTATATCTGGTTTTTGACCTTGTAGCATTATTCCTCACCCCCTTTCGGTTTACTTACTCGCATAACCGGTGAGTAAGTTTCGCCCTTAACTTTAGCTATACCTTTTGTTTCTTCGATCTTTTTGGTGAGTTTTAGTTTTTTATCCATTTCATAAACCGCCGGCGAGTATTCATAAGTAGTATAGACCCGAAGGGTAAATGAGGCTTCCGGAATCCGCATTTTATGCTCAGGCGCTTTTTGAAGCAGTGCGGTCAGCGCTTCCTTTTTCTCACTCAAGACCTCGTTCGCAGCGTCCACTGCACGTTTTGCCTCGTAGTATTCTTTTAATAGTTTAGCCTTTTTTTCCATTATATTTTTTTCCGTGAACTAATTAACTTTCCGTTGAGCATTTGCGGATTGTGATTGCGGCAATCTTGGCAGCAATATTCACCTTCACTGCCGTTACCGTCACCACCACACCTCATACTTCTTTGAAAATGTTTATTTGATTCTTTGTTTCGTTAACAATTATGTGTCTTTTTTTAAACTCATATTGTTCTAACCAACGCCAGACACCCTTGAAATAAGAGATGTCTATTGGTGTGTGACAGGGAAATGCTTTATAGCCAGTTTTACAAGCTACGAATCTTAAATACCTAGCCAGTGAGTCAAAATCTGATACTGAAATTGCATTGTCGTTTTGTAAAGCCATAAGTAAAACATCAAGCACAACTTTATATTTTGGCTTGTAACCTCTGTTTAGCTTTTTAATATGTTCTGTTTTTATAACCATAATTTTTAAGTTTCCATTCCTGTATTCAAGACTGGTTGAATACAGGCGTAGAACTCAACTTCCTATAAGCTTTGGTTTGAGTAATCAAAGTGTTGAGTCAACAGTTGTTCCACTTCAGCTACAACATAGATATTTTTTAGATTTCTTTTTCATTTTGTGAACTAACTCTTTTATTAAGAATTTTCAAAACGTCTTCCTCTTTGAATATCCACCTGCGCCCGACTTTATAAGCCCTTATTTTTCCCTCATCAACCCACCTTCGCACAGTGTATTGGTCGATCTTAAAAAGACTTGCGACTTCTTCTGTTGAATATGTTGTTGGCTTTTTAGCCTCGTCGTTATTCATTATTGACAATATACTACACGTCATTATATGATGTCAAGTAGATGTTAAGTTTTGGTCAGAAACAACGAATCTCAAGGTGGAAGAAGTCTTTTTGGAAGAAAGAATTTCCAAAAGTTGATATGATTAGCTTGTACGAAAAGCACACCGGACTAACATTGAAAAGATCAGGTAAGGCTTGGATAGGCAAATGTCCGTTCCATTCTCACGAAGACAGGAAACCTTCATTTGCAATTTATCCGGATACTGATAGTTATTATTGTTTTGGTTGTGAAGAAACCGGAACGAGTAATTGGCTCAAAACAAAATTAGAAAAGCAAGGACTATGACAGCAGAACAATATTTGAAAGATCACGGACTTAATCCCGAATACGTTAAAGAAAGTTTAGGGTGGAATTGGGACAAAGACAAAATAACTATTCCTATATACGACAAATCCGGCGACAAACTCTTTGAAAAATACAGACACCTGACCGGCGACGTTAAGTTTACTTTTGAAAAAGGCGGCAAACCCACACTTTACCCTCACTGGCTTGTCGAAGACGAGCAAACCCTATACCTTTGCGAAGGCGAAACCGACGCCGCAAAACTGTGGCAGGAAGGCTTGCCGGCAGTTACTTCAATTGGTGGTGTTGAATCCTTTGACGAGCATATGGCGGCTGAGCTTGCCGGAAAGACAATCAAACTTGTGCTTGATAACGACGACGCCGGTCAAAGCTCAATACCAAAATATGTATCCCAACTTGAAGCCACAGGCGCAAAAATAGAGATTATCAACCTTCCCCCCGACACAAAGGACGTGTCAGATTATATAGTCAAATACGGTGTTTCTAGGTTCAAAGACCTGTCTGCCACCGATCCGGAAACTTGGCTTATCAACAAATACTCCACAATTTACCCGATCATAGACAACAAAGAGTTCCTATCATATGACTATCCGGCAAAGAAATGGCTCATAAAACCTTTAATGCGCGCGTCCGGAATAGTTTTTGTGGTCGGTGAAGGCGGCGTCGGAAAGACCCTTATTTCTTACAGTATGGCTAAAGCGATCACCGAAGGGCGCGACTGGCTTGATAAATACGAATCAACACAGGAAAAAGTGCTTATTTTGGACAAAGAAAACGACGAGATCGACATTAAAGAAAACCTGTATGCACAGCAGGCAACCTCAGAAAACATCTTCCACTATACCGCAGCCCGAAACTTCTCGTTCTTTGACGATCGCGGCAACCCCTCAGAGGAAGCACTGTACTTGAACGCCTATATTAAAAAAAACAATATCAAGGTGGTCATTATGGATTCTATGGTTGATTTTTTCGTAGGTAATGAAAACGACGCCGTTGACGCAGCCAATAACACCTTAGCTTGGAAACTCACGTTCCCCGACACCGCAATTATCGTCCTTCAGCACGAAAACAAACCCCAGCAAGGCAACGGCACACGCTACTCCGGACATAGAGTAAGAGGCTCAACCCATATCGTCAACGTGGCGCAATCCATTCTCAGTTTTTCTATCCCCGACCGTGAATATCCGGAACAAATACTCGTTGAGCATACCAAAGTCAGAGGCGCAAAAAAGCAAAACCCCTTCCAGATCGAAATGAACATTGAACCCAAGCTCGACCAAGACGGCAACGACACCCAAGAAACTATTGTTACCGGCTTCACCTATAAAGGAGAAGTCCAAATGAAGAAGAAAGCAGAAGACCAAGCCATATCAGCAATCATCAACCTACTTTCCGATCAGCCAAATCGTAAGTTTATTTCAAAAGACATTGAAGTGGAGTTATCAGATCAAGACATCTCCGTTCGGGCAATTAAGAAGGTTCTACCAAAAATGCGCAGTCAAAGATTATTAGCATATGACGTTGATAGTATGCCCTATAGTTATTGGTATTTAAGAGATCAAGAAGAAAATGAATAGATTAAAGACGACTAAGTATGAAATGTACCGTTGCACAACGTTGTGCAGGTTGTGCAAATAGGTGTTGCACAACTATTTGAGGCTAAATTGACAAGGTTGTGCAATAGGTTGTGCAGTGTCGCCAAGAGGGTTGTGCAGTTGTGCAGGCGTATATATATATACGCCACACAACACAACCCTCATAGCACAACGCACAACGTTGGCGACACTATAAAACCTGTTACCTATAGTATTATGAACAATAAAGAATTGAATCGTATAAGAGAGATATTTCAAAAACTGAAGGACGCGTACCCTTTTATTAGATCAGGAGATTCCGACCAACAAAGAAGAATTGTTGACGCGCTGCAACCTTTGATAGACGAGGCAGAAACGCTTGGTGTTGCCAAAGGATTTTGCGAAGCAATACTTTTTTGGGGTAAGGAGTTTTTGGACTTTGAGTTTGGTCATAATGATCCACCCAAAGCAAAAAGAGATGAACCCTCACAAGACGTAATCAACGCTCAGCGGGTTTTCGGAGTGAAAGCAACGCTAATGACGTTCGGCGAACGTGAGGCGGCGGAGATTGCGAAACGTAAAGGCGCAATTGCGTATCAGATCAAAGGATACACTCAAAAAGAGAAGGACAAGGACGGACGACCCACCGGAAAATTTACACCCGACGTTGAAATATTATTGTCAAAAAAATCTTCAAAAAATTCCTGACCCACTGGCACTCGGACGGAAAAATAATTTTTCGTGAAAAAATATTTATATTTTGCGTGAAAATGTATTGTGTTAAAAATGATCCGGAGTAGTTAAAAATGATCCGGAGTATAAAAATATAAAAATAGTCAAAAATGATCCGGAGTATAAAAATATAAAAATAGTCAAAAATGATCCGTTCAACGTCCGGAGTAATATTGCGCTTGACAGATAATGCCCTATACTATAATATAATGACATATGATAATTAAAAATTATCAGACAACGAAAGGGGGTGAAAATTTATGAATATATTATACAACGGTTCAAATTCTTGTGATGACTTCGAGTGGGAAGACGTGGGGTATTTTTTGACTGAGTTAATGAATAAGAAAAACCCGTCCGGATTTTGGAAGGCGACTGTTAATAATTTTGGCTGGCGTAATTTAGACGGCTATAAGTTTTTTGAAGCGGCGACGGGTCACGAATTGCTACAAAATATTTTGCCGGATACTGAATGTACTTTTAATATAGCAAACTTCCGGAACGGCATTTTAATACAAAATTATCACCACGATTCACCAACGGGCAACGAAAAATATTATATATTGCCGGTGGCTGAATCGACTTATTATAAGAATAATTATTGATCGTCCGGATTCTTAAGGGGGTTGACATTATTTTCTAACCGTTTTCAACCCTCTGACAGAGCGCGGACGTCCGGAAAAACTCCGAAAGTTCGATCAGAACGCTGAACGCGCTATTTTGGAAAGGGGGTGAAAAAAAACATGTTAGCTATATATAAAAATTTGAAGAATCAAATACTTACAAGCGATCGGCGCTTTATGTATTGCACAAAATGCGGCGCTGAATATTCAGCGAGCGCCGGCGACTATTTTATGATTAGTGATCCGGAATATAGGTTCAAATGCTGCCGTCGAGTGATGAAGTTAGCAACGAAACAAACTGTTTATAGTTTCTAACGCTGAGCGTCAATGAATGATATATTAAAAGTGGTTTTTGTAATTGTGATATATTTTCTTATACTGCCGGTGATCGTGGTCAAGCTGATCCGGCAAAAACTGTCCGGAAAGTATAGCGACTGGATATAATATGCTTAAACTAATACTCGCGCTTATATTGATACTGCCGGTTATTTTAGCGATTGCCGGCGCGCTGGACGGTCAACGCTGAACGTTCAACGGTTGAAGGCGTCCGGACGTGTTACAACGTCCGGCGCTTTTTTTGTTATATATATTTTTTTTGTGCTATTATTTATTTACTATGACTAAAGCGAACAACGCGTCAAATGATACCCCCCGTACCCCCCATATGCCGCCAAAAGCTACTCCGGAGAGTAGAAAGTCAGGTGGGGACTTTAATGAAAAGAGGGCGAGGGACAAATCTAAAAATAAACCCTCAGAACGTGCAGATATTGGCAAACATGCAGACATTGGCAAACGTGCAGATATTGGCAAACGTGCAAACGCAGACAAATCTAAAAAATTCTCCAAAAAACAACGCCGACAGCACTTACAACTCGCCAAGCGTGGACTGAAGGCTAGAAAAAAATACGCAGAAGAAAAAAAGGAGATTGAAAAAAAACTCAAATCCAAAAAACCCGAACGTGCATACACCGCAAAGGACGACCCCAATCGCCGCCTCGACGGAACGTTCAACAAAGGAAACAATGCCAACCCCAACGGGCGCACCCCCAACCGTGAACTACCCCCCCCACGCCAAATTGTTTTGATTAAAAAATTAAAAGACGTAATTCAAAAAATAGAAAATGGCGAAAAAAACACTGCGATCAATATGAAAGAATTAATGCTTGAATCAGGGTATAGCGAAACTTATGCCGGACACCCAAGCAACCTTGTTGAAACCAATACTTTTCAGAAGTTGTTGAATAAACACTTGCCCGACGACACTGTTACTAGGGTTCACGGCGACGCCATTGTTGCTGAAAAAATAGATCATTACGTTTTTCCGGCAGGTGAAAAGGATTCTGTTATTCGTGATGTTATTGAAAGCGTTGCCGGCTGCCGTGTGGTGAAGATCAGGAAAAAACTTCAGTGGAAGCGTGCTTATTTTACTGCGCCGGATACTTCAAACAGGCTCAAAGCCATTCAGGAAGCATACAAGGTCAAAGGTCGCTACCCTGCGGAAAAACACGAACATTTTGTTGCTAAGGTAGAAATTACTAAATATGTCTGATAATGATACTCCTGATATTGATGAAGGGATAACGTTGTCTTTACCGTATAAGTTTACGCCTCGCGAATATCAACTTCCGGTATTGAAAGCGCTGGACGGCGGCACTAACCGTGCGGTCTGCGTGTGGCACAGGCGGTCGGGAAAGGATAAGACAATGATTAACTTTGTGGCGAAGAAAATGTATGAGAGGGTGGGTGCTTATTATTATTTGTTTCCCACGTTCAAGCAGGGAAGAAAAGTTATTTGGGACGGGCGCGATCGTGACGGATTTAAGTTCACGGATCATATACCTACGGAGTTAAGAGCAGCTACCAGTAATGAGGAGATGAAGATTGAAACTAAAAACGGGTCGATCTTTCAGATAATAGGGACTGATGATATTGACAGGATCAGAGGAACAAATCCTTTTGGTATGGTCTTTAGCGAGTGGAGTTTGCAAAACCCTGCGGCGTGGGATATTACACGTCCTATTTTGGCAGAAAACGGGGGGTGGGCGGTTTTTATTTACACCCCTATGGGGAAAAATCACGGATACACAACGCTGCAAACGGCGAGGGCTTTTCCTGATGTTTGGTATTCAGAGGTTTTGACGGCGAAGGACACGAACGTTATACCCTCAGACGTTCTTGAGCAGGAAAGATTGGAGATAATAAGAAAGGACGGCAACGACGCGGTGTATTTGCAGGAGTATATGTGTGATTTTGATATTCCTATTAAAGGTTCTTATTTTGCGGATCAGCTAAGGCGCGCAGAACAGGAAGGCAGGATTGGTGGTATTCCACACGATATGGCGGCAGAGGTTCACACCTTTTGGGATTTGGGGGTGGACGATTCTATGAGTATTTGGTTCATGCAAAGAGTGGGAAGGGAATTTCGCTTTATTGATTATTATGAAAACTCCGGCGAGGGCATACCCCATTATATAAATGTATTAAAGTCAGAACACCGAAAGGACTATCTATATGGAAGGCATTTTGCGCCCCACGACATTGAGGCAAGGGAACTAACCACCGGACGTTCACGCCGCGAAACTGCTAAAAACTTGGGGATTGATTTTGAGGTTGTGCAAAAAGTGCAGCATAAAGAAGACGCAATTGAGGCTTCAAGGAACATAATGAGCCAGTGCTGGTGGGATCAAAGAACGTGCGAACGCGGACTGGACGGATTAAAGTCTTTCCATAAGGAGTGGGACGAAGAACGTCAAGTCTTCAAACCCACACCGGTTCATGATTGGGCAAGTCACGCTGCCGACGCTTTTCAGACTTTTGCTTTGGGGTGGTTTGAGAAAATGCAGGGGGCGGCGACAGTGGAAACGCCCATACAATTTGATCCTTTTGAAAATGCCTAATAACAAATCAGAAACTTTTTCACCGCATACGCCGGAAAAGAAAATAAGCGTTCAGATAACAGAACGCGAAGCCGTGCTTCTTACGAAGCTGCGTGCTTTTCCTTTTGGCAAGGTTTTGGTTCACAAAGCCGAAGGGTTGATTGTCAGGATCGAACCGACCAATTCTATTTTGATCCAGCCGGACAAGGAGAGTATTGACTTGAAGTAAGTTCTTAGTGCTATAATGAACTAATTATGCCATACAACGCAGCAGATATGCCAATGCACGAAGGGCGTATGCTTCCTTCGTTTTCACTCCGAGAAGTTGATCTTCCACAAGTCAGGCGTTGGGAAGTGGGCGGCAGATACTATCTTATTATTGAAGTTGAAATGCTTGGTAAAAATTCAATGAAAGATTACGAAGCGCCGGAGAGTGGACGGGACAAAATTGAAGGGTACTTCAGAATGAATAGTGTAAAAGAACTTCCCCCAAAAGAAGCCAATAAAGAATCAAAAAGAGCTTTTGAGGGCGCGATTGCAAAAGCAAGAGGTGGTAAACGCTAGATGAATTAGCTATTATGGAAATATGGCAGCCGAATATGCAAGACTTCAAATTAGGATTAGTAGCGAAATCGAGGCGTGGGAAGACGTAAGTTACGAAACTGACGGATACCGCGTTCCTGTCGCATTTAATACCGCAAAAGACGGATCAGGGGACTGGCTAGTCCCACTTCTTGATTCGGACGCACACCTTCAAGTTGATGTTTTGAGTGGTGGTGGTGCTGGAACGCAATATACCGAAGACGCGGCAGCAGCAGCCAATCCAACAGGAACAATGCCTGTTCTGGTTCGTGCCGACAGTCCGGCAGGCGTCACTTCAACCGACGGAGATGTTGTTGCACAAAGGGCAACTGATTATGGTGCAGCATTTGTTCAGATAGTTGATTCTTCCGGAAACTTTGTTGATTCGTTTGGCGGCGCAGGCGGAACGGCAGCAGCAGACGACGCAGATTTTGTCGCAGGGACTACTCAAGGAACACCTGTTCAGGGCGTTTATGAATCTTCACCGTCTTCAGTAACTGACGGGGACTTGGGTATGATCGGTATTACCCAAACAAGAGCCGTTAGGGTAAGTATTGATGATGACACTTCGGGCGGAGTTGAAATAGTGCAAGATACCGCAGGAGATTTGAACATGACCGCTGACACAGAACTTCCGGCAGCAGCAGCGCTTGGTGATACTGACGGAAATCCAACAGCACCGGCGGTCGGCTCTTTCTTAATGGGCTGGGACACCTCACAATGGACTAGGCTTAGAACAACAATAGGCGACGGTTCGGTGGCAACGGGAATCTTAAACGTTGTTCCAATGGTCTATAACGGCACAACTTACGATAGGCTTCGGGGTTCAACTGACGGAGTTGACATAGGTGACATTTCCGCAGGAACACAGACAAATGATGTTAAGGTGTCTTTGGATTCTGAAGACGTTACTTCCGGAACTCACGGAAACTTTTTGGTTAATGCGACTTTGCAATTAGCAGACACAGATGTTTCTGCAACCAATCCAGTTCCGGTAAGACCAAATGAATATGAGTTGGCAGGAAACACAACCCACGTTAAAAAATATTACACAGCGTCAACCCCGACAGACGGAATTGTCTGGTCGCCGGCGGCAGGTAAAAGGTGGTATATCACAGACATTTTTATCGGAGTAAGCGCCGCCTCAACAGTCACTTTGGAAGACGATCTTACGGCAGGTGATGACGCCGTTTGGAAACACGAACTTGCTGCAAACTCCGGTTGGGATCACACCTTTGAAACACCCCTGTATTCCGGCGAAGACGCAGCAGACCTTATTATTACAGCCAGTGCCGGAACGGTCTATGTAATGATTACAGGGTATGAAATATAAAGTTTGTTATGAAAGTTAGACACGGTAAAAAAAAAGACCCTCAAATAAAAATTGATTGCAGTATATCTGTAAAACCTTTGGGTAAATATTTGCTCAAAGTAGTTACTACAAAACACAGACGCGACCAAACCATAGAATCTGTAAAAACCGCCTATCCTGTTCAGTGGCAAAACATTAAAGCCGACGCAAAAAACTTTTTCAAAAACCCTTTTGGTGTAGCCCCAAATGTTGCATTAAGTTTATTAGTGCCTTTGGTTTTTTTGTTTAGTGAAGAAAAAGCCTTTTACCTCTTTTTTATTGGATCATTGACCCTCGACAGCGCAACTGAGGGGAACAACGTAGATTCTTTTAACGTTACCGTAGCCGTAAACGACGATAGAGTTTTGATATTAGGTATAGGGCATTACCAAAACGGTAACGGTATTTCGGGTGCTACCTATGACAGTGACGCCCTGAGCGAAATTTTTACACAAGACGGTTCGTTTGGTGAACACGCTGCGTTGTGGGGTTTGATAGCACCCAACACCGGCACTAACAGCTTGGCTATTTCCGGTCGTGATAGTTGGATGGGCTTTGGCGCTATAAGTGTTTACGACGCCAACCAAAGTGCCTTGCCCACAAACGTTGACGGTAATAGTGCTAGTGGTAGTTCAAACTCAATAGCAATAACCACTACGGTAGATAATGCTTGGGTTGTGGCGGCGGCTGGGGGTGAGCCGGCCATAACAATGGAAACAACGGACGGCGTAGAAGATATGAACCTAGAGGGTCAAAGTTTCGAGCACGCTGAAATGCACCATGTAGCAAAAGCTACGGCAGGTTCACAAACTATGGAAGTGTCGTTGTCGTATGGGGCGAGATCGAATATAGCGGCGTGTGAATTAGAACCGGCTGGTGGCGCACCGGCAACAGCAGTTAAGGATATAATAGGATCAGGTGTAATTCCTGCACCAAGATAAAATCAAGGTCGCTTGTAAGTTGGAGAGAATAGTTGGTAGAATGAATCATGGCGAAAAATAAAAAAGAAACAACACCAGAACAAAAAAACAGGAAAACACAGTTGAAACTGAAAAAGTTTAACCTTGAACTTGAGGAACTTCTTGATAAGTATAATTACATTATGGACGTCAGAATGAAGATTACCTCTAAAGGTATTGTCCCACAACTTGTTGTTGATACTCCGGAGAATATGGCTGGAAAAACACAAACCCAAAAACCGTCACCCTCTGAAATAGCCAAGATGATTAAAGAGGGTAAAATCAACAAAGAAAATGTCAAAAACAAAAAAGTCGAAACCGACGGAAAACCCGTCGGAAGACCTGAGAAAAAAGGCAAAAAAAACTAAAGGCAGAATAAAAGTTCTTAGAGCTTTGCCGTATCGTGGTCATATGATTTACATAAGGATAATTGACGACGATATTTTTGAGTGGTTGACGGTTTATGAAAGTGAAATCTATGCCGGATATTTGGTTATTAAGCCGGAAAAGGGAAAGAAAAGGTTATCTGTAACACAACAAAACCAGTCGGCAACCCTTGCTTTACAGGGGGCGTTGGCAACTCTTGATATGAAACTTGGAATTGAACCCGACGAAGAATCCAAAAAGGTTGTTAAGGCTTTCGAGGAATCAAGGGGGGTGGTAGAAAATGCCAAAAAAGAAAAAGAAGAAAAAGGGGAAAAAGAAAGGTTATTAAATTAAATGGCAAAACCAATATCTGAATCAATTAAAGAAACAGGCGCTTCGGCGGTGTCAAAAGACCCATATGAAGATTTAGCCAAACAGTGTGAGGCTGAATATGAAATTGCGTGGAAACATCAAAAACCCAAAAAAGACGAACAGGAAGTCCGCCTCAAACTTTACAACAATCAACGCCGTGATAAAAAAGCGGTCGGGGATACCACAATGTTTACGATCCACCAAACGATTGTTGCTTCACTATATATAGACCGGCTTGATTCCGAGTGGGAAGGTAAAGAAGAAGGTGACGAGGGCGTTGCTGAAAATCTTAATGTTTTGTCCAAGAATGATTATGACGATATGGAAAAAGACATCTTGGACTATTTCTGGATTTGGGACGCTTCGTTTTTTGGTAGGGGTCTGGTTTCTTTGGAAGAATATATCCGTGAGCCGGATAAAAATATTTACTTGCCCATGCCATATAATATTGACCCCATTCCGTTTGTTCGCGATCCTTATGCAACTTCAATAAATGGCGATCGTCGAGGGCGCGGCGGTGCAAGGTTTTTTGGGTGGGAACAAAAAATGACCAAACAGGACACAGAAGAACACCCTCATATTTTTGAAGAAATAACTTGGTCTGAAATAAACAGACTTGGTGGAAGTAAGTCGCTTTTACAGGACGCAATTGACGCAAGAACCCTTGCACAAGGTTTACAGTCAATCAACAAAGATGAGGGTCAGGCAAATCTTGGGGCGAACAAACAATACGACATTACCAAATGGTACACCCGATATGAAATGAACGGTGAGGTTAAGAGGGTTAAGGTTTGGTTGGCAAACGATAGAAGCAAGGTCATTGGACTTGAGGTTTTGGATCGGGACTACTGGAAGGTAGTTGACAGACCGCTTTATCCACACAGCCACGATTGGGACGGAACTTCAATTCCCGATCTTACTGAAGATAAACAGCGAGCAAGGGCGGTTGCTCAAAACTTGGGACTTAACGCCATGAAGGCTGATCTTTACCCAATGTATATCTATGACACCAACAAGATCACTAACAAAAAAGACCTCAATTTTGCTTTCAATAAATTCATAGGTGTTGACGCTAAAAATGAAAATATTGCCGGCGCAATAGCACCACTTATCAAAGCTCGTCCGAACATGGGGCTTTTGGATTTTATATATAATTCTTTGGACGCTTCTGCACAAAAAGCAACGGCTACTCCGGAAATTCAGCAGGGCGCTTTGTCTGAGGAAAAGCGAACTTTGGGTGAGATAAACATAATTGCTTCCAAAGTTGATACGCGTTATTCATTGTCTGCAAAAGTATTTGGGTGGTCTGAAAAAAGGTTTTGGCGACAATGGTACTGGTCTTATAAAGAAAACTTTAAGGAAGACATTGATGAAAAAATACTTCGTATTTCCGGCGCATTTGGTGCAAGGTGGCGAGGTCTTAAAAAAGACGATATTGTTGCAAAGATTGATCCGGACGTTAGGATTGAAAGTCGGATTCTGTCAAGGGCAAAACAGCTTGAGGAAAGACAAACGCTTACCGGACTTTTTGCACTTGTTCTTCAAGACCCAACAGCCAACAGGCGCTGGGGTCTTAAAAAACTTTCAAAGGTTCATGGTATGACAAAAGATGAAATTGATAGGCTTTTGCCGCCAACGGTTGACGAAAGAATAGCTGAACGCGAAAACGAAAAACTTTCCAAAAACGACCCTGTTCCTGTTCTTCGTGAAGACAATCACCAGTTGCATTTGGAAATAAATAACATGGCTTTGGACACGGAAGCAAAAGCAGCGCACATTGAAACGCACGTTAGGGCGCTTGAACTTAAAAAGACCAATCCGGAACTGTTCCCACAAGACCCTGAAGTTCAACAAGGCTTTCAACCCAGTGCTGGACAGCCACAAATTTCTGTTCCGTCCGGAGTTTCCGGCGCACAACAGGGTGGAATTAGCCCTGCACAACCAACAAGTTCACCGCCAACACAATAATATGAAAGAACCCCAAACATCTGAAGAAGTGAATGAAGCAATAAGTGATTACACCAACCTTTTGAATCATAGTGGCTGGAAACGCGTTGTTGTTCAACTGGATGCAAATATTGAATTTTTGCAGGGTCAGTTGGAAAATGGTTTAGAAAGTGAAAAATATGACGATGTAAAGAGGCTTCGCGACAAACTAACACTCATGCGTGAAATGCGTGACACTCCGCAAAACATGATTAACCGCCTGCAATCGCCCGATCCTGAACCCGTAAACACCGATCCTTTTGACACAAAGGAAGATGTCGCAAACAGAAAAAAGCAAGAAGTTGACAAAGAGGCAGAAGAATAGGTACTATTAGTATGTAGCCTAAAAACGAATAACGTATGGCAAATCAAAACACAAATCCCAACTCCGACAATAATTCCACAAGCACCAGCGGCGAAGACGTTACTTTTGATTCTATTGTAGATATTGACGTCGCCGAACTAAACGACAACCAAAAAGCCTTCATTCTTGATAACTCCGGCGAGCTTACAGAAGAACAGCGTGAAATGTATGCTGAAGTTTTGGAAGGGGCAGACAATAGCGAAGACGAAGACGAGGACGAGGACACAGAAATAAATCCTGAAGATATTGAAATTAAAACGCGCAGTAAAAAAACTGAAGAAAAAAAGGTGGAGAGCGAGGGTGAAGATGACGACGACACAGAAATAGACCCTGAAGAAGCCAAAACTATTGGCAAAGTTGTTGATAAAAAACTTGGAGATTACAGGGGAACTCAAAGTGAAATTCAAGCAATAAAAGACAAACAGGACGTAAATGATTTTATTTCTGACAATCCAGACTTTAAGCCGTATCGTGATGTAATGCTTAAATATATGGCGCACCCTGCCTATAAAGATATTCCTGTCGAAAACCTTTCTTTGATAGTTGCCGGAAGCGACCTTCAAAAACTTGGGGCAAAAAAGGAACGTGAAGCGGCAAGTAAGGCAAAATCTACTCAAGACGGGGGACAGACGGTTCGCGACAGAAAGGGTGGCGGAGAAGATGATTGGGCAAAAGTAAGCAGAGAGGCTTTTGAGAAGAAGAAAAATGAGGTTTTAGGAATAAAAGTATAAAGGCGGTGAAAAATTATGACAGACGAAGTTAAACCAGTAAAAACAGTAAAAGAGTTAAGAGCCGAGTTGGTTGAAATGGGCTTTGATGAATCTGCTGCTATGGGTATCAGGAGTAAGGATTCTTTGGTTGCTACTATTTACGTTATGAAGAAGGCAAGTGCTTCCGGACAGCAAACATCTCAAGAAAAAACAGAAGATGATTTAAGGACTGAACTTGTTAGTTTGGGCTTTGATGAATCTGCTGCTAAAAACATTCACGGAAAAGAAGCGTTGAGGGCAACAATTGCTATTGTTAAGGAAAAAAGACAGGAAACTAACGTGGATCAAACCACGCCGGAAGAAGACAGGGAAACCGAGCAGGCTTGGCAAGCAAAAGCAGACAAAATGGCAGAACAGCTACACTCGCAGGAAAAAGTCAGGGTTCTTATTCCATTAGAGCCTAACGAAAAAGTAGGTGTGGTTAAGGAAGTTGAAGAACGCGGTGTCGTTCAATATCGGCACGTTTCCGGTGCGGTTTGGAGTAAAACGTTCAATGGTTACAAAGTAATTATTCCAAAAGGTGTTTATTATCCTGTTCCACAGCAAATTGCTGACAATATTGCGACAGAATTAAACCAAACTCAATTAGCCGGTCAACACTTAAAACTTGACAGAATTGATCCTAATACGGGAAAGGCGGTTGCAGAACAATTGAGTTAGATGACTTCTTCACAAAAACATTCACAACTTGTTATGGAATCTCAAAAAAGATATCCAGAAAAGTATAGTGCAAGAAAAGCTATACTTTGGTTAGTACAAACCAAAAAAATCCCAAAAGCAAGAGAGCTTGATTGTATAGATTGTGACAACCCTGCTGCTTGTTACGACCACGCAAAGGGATATAAAGGAAAAAATAAGTATTATGTTGAACCAGTTTGTTGGAAGTGTCACATCAAAAGAGGGAAAAAGAGAAAAGAATATCGTAATGGAAGCATGAAAAGACCAAAAGTGGCTTACTACTTGACAAGTTGATTTAATCTATTCTATTATTAGTTAGATACGAATTACGGAAAAACCGGCGTACCAAATAGGTGCGCTTTTTTATTGAAAAAACATGGCAGGAACAAACAACGTTAGATCAGCAACACAAACCGGCACAGCGTCTGCCGGAAACATACCGCGAGAGGTAAACAACTTCTATGACAGGGCATTACTTGAAAGAGCAGTGCCGGCTTTTGTTCATAATAGGTTTGCACAAGTTAGGGACTTACCAAGAAACGCAGGAACAAACACTGTTAAATTCCGAAGATATGGTTCGCTAACCGCAACCACGACCGCACTCACTGAGGGGGTTACTCCTTCCGGCTCACAGCTTACAATCACTGATTTGGTTGCGAGTGTTTTACAGTACGGTGATTATGTAACTATCACCGATATTGTGGACATGGAAACTTACGATCCAATTTTGACTGAAACTGCTGAAGTTCTTGGTGAGCAAGCAGGAGATTCGCTAGACCAACTTTGTAGAACAGTTTTGATTGCAGGGGCTTCCGCACAGTACGCAAGTACAGCAACCACAGTCAACACTGTATCCGCAGCCATGAAACTTGATCGAGCAGAGGTAAAAGAAGCAGTAAGAACTCTTAAGGGAAACAACGCAAAACCTGTAACCTCAATGATTAATCCTTCTACTGGTTATAACACCACACCTATTAATAGAGCATTTATCGGTATTGTTCACCCTAACAGCACTTATGATTTGGACGACGCAACCGGCTGGATTCCTGTTGAAAAATATCCTAATCAATCTGATGTTATGCCAAACGAGGTTGGATCACTTGCCGGAGTTAGATTTGTTGAATCTACTAATGCTCATTCAGAGTCCGGTTCACTTACTACGGTTTATGGAACTTTAATTTTTGGTCAGAACGCTTATGCTCAAACAAGAATTTCCGGTGAAGCACTAATGAATATTGTTAAACCTTTGGGGAGTGCTGGAACAGCCGATCCTTTGAATCAAAGGACAACTTCGGGTTGGAAAGCAACTTATGTTGCCAAAGTATTGAACGCAAATTACATAATAGTTGTATATCACGGGGTATCAAGCTAAAATAAATAAATAATATGTCTGTAACAAGCACACAATCACATCAACCGGCAAGCGTAGCAAACATAGCAGTAGGAAGCTACATTGACACCGGAACAGCAGCAGCGTTTTCTATAACCTGCGGATTCAAACCCCGATATGTCAGGGTTGCAAACGAAGACGGTGACGCTTTTGAGGAATGGTTTGAAGGAATGGCGGACGAAGAAGCCATGAAACTGGTCGGTGACACCTCGCCAGTAACCTATTCCAAGATCACATCAGAAGGAATTACCGTATCTGCTTCCGGATTCACAGTCGGACTTGATACCGATATAAATGTATCTTCACAGCAACTATCTTGGTTAGCAATAGGTTAAGGTTAGGTTAGGAGAGGAAACCAATAACATGAACTTAGCAAAACTAAACTCCGAAGTAACTCATGGGAATTTTCAGTTGGAAAAGTTCCTGAGAGATATGGTACTGGCTCAAAGCCCTTCTTTTATCCCTGGCAACATTTATGTAGTCTTTAACACTTCAGACGAGGCTTATGTTCAGTATGCAAAGGATTGGGACAATCTTTATCCTGACGGAACAAGAGTCGTTCAAACAAGCCTACTTGCCGCTTACAATGCAACTACTTCAAATAGGCATGATGTAATTCTTATCAACGGACACAATACCCACACTTTGACAGCCATGCTTACCGTTTCCAAGAATAGGATTCACTTTATGGGAATGGACGCGGTTGGCAGAAGGTATGGACAGGGTGCAAAAGTATCACTCGGAGTAACCACAGCCGCAACGGATATTGCCACAATCCTAGTTACCGGAGTTAGAAATTCATTCCACCACATCAAATTCCTTAACTCAAACACAGTTACCGAAGGTATTTACTGCTTTGCAGACGGCGGAGAATATACCTTTATGGAAAATTGTGAGATTTACAAATCAACCGATCTTGACCAAACCGGTGCGGCAGAGCTTGTCGCAAACGGAGATTCTAGCCACTACAAAAACTGCTACATTGGAACTACGGTTGATGCAATTTCGGGTGCAGTTATCAGACCTTGTGTAACTTTCTCAAGAGGGTTGGCAGCAGCAAGTGCGGTAGCACGAGATGTAACTTTTGAAAATTGTATCTTTGCAAGGAATTTTGGCAATTCTGCAAACAGGTTCGTCTATGGCGCAGAAGCAAACGCGCTTGAAAGACTTGGGCTTTTTGAAAATTGTATCTTTTGGGGTGCAGCCTTATCTTCGGCAGTACCGGCTCAAAATGTAGCTTTCGGTGCGACACAAACTGACGGCTCGGTATTACTGCATAATTGCAGTTCAGTCGCAGCAGGAACAGCTATGAGTACGACAACCGGAGTGTTTGTAGATAGTCCAGTACCAACAGCAGCAACATCTGGTATATCAGTACAAGCGTCATAACATGGCAGCAAAAAAGAAACAACCTAAAAGATCAGTAGCAGAAGATAGAGCCTCTATGAATGAGGATTGGCTTGAAGCAAACCCTCTTCCCAAAAAGTCTCCGAAAAAGAAAAAGAAATAACTCATATTGACTTCGCAATCATTCAATAGCTATACTGAATTATGGCTCGTTTGTATAAGTTGGAAGTTCAGAGAGACGGAGTTCAGATAAACCTTTATTACCACGATGACGGAAGTTTAGAATTGGCTGATGCCGATAGCGGTATGCCAATTGATTACCTCAACGCAAAACTACGGATAATGGAACTCTTGTTTGATTGGTGTTTAAAGTATAAAATTAGTTCAATAGAGTGTTCAGTAGTAGAATAATATGACAATTTTTGACGCAGTTCAGGATATAGACGGACAAGGTAAGGTTCTTCAAAGTGATTTTGCTTTCCGGACTAAAAAAAGAATTACCTTTGCAGGTGCTACCACAAATGCTTGGGGTGATGACGGCGGAACGTTAGACGGTGGCGCGATCTTCACAGTTACAGGACTTCTCAAGATTCAGGTTTTTGCTGAGGTAATTACCAATTTGGCAGGTGGTGCTACGGCTGAGGTCGGAATTGCCGGTGCAACAGCTATCTTTTTAGCACAGGAAACTGACACCAATTTGGACGCAGGCAACATTTGGCTTAACGACGGAACTCCGGCAGCTTATTACATAATCGGAGAAGAACAGGCGGCAATAGACAATGCCCCAATTTATATCCTTAACGGACAAGACATTATTTTAACCACAGCAGGTGGTGCAAACACCACTTCAGGGGTAATTGACTTCTTTGCTCTTTGGACACCAGTATCAGACGACGCGGCAGTTGAGGATTCTGGCAATTAAGTTGAAGTAGCTACCTATAAGTAGTATATTGAAATATGCCATTTCAAAAAGGACACCTTCAGTATTCTTCTCATAGATTTCCAAAAGGACATTCCCCTTGGAATAAAGGAAAAAAACTACAACCCCTTTCAAAAGAACACAAGAAAAAGATTGGTGAAGCGTTAAAGGGTAAAAAGCCAAAGAATCTCAAAAAATTACATAGTTTGGGTGGAAGGGCGGTTGTGGGGAAAAAGAATGGAGAGTGGAAGGGTAGTGATGTTGGTTACAGAGCATTACATCATTGGGTTGTTAGGCATTTGGGAACTCCTGATATTTGTGAGGATTGCGGTCTTGGTGGTTTGTTTGGTAAAAAGATTCATTGGGCAAATAAATCTGGTAAGTATAAAAGGGATTTGAAGGATTGGGTAAGACTATGCAGTAAATGCCATAAATGCTATGATAAAAATATGAAAGGGGGACACTAAAATTACACCAGCAGAGGCAGCAGCATATATCAGGCTTAAAACGCGGACAAACTCAACAACACTTTCTAACGCTGATATCATTACCCTGTTTAATGTATCAAAAAATTTTATTTGTCAGAGGGCTTTAGAAACCGACGAAGACATTTGGCTTGTTCCCACAACTTATGACCTTGTTGACGATCAGCGTGAGTATCCTTTGAGTTCAAACATTCTTTCGAGAATTGAACGTGTTGAGGCTAAACTCGACGAATCAAATTACATTAAACTTTACTCCATTGACCTTACAGATTTTGACGATCCCATTTCCACAGAGGCGGATATTGTAGCCACCTTTGCGAACACTGAGGGTAACGCATATTACGACATTATGCGTAAATCCATTTATATTTATTCCGGAACGATTGAAGCCGTTACTGACGGACTTAAAATTTGGCAAAACACTTATCCTGCTGATATTTCTGATATGACTTCAACAACAGACATGAGTGTTGATCCTTCCACAACAACTCACGGAGTACCTAAAGCGCTTCATAAAGTGATTTGCGACGACGTGGTTATTGAATGGAAGGGTTCAAGGGAAAAACCAATTCCTTTGTCAGAATCCGAACTTTTACACCAAAGCAGGATCGAGCAGTCTTTCCAAACCCTCAAAAAAGCAAGCTATGACAACGAAGTAACGGGTAAATTGCCTGACGGTGTTAGTGGTGTTGGGGAAGACGGAAGTGATTACTAAATATGTATGATGAACAGATTACAAAGACCGCGAAGCCGACCGGCGCGGCAACGGTAACTGAAAAACCTTCCGGAACTCCAACAGTCACAGCCAAACCGTCAGCAAGTGCAACAATCACAGCCAAACCGACAGGTGCAGCAACAGTTACGGCTAAACCTACCGGCACAGCAACAATAATAGAAGAACCATACAACCCATATCTTTTAGCCGAAGACTTGGGGATTTTAACAGCCGAAGACGGCGTAGCATTACAAATTGAAGAATGAGCTATAAAATAACTGACCTATCAACAGGATCAACCGTTGCCAGCGACGACTGGGTTGCTATTGTTGATAAATCAGACACAACACACGCAGCCACCGGAACTACTAAAAAATATCCCATTTCAACACTTTCTGCGTATTTGGCGGCGCTGGCTGAAACATTAACAAACAAAACTTTAACCTCACCACTTTTGACTACTCCGCAAATAAATGACGCTTCAAGCGATCATCAATATATTTTTGCCGGAAGCGAACTAACAGCCGACCGTACCGTTACCCTTCCACTTCTTACCGGAAATGATACTTTTGTGTTTGAAGATCACCCCCAAACTCTTACAAACAAAACAATAGTTCACACAGTAAATGAATATAATCCTTCCGGTGGCGGATTAGCCACAGTTGACCTTTCAGACGGAATCCTGCACGTTATTAACTTTCCTGCTGGCAATATTTCAGTAGCAATTTCAAACGAAACTGTCGGTCAATATTTTGTGATTGAGTTAATTCAGGACGGGACGGGTGGACGCACTGTTTCAGCGTGGTTTTCGGGTGACACAATCAATTGGCAGGACGATACCGAACCCACATTATCAACAGCAGCAGACACCAAAGACGTGTTTGGTTTCAGGGTTGTTGCCGCAGGTGAGTTTGACGGATACATTGTTGCGCAAGGAATACCAACAGCTTAACTATGGAAAAGAAAATTATTTGGATCGTTCAGTGTTATGAAAGGGAAATGGATAATAATTTCCTTGACATTGTAGTTTGTGAGGTTTATGCCAAAAACGAGGAAGAAGCCTTAAAACGTGCTGGAAAACTAATCAAAAGAAAGCATTATCGCGTTCAGCGAGTTATAGAAAAATACGAAACAAAGTGATATGGCAACAATACCAGCAGGTGTAATACTAATATGGACAGGCACACACGCAGGAATACCGACAGTTTGGCAAAGGGAAACCGCGTTTGATGACAAACATTTGAAGGCGTGGGGAACAGAAGACCCCAACGACACCGGCGGATCAAATGCCCACACACACGCGGCAACATCTCACGGACACACTTTAACGGCTCACACTCACGCCGTAGTTTTGGCTAATTATTCTGGTGGAAGTGGAAACGCAGACGACAACGATCCTCGCGCGGTAGCGGATAATCACGGACACAATTCAGCCAATATTGGTGGAACTTCCGGCGGGGCGCTACAAAACGAAGATGTTACTTGGTCTTCTGTAAACCACGAACCCCCTTACAATGAAGTTATTTTTATTAAACCGTCCGGTGGTGCAGCGCCCATTTCAGACGATATTATTGTTTTTTGGAACAGCGCAACAGAGCCGGACGACAATTTTGATTTTTGCGACGGCGACAACGGAACGACAGACCTTAGAAATAAATACTTAAAAGGTGCAACAACGGACGCTGACGCTGGCGGTTCGGGTGGGGCAACAAGCCACCAGCACTCGATAACTCACGGACACACCGCAAATACTCATACTCATTCAGGCACAAGTTCTAATCAAAACAGTGGAAGTAGGCAGGGTAATGCCGGAACGGGTCAGGCTAATATAAATCACACTCATACAATAAGTTTGGCTGCCGGAACGGCTAATGTTTCGGATTATACAAAAACTGACGCCGGATCGGGTGACACGATTGATCTTGTTCACCACAGACTAGCTTTGGTTCAAAACACTTCCGGTGCTTCAAAATCCCCCAAATTAGGTATGATCGGCTTGTGGTTGGGAACGGTTGCAAATGTTCCAGTGGGTTGGGACGTTTGCGACGGAAGTAACGACACTCCGGACTTGAGAAATAAATATATAAAAGTAATAAACATAACAAGCGAGATAGGTGACACGGGCGGTAGTAATACTCATAGCCATTCAGCAGTAAGTCACACCCATGCGGCGACCGGAACTCACACACACACCGGAAGCACAGGTACACCAAGTGCAACTGCGAGCAAGTCAGGACAACAAGATAACGGTTGGACAGAGGACGATCATACTCACACCCTACAATCCGTATCAAGTCAAACAGCCACCTTTTCAACTGACGACTTGGATTCTGGTTCGGCGGTGAACCACGAACCTGCCTACAGGATTGCAGCTTTTATTCAGCTAAATAAAATCTTTGGGGGTGGATTTTTGGCTGCTTTAATGGCAAGTTCAGGCTAAAATGTTATAGTTAATTATGGCACTAAGTAAACCAATACCAATCGAAAAACTAAATCAGGGTGGAATCTCCGATTCTATTTATGCTGGTGCTAGAAACTCGGCAGCAGCCATTGTTGGTTGGGACTTACACTCAACGGCAGGACTTTTGAAGGTGAGGCAGGCTTTAGCACAGGACGACGGTGACGTTGTTGACGAGTTTTGTAAGGTTGCTTTAGAGTGTTCAAACGGCGATATTTACTTCTTTTCTTCTGAATCCGGCAAAATCTGGAAAGTGGGATCACCATATACTTTAGTCCACACAACAACACCTAATATGGGAAGTGCCGCTTGTTTGGGCGCTTGTGAATATGCAGGCTTTATTTACTGGTTTACAGAAGACAGGGGTCACAGGATTCCGGCAAATGACGCAGCTCTTTCAGACTGGTCAACAAACGCTCAAGAAGATGTTTTGGAACTAGACTTGGATCAGGCGGCAATAGGGTCAACGGGTGATGTTTATACGCTTACAACCGGAGTGAACGAGGGGGCAACACACCAACAGAGCTTTGTTCCATTTGGCTCAAAACTTTCAGCGATTGCGGTTCATATTACTACCGTTGGATCAGGAAATTGGACGGTCGCCGTTCACGATTCTGACGATACCCTTGTTACTTCAAAAGCCATTTCAAACGGATCACTTTCAACAGGGTTTAATATTTTTGAGTTTGGAACAGTTGCTGATGTTTTTTCCGGTGACACTTATCATGTCCACATCTATTCTTCGGTAGCCGACGGTGAGGTAACGGCTTCAGACAACGAAGACCTTGAAACAGGTTATATGAAAATTCACAGAACGTCCGATTCAGAGTTTCACCCTGCGATTGAACATTTTGGGGTTATGTATATAGGCGACCGGAACTTTATTCATCAAGTCAGAAAATCAACAACAGGAAGCCACGTTTTCACCACAGAGGCACTTGACCTTGAAGAACCCTTGCGCGTTAAGTGTTTGGGTAAAGCACCGCTTGATCTTTTAATAGGAACAATCACAAGCTCAACCCTTGCCAAAACCCAAATGATTAAGTGGAACACTTATTCAGAATCATTTACCTCAACTGACGAGATTCCGGAAGTTGGAATTAATGCTTTCATTCCTGCGGACAATTTCATTATTGTTCATGCAGGCTTGGGTGGATCACTCTATATATACGACGGTCAGCAACTGCAACCATACAAAAAAATTCAGGGGACTTACACTCCGACAGCCAAAGCCACAATTCACCCCAACGCAGTTGGAATGTTGGACGGTATTAGTCTTTTTGGTCTTTCAGACAGTACGGGCGACCCTGCACTGGAAGGCATATATGCTCTTGGACGATATTCAAGGGACTATCCAATTGTTTACGATCTGAGTTTTCCAGTTTCAGAATATGACGGCGACCCTTCCGGAAGCACACTCAAAAACGGAATTGAAATAGGCGCAATTATTGTTTCCGGATACGACGTGTATGTATCTTGGAAGTCGGACAGCAAGTCCGGTGCGGTTGATAAATTGGATTATTCAACCAAGCTCGACGGTGCTTACATTGATACTATGGTTTTGATTGTTGAACGAAGTGTGCAGCAAAATTACGCCAAGATTGCGCTTGGCTATCAAAACAGACCTTCCGGAACTTCGTTTACACTCAAATACGATAAAAACCACGCAGGTAGTTTTACCGAGTTTAATGACGTTCGGGAAGACACAGACCGTGATATTTACTATGCAGATGACGTTATTCAGGCAAACACTTTACAGGTTAGAATTATTGCAAATACAAGCAGTAATGACGCACCGGACTTTGAATCGGCTGCGCTATACTTATCTCAATAATGCCGGCAACAATAGACATACCAACAACAAAAGCCTTTTACGAACAGGAACGTGAACCCTTGCCTGAAAAGATCGAAAGCGTTGTAACTGCTAACAATTTAAGGATAGGCGCAGGGACAGATGTTTTTGCGGTCGGCGGAAGCGGTTTTGTGTTCAGAAGTTCTTTGTCGGAATCAACAGTTTCGAGTTTTGGCAACGGAAGTCAGGTCATAAATCAGGTCAAAGTTACCAACAATAATAATAAAAACATTATTGCAATAGTTGAAAGGACTATTTATGTTGACAACGACGGCGAAGCGGGCGATATTTTGATCGGTGGGGCAAATATTGACGAAAGTGAGTGGCAAATAATCGGAAACAATTTTTCAATAATTGACACTTCCGGCAACACAACAGGCTCAAACCAGTTGACTAATCACTTGTATATCAGAAACATATCGGCAGGGACGGTTACTTTATACATTGATGTTTATGTAAGATATATAATTAACACCAACGCAAGCTAATGAAAACAACAGTAATAGTAGGCAAAGACAAGGAGTTTGAAGAAGAAGTGAGGGTGAAAGAATACCCTTCAGGAAAGCGTGTCATTGAATCCGGTGACGCACAAAATATTATAAAAGGCGAAAGACCGGCTAAAAATGTTACCACAATGGTCACGGCGTCCGAACGCAAAAAAATAAGAAAAGAGCCTAACAAGTTCGCCTTGAAGGACAACCGACTTGTTCCGAAAGGGAAAAACAAATAAGATAATACTATGGCAAGCACACAACAATTAATAGATCAAGGGTACGGTGGGTATGCTGGGTGGGGTGACGCCGAGGCTGCTGCCGATTTTGCCGCAACGGGTGGTAGTGGTAAGTTTACGGGTGGTAGTGGCTCAACTCCAACAGATTCCGGACAAGTAACAGACTTTCTTAATATTTATCAAAAAAATCTCCTCAATAAGTCAACTGACCCTGCGCTTCAATCTTTAGTTTCAACTTATGCACCAAATTTAACACCTCTTTTGAACGCCCAAACAAGCCAAAGTGGGCAGGGTGGTTATGTTATCAAAGAAGAATATGCAGGGAAAAGTCTTAATCAAATCAGAAATGAACAAAACCTTGCATTTAGACCTGATGTTTTGGCTAGTCAGCTTGGTATTGATGAAAACAAACCCCTATCTTCAGAAGATATTATCGGTTTGGGAAGTTTGAATTTGGGCGATTCCGGAAGCGGAGAGGTTCAAAACTTCAATAAACTTTTTGGAACATACACACCACCTGCGCCCGAAGTTACAGAAACAGGCGCAACCGGCGCAGCCGGACTTCCACAACCTATTAACCGTGTTGAGGAGTTTTTGAAGCTAAGACAGGAAATGGGTGTTACAGATATGGAAGGTTTTTTGGTTGACCTTAAGGCAGAACAGGAATTTTTGTTTGCAGAAATGCGAGCAAGAACCAACCGTGAACGTGGAGAGATTGTCCCACAGGGCGTAATTGAGGGGCGTGTCGGCAAGATCGAGCAACAGCAAATGGAACGGATTGATAATGTTCGTAGGCTTATTCAAACCGCCACCGACCAGCTAAATGTAGCTTACGGGGTTATTTCAACCTATATCAACTATATGGGTCAGGATTACCAAGACGCCGTGAACGCTTACAATGATAATTTTAATCGCGCAATTACTATTTATGGCTTGATCTCAGACGCCAAAAAAGCACAGGTTGAGGAAGCAAGGTTTACAACACAACTTCAAATAGATCAGATTCAATATGAGCAAAACATAGCCAGTGCCAATTTGCAGACAATGATTAACGCAGTGACCGCAGGCAACTTGAATTATAACGATCTGCCAAGTGAGCAAAAATCTATGATAATGAAACTTGAAGCACAATCGGGATTGCCGGTCGGGTTCACAAGTAGTCTAAAAATGAATCCAAAAGACCAAGTATTATTCCAAAGCTCAAATGAGGGAATTACCCAAGTTGGATTCATACAACCGGACGGATCGGTTAGGGTTGAAAAATATGGAACAAGAATCTCAAGCGGCGGCAAGTCAGTGACAGAAAAAGCGGCAGAGCAAAAACAAAGTGCTTTTGTTGACGCGCGAAGTTTCCTCAGCGAAAAGGGTGGTGAAGACGGGTATGTGTCGCCGGACGAGTGGAACGCAGTTAAAAGTGAATGGGTGCAGGCAGGTTATGAAGCCACAGACTTTGACAGCGCCTTCAGATACACATATGTCGGGGACAATTACAGAGAAGACGGAACGAATTTTGACCAGTTCAATTTAACTGAAGAATAAAATGCTATGCCTAGATTTAAGATTCTCACAAGCCTTAACACAGATGAGGACGACGAAAAAGAAAAAACTCCGTCCCAGCGAGCCGGTGACGTAGAAGAAGAAAAACAGGAAAAACAGCAAGAATATAAAGTCCTCAAAGGACTTAACGACTACAAACCCCGTCAAGAACAACCCAAAGTTGAAGAACCAGAAGAACAGGAAGACGAACGCTTGTTCACTAAAATCAAAAGAAAAATATCAGAGTTTTTTGGCGGCGACGAGGAAAAAGAAGAAGAACCCGAAGAAGAATTACCGGAGTTTTCCAGCGTTGAATCCGGTGTTTTGGACGAACTTGTGTTTTCTGATGAAGAAGACGGTCAGGCGATCAGGGTTGTTGACGACGCTATCACTTTTCAAAACGCCGACGTTCAAGACCTTTTTGTAAGAGAAATTGAAATTGATAAACAAGACAGTAGGGTTTATGACACCGCAATAGGTGAGGCAGGCGGCGCTTTTGTTGCCGGAGTTGGTGACGTAACTGCCGGAACGGGGCAAGCGCTTCGTTGGTTGGGCGCTGACGGAATGGCACAAAAATTAATCGACAAGGGCGGCGAATGGCAATCTTTCCAGCCCGAACTTGATCCGGAATTAGAGGAGTTTGACTTCAAAGATATGACTAACCCTCGATTTTATACTCAACAGGTTGCTCGTGGAGTTCCATTTACACTTGCCACAATTCCTATGTTTTTGGCTGGTGCTTATGTAACAACAGCCGGAGTTGCTTATGTTGGTGTTTCGGGAACGTCAGCACTTATTCTTCAAACGATCGGCGCTGCCGCCCTGCCAACGGCATTTGAGGCTTCGGTTGAAGCAGGAAATGCTTATGACCGTTCGCTTAATGAGGGTAAGTCAGCAAAAGAAGCCAATGACGCAGCCAACCAAATTTTCAAAGGGAACGTCAATCTTTTGAGCGTGTCAAATGCTTTACAGTTTTTACCTTTCCTGCGAAACACAAAAGCAGACGACGCTATTATAAATAGGATCATTTCCGCAAACACCGGCTGGGTTAAAAAAACAGCAACCGGAATTGGTATTGCCGGATTTGAAGTAGGACAAGAAGGGACTGAGGAAGTGCTGCAAAGCAAGATTTCAGCAGACGTTTTGGGTGATGATTTCAGCTTTACCAGTTCAGACACACAGAGGGATTTCGTTTTGGGTGGAGTTCAAGGATTGTTCTTCACAGCCGGCGGAACGGTAATTGACGCCTCAACCGGAAGAAACGTAACCAAAGAATTTGTTGACATTGGAATTGCCGACGCCCAAAACACTGTCCGTGAGATTGAAGACAGTGTGATTATAAAAGCAGACGCAGACACAAGGGTTCAAGAAGAAGGGCGTTCTGCGGTTTTAACTGATATAGCCAAAAACCAACCGGAGATCGTAAGGGAAGAAACAATCCGGATTGTTGGTGAGAAGATCGCACAGGAAGAAACACAACAGCCCCAAAAACCAGAACCCAAGAGACGAGAAATAATCAAGGCAGACAAATCAAAATATGAAGGTGTTAATGCTGCACAGGCGGTTATCCGTCCGGACAACACAGTTGCCTTAGATGTTGATATGGATAAAAGCGCGCAGGGCAAAGGACAGGGAACGGCTATTGTCCGCGAGCTGGAAGAAAAAGCTATTGAAAAAGGCGTAACGCGCGCAGTCCTTCCGGCAAAAGAAGAAGCCGTCGGGTTTTGGGTGAATATGGGTTATGATCCGGTCGGCGAGATTAAAAACGGTATTCAGCCAATGACCAAGCAGTTGTCAGAGGAAAATCTACCTGTTGTGAGGAGTGTCGCCACAAAAACTGAAACAAACAACGAGGTCTTAAAGTTTATGATCAACCAAGAAAGGGAAAATGCTTATCAAAAATTCTTGACCGAAGGAAACGAAGACACTTTTGAGGGTTTTGTTAAACAATTTAACGAAAGTGTTTTTAACACAGCCACTGGTGAAATAGTAGAAACTGGTGGAAACGTAGAAATTACCAAACCATTAAGACAAAAACCTGAAAAAGTCGAGGCTACGAAGCCGTCAGAGCCAACGAGAGAGGCTAAAAAGAAAAAGACGAAGCCTAGTACCCCGAAAGTTGTAAAGATACCCGAATCTCAACTCCCTGTCGGAGGGGGAAAAGAAAAAGTCAGCCGATTAGAGGCAAGATACCGGAACGCTTTAAACGCCACGCCACAGGAAATTGAGGCACTTGGACTTCCAACTTATCGCCAACTCACTGAAAAAGACAATATCGCAAAAGCTGCTGAATATGTGGTCAATAACACAGAAGAAGCGTTCAAGGTTGTTGCCGGTCAGATCGAGCCGCCAAAGGGCGTTTTGAGAAACGCAGTAACCGTAGCGCTTCATCAGTTGGGGAAGGAAGATTCTAATTTGGCAGTAAGAATCGCAACCCTTCCGGCAACGCGTGCCGGTCAGGAAATTGCCATACTCAGAAACATACAGCCGGACGATCCGGTGAAACTCATGGAAGATGTTGTTGATGTCCGGATCGAGGCTTATGAAAGAAAAACCGGTGAGAGGGTAACGGAAAAAGTTAAAAAGGAATCAGGAAAAATTAAAATAGAAACGCCCAAAAAAGCAGATTGGGATTCGTTTTTATCAGAGATTGCCTGCTAACAGATGAAAAAAATTAAATTAACAAAAGGAAAATTTGCAGTTGTTGACGAGAAAGATTTTGTCTGGCTTAATCAGTGGAGATGGTGTTTGGGTAACGGTTATGCCGTGAGGAGAGATAATAAAAACAAAAAAACAATTTATATGCACAGAATAATAAACAAAACAATAAAAGGAATGGAAACAGATCATGTCAACAGAAATAAATTGGACAATCGAAGATTTAACTTGAGAACCGTATCAATGTCTAAAAACAAACTTAATACTGGTCTATGGAAACACAACACTAATGGGTATAAAGGAGTTTCAAAAAACAAAAGGGACAACAACTGGACTGCTAGAATACAAATAAATAATAAGTTTATTTTTCTTGGCAACTATAAAACGCCAGAACTTGCATACACAGCAAGACTGGCTTATGAAAGGGGAATTTTGGGGTGAGCTGGTGTTTAATTAAATCAGAACAAGACGCTTTCCGCGAAGCGTTGGTTAGCAGAAAACTTGATCCTTTCAAGTTAGCAAACATGACCAGTGAACAGCGCCGTGCGGAATTTGAAAAATATGTTGACGGTGAAAACGCGGTCAACATAAATTCTTTGTATGAAAGCAAACTTCTTTTGAAAAATCAGGTGCAAGGCTTCAAAACTTGGGTAAAACGTGCGCTTCAGGACGGCAACGCTAAACAATATAAACGCGACATACTCACTAAAATTGAAAGGCTTAGCGAAGACAAAATATTAGCGCCGAATGAAGTTGAACTTTTCAAGGAAGACCTGATCCGGACACGTTTGGGTTTGGGCATTTCCTATGAAGAAGCCAAAACCATTAACGACCTATCACAAGCAAAAACTGACGCGCGTGAGAAGTGGGAAGACGAAATGAAAGCCCACCCAAACTGGCAGGAAGACCCCAAAGGAACTCGCGATCAGTGGGTCAACAGCGACAAAAGAATTGAATATGGTCTTCATCAAGTTGCCCTGCAAAACTATGTCAACGGACTAAAAAGCGAAGCCAAAAAGATTCCGTTCAAACAATATCCACTGCTTGCCACAAAAGAAGCCATTAAGTCTGTCCCTAACGTAGCTAAGTCTTTAATATCTTCGCTTGACGACAGCTTCTTTGGACGACAAGGAATCAAAAACCTGTATGGTTCGCGTGAGCAAAAAAGAGTGTGGGTGCGTGATTTTGCCAAATCATTCAGGGATATTAACAACGAACTTCTGGCAAAAAAAATTGACGGATTTGAAACTATGGACTTGATCCGCGCAGACATCTTCTCACGACCAAACGCGATTGACGGTAAATATAAAGCAGGAAACTTTGGTCTTGATATAGCCTTTGAAGAACCGTTCCCAACCTCACTTCCGGAAAGAATACCGGCTTTGGGAAGATTATACAAGGCGTCAGAAACCGCTTTTTCCGGTGGTGCGCTTCGTATGCGCGCAGACCTTGCAGACATTTATATCTCAATGGCTGAAAAGAACAAGATTAATATGCTTGATCCGGATAATGCCCGACCGCTTGGACACTTGGTTGGATCACTTACCGGACGCGGAAGTTTGGGAAGACTTACTCCTTTTTCAAGGGGATTAAACCTTGTGCTTTGGTCGGCAAGGTTCTTTGCAGCCAATCTTCAAACACTAACCTCGCCAGTAACATACACAGCTTCCAAAATCGGAATAATTGAAAAAGGATCAAAAGGTCAACAGCTTGCAAGAAAAGAAGCGGCTAAAAATATGCTGAGTATTGCAGCACACGTTGCCGGACTCTATATGATCGCCGGATTCCTTGATCCGGAAAGCGTTGACAAAGACCCACGCAGTACAAACTTCGGAAGAATAAAAGTGTTTGACAAATGGGTTGATGTAACGGGCGGCATGCGAACAATCGCCACACTTGCGGCAAGAACAGTCCCAACAAAACGAAACGGAGAGTGGGGTTTTTGGTATAAATCTTCGACCGGAAACTGGACGAACTTATATAAGCCCGAATACGGGCAAGCAGACGCGGTTGATGTTATCGTTGACACAATTGCACTAAACAGGCTTGCACCAATTGGCGCGGTAATTCGTGATATGTATAGAGGCGAAATGTTTGGCGGCGATCCTTTTAATATTCAACAATTAATTATCAATTCCACAATTCCACTTTCAATACAAAATTTGTATGAGCTTCGGGAAGAAAGCTGGACAGCGATATTGGCACTAAGTCTTGCAGAGCTTTCCGGATTCGGCGTTTCGGCTTACGAGTATAAATCTAATTGGGAACAACGAACAAGCAAAACAATGACTGAGTTCAGGGAACAAGTAGGGCAAGATAAGTTTAAGCAGGCAAATGAAGACTACAACCGAGCATATAACGTTTGGTTGGAAGAAGTTGAAAAGGATTCAAAATATAAAAACCTAACAGACGAAGGAAGGAAAGATTTGAAATCAAAAGCACGTTCTGCGATCGAAGACAAAATACTGGACGAGTACGGGTATAAAGAGCCAAAGAAGGAAAGTGAAACCAGAGAAGAAAAAAAGGAAAAAAAGACTATTAAGAAATTGCTACCTTGACCTTTGACAGGAATATATAAAACAAACTAAACTGAACTAATGGAAAATACATGGAACACAATAATTGTTGCCGCAACTTCTTATGTACTAGGAGTAGCAACAGGATATTACGGTTGCAGTCTTGTTAAGG
>Ga0326597_10001183_pt1 | contig 42918 bp, 44 predicted proteins | sample RVTome_12_FD_203789 | JGI IMG/M metagenome (GOLD analysis project Ga0326597, IMG submission 203789) | Soil microbial communities from uranium-contaminated site in the Upper Colorado River Basin, Wyoming, United States - RVT100D185 | ecosystem: Environmental > Terrestrial > Soil > Contaminated >...
TCCCCTCGGTGAAGTAGGCGCGGAATAGCCCTTCGTTGAGCGATTCGAACACCTCCGGTTCTCCTTCCTTCGCCGCCTCCGCGAGAAGGAGCGCCTTGTGGGAGTTCGTCGTGAAGGTCCTTTCGGAGAAAACGATTCCCTCCGACTTCCCCATCCGCCCGAGGTTCTCCATCATCCGGGCCCACTGCTCGGGCGGGTAGCCCAGCTCGGAAACGGGCCTGCCCTCCGCCGGGGTCTCCGGATGGATCTCCAGGAACCGGCGCTCCAGGCGCACGCCAAATTCCTCACCGAGAAGGGCGAGACGCCTCTCGCCCACGTAGCAGAACGGTCAGATGTAGTCGGTGAACACCGTCACCGGCAATACGGACTTTTCTCCGGGGGACATGGTTGTCGTACCTCCACGTTCGTGATTCGATTCATCAACACATTCGAAGCCCTCTGTGGGGCAAAGTTTCGGCCCGTGGAGGATCGCCCATGGGGATTTGGAATGGGTTGTTTTTGTACTAAACATTCATCTATGCCCAACGAATTGTTCGTGGTCGTGACAGATCGAATGGTGGAAGAAGGGATGAGTCCTCGGATTCACCGCCCTTGTTCCCCGGAACCCACGTGGAGTAGACATCCGCCGTATCGATCAGATTGCATCCCGCCGCCGCGAACGCGTCCAATAGTCTGAAGGACGTCGGTTCATCCGCAGTCCATCCGAAGACATTGCCGCCAAGCGCCAGCGGAGCGATCTCCAGTCCGGAATTTCCCAATTTCCGTTTCTTCATGGAATCGATTCCCCCCAGATCGACAAAGTGTATTGATGCCGCTCCAGGGGCGCCGCCTACGGGAAACGGATCACCACGAGCCGGTCGGTTCCCGATTCGGCGCCCCAGATCTCTCCCTTGCGGCCGAGAATCTGGCGAATGCGAGCCCCCGCGGACGGGAGCGGGAAGGTCCGGAAGGTCTCCCGTTCCGGGTCGAACCGGACGAGGGCGTTCGCCTCGAAGTCGCTCACCCATACCTGGTCCTTCACGTCCACGTAAACGGCGTAGGCTTGAGGCGATTTCCCCGGAAGACGCCATTCCCGCCACTTCCCGGTGGCGGGATCGTATCTCCCGAGTTTCCCGACGTTCCACTCGCTCACCCAGATCCGCCCCCTCGAATCGGCCCAGACGCGGCGGGCCCCCTGCCGTGCAGTGGGGGGATCGATCACCGTTGCGGCCCCCGTCGCCGTGTCGATCCGGACCACGTGGTTCCCCGCGAGGGAGGCGTAGTAGACGGTCCCGTCCGGTGCGGCCGCGATGCCGTAGGGCCCCCGGCCCCGGGGAGCATCGAAGACGTCGATCCGCCCGGTTCGCGGGTCGAGGCGTCCGTAGACGCCGTTTTGTCCGGTGAACCAGAGGATCCCGCGCTTGTCGAAGGCGGCCGTGTTGAGGTTGGCGTCGCCACGCCCCTTCGGGAGGGGATGGACCGAGGTCTTCTCCGTGGAGGGATCCACGCGGAGGATCGCGTTCCGTCCGCTGTCCGTGACCCACGGCGCCCCGTCCGGGCCGACGATCACGCCGTGGGGGCTCGATCCCGGACCCAGGGAGATGTGTCGCGTCCTCCCCGTGGCGGGGTCGAGGCGTCCCAGCGCTCCGGCGTTCTGGGCCGTGTACCAGACGCTTCCGTCCGGCGCGGGAGCTACGTCGTGCGGATGGGAGCCCGCCGGGACGGGGTATTCCCGCATCGAGGGCTCTTCCGCTGAAGACCACACCGCTCCGGCCGCCAAGGCCAGGACGAGGAGGGCAACCGGTAGATATCGTTGCTTCAAGGCGCTCCCCCTGCCTCACGAATATTGAATTTGAAGCCTCCGGCGGGGCAAAGTTTCACTCCCCGACCTCCATCACGTCACGCCTGAAGGATCGGGCTTGAATCCCCCGAAGGATACATGTAAATTGTATACAGTATCCATAACGTTGTCCCGTCAACCGATTTCGGGTTTCCGTCGATCGCGGTGATCATTGACGGAAAAAATGCCCTCTGGCGTCCCGGAGTGCAAAGGAGGAGTCATGCCCCAGAAGATGGAGTCGGGTCTTCACGTAGCGAAAGTGGTCGAAATCACGGCAGCGTCGACGAAAAGCTTCGAGGATGCCATCTCCGTGGGAATCGACCGCGCATCGAAAACCCTGAAGAACGTCCAGGGTGCCTGGGTCAAGGAACAGAAGGTGAAAGTCAAGGACGGAAAAATCGCCCAGTACCGGGTGGATCTGATGGTGACGTTCCTCCTGGAGGATTGAGGAAGGCTCAGCGGCGGGGCAGGACGGGACCGGGATGTCCCGTCCCTGTCCTCACCGTAGGCTGCCGGCTTGTGGGTGGGGCTCCTGTCCGGGGCATGAAGGCTTGACGATATCGTAGAATGGGCACTTGCGACAGTCGCCGAGCTTCTCTGCCACGGCGCAATAAACCTTTGTCTCGGATAACGTGCCTGCCACGGACCAGCAGATCCGTCCGTAATTCGGGAACGCCGGGCATCTTGTTTCGGCATTCTCGCTTTTTTCCACGCCCCACCGCATGATTTCCCAGCACTGTGCCTTGAATATCTCGTCCACCGGAATATACGGGAGGAAGAGGCTGAACATCGCGCCTCCTTCCGGTGCCGCGGATACGCGGATCGAACCTCGGTGTTCCGCCATGATCTTCTTGCAGATGGAGAGGCCCAGGCCCGTGCCTTGGCCTACCTTCGATGTGTCCCTTCATTGCCTCCTCGAGCTGCACCTTCGTGGCGCCGATTTTCAGGGCCAAAGAGATGTCCAGCGCGTACAGCTTGAAGAAATATCGGTGTGTCCCGGAAGGCGGGCACGGGCCGCCATAGCTCCGTTTCCCGAAATCGTTCGTTCCCTGGAGCGCTCCTCCCGGGACGGAATTCGCCGGGATGTCCGTTGTGTCAGGCCCGATATTCCAGACGACCCAATGGACCCAGGTCCCCTTCGGGGCATCCGGGTCGTCGACGATCAGGGCGAAAGATCTGGATTTTGCCGGGATGTCACGGATCGTGAGCGGAGGATTTCCGTCCGCTCCGTCGCACGTGTACTCCGACGGGATCATTCCGTTATTGGAAAAAGCCTGGCTCGTGAGATGCAGTCTGTTCATTGTCCTTTCCTCCGCGTGAATATCAGGAATCGCAAAGAATGATAAGACGGCGGCTACCGACAGCGCGATCGTGAAGGATTTCATTGAAGCCTGCCCCCGATCGCGGAGTTACGCTTTCCTCGACGTCTTGGCGAAAAATGTCTCGAGTACCTGGACGACGTTGCCGCTCCCGCACTTCGGGCATTTCCTCTTCCCTTCCTCGTACTCCTTGAAGGAGAGGATTTCCTGGAACCGGCGGTTGCATTTCCTGCATTTGTACGAATAGGTGGGCATGGAATCTCCTCTCTTCCCGCGGGATCGGGTCGGATGGGATATTTCTATACGCGTAAAGATTATAAAAGGGATCGGGCGACAATGGTGACATCCTTGTTGGAGTGGTGGATGAAGGTCCGCGTGGTCTGCTACGAAGGGTACAGGGCGGAGGAGACGCCCCGAGCCTTCCTGCTCGGGGACCGCCGGGTCGAAGTGGTACGCGTCCTGGACCGGTGGGGGGAGGATCATGAGTACGTAAAGCTCGACGGCTCCGACGGCGCCCGCTACATCCTTCGGTATGACCGTTCCCGGGACGAGTGGGAGATCCACATGATGGAGTCGCCGCCACCCACGGGTTGATCTCCCCCCGGTCCCTTTCGATCAGGCGCCTTGGCTAGTCCCCTGTTCCGGCACCGCCGCCTTCACGGGGTGGAAATGCTGCAGGCTATCGCGCCTTGGAATGGCCTTTCCCACGTGATACCGAGGTTTTTCCGTCTCCTGCTGAGCGGGCGGTTCGCACGTCCGAAGACGAATGCCCGATGGGAGCCGATCAAGCGGCCCGACGAGGTGGCGCGCCGATTGTATGAGCAGTTTCCCCAGGCCGTAGACCTTCGTTTTTCGTTGTACTACCGGAATGGGAAAGTCATGGAGATCAAGGACGCCGTTGGGGATGGAATAGCGATCAACGCCCTGTCGGGGGGCGTCGATTCGTCTACGGTCACGTTGCTCGGGCACAGAGCAATGGGAAGTCGCCTGGAAACCGTCTTCATCGAAAACGGCCTTATGCGTGAAGGAGAGGCCGACCAGGTCGCGGGTCTTTTTCAAAAGCTCGGAGTCATGGTCCACGTCGTCGATGCCCGCAAGGAGTTCTTCGCGGCCCTGAAGGGAATCACGGACCCGGAAGAGAAGCGCGAGGCCATTACCCGGGTATTCTACCGAAACGTGCTCGGTCGCATCGTCAACGAAAGCGGAGCGAAGTGCCTTCTCCAGGGAACGATTCTGACCGATGTCGAGGAAACCGTTGCGGGGATCAAGCGGCAGCACAATGTCATCGAGCAGCTCGGGATCGACCCGCAGGAGGTTTTCGGCTACCGTATCATCGAGCCGCTCGTCCGGCTACGCAAAGACGGCGTGAGAAAGATCGGCAGGGTTCTCGGGCTGCCGGCGGAGCTGTTCGAGCGCATCCCGTTTCCGGGGCCGGCGCTCTCGGCACGCGTGATCGGCGAGGCGACACCGGAGCGCGTCGAGACGGTCCGCAAGGCAACGGTCGCCGTCGAGCGGTTGCTCAAGGACACCGGGGGCTTTCAGTATATGGCGATCCTTCATGACGACCGTGTGACCGGCATGCGCGACGGCAAGCGGGATTTCGGTCAGCAGATCGAGGTGCGCTGCTGGGACAGCATCGATGCGCGGACTGCGACGCCGACCAAACTCTCGTTCGAGATCCTTGAGCAGCTCGCCCGCCGGATTGTGCGGGAGGTGCCCGGTGTCGTCAGCGTCACGTATAACATAGCGCCGAAGCCTCCCTCAACCATGGAAGCGGTCTAAAGAAGGCGACAATGTCCTTGTGCAGGGAGACGGGGGGGCGGGGGCCGCTCCCGGTCGAAAGAGCGTCCTTGCCATCGGACGGGTTCGATGCATTTCTCTCGGAGGCGCTCCCGCCGATCGGGTTGAGTCCGTCTGCGTTCCGGCGCCGGAACATCAAGAGGCGGATCGTCCGGAGGATGGAATCGGCCGGGATCCACGAGTTCCACCGCTATCTGGATCTGGTGCAGCGGGACCCGGAGGAACTGGAGGCGCTCCGGTCCATCCTGGTCGTCACGATCTCGCGGTTCTTCCGGAACGCAAACGTATTCCATATTCTGTCACGCGAGGTCCTCCCGCGCCTGGCGGAGAAAAGCCAGCCGGTTGCCTGGTCCGCGGGTTGCGCCTCCGGGGAAGAGCCGTACTCGGTCCGCATCGCCTGGGAAGAATTGTCGGTGGAAAAGCCAGGGCTTGCGTTGTTCGCCTCGGATGTCGACCCGGTTTCCCTGGAGCGCGCGGAGGCAGGATCGTATCCGGAAAGCAGCCTCCGGGAGCTTCCCGCCGCCTTTCGGAGAAAATATTTCCGGCGGGAGGGGAATTCGTACCGGATCTGCGAGGCCGTGAGGAACTCCGTGCGGTTCCGGAGGCTGGACCTGCTGCGCGATCCTTCCCCGGGCCGGTTTGACCTGATCCTGTGCCGCAACGCGGCGTTCACCTACTTCAGTCCGGAGAAGCGGCTGGCGGTTGCCGGGACGTTTGCGGCGGCGCTGCGAAAAGGCGGGTATCTCGTCATCGGCAGGACGGAGATCCTGCCCCGGGAAGCGGTCGATCTCTTCGAGCCGGCTTTTCCGGACGGAAGAATCTACCGCCTCCGGCCGGCTCGATGAAGCCATAGCCCTTGCCGTAATCCAGTCGTCCGATATGTCCATGGGGTGGAGATTCGTGGGCCTTGACCCGCTGGTTGCGCCGCCGGGCGTAATCCTCGAGACGCGGGCATATCGGGAGATATCCTGTTTCTATCTCCCTTCACCATCGTTTCGATGACGATCGTGGTGACTACCCGAAGGTTCCAGCCCAGGGTAATCCGCAAGGCGCTCCCGGTTTAGGAAGAGGTCTCGTCCCTCCCTGCGCAAACGCCCGATCTCCTCGAACTTGTGGATGAGCAGCGTCACCGTCTCCCGCGGGGAGCCGATCAGGTTCGAGAGGAGTTCGTGGGTGAGGGCAATGTCAGCCGGGTGCCCTTGGGTGTCTCGTCTCCCATGTCCTCCGCCAGATAAAGCAATTCCTTCGCCAGCCGGTGGTGGGGCCACGCCTGGACCAGCGCCGGAAAGGTCTGTTCCAGTTCGTAGAGCCGCATGGAAAGAAGGCGAAGATAGTTCCGCGAGAAGACGGGGGAGGTTGCGAGGAGATCCCGGACGATCGCCAGGGGGAGGATCGAAACGGTGGCGTCTGTCAGGGCGACGGCGGTGAACGGACGAGGCTTTCCGATCAGGATCAGCTCCCCGAATACGTCTCCGGGCCGAAGGATGTGCAGGATCTGTTCGGTCCCTTTTTCGGAAATGGAGACGATCTTCAACAAGCCCTCATTCACGACACAGACGCCATCGGGCGGGTCCCCCTGCCGGAAGACCTCGGCATCCCGAAGGAATCGGCGCTCGAACCAGAGGGAGTGGAGCCACGCCGATTCGCCTTCGGAACGCCGGAGAGGAGTTCCCGTATGGATGGAAACGGCAGTGGCACGCGGTCCACCTTTTTCGGCGCGGCCGGCCCTTGCGCCGCGTACCCATTCTCCCTGCGGCAGGACAAAGGAAACGGAGGAGAATGGCGGAAAAACGGAGGAGAATTTCCGTTAGGAACCTCACGAAACCTGGGGATTTCCCGCCCGGCATTCTTCGGGTGGCTCGCCGGCGAGGTCAAGTCCGCAATCGGATCGCAATCGGATCGGTGTCGCGAAACGGTTGCTCACTCACCGCCTAAATGATACCCTCCGGGCATCCCCGTTCCACCAGAGGTAGAACATGCGGCGGCGCGGTCTTCTGGCGGGCATTGCGTTGGTCTTCGGCACCCTCTTTGTGACAGTCCACCACGCCCGGGCACAGGACGAGCCGTTCCCTGTCGAGCGATTGGTGGGTGACACGTTCGAGGTATGCGCCTCCGGCGAGATCGTCTGCCCGGCGAGGACCCCCATCTGCGACAACCCGAAGGTCGCCATTCCGGTCGATGCGCCGGGGGGACTGGGGTTCCAGGGCGTCGGTCCCGGGACGACCCTCTGCTCGGCAGCCACCGCAGCAGGACCGCGCCGCGTTTTCCGCATCACCGTGCGCTGAAAAGGAGGGTGGGTCATGTCATGGCACGCATGACGGACTCCATGTTTTTTCCCCCGGGAAAGCTGCCTGTCGGCATCCTCGAAAGATTAATCCGGACGTACCCTTCAACGATTCATGGGGTCGTTGTCGGCGCCTCGATCGGAGAAGATGCCGCGGAGATCGATTTCGGGGAAAAGTATCTCCTCGCCAAGACGGATCCGATCACTTTCGTCGCCGAGGTGGAGAAGAACCGGCTGATCACCACCGGGGGGGCGCGACCGGGTGACGATATTCTTCTCACCAAGGCGATCGCGATCGAAGGCACGTCGATCATGGCGAGGGAAAAGGGCGAGGAACTTGCCCACTGGTTTGGAGAGGAGTTCCTGCGTCGCTGCAGGAACCTCGCGGAAAAACCGGGGATCAGCGTCCTGGAAGACGCCCGTATCGCGATGCGGGACGGCCGGGTCCATTCCATGCATGATCCTACGGAAGGCGGACTGGCGAATGCTCTTCTTGAGGTTGCGGCAGCGGCGGATGTCGGACTGGTCGTCGAGGAGGACCGGATTCCGATTCTGGACGAATACCGGGTCTTGTGCCGTCACTATGGCGTGGATCCCCTCGGTTTCATCGCCTCCGGCAGTCTCCTCACCATGGTGGAGCCGTCCGACAGCGGAAAGATAACCCGTTCGCTGGAGGAGGCCGGCGTGCCCGCCGCGAGCATCGGAAGAATCACCCCGAAAGAAGGGGGGGTAAAGATCAGAAGCGAAGGCCGGATCAAGGACCTGCCGAGGTTCGGCAGGGACGAGATCGCGAAGATTCTCGAGAGAGCCATCCGATGACCCTGTCGCAACTTGTCGCCATTGCCCGCGGCGACGAGCCGGCCGATCTTGTGCTGATGAATGCCCGCCTCATCGACGTCCTTTCCGGGGAAATGGAGTTGACCGAAATCGCCATTGCCGGTCCGCTGGTCGCCGGCGTCGGGGGTACGTATCGGGGGCGGGAGGCGGTCGATCTCGAGGGTCGTTACGTGGTCCCCGGCTTTATAGACGCCCACGTCCACCTGGAAAGCGCCCTGGTGCGGCCCCGTGAATACGCCCGGGCTGTCGTCTCCCGCGGGGTGACGACGGTCATTACGAACCCTCATGAAATCGCCAATGTCCTCGGCGTCGAGGGAATACGCTTCATGCTGGAAGACGCGGAGCGGGCCGCTATGGATGTTTTCGTGATGGTCCCCTCCTGCGTGCCCGCTACGCGCATGGCGACCTCCGGCGCCGCCCTTGCGCTTGCCGATCTTCAGCCGCTCCTGGCGGAACGGCGCGTGATCGGCCTCGGGGAGGTCATGGACTTCCACGCGGTCGTCGCCGGGGATGCGCGGGTGCTCACCGAAATCGACGCCTTCCAGGGGCATCCCATCGACGGTCACTGCCCGGGACTCGGCGGCAAGGCCCTGAACGCCTACACGGCCGCCGGGATCACCTCCGACCACGAGTGTACGGAGTCCGGAGAGGCCGAGGAGAAACTCCGCCGGGGTATGAAGATCTTCATCCGGGAAGGGAGCGCCGCCCGCAACCTGAAGACCCTGCTGCCGGTGGTCACCCCGGCCAATGAACGCTGGCTCTGTTTCTGCACCGATGACCGTCAGCCTCCGGACCTGCTGGAGGAAGGATCGATCGATCACCTGGTCCGGCAAGCCATCGCCGGGGGCCTCCCTCCGATAACGGTTTTCCGGATGGCTACGTTGAATCCTGCGGAACATTTCCGCCTTCACGACCGGGGCGTCGTCGTCCCCGGTCGACGCGCCGACCTGGTGGTCTTTCGCGACCTTGCCGTGCCCGTGCCCGAGAGAGTCTACCGGGGGGGTGTCCTGGTTGCGCGAGACGGAGCAATGGTTCCATCGGCAGGGGGGGGGGAAGTGACGGAACTTCCCCCGGGAGTCCTGAACACCATTTTCCTGGATTGGTCGCGGGTGGACTTCCACATCCCCGCCCGGGGGCGCCGGATCCGCGTCATCGGAGCCGTGACGGGGCAGGTGATCACCGAATCCCTCGTGATGGAACCGCTTGTGGTGGATGGGTGGGCCGTCGCCGACCCGGAGAGAGACCTCCTGAAGATCGCGGTCATCGAGCGCCATCATTCCTCCGGCCGGGTGGGGTTGGGTTTCGTGAAGGGGATCGGATTGAAGCGGGGGGCCATCGCGAGCACCGTGGTTCACGACCACCACAACCTGATCGTGATCGGGGCCGACGACCGGTCCATGGAGTTCGCGGCGAGGGCCGTGGCGGAGGAAGGGGGAGGGCAGGCCGCGGCCCTTGGAGACCGTGTGATGGCTCTGCTTCCCCTTCCGATTGCCGGCCTGATGTCGGACGAGCCGATCGAGCGGGTACGCGACCGGATGAACGCTCTCATCGCGGCCGCCGGAACGCTGGGCTCGCCGTTGCAAGATCCTTTCGCGACCATGAGTTTCCTGGGGCTGGAGGTCATCCCGTCCCTCAAATTGACCGACCTTGGCCTGGTGGATGGAAATGCGATGGAGATCGTTCCGCTTTTTCTACCCGAGGGAGGGACGAAATGATGACGGAGGAACGGGACGTCCTGTTCACCGAAGGGACGATCCGGAATCGCGTGGGGGAACTTGCTCTCCAGATCTCCGCGGATTATTCCCACGTTGACGATCTGCTCATGGTCGGCGTCCTCCGTGGGTGCTTCATCTTCCTGGCCGATCTGTCCCGGCGCCTTACGATCCCCCGGTCCATCGATTTCATCGCACTCGCCGCGTATGACAAGATGACGACGGCGACGGGTGAGGTGCGGCTCATCATGGACCTGCGGGCCGATGTCCGGGGGAGGCACGTCCTGATCGTCGAAGACATCGTCGACATCGGGTACACGCTCGACTACGCCTTGTCCCTGTTGCGGCCGCGGGAACCGGCCTCCCTGAAAACCTGCGCCTTTTTGCGGAAACCCGCACGTCTGAAGAAGAAGCTGCAGATCGATTACCTGGGTTTCGATATCCCTGACATCTGGGTCGTCGGATACGGCCTGGATTTCCGGGACCGGCATCGCGCCCTGCCGTATATCCGTACCCTTCCTGCCGGGTGGTCAGCGAGCCCATCTTGACCACTTCGAATTCGTTCCCGGTCAGGGTACCGCTCCCCCTTCTTCCACGCGGAAAGAAGGGTCGGAAATCGCTTCTCCCTTGCAGACGGGACATCGGCTCGGCGCCTTGAGACGGTCCCGCTTCCGAAACACGAACCCGCACTCCCGGCATTCGGCCGGAACCTGCGACAGCCGGCGCCCCTCGGAATGGAGGCTTTTCCGGAGGTGTTCCCCGGGGTGTTCTTCGTAGTCCACGTCGTGGATCAGTCCGATGACGCCTCACAGTTCCTCGTCCGCGCCTTTCTTCCGGGCGACATGGCGCATGACGGCCTCGACCGCTAGGGCATGCGATCGGAGGCTGGGGCTTTTTACGTGATCCGTAAGGATCGCCCATGCTTCTTCGCGCGTGGGTTTGTGGGTCATAATGTTCCCCGCGGGCATCTCAGCGGAAGGGTCGTGGATCGGTCGTGGGTGGTATTATAGCGCTGATCGGCCGGTATCGGAAAAATCGGGAGGGACGATGTCCGAAACCCAAAGAAGTCCCTTCCGTGGGATCCTCTTTGCGGTCACGCTATTGACCCTTTTGGCAACCACAACCTCCTCGCTGCCTGCCGACATGAAAACCCTCCGAAAACGAGCGGAAGCAGGGGACGCGAACGCCCAGTTCAACATCGGCTCCATGTATGAAAACGGTTCGGGCGCAAAGCAGGACTACGCAGAGGCAGCCAAGTGGTACCGGAAAGCAGCGGAACGGGGAGACGCGAGAGCACAGTACAACCTTGGAATCCTGAATCAGAACGGATGGGGTGTCCCACGGGATGATACCGAAGCCGTCAAGTGGTACCGGATGGCTGCGATGCAGGGGGCCGTATCTGCCCAATACAATCTTGGATTCATGTACCTCAACGGTCAGGGTGTTCCGCAGGACTACGCAGAGGCCGCCAAGTGGTATCGGAAGGCTGCGGAACAAGGAGATGTCGATGCCCTTCGCATTCTCGGACTCGCATACTATTTAGGGAAGTGGGTCCCGAAAGACTTCGTGCAATCTTATTTCTGGTTCAGTCTGGCGGCATCGAGGGCGTCCGGTGAGGAATACAAGCAGGCCTCCGAGGCAAAGGACCGAATCGCAAAAGAGTTGACTCCCGAGAAGCTTAAAGAGGCCCAGCGCATGGTGAAGGAATGGGAGAAATCTCACCCGAGGAAAGGAGGCCGGTCTTAACGTAACAGAAGGGTTTTATCCCGAGTGACGGCCGGGTGCGCACCCCGAAGGTCGATTCTTCCAAGTAGTCCTGCCGGAAAGTTATATCGATTTCCAACCAGGACCTGTGACTGGTTTGTGACCGGATAAACCGTTTCTTGGAAAACGATAATTCCCCGTCCAATTGGTCTAAAACCAGGAGGCAGGTCAGCGGGTTGTGGAGTGGGCGTATAATTCCTTGTGTCCCGCTATCATCGGAATCGCGGTTAACGAGGGGCCATGCGGCCCGTATGCTCATCATGGAGGCCACCATGGAATACCGGCGTCTCGGCAACACCGGTCTCACCGTCTCTCGAATCTGCCTCGGTTGTATGAGCTACGGCGATCCTGCCGCAACGATCGCGGGATCGAATCTGCGCTGGGAATGGGCGCTGAAAGAGGACGCGGCGCGGCCGTTCTTCAAGCGCGCTATCGAACTCGGAATCAATTTCTTCGACACGGCAAACGTGTACTCCTTCGGAGCGAGCGAGGAGATTACCGGACGCGCGCTTCGCGAGTTCGCTCGCCGCGAAGAGGTCGTCATCGCCACGAAAGTCTGGGGTGTGATGCGCCCCGGACCTAACGGCGGAGGTCTCTCACGCAAGGCGATCCTCCACGAAATCGACGCGAGCCTCAAGCGGCTCGGGACGGACTACGTCGACCTCTACCAGATACATCGTTGGGACGACGCGACGCCGATCGAAGAGACGATGGAGGCGCTACACGACGTCGTCCGCATGGGCAAGGCGCGGTACCTGGGCGCGTCGTCCATGCATGCCTGGCAATTCGCCAAAGCGCAGCACGTGGCTGAGAGACACGGATGGACACGCTTCGTGTCGATGCAGAACCACTACAACCTCATCTACCGCGAGGAAGAACGTGAGATGGTGCCCCTCTGCCGGGACCAGGGCGTCGGGTTGATCCCGTGGAGTCCTCTCGCGCGAGGTTGCCTGGCACGTGCGCCGAAGGCGAAGGGAACGAAGCGGTCGGAGACGGATCGCTTTGGCAAGACGCTTTATTCGTCGATGGCCGAGGCGGACCAGCCGGTGGTCGCCGGGGTCGACAAGTTGGCGAAGACGCGCAACCTGCCTCATGCCCAGATTGCCATGGCCTGGTTGCTCCAGAATGACGCTGTGACGGCCCCCATCGTCGGCGCGACGAAGATGGAGCATCTCGAGACGGCGGTGGCGGCGCTCGGCGTTCAACTGTCCAAAGAGGAAGTCACGGCATTAGAGGCGCCGTACGTGGCGCACCCCATCGCGGGCTTCAGCTGAGAGCAGCGTACGTAGCGTCACGCCATGAGAGTGCTTAATAACACCCACCGGCATCAGGGAAACGGCCGGAAGAGTATCCGTCTACGGAGCCGCGCATCCCGTGTTTGGGAGGAGACATGTCGATCGGGATGAAGGCCGGCACGGCGACGGCTCCATACCCTTTGCGCTCCAGCCAAAGGGCCACGGCGTGGGATGCTCGCGCGGCCTCGTCGTACGCATGGTTCGTATCGTACTGGGCCACCTGGATGTTCGTCGAGGCGATCGCGCTCCGGGAGTGGGGCGACCCCAGGACGACGACCGTACGTGCCCCGGGCAGGATCCTCTCGATCTCCTCCCGATCCACCGGAAGGTCCGCGGCGCCGACCGCTCCCCACACCGGCGCTCCGTGCGCTTCCGCTATGTGACCGACTTCCGAAACGGGGATCATCACGGGCTCCTTGAGGAGGTCGTATCCTCGCGTGGGTTTGTGGGCCATAATTTCCTATCTTATCGAAACGGAATTGTCCGTGCGATATTGTCGCACGGCGAGGAGGAGGAATATGAAGAACTACCGGAAGGAGCTTTGGTTCGACATTCCCGGAAGACGGGCATTCGTCAACATCACGTCTCAAGTCGAGAGATGTCTGAGGGAAAGCGGAATCATGGAAGGGCTTCTGCTTTGCAACGCCATGCACATAACGGCCTCCGTCTTCATCAACGATGACGAGAGCGGTCTCCACGAGGACTATGAACGTTGGTTGGAGAAGCTTGCACCGCACGAGCCTGTGTCGCAGTACCTCCACAACCGGACGGGGGAGGACAACGGGGACGCGCACCTCAAGCGCCAGGTGATGGGGCGCGAGGTGGTGGTGGCGGTCACGGGCGGGAAGCTCGACTTCGGCCCGTGGGAGCGGATCTTCTACGGCGAGTTCGATGGGGGCCGACGCAAGCGGGTGCTGGTCAAGGTCATCGGCGAGTGAGGTTTCGGTTGGAGGCGTTGGTTCTCAGATCAGGACCTTCGGGTGTCCAAATCTGCTGACAACCACGGAGAGGCTCGATCTGAAAGTGGGGAATCTCGAAGTCGCGGTCAAGGGAAGTGGAATACGCTATTACAACTTGAGCGGCCTGATGGATTGGGTTCGCGATCAGGCGAGCAAACTTTGATAACCCGAGGAAATATGACCACCCCACTACTGATCGTCGAGTCCCCCACGAAGGCCCGGACCCTTTCCAGCTTCCTGGGAAACAAGTATCGCGTCATGGCAAGCGTCGGCCACGTTCGCGACCTTCCAAATAATGCGAGTGAGGTGCCGGAAGCGATCAAAGGCGAGGAATGGGGTTCGATGGCAGTGGACGTTGATAACGATTTCCAGCCGCATTACGTCATCTCATCGAACCGTAGGGGTACCATCCGCGACATGAAGGCAGCCCTGAAGGACGCGTCGGAAGTTCTCCTGGCGACCGATCCGGACCGGGAGGGTGAGTCCATCAGCTGGCATCTCCTCGAACTGTTAAAACCGAAGGTTCCTGTTCGCCGTATCGTGTTTCATGAGATCACGAAAGAAGCGGTTCTAAGTTCGATCGAGAATTCCCGCGAGCTCGATTACAACCTGGTGGATGCGCAGGAGAGCCGACGGATACTGGATCGCCTCTTTGGATATCAGGTGTCGCCGGTTCTTTGGAAACGGATCGCGCCAAAACTCAGTGCGGGTCGCGTGCAGAGCGTCGCGGTGCGATTGGTTGTCGAGCGGGAGGAGGAGAGGAAAGTCTTCCGGAAAGCCGGATTCTGGAACCTTGAGGCGACGTTGAGCGGGGAAGGACGGGAATTCACGGCGACGCTTGTTCGGGTGGATGGAAAACGTGTTGCCATCGGGAAGGATTTCGATGCCGCCACGGGGAAGACTGGGAACGGGAGCGTGACGGTACTCGACGGAGTGAGTTCCTCGGTGCTGGCGGAAACGTTGCGAGGCTCGATCCCCTGGGAGGTCACGGGGGTGGAGGAAAAGCCCGTGACGCAACACCCGGCCCCGCCGTTCACCACCTCGACACTACAGCAGGAAGCCAACCGAAAACTTGGGTTTTCCGCCGACCGGACGATGTCGGCGGCGCAGATATTGTTCGATTCCGGCGTGATCTCCTACCATCGGACTGACTCGACGACCCTCTCGGTCAAGGCGCTGCAGGAATCGGGTCGCACGATCCGGGGAATGTATGGGGACGCGTATCACGGCGGTGCGCGTCGGTACCGGACGAAGGTCAAGAACGCGCAGGAAGCGCACGAGGCGGTTCGGCCTACGGACTTTTCTTTGACTCCCGACAAGTCCGGAAGTCGCTTTCATGGGGACGAAGCCAGAGTGTACGAACTGATCTGGAAGCGGACGGTGGCTTCCCAGATGGCCGACGCGAAGCTGCTGCGCACGACCGTCGAGATTACGGCGGCAGGAGAGGGCGGCGCTCCCTGTGTCTTCACCGCTACCGGCAAGGTCATACAATTTCCGGGATACCTGCGCGCCTACGTGGAGGGGAGCGACGATCCGGCGGCCGACCTGGGGGACAAGGAGACGCTGCTTCCAGCGTGCAGGACGGGAGACCGTGTCTCCCTGCCGGGCGGCGATGCGCCGTTGTCATTGCTGGACCTCTCGCCGAAATCGCACGAGACGACCCCCCCGCCTCGGTACACCGATGCCACGCTCGTCAAGCGACTGGAGGATGATGGCATCGGGCGTCCGTCCACCTACGCGTCGATCATCAAGACCATCCTGGAAAGAGGATACGTATGGCGGCAGGGGAAGGCGCTTGTCCCGACATTTGCGGCCCTCGTCGTCACGGTGTTCCTGAAGGAACATTTCCGGACGCTGGTCGAGTTGGGTTTCACCGGGAGCATCGAGGAGAAACTCGACCTCATATCCAACGGCGCGATGGAACGCCTAGCGTTCCTGCGGGAGTTCTATTTCGGGGACGGGCAAGATTGGCTCGGCTTGAAAGCCATGGTCAAGAAGGGAAGGGACCAGTGGGGCGACTATCCGTCGTATTCACTCGGGAAGGATCCGGCGACGGGGGAAGCGATTGTCATCAAGATCGGCCATTATGGGCCCTACGTCCAGCGAGGAGACGGTGGAGAGGGGAACACCGCGTCGCTGCCGGTGGGTATCGCCCCGGCCGACTTCGGGTTGGACCAGGCCCTCGTGCTTCTGAAGGCAAAGCCCGGAATCCTAGGCGTCGATCCGAAAACGGGGATGACGGTGTACGTCATGACCGGAAGGTTCGGGCCCTACGTGCAACTGGGCGAGACGCCGGAGCAGGGGAAGAAGGGGAAGAAGGGGAAGAAGAATACGAAGCCTCGAAGGGCCTCTCTGCCTCCGGGGGAGTCGATCGAAAGCATCACTCTGGAAATCGCGCTGCGCCTGTTGTCGCTGCCGCGAGAGATCGGTATCCACCCGGACGACGGCGCACCGGTCGAATCGAATTTCGGCCGCTTTGGCCCATATGTGAAGCATGGAGACGACTTCCGGTCGCTGGAATCCGAGGAGCAGGTGTTCTCGATTACGCTCGATGACGCCGTGGAGTTGCTCCGGCAACCGAAACGCGCTCGGAAGCATTCGTTCGGCACTGCAAAGGCTGCCTCGCTTAAGGAACTAGGTACGAATCCGGCTGGGGTGGCCATCAAGCTATTCGACGGCCGCTATGGACCTTACATTACCGACGGCGCGGTTAACGCCACGGTGCCGAAAGGTATCGCGCTCGAATCGATCACGCTTGAAAGCGCCTTGGGGTGGTTGGCTGAGAAGGCGGCAAAGGGGCCCTCGAAACGACCAGCGAAAAGGCCACGGATCCGCAAGGGGAAAAAGAGATCTTAAGCACGACTGCATAGCGGCGACGCAATAGGCGAACACTTCTCGTTTTAACCAGTAAATGTTCTTCCGAAAATATCCCCGCCACTGGCGACAGGAACTGTCGCATCGGTCCCGTATGCTCTTCCCATGAAGGTGGAAGACCTGGTTCCCATCGCGCTCCGATGTTTCAGATGCCTTGCGGAGCGGGAAATCCTGATCCCCCGGGAGCGGGGATTGGCACCGGGGAAGTACCTCTGGGAGTGCCTCGAATGCCAGAGGAGGCGCATCGGGTGGAGCGGCAACGAACCACTGGAAGGGGAGGGTAGATGAATACGGAGAATCGCATGTGCGTCCTGATCGTCGACGGCACGGAGCTGGTCGGCGCCAAGCAGAACCGGATCGTCAACGATGACCGGGACGATGAACGACGTCCTCGAGCAGCGGGAGGGCTCCATCGAAGAGTACCGGAAGGGGATCTCCCTGGACGGGGCCGGGGAGTGGGTCGAATCGTATGGCGCAGTTCGTGGAAGTGTCAACCTTTGATGCCCGCGCAGCGGCACGCGTTTTCGTGGGAGTTGACTACACTCATGCAGTGACGGCATGTAATAAGCGAATCATGATGGATAAGGACTTGGAGTTACATGATAATATGGAAAAAACAATATCGTTGTCAGTTAAAAGGAAAGGAGGGAAGCTTATGATCTCGAGAAAGCTTGTGAAAATGATTGAAGAGCACGCCGAACAGATAACCCAGGGACTTCTTAAAGATATTCAAACGAACCCAAAAACCGGTTCCTATCAACAGTTTTCGGCCGAAGAGATGTACATTAGGGCTTACACCGTTTATAAAAATCTGGGCGAATGGCTGGTAGACAAAAAAGGGGCGGAGGCCCAAAAAAGGTATAAGGACCTGGGGAGACGGCGGTTTGAGGAAAAAATTCCGGTGAGCCATGTCATCTTTGCCCTAGTTTTAACGAAAAATCACCTATTGAAATATATAAAAATGTTTGGCTTAGTGGACACAGCGCTCGAGCTTCACCGGGAGCTGGAGTTATTTAGTTTGGTGACGGAATTTTTTGACAATGCGATCTATTATACCGTCAGGGGATACGAAGAAAAGAGTGGAGTAAAGCAATAAGGTAAGGGTGAGAGAGGACAAGACCTGAGGCTTTGGACCTGTAAAATCAATTGTGTAAGTGGCGAAAATCGGTAAAAACCAACTCTAGGAGGGACCGATTGTGGCTGGTACAGATGAACTGCTCGACGTGTTGATGAAGAACTACAAGAAACTTGAAGATTTGATAGGCGAGAATGGACTTCTGAAACAACTGCCCGTGGCATGACTACTCGTGACATTCAGAGACTGGAAGCTAGCTATGCAAATCCAAAGCTGAAAGGAAAGGAGAGCAGAGATGAGTAAAGATAGCAAGTGTCCGGTAACAGGCGGAGTTGACAAACCCACTGCCAGCAGTGGCGCGTCGAACCAGGACTGGTGGCCGAACCAGTTGAACCTGAAGATTCTGCATCAGAATTCTCCCATGGGCAACCCGATGGGCGAGGAGTTCAGCTACCCTGAGGAATTCAAGAAACTCGACCTGGAGGCACTGAAGAAGGACCTCTATGCGCTGATGACCGACTCGCAGGACTGGTGGCCGGCTGATTACGGTCACTACGGGCCGCTCTTCATCCGGATGGCGTGGCACAGCGCAGGCACCTACCGCACCGGCGACGGCCGCGGCGGCGCCTCCTCGGGTACGCAACGTTTCGCGCCGCTCAACAGCTGGCCGGACAACGTCAACCTCGACAAAGCGCGCCGCTTGCTTTGGCCGATCAAGCAGAAATACGGCAAGAAAATCTCCTGGGCCGACCTGATGATCCTCGCCGGCAACTGCGCTCTGGAGTCGATGGGCTTTAAGACGTTTGGCTTCGGCGGCGGGCGCGAAGACGTCTGGGAGTCCGAAGAAGACATTTACTGGGGGGCTGAGAACACGTGGCTTGGAGACAAGCGCTACACCGGTGACCGGAAACTCGAGAATCCTCTCGCCGCCGTGCAGATGGGCCTGATCTACGTGAACCCGGAAGGCCCGAACGGCAACCCGGATCCGGTCGCCTCCGGCCGTGACGTTCGAGAGACCTTCGCGCGCATGGCGATGAACGACGAAGAGACCGTCGCGCTCGTCGCTGGCGGGCACACCTTCGGCAAGTGTCACGGCGCGGGCGATGCGGCGCTTGTCGGTCCGGAACCTGAGGCCGCCGGCATCGAGGAGCAGGGACTCGGTTGGAAGAGCAGCTTCGGCAGCGGCAAAGGCGGCGATACGATCGGCAGCGGCATCGAGGGCGCCTGGAAACCGAACCCGACCAAATGGGACATGGGCTATCTGAACGTGTTGTTCAAATACGAGTGGGAGCTGGTTAAGAGCCCGGCCGGCGCGCATCAGTGGCTGGCCAAGGACGTGGCCGAAGAGGACATGGTGGTTGACGCGCACGACCCGTCGAAGAAGCACCGGCCGATGATGACCACGGCGGACCTCTCCCTTCGCAACGACCCGATCTACGAGCCTATCGCGCGGCGCTACCAGCAGAACCCCGAGAAATTCGCGGACGCCTTCGCCAGGGCGTGGTTCAAGCTGACCCACCGCGACATGGGACCGCGCTCGCACTATCTCGGCGCGGAAGTGCCTGAAGAAGAGCTCCTGTGGCAAGACCCCGTCCCCGCGGTCACTTATGAATTGATTGACGAGCAGGACATCGCCGCCCTCAAGGGCAGAATCCTCGCTTCGGGGCTGTCTGTCTCCCAACTGGTCTCGACGGCTTGGGCGTCGGCGTCCACGTTCCGCGGCTCCGACAAGCGTGGCGGGGCGAACGGCGCGCGGATCCGTCTTGCGCCGCAGAAGGATTGGGAAGTTAACCAGCCTGCCCAACTGGAGACTGTGCTGCAGGCCCTTGAGGGAATCCAAAAGGAGTTCAACAGCGCGCAGTCAGGCGGGAAGATGGTTTCGCTCGCCGACTTGATTGTTCTGGGCGGATGCGCAGGTGTCGAGCAAGCCGCGAAGAATGCCGGCCACGACGTGACCGTTCCCTTCACGCCGGGACGCACGGATGCGTCTCAGAAGCAAACCGACGTGGAAGCGTTCGCCGTACTCGAGCCGGCTGCAGACGGGTTCCGTAACTACCTCAAAACCAAATACACCGTATCTGCAGAGGAGCTGTTGGTTGATCGGGCGCAATTACTGACGCTGACCGCACCTGAGATGACGGTTCTCGTTGGCGGTATGCGCGTTTTGAATGCCAACTTCGGACAGTCCCGACACGGCGTCTTCACCAAGCGGCCAGAAACGCTCACCAATGACTTCTTCGTGAATCTGCTCGACATGAGCACCACGTGGAAGGCGGCCTCGGAAGCCGACGACGTGTTCGAGGGCCGTGATCGCGTAACGGGCGAACTCAAGTGGACCGGCACCCGTGTCGACCTCATCTTCGGTTCGAACTCCCAACTCCGGGCCTTGGCGGAAGTCTACGGATGTGAGGACTCCCAGGAGAAGTTCCTGCACGACTTTGTAGAGGTGTGGAAAAAAGTAATGAACCTTGACCGTTTCGACCTCGCCTGATCGTAGCATAAACATCTTCGAGAGCTTCTAACATTGCGGCAAAAAAACGGTCAGCTAACAACCGGTTCAGTGGACGGCGTACCGCCGCCGCTGAACCGGAACATTGGAATAATGCTGAACTTCAGAAAACCGAAAAGTCATTTCCACAATCTGGTTGACAGGCCTGAGGCTTTAGATGCTTCTAGCAGTTTCCGAGAACAGCTGTGTGAATTTTCAGACCTGCGCTCGGTAGTTCGGATAACGACGAGTACGGATGTTTCTTTCGGAGCTGCTTGAGATCCGCTGGTTCAAATCCTGCTGACCTGACCCCCGGGGTTTGCAGTCCGTTCGGCTTCAGACGGAAGTCCCCTCGTCCAGTTGGGCTGATACCTGAGGGTAGGTCACCATCTATCCCTGCGCGGACCGGGGGATCGTAGCCACCCACCCCGAAGGTTGATCCCTGCAAACCGTCTCAGGTAAAAATATTTCCGATCCCCAGTTTCGGCCGGTGACCGTCTTGTGACCGGATTGCAGGCTGCATGATGGGCGGATATCGTCTCGTCCGGTAGTTGGTCAAAACTGGGGAGCAGGTCACGGAATCCCCGCCCTTTCTGTTTCTTGATACGGGGCCTTGCGTTCGCTAATAGCGGCCCTTTTTCAGTCCTAGCTATCGGCCATAAGTAGATATTATTCTCAATAAGGTACATTTTTCGCCATGATAGTAATTCATGGCAGGTTTAATTCTTTTGATTTCAAGATATTACGATCAGCTAAATTACGGCACCGAATATGCTTCATGGTATCGGTAGATACATTTTTAGCCATTGGGGTTAATCCTTTGAAAGTGAAAATTGCTGTTTGCCTTTTTCAAATACTACCTACCGCCCGACCGGAAGCCCGGCACGATAGTGCTGTAGGGCTGTGGGTTGGTGGGATTGTGGGGATATGGCAAGGGCGGCTGAAGAGGTAGCAGTACCATAGATAGAGTGACGGGAGGCAAATATGGAAAATGACTATGAGATGTCATCCCCGGGCGTAAGAACCCTCTACTTCGGGAGCATAGCCGTTTATCGAAATTACGTAACCCTTGGTCAGGTCCAACGCGCGCTCGCGGAGCAGATGGAGGATGCCGTTTTGCGAAAGCCCCACAGGCTCCTGGGCAACATTCTTCTGGAAAAGAATTGGATAACGGAAGAACAAATGAAATCAATATTGGATGAAATGGGATGGAGTAATAAAGTAGGAGAACGCTCCTGGGACCGCAATCTCGCCGCGACCATTAGCCATTAAAGGCCTGGCTTCCCCTGGTCGTACTTCCCGGCGCGACAGGGGCCGTCGTGGAAGGTTTCGGGTGGAGGTGTTCGAGGTTATCAAGATTCTCGGCGTCACTGACTGGTTGCGTACGGTTCTTCGCCGCTCATAACCCGAAGGTCGCCACTCCTATCGCTACTCCCCCCCCTCCATAGGATTCCGTTTTCGCCGCATCCTTGGGCATCCTCGTTCGCAGGAAGGCACCTTTTGTCGGAAACCTTATCCGGGGAAATGGTGCCGTGGCCTTGTATAGTTATTGAATATGGGGGAGCATCACCGAGGATCGGGCAGGGGACCACGGAAATGATATACGCGGGGATTGTCGAATATGCAGCCATCATTGCCGCAATGGGCGGAACTAACCTTACAGACCTTACAAGTTTTGTACCTTCAATGGATGTAATTTTAATTGTTGGTGGCTGCATCCTCTTTTTTTGGTTCTTCGCCTTCAAAGCGTAAAATCATAGTTTCCTTTCCCTCCGCCGGAGAATACTCCGTGTCGATGCAGAAAGTGATCCCTCATTGAATAAGAAATATGTGCATGGGTACGAAGCAAGGGAAAGCGGGAGATTGGTTGACCAGGCGACCACGCTTGCCGACATTCTGCACTCCGATACCGTGTATCCAGCAGGAAGCAACGTCCTGGAAGCGGGATGCGGCGTTGGAGCCCAAACAATTATTTTGGCCCGTAATAGCCCTAACGCAAAATTTACTGCGATCGATGTATCGAAAGAATCTCTTTGTGCCGCAAAAGAGCGTGTCTCTTCGCAAGGCTTCAAGAATGTTACGTTTCATCAAAACGATATCTTCCACATGCCGTATGACGATAACACCTTCGACCATTTGTTCCTATGCTTCGTTCTGGAACATCTTCCGAATCCTATAGAAGCATTGCTGTGTCTTCGAAGGGTATTGAAACGAGGTGGAACAATCACTGTGATAGAAGGCGATCACGGTTCTACGTACTTTCATCCCGAAAGTCCCGGCGCGAGAAAGACGATCCAGTGTCTGGTCGACATCCAGGCCGAGATGGGAGGGAATTCACTGATCGGAAGACAGCTTTATCCATTATTAAAAAAATCAAATTATGACAACGTCAACGTTTCTCCCCGAATGATCTATGTTGATTCAAGCAAGCCGGTTTTGGTGGATGGCTTTACGAAAAATACATTTATTGCAATGGTCAAAGGGGTCAAGGAGCAGGCGATACGATCGGGCCTCATGGAAGAGACATCTTGGGACCAAGGGATAAGGGACTTGTACAGAACTACCGGGGAGGACGGTACTTTTATTTATACATTTTTCAAGGGGAAAGCTGTGAAATAGTCGGCACCTATTCTGGTTGTTCAAATTATTGACCTCCTATTGACATGTGTCACGTGACAGTTTACACTTGGCGCATGATTAAGACGTTTGCGGATAAGGAGACACTGGAGTTCTACGAAACGGGGAAGTCTAAACGACTTCCGCCTGATATTCGAAAACGAGCGATGCGGAGGCTGGAGTATCTCGATATGGCGACCGGGTTGGAGGATTTGAAAGTGCCTCCGAGTAATCGACTTCACGAACTGCAACGGGGACGAAAGGGGCAACACTCGATTTCCGTCAACGACCAATGGCGCATATGTTTCCGATTTGAAGATGGAGACGCCTACGATGTTGAACGCACGGATTACCACTGAGGCGAGGTGCGATATGAACATTCTGAACACAAGAGAGCGAAAAGTTCGACCGACGCATCCTGGCGAGATGCTTCGGGAGGATTATCTGCCCGATTACGGTCTCACGATATCGGCCTTTGCAAAGGCGTTGGGGGTCTCGCGCCAGACGGTCAACGAGTTGATTCGTGAGCGGCGTTCGGTGAGCCCGGAGATGGCGATCCGGCTCTCCCGGTTGTTTGGCAACACGGCCGAGTTCTGGCTCAACGCTCAGCGGGCTGTGGATCTATGGGAGGCATCTCGAACCATAAAGGAAAAGATCAAGCAGATAAATCCGCTGAGTGCTGCATAACCACAGGCGGGAGGCGGCGATCAATGTCGCTGTCCTGCCCGAGGCTGTCGATAGGGGCGCGCTTCCAGGAACTTAGAATCAGCGACGAGAGGATCAGATGAATAAGGCGAAACAGAAGATGTTGGAGAAAAAAGGATGGAAGGTGGGTACGGCCGAGGATTTCCTGGGGTTGTCCCCGGCGGAATCTCAGTGTAACAACCTTTGGATGGGATGTGGATCGATATGTCTATTTTAGAGGGTATCCGGGAGCTGCGGTCTTGGTCGATGACCGGCAGCGGTGGGCCCGCTACATTGTCGAATCCCTGATCGAGACGACGCTACCGCGGGATATCCTGCTGATGACCCGGGTGGACAAACCGGCGCTCCTGCGACGTCTCTTTCTATTGGGATGCGATTATTCCGGCCAGGTCCTTTCCTACCAGAAAATGCTGGGGCAGCTGCAGGATGCGGGGAACACGACGACCTTGGCGCACTACCTGGAACTGCTCGCCGGCGCGGGGATGCTGAAAGGGGCCCCCAAGTTCTCGGGAAAGAAAGTAATGCAACGGGGATCGAGTCCGAAGCTTCAAGTGTTGAACACGGCTCTGATGACCTCGCAATCCCGGTTCAACTACGGGTCTGCAAAGAAGGATCATGACTACTGGGGTCGCCTCGTCGAGTCCGCAGTGGGGGCGTACTTGCTGAATGGTGCGGAAGGAACGATGGTGCAAATATATTATTGGCGCGACCGGGGGCAGGAGGTCGATTACGTCCTGCAAAGCGGAGAGCGGGTTGTAACTGTCGAGGTCAAGAGCGGGCGGGCGAGATCGGACTATTCCGGAATGGACGCTTTCGCGAAAAACTATCAACCCTATAGAAAGCTGCTCGTAGGAGGTCAGGGAATTTCATTGGAGGAATTTTTGGCAACGCCGATTTCGAATTGGGTGGAGTAAAGAAGCTCCGCAGATCGCACATTGCTATTGATTCAATTGACTCAGGATGTCTTTTATGTTCCGGATAAAAACGGGGGAATACTCGACTCCCCGAAAAGAACTGTCGTCCTCCATTTGCCGACCCCATCCGCATCGGCGAATCACGTTCAGTATCCTAACTGGGAGTTTGTGACTATCTTGTGACCGGTAAAAGGGATGGAAACGAGTGACCGTTTGAAAACTTCATGAGCGGCGAAAGATTCGCACGTCTTAATCCTTGAATATCTTCAGGAAGGTGCGTATTCGACAAGCGTTTGTGCCGATGTCGCTTTTCCCCACGCGTGAAACCGAGCGGATATCAAGTCGGCACCCGCTGTTTGAGGTCGATACGATTCGAATGACGACATCGTCCTTGAAGCCGAACCATCGAGTGCTGGCCGTGGCTTCGATTCGGCCTTCCAGCGGATTCCCGTCGACAATCTGCCAACCCATCTGCCGGGCAGTTGCAAGGGCGCGGTCGTACGCCTGTGCAGCTGATATACCGATCTCAAGCGGACGGATATCAGGATATGCAGCGTGCTGTTTAGCAGCGATTTCCGGCCCACCGTAATTCGCGGAATTGGGTGCGTCCCTTCGAAGTGGGATGACAGAGACAAATTTGGGTGGGTTCTCCGTGTCTGTCGTAATGTCATGAATCATCGGAACCACTTTTGCGATTCGATACCAGTTGCCTGGCACACCGAACGACAGGACTCCAAGGGTGATTCCGATGGTCGCAAGAAGGAACCCGCGACACTTCCTTCCCGGGCGCGTAAGGATTGCTCCTGCGAGGGACAACACGGTTCCTAACACCCCGGAATAGGCCGCCCAGTTCAAGATTTTGAACCCTTGCCGAAAATCCCAATACCCGAGGCGGGTTCCTGTGCCTGCTCCGATCGCTGCCGTCAAAGCTAACGAGGAGACGAGGAACCCTGTCATCGCTATCCGGGACATAGGGCCCTTCGATTTCGTCGCGAACACTTCTCTGTGTCCGGTCCTATCCATGGTGATGTCTATATTTTAGGTGTTATCCCTGGGTGACAAGTTCCTGAAGAGCATTCTTTTTTGCTATGTATTGCCGATGACAGGGGGGGTACGGTATCCGAAACTCAGGGTGGGCCTGTATCTCGTCTTGGGCTGGCTCATTCTTATCGCAATAAAGTCGATGTGGCTCCGTGTGCCATCCTAAGTGCCCGCAGCTCAGCCGGAGCGTTAGCAGTTGGACCTTAGATCGGCATCTTCGGGTTGGTAAAAAGAAAATCCCCGGAAACAAGGAGGCGAGGGGTGAGTTGCAAACGACAAGGGCCGGCGGCCGATAGCCGTAAGCCCTTGTCGCGCAGCGGTCACCGGTGCGGGTGATCGGTCAGTACCCCGTGCCGGACGGCGTCTTCTTTTCCGTCTTGCCCTTCTTTTCCTCCTTGTGGATGCCCCACAACTCGCCGCCCGCGTTCTGTTTTGTGTGGATCGCCACGCCGGCCGTCCCGTATTCGATCTTCTCGAACAGTTCCTTGACGGTTCCTCCCTTCATCGGTCCCACAACTTTTCATAAGATGCGGATTGCGCGAACCGGTTTTCCCGGAGGAGGAGATAAATCGTTCCCATCGAGTGGTGAAACGCAATGGATCGGGGGCAGGAAAATGAATCGGAATGATACCTTCGGGTTATTCCGAAGTCGGTCCACATAGTAGGGTGCCCAAAACGTGCCCACGAGGAAAGATGAGGGGCTAAAAGCCCTTTATAACCAATTGAAATCATTGAGGTAAAAAATCCTCAATGAAAAGCAAAAAAGTTAACCAGGAGGTCCCAGGTTCAAATCCTGATCCCGCTACAAAAACAACGTAAGGGGTTACGCGTCGTTGTGTACCCCCCCCTGTCACTTCAATTCCATCCTGATGAACACCAGGGCGACCGAATTGATGCAATACCGCAATCCGGTCGGCTTCGGGCCGTCCGGGAATACGTGTCCCTGGTGTGCATCGCACCGGCGGCATAATACCTCCGGGCGGGACGCGGGTGGGGCGCTGTCGGGTACGCGCCGGATGTTCTCCTCGGCGACGGGCGCGTAGAAACTGGGCCATCCGGTCCCCGAATCGTATTTCGTGTCGGAAAGGAAGAGGTCGTTCCCGCAACAGACGCACCGGTAGACCCCCTTCTCGCGGGTATCGACGTACTGCCCGGAATACGGCTCCTCGGTTCCTTTCTCCCGGGTCACCACGTACTGCTCAAACTCCAGCATCTTCTTCCACTCCGAATCCGTCTTCACCACTTTCACGACTGTGACGTACTCCTTCTTCTCCACGGAATACACCTTGATGGTTTCCTCCGATCCGCCTACGCGCGCGCCTGTATCCTCTGCGGCTTCCGCGAGCGGGGTCCCCTCCCAACGGTGGTACGGACAAAGGAAAAACGCTCCCGCGACGGCGAAACCGAGTTTCAGGAAGTCGGACCTTCTCATCGGTTGCTCCGTTAACATTCTCATTTTCCTTCCTCCGTCTCCTCGCCAGGTGGAATTCCTCCTTTTCAGATTCCGATTTGCCGTGCCGGGTTGCCCGCGGCCGGTCCGGCTGGACCAAAGAAGGCGGCAGTTCCATCCCGATCGCTCCTTGCATAGAGCCTTGATCGGGATCCCGGGGGCTCTCCCCTTTTTTCCTTAGCGGTCGGCCAGGACGAATGTCCAGTAGCGAGCGGCAGGGTTCCCTCCGAACGGGCCGATGGCGTATCCCGCGCCGATCTCGGTGAAGGCCGGGTTCATCAAGTTCCGGCAGTGCCTCTCGCTTCCGAGCCATCCCCGGATGACGGACGATATCGTCTGATCCCCAACGGCGATATTCTCCCCGTACGTCCTCCAAGGATACCCTTGCCGCGAAATTCTCTGGCCCGCCGAGCTGCCGTCCGATCCCGTATGGCCTAAGAAGTTTTTCCTTACCATGTCCTTGGAATGAAGGTAGGCTGCCATCGCAAGGTTGCCGGACCATGAGACCGGCGGAGCGTGGCCGAAGCGGGTATCCCCGCATTTCTGGTTGACGGACCGGGCATGGTTGACGGCGGCGAGGAACTCGCCTCGGATGTCGGCGGCACTTGGATCGGGATTGTTCCTTCCTTGCGGAGGAATAACGGAATGGCCTGGGCCGGTAACATTTCCGATCCCGTCCTTCCCGGCCGCACACGCGGGCAAGCCAAGGATCGAAAAAACCATCAAGACGGCGAAGAACCTGTAGAACGGAATTGCGGTGCCGCTCAACCTTCCTCCACCCGGAAAGACGGGTCGGAGATTGCTTCCCCCTTGCAGACGGGACATCTGCTCGGCCCCTTGAGGCGGTCCCGCTTTCGGAACACGAACCCGCACTCCCTGCATTCGGCCGGAACCTGCGACAGCCGTCGCCCCTCGGAATGGAGGCTTTTCCGAAGGTGTTCCAGGTGGTTCGCGATCTCTTTTTCCGGCGTTCGGATGAAGGAGGAGATCTCCTTTGCCGTAAGAGGACCTTCCTCCAGGAGGGCGCGGATCTGATGCCGGATTGTCCCGGTCTCTTCCGGCTTGTAGGTCATAATGTTCCATCATATCGAAACGGAATTGTCCGTGCGACCTTGCCTCAACGCTCGATGCGCACTTCAAGTCGGACCGGCCTAATGTCTTGACAGCCCCCCCGTTTGATTCATATTGATTCATATCTTGATTCCGAGGTACTTGGAGTCCCGGCCAGGGAAGAGGGGCACGCATCAGGCGAGGCGTTCGTTCTATCGGTAATCAGCGGCACGTCACTGAAAGCAAAAGGAGGGATTTGGCGATGCGAAAAGGATCACTGTTCGGTGTTTGTGTCCTCGTGGTTGTCATGGCGATCTTCCTTCCTGCCCGGGTTCAGGCGGAGACGATCAAGATCGGAATAAACGCCCCGCTCACCGGCGATATCCCCAAGGTGGGCGAGGGCACGAAGTTCGCCGCTCAGATGTGGCTCGAAGACGTGAAAGCCGCCGGGGGTCTTGCGGCGGGGAAAAAGAAGTACGCGGTAGAGCTGGTTCTCGAGGACAACGAGTCCAAAGCGGAATCCGCCGTGAAGGTCACCACCAAGATGATCACCGAGGACGGCGTGCTCGTCATGGTCGGACCTCAGGCCTCCAAACAGGCAGTGCCCGCGGGAGGGATAGCGAACAACTACAAGACGGTGATGATCACCCCATGGTCCACGAATCCCGACACCACCATGGGCCGACCCTACGTTTTCCGTGCCTGCTTCCTCGATCCCTTCCAGGGGCCGGTGGTGGCCAATTTCATTTCGAACGAGTTCAAATTCACCAAGGCTGCCGTCCTGTACGACGTGGCGAGTGACTACCCCAAGGGACTTGCCGAGTTCTTCAAGAAGGCATGGGAAGGTCTGCATGGCAAAGGTTCCGTCGTGGCGTACGAAAGCTTCACCACCAAGGATACCGATTTCAGTTCCCAGTTGACGAAGATCATCAATTCCGGCGCCCAGGTACTGTTCACCCCCCAGTACTACAACGAGGTGGCCCTGATCGTGCCGCAGGCCCACCAGTTGGGGTGGAAAAAACCCATCGTGGGAAGCGACAGCTGGGGGTCGGCGGAAACGGTGAAACTCTGCGGTAAAGATTGCTATGGGGCTTTTTTCAGCACCCACTACGCCGCCGCAGGTGCGACCGGGGCAACCAAGGCGTTTATCGACAGGTATAAAGCGAAATACGGCTACGTGCCCGACGATGTGGCCGCGCTCACATGGGACTCCATGCTGCTCGTTCAACAGGCGATCCGGGAAACCGGAGGGCTCACGGGAGATCTGAAAAAGGACCGGGAGAATGTCCGCACTGCGATGTCCCGGATCAAGAAATTCAAGGGCATTACGGGAGAGATGACCTTCACCGGTGGAGGCGACCCGGTCAAATGCGCGGTCATCGTCAAGATCAGCGACGCAGGCGAGTTCACGTTCCATAAGTCGGTCTGCCCGTAAGGGTTGCTCTGAGGTTCGTATTGTGGAAAGGCGGGCCAGGGCAGGTGCTCTGAGCCCGCCTTTGTTGAAAGGACCGGCACCGAAGAGATGGTGATTTTCTTTCAAAACCTTGTCAATGCTCTCCAGTGGGGGAGTTTTTACGCTCTGATCGCGCTGGGATACTCCATGGTGTACAGCATCCTCATGCTCTTCAATTTTGCGCATGGCGATATCTTCATGGTCGGGGCGTACATCGGCTTCGGTGTTTCCATCGGCCTGCTTGCGCTTTCCTCCTCGGGCGCCCTTGCCATGCCCAACTGGTTGATCCTGGTGTTGACGATCCTCTTCTCCATGTTCCTGACCTCTTTCGTAGGCATGATTGTGGAGCGGGTAGGGTATCGGCCTTTGCGGAACGCTCCCCGGGCATCGGCTGCCATCACGGGCCTGATGATCGGCATCATATTGGAAACCGGCAACCTGGCGCTGCTGGGAGCACGTCGTGTCAGCTTTCCTTCCCTGATCCAGACCACGACGTATAACGTGGGCGGCGTATTCGTAACCAACAAGAAAATCATGATCGTTCTCGTGTCGTTGCTCCTTACCCTTGCCCTGCACCAGTTTGTCCGCAGGACGAAGTGGGGAATGGCCATGCGGGCAATGGCCTTTGATTTCGCCGTGGTGCCCTTGATGGGGGTGCCGCTCAACTCCATGATCGCTCTCACGTTCGCGATTGGTTCGGCCTTGGCCGCCGCCGCGGGGATCCTCTTCGGCATTGCCTACCCGGTCTTGGATCCATATATGGGTATTTTGTTCGGCTGGAAGGCGTTCGTGGCGGCGATCCTGGGAGGAAGAGGTTCTATCCTGGGAGCTACCCTCGCCGGCTTCCTGCTGGGATTCACCGAAATCTTCGTGGCCATGATCTTCCCCTCGACACTGCGCGACCTGATCGCCTACTCCATCATTCTGCTGATCCTGACGTTTCGGCCGCACGGCTTTTTCGGAGAACCGTACAGTGCACGGTTGAGGCTCTGACGTCTTGCCTGGAAAGGTACGGACATCACGGAATCTCTTGGCCTCCTATTCCCGGGTACCCCTGCTCGGCTGGCTTTGCGGCGCCTTGATCGCAGTGACTCTGGAGCGGTTCGCGGGCACCCCGATCGCATTGGCCTTGGGATTACCCAAAATGCCGGTCCTGTTCGGTTTGGACATCATGCTGAAGAAGCCAAGCCTTGTCCCCAATTCGATCCTATACGTCCTGGTGGTATACGGATTGGCGATGGGAGTCACGACACGTTCCAGCATCTCCCTGACAAACCGGCTTGCCACCCGGCTTATCCGGTTTCCGGTCGCGATCACGGTGGCCGTCCACCTTGCATTGCTTTACACAACCTTGCATCTGTGGGCGGGAATCAGCGACTACCGCGCCCTCGTTCTCAAGCTCACCTTGATCGCCGTCATGCTCACCTTGAGCTTGAATGTGATCAACGGCTATATGGGCGAGTTCTCTTGTTCCCACCCCGGGTTCATGGCCCTGGGCGCATACTGCGCCTCGGTGTTCACCGTGGGCCTGTTTGTCGATGATCGATTCTTTGGGGCCCTTTTCCTCCCTCCGGCCTTGGGACCGTTCCTGTTCCCCATCGCCCTCATCCTGGGAGGATTTCTGGCATCCTTCGGGGCCTTGTTCGTCGCGATTCCCTCCTTTCGGACGAGAGGGGATTACCTCGCCATTATTTCCCTGGCGTTCCTGTTCATCGTAAAGAGTTTGATCGAGAACCTCGAATTCGTTCGGGGCCCGCGGGGCTTGAGCGGGCAGCCGGATTGGGCCGACCTGCCCACGGTGTTCCTCTGGACCGTCCTCTGCGTATGGAGCATCAACAATTTTGTTCGCTCCACCATCGGGAAGGCTCTCAACGCGGTGCGGGACAACGAAATGGCGGCCAGCGCCATGACGGTTGACACGAGACGCACCAAGATCGTGGCGTTTCTGTTCGCGGCCTTCTGGGCCGGCGTTGCGGGAGGGCTTTTTGCCCACGTGCTTCGATATGTAAACCCGTCGACCTTCGGCATTCAAAACCTCGCCGAAGTCCTGGCGATGGTGTACTTCGGCGGGCTGAACTCCGTTTACGGATCCATTGTCGGCGCCGTAAGCATCAGTCTTCTCGGGGAAGCCCTGCGACCCCTGGAGATTTTCAAGTGGATCATCATTCCGCTCCTGCTCATCCTCGTGATGATTTTCCGCCCGACGGGCCTGATTGCATTTAGAGAGCTCGACGTGACGCGCCTTCTCCGGCCGAAACAGAATCCGGGTGGAGAGGGATGAAATGACGATTCTCCGGGTTCATAACATGTCTCACGAATTCGGTGGATTGCGGGCCGTACAAGGCTATGACCTGGAAATCGAAATGGGTCAGGTCCGGGGGTTGATCGGGCCGAATGGTGCGGGAAAGACCACCATCTTCAACCTCCTTACCGGCATTTACACGCCCACGGAAGGGGAAATCCTGCTGGATGGCAAGAGAATCAACGGCCTTCCGGTTCACCGGATCGCCTCCATGGGCATCAGCAGGACCTTTCAGAACCTGCTCCTGTGGAGACACATGACCGTCCTAGAACATGTGAAGTTGGCGCACTACTCGAGAATCCGGTACGGATTGTTCGGGGCCTTCTTCGGTACGACGAAGCGCCAGAGAGAAGAGGCGGAGATCGAAGAGAAAGCGAACCGGCTCCTGGAAATGATGGGAATCCGCCACCTCTCGGATCAGGTGGTCCTCAACCTGCCATACGGGGCCCAGAGAAGGGTGGAGATGGCCCGGGCGCTGGCGACGGAACCAAGGATTTTGTTGTTGGATGAGCCCACGGCGGGGATGAACCCGGAAGAGCTGGTGCAGATCATGGAGATCATCCGCCGGGTCCACGGTGAGTTCGGGCTGGCGATTCTCCTCATCGAGCACAGGATGAAGGTGGTCATGGAGCTCTGCGAGAGGATTCAGACCCTGAACTTCGGTGAGGTCATCGCCGAGGGCACACCTGATGAGATTCAAAACGATCCCAAGGTGATTGATGCCTATTTGGGCAGGGAGATTGTGATCTGATGTTGCTGTCCGTGGAAAACCTGCATGTTTCCTACGACAATATCAAGGCCCTTCATGGTGTAAGCTTCCGGATCGACGAGGGAGAGATCGTGTGCATCATCGGCGCCAACGGAGCGGGGAAGAGCACCACCTTGCGAGCGATTTCCCGCCTCGTCCCTGTCGAAGCGGGGACGAAAATGACCTTCATGGGCCGGAACTTGCTCAATTATCCTGCCGACAAGGTGGTCAGCGAGCTCGGAATCTCCCATGTCCCCGAAGGAAGACGTCTGTTCGACAACCTGACGGTCCTGGAGAACCTCCGGCTGGCCACCTTTGCAAGGAGGGACGGCAGAGCGATCGGGGAAGACCTGGACCGGGTGTTTTCGATCTTCCAGCGGCTTTCCGAGCGGCAGGACCAGAAGGCCGGAACGCTGAGCGGCGGCGAGCAGCAGATGCTGGCCGTCGGGCGGGCATTCATGAGCGGCAGGAAGATCATGCTCCTCGATGAGCCCTCCATGGGGTTGGCTCCCTTGTTGATGAAGAGCGTGTTCGAGTCGCTTACGGAAATCAATCGGGAAGGAACCACCATCCTGGTCGTCGAACAGAATGCCCGCATGGCGCTTCAATTCGCCGGTCGAGGGTATTTGCTGGAGAACGGCAGAGTCGTGCTCGAGGGCAGGTCCGGGGAACTTCATGCCGATCCCCGGGTCAAGAAAGCGTATCTAGGGGGGTGATCGCCGGGAAAAACGCCATCGTTCATCTTGCCCGTGCGGTGGCGATGGTATAATACGGGAACGGCATCTTTGAAATACCGGCCCGCTCTGTGGGAGAGATTTATGGCCTATGCGAGACCTCATGCGGGTGTGCATCCTGTAACGCATCTTTGGAGAAAAATCACCGTCACGGACCTGGGGTTTTCCTCGGCCACCCGGGTGGAAAACGGGAAGTTGCTCATCGATAAAGGTGAGTTGACCGCCCTGTTACGATCCGATCCCAACATCAAAGATGTTCAATTGGCGATCGCCCGACCCGGGGAGTCGGTTCGAATCATTCCCGTCAAGGATGTCATCGAACCCCGCCTGAGCAGGATCCCGGAGTATCCGATCTTTCCCGGGGTGTTTTCCGCATGGGATCCGGATTCCGACGGCATCCCTTCCGGGGAGATCGTGTCGTTGCGCGGGATGGTCGTGACCACCGTGGGATCGATCGTCGGCTATCAGGAAGGGCTCATCGACATGTCCGGCCCGGGCGCCCGGTACTCGCTCTTTTCCGGCATACACCATCTTGTGCTGGATATTTCCGTAAAAGAGGGGACGGAACGGCACGAACACGAAAAATCGATCCGGTTGGCCGGTTTCAAGGCATCCGATTACATCGCCCGATCCTCCTTGGGCGGGCCGCTTTCCTCCGGCAGCCGCGAGACCCTGATCAACCCGACGGATCCGGGTTTCCACGGTTCGGAAAAATCCGACGGACGGAAAAGGAATCCCAGAATCGCCTACCTGTACATGCTCCAATCCCAGGGCCTTCTGCATGACACGTACTATTGCGGAGTGGATGTCAAGAAGATGCTGCCCAGGCGAATCGTTCCCACGGAAGTGCTGTTCGGCGCCATCGTCTCCGGAAATTGCGTCTCGGCGTGCGACAAGAACACGACGTATCATCACCAGAACAACCCCATCATCCTCGATCTCCTGCGCAGGCACGGGGTGGACTGGGACTTCGTCGGCTGCGTCATCACCAACGAAAATGTCACCTTGGGCGACAAACAGCGGTCGTCCACGCTGGCGGCCGAGCTGATCGTTTCCCTGGCTCCCGACGGCGTCATCGTTTCCAAGGAGGGCTTCGGCAATCCCGACGCCGATCTCATGATGAACTGCTCGAAGATCGAGGCGCATGGCATCAAAACGGTTCTGCTCACCGACGAATTCGCGGGACAGGACGGCGCCTCGCAATCCCTGGTCGATTCCCACCCGAACGCCGACGCCATCGTTTCCACGGGAAACGCGAACGAAGTGATCGTTCTTCCGCCGATGGAAAAGGTCATCGGCGACGACCGCGTCATCACGGAACTGGCCGGCGGCTCCAGCAAATGCCGTCTTCCGGACGGGAGCGTCGCCATCGAGCTGCAGGCGCTGATCGGGTCCACCAACCAGTTGGGATTCGAAAGAATATCCTCGAGGTTCAAGTAGATGAGCGACGCCTCCCGGAACGGGAAATACCGGATCGTCCATTATGTGAACCAGTTCTTCGGGGGTGTGGGCGGCGAAGAGAAGGCGGACTGCGAACCCTTCACGATACAGGGCCCGCAAGGTCCCGGCCGCCTTCTGGAGAAACTGTTTCGCGAAGAGAAGGCGGATGTCGATATCGTCGCCACGGTGGTTTGCGGCGACAGCTATTTCGTCGACCACCAGGAAGACGTCCTTCGTGAACTGATCCCCTTGATCCGGGGATACCATCCGGACCTGGTCGTTGCCGGGCCGGCGTTCAACGCCGGTCGATACGGCATGGCCTGCGGCGGCATCTGCTCGTCGCTGCAACCGCTGGGCATCCCTGCCATCACCGCCATGTTCAAAGAGAACCCCGGCGTGGATCAATTCAGAAAGACGGCTTTGATCGTCGAAACCGCCAACAACGTATCCGGGATGGAGGAGGCGGTCCGGAAAATGGTCCGGCTCGGCATCAAAAAGCTGCGCGGCGAGGAGATCGAGTTCCCAAAGGCCGAGGGGTGCTTCGAACAGGGCATCAGGAAAAATTATTCCCACGCCGAGCCGGGGTGCGGACGCGCCATCGCCATGCTCCTTCGGAAAATCAACGGGGACCCGTTCGAAACCGAATACCCGATCCCCTTTTTCGATCGTGTCGAACCGCAGCCGGCCATTGCCGACCTGAAAGGGGTCACCATCGCCCTGGTCACCTCCGGCGGCATCGTTCCCACGGGGAATCCGGACCATATCGAAAGCTCGAGTGCGTCCAAATACGGGAAATATTCCCTGGAAGGGCTGGAGACACTGGATGCCCGGACCCATCAGTCCGCTCACGGCGGATACGACAACACCTATGCAAATGACGATCCCAACCGGGTGCTTCCCATCGATGAGATGAGGGTTCTTGAAAAGGAGCTGGGGTTCAAGCGGCATCCGTGGTATTACGCCACGGTGGGAAACGGAACCTCGGTGGACAACGCCCGGAAATTCGCGAAGGAGATCGCGGTCGAGATGATCCGGGACGGAGTCCAGGCCGTCATCCTCACTTCCACTTGAGGGACATGCACTCGTTGCGGGGCAACGATGGCAAAAGAGATCGAGCGCGCCGGGATCCCGGTGGCGCACATCTGTTCCATCATCACCATATCCCAGACCGTGGGCGCCAACCGGATCGTTCCGGCCGTCGCCATACCTCATCCGCTGGGAAATCCAAGGCTGCCGCCGGAGGAAGAGAAAGAAGTGCGGCGGAACCTGTTGAAGAAAGCTCTTGCCGCGCTTCAGACACCCATCGAAGAGCAGACCGTTTTCTCATGACGCCGACGAAAGGCGGGGGTCCGCCCAGATGAGTCGGGCAGAGCATCTTGTCGAAGTGAACGAGGGGAATTTCGAGAAGGAGGTAATGGAGTCGGGGATTCCCGTTCTCGTGGACTTTTTCACTCCTCCGTGCGCCCCCTGCAAAGCCCTTGTTCCCGTCCTGGAAAGAACCGCAAGGAAATACCCGAACATCAAGGTCGTCAAGGTCAATGCATGGAACAACCAAAGCCTTTGTGCAAGGTGGAAGATCGTGGGCGTTCCGGCTCTCCTGTTTTTCAAGTTCGGACAAAACGTTTTCCGGATCGACGGGTACGATGACTCGACCGAACAACGGATCGAGGACGGCTTGAACGGTATCCTGGAGCGTTGACGTGAACGCAAGCCATGTCATCATCCGGAAAAGTTCCAACATCCTCGTACATCTTCCCGATTTCGTCCGTCACGGCTCCAAGCCATCAAGGGAAATCAAAAAGCATCCGGACCTCGAGGGGAAAATACGAGGCCGATTGAGGACCTACCGGGAAGCCGTGAGTTACGCTCCCAATCAGGTCTTCATCGGAAACCTGGAGCCGGACACGCTCCGATCGTTGAAACAGCCGTGGTTCCAGCATCTCCTGGATCGTGACGGCGCATTCGGCCGTACCGGCCCGTTCGGGGAGATCATGCCCCAGGAGGAGTTCTACGCTCTCTTGAAGGCGGCGACGGACGAATCCTCCTACGACCTGGTCTGGCTGGAACGCCGGTTCCTGGCCGAAACCGTGTCGCCGGCGATCGAAACGCATCGCCTGTTCAATTCGGACGATCTGCTTCTAAAGCTGCGTAACGGAAAGACGATGGAGGAGATCCGGAGGAAAATAGACCAGGACCGATCGTTGCCTCTCTACCATCAGCATCTCCTGGTCGGATGTTTTCAGCGGCATCATGACGAGGACGAGTCGCTGCAGGCGCTCGTGCTGATGGAAAATCTGATGACCAAGGCTTCGGCATTTCTGGCGCTCCGGCATCTGCTCGATCGCGCGAACTGCGGGGCGTCGGAGATCGATTTCATCATCAGCTGTTCGGAAGAGGCGGCCGGCGACCGGTACCAGCGAGGCGGCGGCAATCTGGCCCGCGCCATCGGCGAAATGGCCGGGTGCCGCAACGCCATTTCCTGTGACGTAAAATCGTTCTGCGTCGGCCCCCATTACGGCATTCTCCATGCTGCGGCCCTGGTGAAGGCAGGGCTCTTCCGGAAGGTGGCCGTCGTCGCCGGAGGGTCGCTTGCCAAGCTGGGTATGAAATTCCAGGGCCACATCGAGAAAGACATGCCGGTTCTGGAAGACGTGATCGGGGGAGTGGCATTCCTGGTGACCGAAGACGACGGCTATTCACCCGTCCTTCGGCTGGATCTGCTGGGGAAATACCCGATCGGCGCGGGAGGGTCGCAGCAGCGCATCCAGGAGAGCCTGATTCTGGAGCCGCTGAAAGCCCACGGATTGAAATTGACGGACATCGACCGCTATGCGACCGAACTGCAGAATCCGGAGATCACGCTGCCGATCGGCCAGGACGATATCCCCCTGAAGAACTACCGGCTCATCGCGGCGTTGGCCGTCCAGCAGAAGGAGATCGAAAAGTCCCAGATGAACGAATTCATCGAGAAACGGGGGTTGGTCGGCTTTGCCCCGACGCAGGGGCATATCCCCGCCGGGGTCACCTACATCGCGCACGGAATCCGGGAAATCCTGGAGGGGAAGAAAGAGCGTATCATGATCGTGGCCAAGGGAAGCCCGTTCCTGACCCGTATGACGAACTTGTCGGACGGACTGTCCTTCGTCTTGGAGAAGAATCCGAAACACGCGGAGGGATAGAGAGATGCTTGAAGGGAAAAAGGTGATCGCCTTCGGGGACGGCCAGGAGATCAAGGCGGAATCGCTGAAAAAGTGCCTGGAGGCGGCCGGGGCGCAGGTTGTACTGGTCCGGGATGCCTGTTTCGTCTGAACGGCCGCCCTGGCGCTTGACTCGGCGAGTCAAGAAGAGATCAAGAAGGCGGCAGGGGAACATGGGACGGAGAACCTGATCGTCGTGTGGGGCGTCACCAACGAGCAATACCTCGAAGTCGGCTCCATGACGGTCATGGAAGGCGACCCCAGCTGGTCCGGCCCGTTGGCGGGAGAGGCTTTGCACCTGAAGGTCTTTCATGTGCTGGAACCGGAAATCAAAAATCATATTCCGCAAGATGTGTATGACGAAGAACTGATGCTTCTGGAGCTTGCGGTCGGTGACGAAAAGATCGGGAAAACGATTGCCATGATGGAGGGGTTCCGCACTCAACGGGTAACCAGATGAGACGACCACGTTTCGGTTGCGATCGGTGGGCGTTTGGAGGGCGGCCGTCAGATAGGGCCCTGTAGATTCCGCCCCCACAGAAAAGGGGCCACACCCGGCGAGGGTGCGGCCCCCGAAGCGACCCTTGAGGAAGCTACTTTTTCTCCGGCGTCTTCGCCGCGTTGTCCGTTGGAGTCATCATCACCTCGTTGTCCTTGGGAGCCATCTTCTTCTCGTGGTGGTCCGCCAGCGCTACGCTGCTGAAGGCTACGGCGATGAAAAGGGCGCAAATCGAGTAGAGAACTTTCTTCATCGGGCTTACCCCCTTGGGGAAATAATGTGGTTCCAAGGATAAGTATACTACACGGATAAAGCCTCTCGTGGGAAGCGTATTCTTTCGTGGATTCATGGTGATTTCCTCCCTGCGGGAGTCCAGTGCTTGCGCCCGAAGGACATCAGACCGCGAACTGCAGTCGCCCCCGCGCCTTCCATTCCAACAGCAGCAGGCAGCGGTAAAGGATATCGTGCAGCGGCGTGGAAACGCCGACCTGCCGCCCCAGGCGTACGACGGCCCCAAGTCCCCCGAGGGGAACGATGAACAGGAACTTCTCCCAGAGCGCGACGTGAGCCGAAGATAGCGATTCGCATGGACGTTTCCCTGCACCAATCCATCCGACCCCTTCTCTACGGCGGCGCACGCGCCACCGCGCGCCCAAGGAGTCCCGCCGGAGCAGGGGGATCAGGCCGCCCGGCGTTCCTCCGGCCGTTCGCCCCCCCGCTGCTCCGTCGCGTGACGCTGATTCCTGCCCATCGCGATCAGCCCGTCGAGCGAGAGCTTTCCCCCGCCCGTAAACACCAGGGACAAGGAAGGGATGAGGTACAGCAGCGCCGGTTCCTTGCTGAACCATGTTTTCGACGCACCGCTGAAGAACGCTTTGGCGGACGCTTCCATTGTCCAAGGGTCATTGGCGTGAATGACAAACGCAGCCACGGCCATTGTGATGACAACCGGAACGGCCGCAAGGCGTGTCGCCAGTCCAAGAATAATCAGCAGCGCGCAGAGGAACTCCGCCGTCGTCACGAGCGTCAGGCTTAGCGTGCTTCCCAGCCCGATGGGGTCACCGAAATTTTCGGCGCCACCTGCGAGCAACATCTGCAGTTTCCCCCATCCATGGGTGATAAGGTACCCGCCGATCCCAAGCCTCAAGATCAGGAGACCGATCGACGCGGAGATCTCCTTTCGTTCCGCTTCCATGAGTCCTCCCTCCTGCTACCCACCGGGTGTAGTCCTCTCGTTCGGTATCGCTTAGATGCCCGGCGCGCCGGAAGGGATCTTCTCGAATGTCCCGCCCGATGTCGCCTACCCGGAGCTCTCGGGACTCTCCGCCGGTTGAATACCCTCCAATTTTCCGAAATTATCTAGAAACATTTCCACAAATAAGCACTTTGTTTTCATTGGAAACGATGGCTGAAAAGTGTTTTATTTTATTATATCAAGGTGTTATGGCCTCCCCATTCGTTGGTCTGAATATTGCTCATATTCGTATGCTTCATGTGTGGTTTTGAAAAAATATCGTTGATTACCGATATTTCAGAAATCGGGGGGCCAGAAACCAACCATACGTCGGATTCCTGAGTGCGGGGATATGAGAGCATACACTGTCTATCGTGTTGAGCACCTGAACAATAGGACGGTGAAAATAGGGAAGGTGCTGGAGCGTCGGTGGGGAGAGCGGAATAATAACGCCGCGGATTTGTTGCGATTGGCCCAAAGTAAATACGCAACCTCGTCGATTGATTCACACATATTCATCCTTAGGGAGAGCTCCTCCAAAAATTTTCTATTGGGAGACGTATGAATGCCCCCTCATCTCGGTCCGGGATGTGTTAAGGCATTTCTGATCTACAGGAGTTTGGCCGCTTTTTCCGCCAAGCGGGATCTTTCACCACGGATCAGGGTGACATGTCCCGCCTCCGGCTGGCCACGGAATCGACTGACGACGTGGGAAAGCCCGTTGGATGCAGCGTCGACAAAGGGATTATCGATCTGGTACGGGTCACCGGTAAGGACGATCTTCGAGCCCTCCCCCGCCCGGGTCAGGATTGTCTTGACCTCGTGCGGCGTCAGGTTTTGCGCTTCGTCCACGACAATGAACTGGTTGGGGATGGAACGTCCGCGGATATAGGTCAGCGCCTCGACTTCAAGGATTCCGTACGCCATGAGCTCCTCGTGCGGCCTGGTGGGATACTTCATCCTTTCCCCTTCGGTACGCTCGCTTTTTGCTTTTCCGCGCTTCCCTGGTCTGAACGCTCCGTAGAGACACGCGATGTTGTCGAAGATCGGTTGCATCCAGGGATTGATCTTCTCCGAGATATCTCCCGGGAGATATCCGAGGTCCTTTCCCATCGGGAACACGGGCCGGCAGACCATCAAGCGGGAGTAGCGGCCATCTTCCATGACCTGATTCAGCCCCGCCGCCAGCGCCAGCAAGGTTTTCCCCGTACCGGCCATTCCGGCGAGGGTTACGAGAGAGACGGCCGGATCCATCAGCAGTTCGAGGGCGAACCGCTGCTCTTTGTTTTTCGGCAGGACCCCGTGGACATCCTTGTCGCCGTTCTTGGTCAGGTTCACGATCGTCCCGGATAAGGCGGAGTGGCGCGCGAGGATGGAGCTGGTTCCGCATCTGGCCACGAAGCATTCATTGACCTCGACTCCGAACTCCTTTATCGCAGGTGCTTCGGTCGACCCGTTGCCCGCGAGAGCACTGAACACTTCCACCGGCATTTCGATGACCCGGGCTTCGCCGTAAAGATTGGAGACGTCCGGGATCCGATCGTTTTCGTAGTCCTGCGCCCGGATGCCCAGTGCCTCCGCCTTGATTCGGAGGTTTGTATCTTTTGACACCAGAACCACAGGCATCGAATCGCGTTTTTCCTTGGCCGCCAGCTTGGATTCGCTCTTCTGATTGGCAATCGCACACCCCAAAATGTGCGTATCCGCTTTTTCCCCTTGGAGCATCAGTGGGATCAGATTGGCGTTGCCATTGAATGCCACGCGAAGGGTTCCGGCGTGTTCCAGCGGGACGCCATCCTGCAGGCTCCCCCTGGTTTTCAGCGCGTCGATGGCATTGGAGACCCGACGGGCGTTCTGTCCCAGCATATCCTGGCTTTTCTTGAAGTTATCGAGTTCTTCCACCACGACGATCGGGATAACGACGTGGTTGTCTTCGAACTTGAAAATCGCCCCGGGGTCATGGAGCAATACGTTGGTGTCGAGCACATACGTCTTGATCATGCGGCCTCCATTATGGTGTCTTTCCAGACTCTTGCCTCGTTTGCGGCGACCCTGTGACCTGAGTTCGAGCTTGCCGGCAAGGAGTCAAATGGCGCGGCAGGATCATGACGGATCCCGATGTCGTTTCGCGCTCGCCATCTTCCATAGAGATTGGATTCAAGGGAAGGGATTTTGTTGATGCGTACAAGGTTTCCATCGATCCTAATCCGGATCTTGCCACAAATGCAATCGATAACTCGCATCCATCTGCAGCAAAGCGGCCAAGGAACCGGCAGGGGCGGGACCGCTTAGGCGAAAATCCCCTCGTCCAGTTGGTCTCAAGCAGGGGAAAGTCCGACTGTCATCAGGCGCGTGCCGGAACGGGTGAAGAAGCCCCCAGATATTGCCGATGAGAATACGAAATGTTTTTGGCAAGTGGTTCGAAATGGGGGTGGGGTTTTCATTGCTTGAGTGGTTCCGGTAGCGGAACGACGTCTTGCACTTGAAATTGGCCGGGGAACAGCATTGAAAGAAATAAACTGTCGCGCTCGCTTAATTAGATCTATAGAATGGAATTATTTATCCATGAAAGATGAGTATAAAAAGATCACTTCTCCGACGAAATGGGAGAATATTGAACCCGAAACCGCGGATGATGCATTATTGGAAGAGGTTTGCACGCAATCCAGGAAATTAAAGAAAAGGTGAATCGGACGGGTCTAAACCCGAATCCTCGTCGGCACATTTCGGGCAGCGTCCGCCCTCGGGTACGTGCTGGATCGTGTGGGAAGAAGAGCATGCGTTGAAGGATGTCTACGGGATGGAACCGTAGGGCTTTCAATAGATGAACCCATCGACAGTTTTACTGGCAGCGAATTTTTTTTAGGACGGGGGGCACGGTGTATTGCCGAGCCGATGAGTAGGAGATACGAGAGGGTTCCAAATATAAGCAACCCGCCGTATACCCAGCCCCACTTCAGAAGATAGGTATATTTATCTGAGAATAAGGAGAGTTCCATCGTCATCCTTCAAAGCCAATTTGTCTTTCAGGGGGGAGAAAGCAAGGTTTGCGCCAGGGAAAAAACCATGTAACTATTTAATAAATAAAAGAATATAATTTTTAGATATCCGGTGGGTGACGTTTTACGTGAATCATATCGCGATAGATACTGACAAGTTGCCAATTATTGTCACTGGCATGGAGGAGATGATCCTCTGTTTTGACCGGCCACCCCCGTGTCGCGACGTTTTTCGTCGTCGTCTTTCCCTCTACGGAAAGCCCTTGAGAATCTGGTCCATCGCCTGAGTCGAAAACGCCTTGAGAGTCTC
>Ga0326597_10001184_pt1 | contig 42895 bp, 41 predicted proteins | sample RVTome_12_FD_203789 | JGI IMG/M metagenome (GOLD analysis project Ga0326597, IMG submission 203789) | Soil microbial communities from uranium-contaminated site in the Upper Colorado River Basin, Wyoming, United States - RVT100D185 | ecosystem: Environmental > Terrestrial > Soil > Contaminated >...
TGCCGAATCCCGCTGACGGCGCGCTCACGGCGAGGAGGTTCGCAGCGACATGACTCGTGGGTTTCGCCACGAGCCACGCAGCAAGTACCCATGCCGCTTCTGCGCGGAAAGTCGCAGCGAACCTCCTCGCCGTGAGCGCGCTCCCCACGCACGTCTTCGGCCCCCTCGCCCGCGGACGCAGCCGACTTCCACCGCCACCGCCGCGGCCGACTTCTACCGCGAACGACCTACTCGAAGAGCCGCAGCGCCTTCTCCACGACCTCCTGCGGCGTGCGTCCCAGGACCCGGGTCATGGCTTCCTTGCCGAAGCCGCCGGGATCGTGGACGAGATCGGGGACGGTGGTGCGCCCCTCGAGGGCCCGGGATGTTCCCCACTCGAGGCTCGAGCCCTCGCGGGTGCGGACGCCCGTGGGCTCGTCCTTGCGGTCGAAGGTGGCGGTGGTGAGGCCCCGGGCGCGCGCTCTCTCCTCGACGTCGTCGGTGTAGCGGATGTTGAGACAGGCGCGGCACCCGGGATCGATGCGCATCGCCGAGAGGACGACGCTCGCGATGTGGCGCGACGCAGAGAAGGCGGGAGGCGCGACGGAGGCGATGTGGCCCGAAAGCTCGAGGAGGCGGCCGGGGAACCCCGCCACCTCCTCGTGGGAAGAGGCGCGCGGAAGCGCGTAGACGAGATTGCTCCGCACCTCGGGGAGAAGAGCCGGCGCGCCCCGGCCGGAGAGGAGCGCCATCGCCTCCACCAGCGACCCGAGCACCGCGCGTCGCTCCGCGTCGTGCAGGGCCGCACCCAGGGGACGCACGGGCGCGAGCCCCTCGCCGACCGGTCCCGTCACCTCCATGGCCCGGACCACGAGATCCTTGGCCGCCCGCGCGGCCTCGCGGACGGAAAGGCCACGCGCCAGACCCGCGGCCAGGGCCGCCGACAGCGCACAGCCGGCCCCGTGAGGCCGGTGGCGCTCGACGCGTTCGGAGGAAAGCTCGAGGGCTCCCTTGCCATCGACGAGGAGATCCACGGGTGGCCCCTCGAGGTGCCCCCCCGTGACGAGGACGGCCTCGGGTCCCTTCTTCAGGAGAATCCTCGCCGCCTCGCGCATCGACGCGAGATCGCTCACCGGGATTCCCGAGAGGACCTCGGCCTCGGCGAGGTTGGGGGTCACGACCCGCGCCCGGGGGAGGAGCGTGCGCACGAGCTCTGCCTGTCCCTCCTCGTCGAGGAGCACCGCTCCCGAGGTCGAGCGCAGGACGGGATCGACCACCAGGCTCTTCACGCCATGCCGCTCCATGGCCTCGGCCACCGCCCGCACGATGACGGCGCTGGCCAGCATTCCCGTCTTGACCGCGCGAGGACGCAGGTCCTCCATCACGGCGTCGATCTGGGAGCGGACCACCGTGGCCGGCATGACATGCATGTCGAGAACACCGAGCGTGTTCTGCGAGGTGACGGCGGTGATGGCCGTGGCACCGTGGCACTGGAGCGCCGCGATGGCCTGGAGATCGGCCTGGATGCCCGCGCCGCCCCCGGAATCGGAGCCGGCGATGGTGAGGACGGTGGGGATCACGGGGTCACCTCGCTGCTGGACCGCCAGGAGCACCGGCCCCGGTGGTCCGGGAGCGCGGCGAACCGGATCATTTTTCGCGCTCCACCTCGCCGAGCTGGACGCGGGTCATCCTCTCCTCGCGGTCGCGGTAGTAGACGATCTCGACCTCTTCGCCGACCTGGAAGCCCTCGAGGACATCGAGGAGCTCGTTGAGATTCTTCACGCGCTTGCCGCCGACCTGCAGGATCACGTCGCCGATCACCACGCCGCCGCGTCGATCCATGGTGGCGCCGCGGATCCCTGCCTTCTCGGCCGCTCCCCCCGGCGTCACCTTGCCCACGACCACGCCCTCGATGCCGCTGGCCCGCATGGCCTGGACACCGAGGCCCGGCCACCGCACGGCGCCGTACTTGATGAGCTGGGGAACGACCCTCTTGACGATGTCCACCGGAACCGCGAAGCCGATACCGGCGTTGGCCCCGGTCGGGGTGAGGATGGCGCTGTTGACCCCGATGAGCCGCCCCGCCGAGTCGAGAAGGGGCCCGCCGGAGTTTCCAGGGTTGATGGCGGCGTCGGTCTGGATCACGTCACGGATCTTGCGGCCCGACAGAGCCTGCATCTCGCGTCCGAGGGCGCTCACGACCCCGGTGGTCAGGGTCTGGTCGAGCCCGAACGGGTTGCCGATGGCCAGGACCTGCTGCCCCACCAGGAGTCCTTCGGACTCGCCGATGGTGATGGGCTCGAGCCGGCTGCTCGGAGCCTCGATCTCGAGAACGGCGAGGTCCTTGTCGATCTCGGCCCCGATGACCTTGGCATCCCAGGACGTGCGGTCGGCGAGGAGAACCTGGATCTTGCCTCCACGGCGGTTCAGGACCGGCTGCACCACGTGATAGTTCGTGACGATGTGGCCCGCCTTGTCCCACATGAACCCGGTACCGCTGCCCCGGGGAATCTCCTGGATGTCCCAGAAGAGCTCCCGCGTCTCGCTGGCGTTGATGAACACCACCGAGCGGGAGGCGCGATCGAAGATCTCGATCGTCCTCTTCTCGGCGGGCTGGAGATACTCGGGGATGACGACCGGGGGACGCGTGGTGAGGGACTGTGGCTCCGATCGTGGCCCCGGAAAGGCGCACCTTCCGCAGAGAGCCCCCACCAGCAACGCCACGAGGATCAACAACGGAGAGAACCTGCGCATGTCGCGGCCTCCTTGGGGCGGGTCGAAGGGCGTCGCCGAGGTCGACGACCGAGGCGGCTCTAACCGATCGCCTCCTCGAAGTGCTTCTTCACGTCGCCGGCCGGCAAGGCGCCGATGAACTCCCCGACGAGGTTTCCGTCCTTGAAGATCTTGACCGCGGGGATGGACCGCACCATGTAGCGGCCCGCGGCCTCGGGGTTCTCGTCGATGTTGACCTTGACCAGCTCGATCTTGTTGCCGAGCTCCTTGACGACCTTGTCGAGCACCGGTGCCAGCGCCCGGCAGGGGCCGCACCAGGTCGCCCAGAAATCCACCGCCACGGGCTTGGTCTTGGAGGCCTCGATGACCTTGGTCTCGAACTCGGCGTCGGTGATATCCACGTCTCTGTCTCCTGGGATGGATGCTGAAGCTTGCGTGCCGATGAGGTGCCGCCCCCAGGGTTGCCGGGGGGCTTCCCTGGTCGGTTCGAGGGCAGCGTAACACGAAGGGGAACGGTCGTCGGCCCGGAATGGAACGGAGAGGCCCCGCCCCCGGCCGACCTCCCCTTCTGGCCCTACCGGGCTCGCTCCGGGGAAGAGGACCCGCTCCCCGGGAAGAAGCGGCCGGCATCCGCGGGCGGCCGGGTCAGGAGGCTCACCAGAACGAGGAGGGTTGCGTTGACGACGACCCCCGGAACCCCCGGGTGCAGGCCCCAGGGCGAGGGGACAAAGCCGTAGTCCGGGTGGAGGGAGGCGGTCACCGCCACCCCGGCCACGAGCCCGGCCAGCACCCCCTCCCGGGTCGCCCGCCGCCAGTAGCAGCCGGCGAGGATGGGCGGGAAGAACTGCACCACCCCCCCGTAGCCCATGAGGAGGAGCTTCACGAGGTCCATCTTCGTGGTGAGGGCAATCGCGTAGGCGACCCCTCCCAGGACCACCACCAGCCCCTTCATGAGGAGGGCCTCGCCTCTCTCGCTGATCCCGCCCCGCACTCGCCCCACGAAGTCGTGGATCATGACCGAGCTGGCGGCGTGGACGATGGCGTCGCCCGACGACATCGAGGCCGCGAGCCCCCCCGCGCAGAAGAGTCCCACCACGAGGAGGGGAAAGTCGCTCTCACCCACGAGCAGGGGGAGGATCGTGTCGGACGGCGCGACCCCCTCGCGCCAGAGCACCCCCGCGAAGCCGAGGAAGAGGATCGGCACGAGGAAGAGGAGGAAGGTCGGATAAAGCACCACCGTCTGGCGCAGGATCCGGTCGCTCTTCGAGGTGAAGATCTTCATGAAGAGGTGGGGCCACATGGTGAAGCCCAGGGTCGACACGAGAACATCGCTGCAGTAGGTGGCCACGGAGCGACCGGTGGGGCCCGGCAGCACGAGGTGTCCCGGCCTCTCGGCGATGATCCTCTCGAACATGGGGCCGATGCCACCATAGAGCTTGTAGGGAATGATGAGGCCGAGGGTCCAGGCCACCACCAGCATGAAGATGCCTTGAAAGACGTTGGTGGCGCCGACGCCGCGCACGCCGCCGAAGAGGACATAGAGGGTCACGACGAGATAAGGAAGAAGAGCGCCCAGCCACTCCGGCACGTCGCCATCGGTCATGGCCGACAGGATGTACCCGGCGCCTTTCATCTGGAGAACGAGGTAGGGCAGGAACGCGAGCAGGCTCACCCAGGCCATGAGGCCGGGGATCACCGAGCCCCCGAACCGGTCGGCCACGAAGTCGGCCTGGGTGAGGTAGCCGAAGCGCCTGCCCCAGGCGGCGATCCTCGGCCCGATGAAGTAGAGGGGCACCATGGCCACTCCGCCGTAGGACAGGACGTAGAGAGCGGCGCCTCCCTTCTCGTAGGCCCAGCCCGGCATGCCCAGGAAGGCAAACGAGCTGAAGATCGTGGCTCCGGTCACGAAATACATGAGCAGGAGCCCGAAGCTCCGGTCGGCGGCCACGAACCCCTTGGCCGACGAGGTCCCGGTCTTGCGTCCCGCCACGATGCCCACGAAGAGCGACACCCCGAGGTAGGCGAGCGCGACTCCGAGGACGACGGCCGTCCGGCTCATGAGCGCTCCTCGCGGTTGGAGGAGTCGAGAATGAACAGCGCCACCTGCCCCAGGAACGACAGGACCACCCAGAGGATCACCCAGAAGACAAAGAACGGGAGGCCGAGGACGAGGGGCTCCTCACGATTGGCGATGAGGACACCGGGAAAGGTGAGGGCGCCGAGGACGGCCACGAAGAAGACAAGGAAAAAGGCTCGGGCCGGGGGAGAGAGCCGCGAAGCACCCTCGACGGGCGCGGGATCGGCTCTGCGGTCGGTGTCGGGTCGGGCCACGGGCCCTCTTCTTCCGGTGTCGGGCCCCATGATGCTGGCCGGGCCGGGGAAGGGCAAGGGAGGGCCCGGGAACGATACCCAGGAAGCCCCCCCACTCGCGGAGCTGACTCTCACGAGCAACCCATCTTCGAGCCCGGCCACACTCACTCGCGCAACAGCGCCCTTCCCCGCGGCGTCACCTGGATCCAACCCTCCCGGAGGAGCGGCGGCTCGTGCACGTCCCGAAGCGTCTCGGAAGGCACGCCCGCCAGCGCCGCGAGCCGCCCGAGAGAAAGGGGCCGCCTCGCCGCGCCGAGGATCGAGAGGAGCTTCCGGTCGATGTGGCCCAGCCCCTTCGCATCGAGGCCCAGGTCACGCAGAGCCCTCACCACCGCACCGGCTCCGATCTGTGCCTGTCCCCGAGCCAGCGCCACCTTGCCCGCGCGCCGCAGAAGCTGGAGCGCCCGGCGGGGAACACCCCGGGAGGCGCGAGTCAGGATGCGGACTGCACGGTCGGTGACTGGAGGGTCCGCATGCCGTGGGCGAACCGGTTGCACGTCCCGCTCACTTTCTCCGCACGGAGAAACCGGCTCATCCGCTACGCGCGTAGCGACTCCCAGCTCCACCACTGTCCGCTCCGCCTCCCTCCGGACGATCGCCGCGACCTCCTCCTCCGAGTAGAAATCTACCTCGAGATGGCCACCGCCGAACCGCGAGACCAGAGCCTCCGGTAGCTCGCCCAGGTGCGTCGTGGCGCAGGCAAACGACAGGGGCTCGAGGACGAGCTCGATCCTGTGGACGAGGGAGCCCACCGCCACGGGGATCGAGATCGTTCCCCGATCGAGAGCCTCGTAGATCATCTCGCAGCTGCTCCGCGGGAGGGCATGGACCTCGTCGATGAAGAGAAGATCGTGGGCACAGGCCGCCGCGAGCCAGCTCACCAGCACGGACGGGGTCCTGAGCGCCGGCCCGTTGACCCTCTGGAGCCGGACCCCCAGGTCGCGCGCCACTGCGTTCACGACCGAGGTCTTGCCCGTTCCCGGAGGGCCGGTGAGGAGAAGGGGATCGAGGGGGCGCTCGAGGATGCGCGTACTTCGGATCTCGGTATCGAGAAAGGAGCGGACACGGTCGAGCCCGACGAGGTGCTGGAGGAGAGGTGAATCGGGTTCGTCTCCGGCGTAGGGCGGCGCCGGCGGAACGGGGATCTGGCCGGTGAAAGGAGAAACCGGGATCCCCCCCTCCTCGAGCGCCTTCCGGTCGAGCTCGAAGACCTGGCGACGCTCGTTCCAGGAAAAGAGAAAGGAATTGTCCTTCCACCACGCGGCCGGAGCGCGCTCGGGGAGGAGGCCTGGGCGGGAAGATCGGCCACGAGTCACCTTGCGCTCTCCCGCGGGAGCGCCTTTGGCTTCGGGCGCCGTCCCCGCTACGCGCGTAGCGTCGTCAGGGAAATTCTCCGGACTCGCCACCGTCCTGCTTGCACCGGCACAATGGCTTTCCTTGGCCTGGACGCCGTCCCGGATCTCGACGGCCAGGTGGGGACCGCTCGCCTCGTCCCCAAGCCGCCGATAGAGAGCCCTTCCCCGCGCATCGATGAAGCGCGCCGACGCCACGTCCTCTCCCTCGATCCGCAGCAGGCCCGCATGGATGAGACCGTGGCACAGAAGGCACACGCTCAGGAGATTGGAGAGACGGGTCGGGCCTCCCTCGGACCGGAACTCCTTGTGGTGGACGGTGAGGCGCCCCCGCCTTCCGCAGCACCGGCAGCGGTGGCCGTCACGGGCGAGCACCTTCTTTCTCATCCACGCCGGCGTCTTGCGGTCAAGTAGGACACGAGCAGGGTCACGGTCGCCCGCCGTGTCCGACTCGAGGTTCACGACATCCGCGTCACACCGGATGGCATCGGCCTGGGCCGGATCCACCCTGACAAGGCTGTCGTCGGTTTCGAGAAGAGTCTCTCCCGTCTCGAGGCTTCGGTGCAGGACGAGCCTGTAGAGAGAGTGCGACGACTCGCTCGCGCCCTGTCCCTGCTCCCTCAGGTATCTCTCGCAGAGAAAGGCCACGAGCTCGGGATTGGTGACGGCGACTCCCCCTTCGTCCTGGAGCTTGCGCCTGGCGGTCTCGAACATCTCGTGGACCACGGGATCGACCGAAGCCACGATCTTGAGGCGGGGCACCGGAAGCCCGTAGCGGTCCTTTCTCGGCCGACTTCCCTTCTCGAGGCCGACCGCCTCCTCGGCGAGGCGCCGCGAGGACATGCCCTCTCTCTGGGCCTCCCCGAGCCACTCGGCCTCGGTCTCGGGGGTAACGAACCGCCGCAGGATCCTCACGATCGTCCAAGAGATCCTGCCCGCCCTGAACGCCTCGTCGATCTGCGGGAGACCGAGAAGCTCTCTTCCCACCGCCACGAGCTCGCGCGCGAGTGGCACCGAGATGTCGAGGAGACTGGTGGCGAGGTGCCAGGTGCTGGAGTAGCCGAGATCGAGAAAGAGCCTCCTCTCGTCGATCTCGTGGAGGTAGAAAGCAAGGGCCCTCTGGTGAACCTCGCTCGTACGGCACGACATCGCGGCGCGCCGGAGAACGTCTTCGGGGGCAAGCCCGGCGACGAGGACGAGGGGAGTGGGAGGAGGCGGTGTTTTCTCCGCTACTTCTTGGGGCTCCCTCCGCGCGTCGTCTCCCCGAGGCTGCTGTGCCATCGCCGCTGTGCTGGTCGAGATCAAGGCACTCCCTCCCCTGTGGAATGGGTGGTTGTCGGCTCTCCTCGCCGATGGAACGATACTCTAATATAGAAGACGATCAAGACAAGAGTTTGTGACGCTCTTTGTGGCTTTTTGTGTCGATTCTAGGCTACCTAATGCGTTTTACTAGATTTGTTCTCTGTTAGTCTCTCAAAGCTCACTGCACTTGTCGACAGGACGAAGAGCCGTGTCCAGACTTCTGGGCGAGGGAGAGTCGCTACGCGCGTAGCGGGGACGGGGACGGGGACGGGGAGGGAGCCCTACCGCCCCATCGCCCTTTCGGTGATCTCCGCTTCGCACGGCCTCGAGAGCAGGCTCACCACCACTCCCGAGACCACCGCCACCACGAGGGCCGGAAAGACGGGCAGGAACCCGTGGGTCTCGAAGATTCCCTTCTCGCCGAGCCAGAGGGTGACGTTGCCGAGGAGAATGGACGCGATGGCTCCCTCCGCGTTGAACCTGCGCCACCAGAGCGAGAGAAAGAGCATGGGGGTGAGCGTGGTGTACCCCGAGAAGGCGACGCTCGCGATGTCGAAGAGCGACTGCCCCCAGACCCGGGAGAGAAAGTAGACCAGACCGGCCAACGCCAGCGTGAAGACCCGCGCGCTCCTCACGTCGCCCTGGCTCGCATCCCCCCGGCGAAAGGGATCGACCACGTCGCGCACGAGCATGGAGCCGAGGGTCAGAAGCTGCGCGTCGAGAGTCGACATCACCGCGGCGACGACGGCGAGAAAGCCCAGGGCCCCCAGCCACGACGGCAGGTGACGCGCGATCATGAGCGAGTAGATGGAGTCGCTCTCCTTACCCACGAGCCCGGGAAACTCCAGCGCCCCCCAGACCCCGAGCAACACTGCCGGCAGCCAGAGAGCCACCAGCGCCACGGGATAGAGCCGCACGATGCTCTTGAGAGCGTTCTGGCTCCGGGCGGCCAGGAGCCGCACCAGCATGTGGGGAAACGCGATCACGGTGAGCGAGATGACGAGCCCCCAGGAGGCCCAGGCCCTCGGTGCGTACTTCCCCTCGGGAACGATGCGCAGGAGCTCGGGCCTCTGCTCCTCGAGGGCGCGCATGGTCTCGCCGAGGCCTCCCATCGACCGCGGCACGAGGAAGAAGACGAGCACCATGAACAGGAGAAAGAGGCTTCCCTGGAGGACATTGGTCCACGCGGTGGCGCGCATGCCTCCGAGAGATGTATAGACAAGAGCCACGACGATAACACCGAGGCCTCCCGCCCAGGTCGGCACCGCCCCCTGGGTGATGCTCTCCAGCGTCACCGCGGCCCCCTTCACCGCGATCACCATGTACGGCAGCGTGTACAGGGTGAAGAAGGCAAAGAGGACGATGCCCACCGCACGGGAGTCGAACCTCTTCCGGAAGAGCTCGGCCGGGGTCAAGGCACCGAGACGCCTTCCCATCCTCCAGGCCGGGACGCCGATGACGACGAAGGTGAGCGGAGTGCCCAGTGCCACGATGGCCGCGTTGAGACCGAAGACCCCGACTCCCTCGTGGTAGGCGAGCCCGGGGATCGCCACCAGGACGAAGCTCGTGGCGTTGGTGCCGAAGAGAGCCATGAACAGCACGAACGTGCCGAGGCCCCTTCCCGCCAGGAAGTACTCCTCGGGGGAGCGGGCGGATCTCCGGGCGGCGAGGGCCCCCACCGCGATCACCACCACCACGTACACCGAGAGCACCACCGCCATCTGGACAAGGCTCGGTCCCGCGCTCAAGGCAGGCGCTCCTCGTCACGCGAGATGGGCCAGAGACGGGCGCAGTAGTAGAGGAGATAGGCGAAGGCCAGCGCCATCCACCCGAGCCGGTAGGCCACCTCCTCGGGCAGCCAGCCGAAGTAGAGAACGGTCCTCTGCCCTCGCCAGAAGTCGAGGTGCAGCACGAGGAGGGCCAGGAACCCCACCCAGCCCACGATGCGGTGGAAGGTGCGCCGCGCCATGGAGAAGAGGTGTAGCATGGCCCCTTGCCATCCTCTCTCACGAATCGATGCTGCTCTCCTCGGGGCGACTCGAGCCATCACGTGACGCGATCTCGACCAGCGCCCGCTGAAGGATCCTTCCATGCGTACTCTCGCCATCACGCTCCTCCCCCTCGCCCTTGCCTCCTGCCTCCGACTCGAGGTCGGGGCGAGCCACGAGCCCGACACCGACTTCGCCGCTTACTCGAGCTTCGCCCTGCAGCCGCGCACGACCCCGCCCACGCTCCTCGAGGGCTACGTGGAAAGCGAGGTCGTCAGGGGCCTCGAGGCGAAGAGCCTCGTCGAGAACGATCCCGGCACCGCCGATCTCCTGGTCACCTACTGGCTGAGGATCGACCGGCGCTACGGTGCATCGGCCGTTCCCACCAGGGGTCCCTTCAAGACCCACGCCGGGACCTTTCACGACGAGACCTACGACGAGACGACGCTGGTCGTCGACTTCATCGAGAGACGCTCGGGAAGAATCGTGTGGCGCGGCTGGGCCGCCGGCTTCGTGGGAGGCGTCGAGGCGGCACGCACCGTGCCCGAGGTGGTGCGGCGAATCCTCGAGGGCTACCCGCCCACCACCGACACCACCGCCCACACCGCGAAGAAGCCGTAGAAGGCGATCGACACGAGCAGGATCACCGCGCGCCAGGTGCTCGTGCGCACCTCCCGGGGCAGGCGACAGCGGTTGAGGTAGAGGAGCAACCCCGTGTAGAGGAACATCACCCCTCCGTTCATGGCCGCCGTGTACCGGAAGAGCGAGAGCGCCCCGAGCTTCTCGGTACCGAGGACGAGCAACACGCACGAGAGCAAGATCGTCCCCCAGAGGAACGCGAAGTAGAGGCGGCTCCGCGTGAAGACCGCCGAGCGCCTCGGACACAGCGAGCCCACGAGATCGGTGGAGATCCGGCTCGCGGCGTCGAGAACCCCGAGCTCGGTGGTGAGAAGAATCGCCACTCCCGCCACGAGGAAGGCGAGGGACAGCGCCCCCCCCATCCTCTCCTTGATGATTCCCGCCTCGGTGCGCAGGAACGAGAGGTCGTGGCCCGCTCCCTCGACGGCCACCGCCCGCGTGCCGTCGGGCTCGAAGAAGACGCAGTAGGCGATCAGCGCCAGAACGACGAGACAGATGACGCAGGCGGCGAAGAACGTCAGGAGGTGCTCGAGGCTCGCCCTCTTCCACCAGACCCTCCACCGGGCAAGGTTCTCCGGGGTGAGGGGGAAGACCCAGCTCGTGGCGACCGTCTCGGTCTCGTCGCCGCGCAGCGGGCTCGTCAGGCGCCCCGCGCGATTCCCCATCCCGTAGCCCTTGTCCATGACGTAGCTGCTCTGACCGAGGTTGAGGCTTCCCCCCGCGCCCGCGAACGCGATGGCCCCGAGGAGCAGGGCGGCGTCGAGGCCGTGCCCCATCTCCGGCAGTCGTCCGATGGACACCGATCCCTTGGCAAGCGCCACCACCGCATCCGGGCGCAGGAGAACGAGGGCAATCCCCACCACGAGCATCGTGATCAGGGTCACCAGCACCATCTGCACCCGCTCCACCGTGTCGTAGATGAACTTTCCCGCCGAGAGGACGATGCCGCACGCAAAGAGCCCCCCCACCGCGAGCCAGGTCGGGGAGATTCCGCCGCCCTCCGGCCAGAAGATCCAGCTCAGGAGCTCGGCCGCTCCCCGCGCCCAGGCCGGGATGAGCCACGGCACCACGTGCAGGAAGAGAAGCACCCCGGCCACGCCCCGGCCGAGGCGCGCCATGCCGGTGACCGCGCTCTCGCCGGTGAGGAGCGACCACCTCTCGATCTCGAGGTTGAGAAAGTACTGGGAGGTGACCCCGAGGAGGCAGGCCCAGAAGAAGACGAAACCCGAGGTGGAGACGATGTACGGCCAGAGGACGAGCTCGCCGCTCCCGAGGGCGAGGCCGGCCAGCACGATCCCTGGCCCCATCATGCGCCGGAGCGACACCGGTGCAGGAAGATCGGCCACCGCGGGAGCGCCGAGGGCCCCCACGGGAATGCGACGCCAGGGCGCAAGGAGAGGGTCCGTCGCGTCTTCGACTCGGGACATGGTCAGCCCTTCCTTCCCAGGACGAAGAAGACCCACCCCGCGAGACCGCGCCTTTCGATCACCTCGAGATCGAGCTCGCTCGCTCCCGTCAGCACCGGCTCCTCCCTTCCCTCGAGGATGCCCCCGAGCATCAGGCGTCCCTCCTCTGCCAGGAGAGATCGGGCCCGGGGCAGGAGCCCCACGATGACGGAGGGGAGGATGTTGATCAAGACGAGATCGAAGGCTCCGCGGATTGCATCGATCGATCCCCGGAGCACGGGCAGCGAGAGTCCATTCCGGGTGGCGTTCTCGTGAGTGCCGAGGGCCGCCTCGTGCTCGAGGTCGCAGCCGAGGGCCGAGGCCGCCCCGAGGCGGAGGGCGGCAAGGGCCAGCACCCCGCTCCCGCACCCGACGTCGAGGACCCGCTCGCCTCCCCGCACGACCTCCTCCAGCAAGGTGATGCAGCCCTGGGTGCTCGGATGCGCTCCGGTGCCGAAGGCCATGCCGGGATGGATGAAGACCGGAAGCTCCCCCCTGGCGAGAGGACCGTCGTCCCACGGCGGCAGGAGCACGATCGTCCTCCCCGGCTTGATGCGACGGTGAGCCTTCTTCCACTCCTCCGACCAGTCGACATCTTCCAGAGACGAGGTGATCGTCTCGGGGAAGGGACGGATGGCTCGCAAGTGGGCGAGGCTCCTCTCGAGAGCGAGCATCGTCTCGCCAAGGGAGGGGCTCGGGCCCGTTGCCGCGGGCTCAGGATCCTCGAGAAAGAGCCTCACGCGAAAGTGCGACGGCGTCCCCTCTTGCGAGAGAGGAGGAGTCGTCTCCTCGATCACCACGCCTTCTTCCAGGAGCGGCGAGAGGTTCTCGCTGATGGCCTCGGCGATCTCGCCGTCGACATCATCGATCCTCATCTCGAACCAGCGGGGGCTCACGAGAGGGGGACCCTCCGCATGGCGGAGGCGGCGAGGAGAAAGAGGGCACCCGCCACCACGACGAGGGGAACGATCTGGCCGAGGAAGGACACCGGCTCGTGGAGCAGGATCGCCCCGCGCCAGGCATCGACGGCGAGCGTCAACGGGTTGAAGCGAGCGATGGCGGCGAGCCACTCCGGCATCTGCTTGCCGGGAACCAGTGCCGAGCTCGTGAAGAGGAGCGGCATGTTGACGAGATGGACGAAGACGGCCATGGACTCCTGGGCGCGCGTGATCAGCGCGATGGCACAGGAGAGCGAGGCGAAGGCGAGCGCGAAGAGCACCAGGCACAGCAACCCCCACAGCACCTGGGGAAAGACGGGAGCGACGCGAGCCCCGAGGATGAGCCCGAGGACGAGGACGAGCAAGGCCTGCACCACGAGCCGCAGCACGTCGGCTCCGAGCTTGCCCAGGAGGATCGCCCACGACGGCGCCGGAGACCGGAGCATGCGGGGCAGGAAACCGGTCTGGAGGTCGCGGATCCAGCCGATGCCCGACTGGGACGCGCCGAAGAGCACGGTCATGGCGCAGACGCCGGGAAGCAGGAAGTCGAGGTAGCGGAGAGGTGTCTCGCCCGCCGGCGTCACCTCCTCCAGACCGTAGCGATGGAACAGAAACCCGAAGAAGCACATCCAGAGGAGCGGCTGCACGAACGAGAACGTGAGCACGACGGGCCGCCGGACGGTCTTGGCGAACGTCCTCCGGCACAGGGCGGCGGCGACGGGGGTGACACGTGGCTCCAAGAAGAGCATTCTCCGGCCCGGCTCATCAGAGAAGGATCGGTGCGAGTCTACCAGAGGTCCGTTCGATCCCTCAGCCCGAGCCCCCGTGAACGGAGCTCATTCGGAGAGGAGGGGCCCCTCCTCGGAGCTGGCCCCGTAGTCCAGCATGAGCCTCTCCTCGTTGAAGTCATCAAAGGTGTGACTCCGAGAATGGTCGGCCAGGCGATGGGTCACCCGACCCTGATGAGGCTCGTAGATCGCCGTGTACAGGGTGCCCCATCCGGCGCCGAACCCTCGCGACAGCAAGGGTGGGGAACGGAAGCGGGAAACGAAGTCGTCCCGGGACTCGGCGGGATCGGCGAGCCTTTCCCGGAGGAATTGCTCCCTCTCCAGGCTACGGGTGACCTCGACGAACCTCCACCACTCGACGGGCTCCTGGTGGTTGGTGGCCACCATGCTCGGAGACACCACCGCCTCGCGATCCGGACCCAGGAGTACGGTGCAAGAATCGCCGTCCCGGTCCAGCAAGGTCACGTTGTAGGCCATGTGACTGGGAAGCCGGCAAAGTGCACGGCTGGCCTCTCCGGTCGTTGCGCAGGTCTCCAGCACGTAACGCAGAAGGATCGGGATCCCGAACCCGGAACCCACCCTGCGGCTCCCTCCGAAGGACAACGAGGCACAGAGGCCCGAGTCGTTCATGCCATCGAGGAGGTCCCACAGGCAATCGCTGACCCCGATCACCCGACGTCCGGTCCACGCGCTCTGGACGATGCTGCCCTCCCAGAAGCGGGGGCTGTAGTCGTAGTTGCGCACGAGCAGAGGCTCGCCGCGCGACCACGCCGCCTGGGAGCATCCGCTCAGGTAGGCCGGAGGCCGGTACAGGCTGAGGAAACGTCCCGCCAGATCGGAGCCGCCGGCAAGCTCCACCAGTCGCTCGTAGGTCGGAACGAGCTCGGGCATGTGGTCGCGCAGGGCGCAAGCACAGGAGTGCAGGGTCGGCCGGGAACCCTCACCTTCCCGCAGATACCACTTCTGGTACGCGGGCCAGAGCCGGCGAAAAACGCGTGCCCACTTTCGCCCCGGCTCGGGTTCCTTGAAGGCCCGGAAGTCGACCTGCATCGTGGTTCTGTCTTCAGAGGATCTTGAAGTTGCCGACCTCGGCCAACGTGTCCTGGACCCCGGGTGCCTCCGCTCCGAGAGGCCGCGAGGCGTACTGGGACCGGATTCCCCGGATCCAGGTGCGGGCGCGACCGTTGAGCTGGAAATCGTCGGTCATGAGCCGCCCCGGGGTGATCAGGATACCCAGATCCGCGCCCTCGTAGAAGTAGTCACCCGGCTTGGTGATGCGAAGAAAGAAGCCCTGCCTCTCGTTCTCGACCGTCCGCCGATGGGTCTGGACGCGCTCGAACTTCACCGTCCCGTCGTCCTCGAGCCGCCAGATCCCCGACTGAGGCGCCTTGGTCACCATCTCCACCGTCTCCTGGGTGTGCTTGATGACGAGCTGTCCCCAGGGATCGATGTTGTCGGGCTCCCACCGCGCGTTCAGCTCGTCGACGTCGAGATCGAAGTCGACGTCGGCCCACTCGAGCAGGTGGAACAGGAACAGGGGCGCGTCGGCATGAGCGAAGGCGGCGAGATTGGTCATGGCGCTCGCCCCCGTCACCCGCGGGTTGACCTCGCCGAGGTAGAGGTCGTCGGTATCGAGATCTCGCAGGAAGTCGAGCTCGAAGTAGCCCCGGTAGCCCATGCTCCGGATCTCCTCTCCGAACGCCTTCGCCATCTCCTGGGCCCTCTGGCGCACCGGGGCCGGGAAGGCGTCGGGATGAACCTCGTTGCCGCACCACCCCCCACGGTAGGGAGTCAGCTCCGGGAAGCCGACGAGCTCGGTCATCATCGGACCCACGATGGTTCCATGCCTCGTCACGCACGCCTCCAGCGCCGATCCCCGGCACCGGATGCGCTTCATGATCTTGACCTCGCTCGCCGCCTCGATCTCCTCGGCGTGGTCCTTGTAGTCCTCCTCGCCGGAGATGAAGAACGTGGTGTGCCCCGAGTCTCCGAAGGCGGTCTGGATCACGACGTCGTCGCCGAGGTCCTTGCTGACCCTCTGCAGGTCGGCGTAGCTCTTCACCTTGGCCAGCACGTTGGGGACGGAGGCGATTCCCGCGCGATCGGCGATGCGGGTGGCGGAGATCTTGTCGTCGATCTCGGCCCGGAGCTTGGCGTTGGGGAAGCAAACCTCGAGCCCGGCCTCCCGGCAGATCTTCTCCGTCTTCTCGTCGAACATCAGGAACACGACCTTGCCCGTTCCCTCGGGCGCGGCCCGTCGATCGAGATAGGCCTTCACCTCGGGGTGAACCAGCAGGTAGTTGTTGATGTCCTCGATGCTCGTGAAGGGCTCGTGAGGAACCTCGGAGGGGACGAGCACGTGAGGATGGGCGCCGTCGAAACAATCGATGTAGTTGATGTAGCGGAAGTTCCGCACCCACTCGTCGATGCCCAGCAGATTGAAGCTCGTGGCGCTGACGAAGTAGATCGGCGTCTCGTTGCGATGAAAATAGCGGCGGATGTCGGCGATTCCGCGGAGCATGGGACGGGTGCTGGTCTTGGTCATCTTGGACGACTCCCTTCAGATCCGGGACTTGGCGGTACTGGCGTAAGCACTCTCTGCCTCGGCGAGAGCGTCCTGCTTGAACACACGGAGACCCAGTGCCGGGTCGTAGCCGTGGATTTCCTTGACGTCGAGGGCCCGAAGATAGGCCAGGATCGCCTCGGTGTAGACCTGGCCCGGCACAAGGATGGGAAAACCCGGGGGATAAGGCGTGACGAAGCACGCCGACACCACCTCGCGGCCCGTCTTCATCGCGTCACGCACGGATCCGTCGAGCTGCAAGAACTCCACCGTGCTCTCGTCATAGGCCTGGAAGAAGGCCTTGCGCATGTCGCCCTCGGGCGTGGTGCCATCACCGGGACAGAACGCGGCGTGGAAGCGGCTGAAGTTCGGCAGGGGAGGAAGCTCCCGGGTCAGGGAGGCCACCGCCCTCTCGTGAGCCTCGGCCTCGGCCTCGTTGACACGATGGAGCCTGTCATCCAGCTCCCGGGCGATCCGGGTCAGAACGTTCACGAGATGGGTGACAGTTCCCCGGGTCATCCCGATGTGAATGAGGAACAGCAGGCTGTTGCGCGAGGTCTTGTTGATGTGGATGTCGAAGCGATCGATGAGAAGCTTCTTGAAGGTATCACCGTCCATGCCCGTGCGCCCCACGTGGAGCGTGACCCGGGTCGGGTCCAGCACGAACTCGTCGTTCTTCCACGCGTCTTCCAGCGAGACCTTACCCTCCTCCATCTCCTGGAAGGTGGTCAGGCCCGACGAGCGATACTCGGCCGGAACCATGTCTCTCGGCTCGAGCACGGAGAAGTACCGGGTGAGGAGCGGATCGTTCTCGATGCGCTTTCTGAGCGTGGTGGCGAGATCGATGCAGCCCTGCACGAGCCGGTAGCCCTCGAGCTCGACCTGACGCCTTCCCACGTCGAGCGAGGCCAGGATCTGGTAGTTGGGAGAGGTCGAGGTGTGCGTCATGAAGGCCTCGTGGAAGGCCGACCGTGCTCTCAACTCGAAGTCCTGGTCGTGGACGTGGATCATGGAACCCTGGCGGAGGGCGGTCAGGGTCTTGTGCGTGGACTGGGTGGCATAGACCCGGGCCCGCGCGCGCTCGGGATCGGGGAGCAGGCGCTGGTCGAGCCAGGTCGCGTCATCCTCCGGGTCCAGGCGGTCGAACGTGGCCTTCCACGTCCTGTATTCCTCGCGGTACTCCGCGCTCTGCCAGCGCTCGAGAATGCGCTCGGTGGCGGCCATGGCCGTCCTCTGGCGCAGGAACGGTGAGAAACGGCCATAGGCAAACCAGGCCTCATCCCAGAGGAAGATCATGTCGGGCTTGATGGCCAGCACCTCCTCCATGATCCGGTAGGGATCATAGGTCATGCCATCGAAGGTGATGTTGGTGAGGAGCAGCATGCGAACGCGGCCGAGCCGCCCCGCTCGCTTCAGATCGAGGAGCTGCCGCTTGATCTCCCGCAGAGGAACGCCGCCGTACATCGAGTACTCGGTGAGGGGATAGGCATCGAGGTAGACCGGGTAGGCCCCGGCCAGGATGACCGCGTAGGGGTGCGACTTGTGGCAATCGTGCGCGAGCATGACGATGTCTCGCGGACGCACCATGGCCTCCATGACGATCTTGTTGGCCGTGGAGGTGCCGTTGGTCACGAAGTACGTGCGGCGGGCCCCGAAGGCCCGCGCGGCCAGCTCCTGGCTCTGCTTCAGCGAGCCCGTGGGCTGCAGCAGCGAGTCGAGGCCCCCGGTGGTGGCGGAGGTCTCGGCCAGAAAAAGGTTGCTCCCGTAGAAGCGGCGCAGGTCCTCGATCCAGTGGCTCTTGGAAATCGTGCGCCCCCTCGAGACGGGAAGGGCATGAAACATGCCCGTGGGCTTCTGGCTGTACTTGCGCACCGCGTCGAAGAATGGCGTCTCGAAGCGCTCGTTGATGCCCTTGAGGATGCTCAGATGGAGATCGAGGTAGTCCTCCTGCTGGTAGAAGATCCGCCGGTAGTGCTCGGTGGGCTCTCCCGCGATCTCGTTCACCGGGGCGTCGGTGGCCAGGAAGAGGTCGATCTCGGGGCGAAGACGCCTGATGACCTTGCCCAGGACGAGGCTGCGCTCACCCGCCATCATTCCCTCGAGGTCGTCTCTCTCCAGGTCGAGCAGGGCCAGGATCGAGTCGAGAACCGGGATGTGACGTTCCGTCGGGTAGGGGAACGTGTTCCGGATCACGCATGACTCCAGATCGGGGTTCATGATCACCGCGAGCAACGCATCCTCGAAGGTGGAGACGACGACGACCTCGTAGAGGAACCCGTCCTCGGGCCGACGAAAGCTCCGCAGGGTCGTGCGGAAGTCGGCCTCGTCCTCGGCCGACAGCTCGTCGACGAGCAGGACCTCGAAGTAGGGCCGGATCTCCCGCCGTGTCCTGGCCTGGATGGATCGAGCGATCTGCTCCACGTCGAGGAGACCCGAGTAGTCCTCCATGCTGGCCAACGTGAGATCGATCTTGCGGTAGGTCGCGGTGACCAGCGCCCGGACGATGGCGGTGATCCGCCGGGCGAAGAGCTGGTACTGACCTGCATCGAACCCCTGGCGCAGCGCGCGCAGGATGGGGCTGCCGGGAAAGACCTGGTAGCTCTCCACCTGCTCCAGAAAATCGAAGGCCTCGGTACAGGCTCTCTGGAGACGCGAGGTCTCCTTGCCCCGGCGAGGGAGCCTTCGGAGCATGCGGGCCGACTCGCGAAGCCGATTCCACACATCGAGGCGGAGCTGCTGGATGTTGTAGAGATTCACCGTCGACAGGTGGGTCCGGTCATCGACCGAGTTTCCGTTGGTGCTCTCGTTCATCGGATCTCCTTGGATCGGGAGGGAGCGGCGGCAAGGCCCGCCGCTTTCTGCGGAAGGGGCGGAGCGGGGTGCGCCGGGGTGGGAGCCGCCGTAGGAGCGGGAGCCGCACCACCCCTGGCCAGGTCCACGGGGGGAAGCCCCGCCCTCGAGCCGCGCTCCGGCTTGGCAAGGGGGCCCAGCGTGTTCAGGAACTTGCGACTCTCCGGATCGGTGTACACCGAGAAGTTGACCTTCGAGTCGCGGAAGCTCTTCAGGGGCTGACCCAGGCCCCGGCTGCCGAACTCCCGGCTCCGGTGCACCCGGTCGAAATCCACCTCGAAGGGAATCAGCTCCTCACTGGTGCCGCTCTGGTGAACGACGTCCCCGGCGGGCGCCACGATGATGGAGCGTCCGTTCCCGCTCTCTCCTGCCCCGTTGATGTCGACGACGTAGCACTGGTTGATGGCAGCGGTGGCGCGGGCGATGGAGAGCTCCACGTCACGATCGATGGTGGTCGTCATCGTGGGGTGGAGCAGCACTTCGGCCCCGAGAGCGGCGAGGCTCCGCGAGGTCTCCGGGAACCACATGTCGTAACAGATGGAGAGGCCGAAGCGTCCGACCTCGGGAATGTCGAAGACACAGAACTCGTCCCCGCTGGTCACCCCGAACTCGTAGGGACAGAAGGGAAACATCTTGCGGTAGCGCTTGACGACCCTGCCCTCGGGATCGATGACCGAGGCGGTGTTGTAGATCGTGTCGCCCACGAGCTCGAAGAGGGATCCGTTCACGAGCCACAGCCGGTGCTGGACCGCCAGCTCCTGGAAGAATCTCTCCGCCGGTCCCGGCAGGGGCTGCGCGGTTCTGGGCGAGGGGCCGAGGGCCGACAGCTCGCTGAACACGACCATCTGGACCCACGGGAAAAGGTGCATGAGATGGGCCAGACGAGCCTTCATGTAGGGCGTGTTGTCGCGGCTCGCCGAGAGGTAGAGCTGCATTCCCGCGATGGCAAAAGGCTTCATTTCTTGGTGGTTTCCTTGCTACGGAGCGGAGGCTTGGCCACGGCTCCGGGTCCTTGCTTCTTGCTGGCGGGCGAGGCGACCTGCCTCAGGATCTCGCTCTCGAGGATGGTCAACCCGCGGTCAAGCTCCTCGTCGGTGATCACCAGCGGCGCCAGGATCCGGATCACGTTGCCACGGATTCCCGCCGAGATGACGAGGAGCCCGCGCTCCAGGCAGCCGACAATCACCTTGGAGACCAGACGTGCCGCCGGGCGCGATCGATCGCCTTCTTCGAAGAGCTCGATCGCCATCATGGCCCCGATCCCGCGCACGTCGCAGATCCACGGGCATCGCTCGGCCAGGGACTGGAAGCGACCGTGGATGGTCCGGCCCAGGACCAGCGAGCGGGAGTTGAGGTCGTCGCGCTCCATGATACCGATGGTGGCCAGAGCCGCCGCACAGGCCACCGGGTTGCCCCCGTAGGTTCCGCCGAGAGTTCCCGGGCGAACCGCGTCCATGAAGGAGGCCCGTCCGACCACGGCGGCGATGGGGAGTCCGCCTCCCATGGCCTTGGCCCAGGTGGAGAGATCGGGGACGACTCCGAAGTGCTCGTAGCTGGCCCACTTGCCGGTCCGGCAGAATCCCGTCTGCACCTCGTCGAAGATGAGCACGATGCCGTGCTCGTCGCACACCCGGCGAAGCCCACACAGATAGGCCTCGGGGGCGGAAACGAATCCACCCTCTCCCTGGACCGTCTCGATGAGGATCGCCGCCACATCGGAGGCGGCCACCGTGTTGATCAAGGTGTCCTGGAGCCGGTTCAGCTCCCGTTCGGCGAACTCCGCCATCGAAAACCCGAAGCCATCCCGGAAATGGTTCGGGAAGGGAAGCCGGTAGATCTCGGGGGCGAACGGCCCGCATCCCGTCTTGTAACCGACCTTGGAGGTCAGGCTCATGCCGAGGAGAGTCCGGCCGTGGAAGCCGTCGGAGTAGCACAGGATGGCGGGACGCGAGGTGGCCTGCCGCGCGATCTTGACCGCGTTCTCCACCGCCTCCGCACCCGAGTTGACGAGCAGGGCCCGGGTGGCGTTTCCGTGCGGGAAGAGATGCACGAGCTTCTCGCAGAGAGCCACGTAGGGTTCGTAGGTCGCGAGGTGGATGCAGGTGTGCTGGAGGCGCTGGCTCTGCTCGGCAATCGCCTTGACGACCTCGGGGGCGCTGTGCCCCGCGGTCATCACCCCGATTCCACCAGCAAAGTCGATGATCTCCCGACCGTCCTCGTCCACGAGAATGGCCCCCCGGGCCGAGGCCACGGTGGCACGCGTGACGATGGGAACGCCGCGGCACACCACGGCCTCGCGGCGAGCCAGGAGGCGCGCACTTCGGTTCATGACGACCTCACTTTCGGGGATCGGGTCTCCAGGCGGGCTCCAGAGACTCTATAAATTCAACACCATTCTGGCAATCATCAAGATTTCGAGGGCCCTGGTGCTTGATTGGGCCCATGGCGATCAATATATTAAACACCCATGAGCCAGAGCTCCCTTCATCACCGGGCCGAGTCGAGCCCGGAACCCGGGCCTCCCACGGACCTGGGGGCCCGCATCCGGGCCCTGCGGGAGCTCTACGGGCTCTCCCAGCGCGAGCTCGCCAAGAGGTCGGGAGTCACCAACGGCATGGTCTCGCTCGTGGAGCAGAACCGGGTGAGCCCGTCGGTGGCCTCCCTGAAGAAGCTCCTCGACGGCTTCCCCCTCTCCATGGGGGAGTTCTTCACCTTCGACTTCTCGCCCCGGAGCCAGCTCTTCTACCGGAAGGACGAGCTCACGCCCATCGCGGGCGACCGGCTCGAGTTTCGCCAGGTGGGATCCCGGGAGGATCGCCTCCTCGACGGACAGCGGCGGAAGCTGCAGGTTCTCCACGAGAGGTACGAGCCGGGAGGAGACACCGGCGAATCCATGCTCGCCCACGAAGGCGAGGAGTCCGGGGTCGTGGTCGAAGGCGAGATCGAGGTCACGGTGGGTGGCGAGAAGCGGGTCCTGTCCCCGGGGGACGCCTATTACTTCGACAGCCGGCTGCCCCATCGCTTTCGCAACACGGGAAAGTCCGTGTGCGTCCTGGTGAGCGTGTGCACGCCACCGACATTCTAGAGAGAGAGGGACGGACGAGATGAACGCCATGAAGTCATCGCTGCTCGAGCACACCACGGCCTACATCGACGGATCCTGGCTCGAGGGGCCGCCGAAGAAGACCTTCCCCGTGGTCAATCCCTTCGATGGAAAGGTCCTGGCCGAGGTGCCCCATCTGGGCGCCGACGAAGCCCGACGCGCCGTCGAGGCCGCCGCCAGAGCGCTGGAGACGCCGACCCCTCTCGCGAGGCGCCGTGACTGGCTCCTGCGCCTCTCCGAGCAGCTCCTCTCCCACCGGGACGAGCTGGGCGAGATCATCACCCTCGAGAACGGAAAGCCGCTGTCCGAGGCCCGCGGCGAGGTGGAGTACGCGGCGGGATTCTTCCGCTACGCGGCCGACCACATCGACGCCCTGCGACCCCGTCGCGTCGAGGACAGGCCGCGGGATCACGACTGGATGGTGCACTTTCGCCCCGCCGGGGTCGCCGCGCTCATCACTCCCTGGAACTTCCCCCTGGCCATGCTGGCCAAGAAGCTCCCCGCGGCCCTCGCCGCCGATTGCAGCGTGGTGGTCAAGCCCGCCGAGGCGACGCCGCTGTCCGCCATCGCGCTGTTCGCGATCCTCGACGGGCTGGAGATGCCCGCGGGCAAGGTCAACCTCGTCTTCGGCGACCCCGCGGAGATCGGGGGCGTCCTCTGCTCCCATCCTGCGGTGCGGCTCATCAGCTTCACGGGCTCGACCGAGGTCGGGCGCCTGCTCATCGCGAACACGGCACCCCACGTCAAGCGGCTCTCGCTGGAGCTGGGGGGCAACGCTCCGTTCATCGTCTTCGCCGACGCCGATCTCGAGGCGGCCGCCGATCACCTGATCCCCAACAAGTTCCGGTGCTCGGGCCAGACCTGCGTGTGCACGAACCGGGTCTACATCCAGCGCGAGGCGGCCCCACCCTTCCTCGACCTGGTCGTGGAGCGGGTATCGCGGCTCAAGGCAGGCAACGGCCTCGAAGAAGGAACCCATGTCGGGCCGCTCATCGACCAGGCCGGCTTCGACAAGGTGAGCCGCCACGTGCGCAACGCCCTTGCGGGCGGCGCCCGGGCTCTCGTGGGTGGCGAGGCCCCGCCCCGAAAGAGTGACGGGGGCTGGCTCTTCCCTCCCACCGTCCTCTCTTCTGTCACCGATGACATGCACTGCGTGAAGGAGGAGACGTTCGGCCCCATCGTGCCCGTGATCGAGTTCGAGGACGAGAGCGAGGTGGTCCGAAGAGCCAACGGGACCGAGTTCGGCCTCGCCGCCTACGTGTTCACCGGCGACGAGAAGCGAGCGGAGAGGGTGATCCGCAGCCTGCACTTCGGACACGTGGGCTGGAACACCGGCACCGGCCCCACCCCGGAGGCGCCGTTTGGCGGCATGAAGCAATCGGGCTTCGGTCGCGAGGGCGGCCTCGAGGGCCTCTTCGAGTTCACCGAGGCGCAGACCGTGCCGCGCGGGAAGTGAAGTCGGTCCCGGAACAAGGGTGCCTGGCACCGATCTTGCACGAGCCGCGGGGTCCGGTCACAAGTGTGCATGGCACCGACCTTGCACGACGTGTGAGGGTCAGTCGTCCTTGCGGATGGCCTCGAGGATCGCTCGCGCGCGCGACCGGGCGGGCTCGCCGCCCTGCAAGACCACCTTCTCGAGCTGGACCACCACGGGAGCGCCGGCTCCGGTGAGGCATCGCGTCACGTGGGGAAGGAGCTGGTCGTCGGCCGAGCCGAGCAGGTCCACCAGGGTGGAGTAGGCATCCGCGCGGCCGGGCTCGAGGCGGAGGAGGGCGTCGGCCGCGTTGAAGCGGACCCAGGAATGCTCGTCGAGCAGCGCCTGTCCCAGGGCTTCCCGGGCCATGGGATAGGCGCGTTCCGGATCTCGCGGAGGGAGCTTCATCTCGCCGTCGCGGAGAGCGCGGTCGAGCAACCCGTCATCCACCTCCGGAACCCAGGAAAGGCCCCAGCACACGGCGATCCTGCCGTCGGGCTCCGCCTTCTCCAGCGCGGCATCGACCACGCGAAACGCCTTCTCCGATCGCGGCTCGATCTCCAGGAGCAATGCCGCCGCCCGGGTGAGCACGCGGAGGTCGCCGCCCGTCATGGCCTCCTCGAGGCGCGGCCGTGCCGAGGTTCCTGCCGCCTGGAGAGCGACGAGTGCCGCCTGACACGAGGAGGGATCCGGATGCCCGAGCCCTCGACGCAGCATGGATCTCGCCACGCCCGACGCCGGCTCGCCCCGGAGCAGAAGACCCGCCGCCAGGATACGCACCTCGAGCTCGGCTTCCTCGTTGCCCACGATCCGGGCGAGGCCCGTCGAGCCGGACTGGTCGGGGAGGTCGGCCAGCGCGACCAGAGCCTGGCTCCGGTAGGGATCCGGGTGCCCGAGCACGATCTCCTCCAGCGCCGGAACCGTCGCCGGGTGGCCGGGCGCGCGCGTCGCCAGAGCCATTGCGGCGGCGATGCGGACGGGGGGATCGTCGTCCTCGAGGGCGCTCTCCAGATCGGACACGACCTGCTCGCCGCCGCGGGCGAGACCCTCGACGGCGAGCCTGCGGAAGATCCCGTGCTCCGAGGAGAGCGACTTCCTGAGAATCGACTGGGACTCCTCGATGTGCATGCGGAGCGACAGGAGGACGCCGGCCGCCACGATGTTCGGGGCGTCATCGGTGCCGGCGAGGCGGAGGAGGGCCGGGGCCGCCGAGCTTGCCGCGTCCCCCAGATTCTCGAGCGCGAGGACGGAGAACATCCTCACCTCGCGATCCTCGTCCTCAAGGTGACGGGCGAGAGCCGGGACGGCATCGCTGCCCTCTTCCCCCATCAGGGAAAGCGTCATGGCCGCGCCCATCCTCTGGTCGGCGCGGTCGCTTTCCAGAGCCAGGATGAGACCGGGCACCGCGTCGCGTCCAAGGTTCGCCAGGGCGCGGGCGGCGCAAGACGCAACCTCCGGCACCGGTGAGAGAGAGCGAAGCTCGCTCTGCCAGTCGGTCAGACATCCGATGAGTCCGGATGTTGCCTCCTGGGCCACATCGGGAGGGTCGGCAGGCGATTCTCGCGCGAGAGAGCCCCGGGTGCAAGCCTCCGGGGCCGGTTCCCGATACGGTTCCGGGGCCGGGGCAGGTTCCGGGGCCGGTTGCAGACGCGGCACTCGTGACCGCGCTAGGCTCACCGCCGACGGCGGTCGCCTCGTCCCCCACGCCTCTCCGGCGGCGCGACGTCGCGGCCGGTGAGGTGGCGGTACACGCCGCGGAGGTCGCCGGGGTGGCCCGCCGCCGTCGCGGATTGGCCGTGACGATCAAGGAGCGCGGAAGGCGCGTCGCACTCGACCAGCCGCCCGCCATCGAGAAGGGCCACCCGCGACGCCCGGGCCGCCACCCTCTCGATCTCGTGAGTGGCGACGACCACCGCGGCTCCTCCCTGCACCCTCCCTCCGAGCTCGCTGAACACGACCTCGCTCCCCTCGTCATCGAGGCCGGCCGTGGGCTCGTCAAGAAAGAAGAAGCGCGCCCCCGGATGGAGCAGGCCTCCCGCCACGTGGACACGCCGGCGCTGCCCTCCCGAGGCGGCGGAAATCCTTCGATCGAGAAGAGGGCCCAGGACGAAGACCCGTGCCGCGCCGTCGATCGCCGCCGGGACCTCCGTCTGCGGGACACCCTGGAGCGTGGCCAGGAGCGAGAGGGTCTCGCGAAACGTCATCTCCGGATCGAGCTCGAGATCCTGGGACAGGTAGGCGATGACCGAGCGCGCGGGAAGGTGGGCCCTGCCCTCCGTCGGCGCCAGCACGCCGGCCAGGATGCGCAGCAACGTCGACTTGCCGGAACCGTTTGCGCCGATGAGGGCGACGAGCTCGCCTTCCCCCACCGAGAGGCTCACGCCCGAGAGAGCCGCTGCCCCCGCCGAGTAGCAGTGAGAGACGCCCTCGATGCGAAGAACAGCGCCCTTCCCTCCGGCGACTGTCCTCTCACTCGGCATGGAGGATCGTCCCCACGTGCTCGCCATCGAGCGCGGGAGCGAGGAGCTCGGGCCTGGTTCCGTTGACGATCTGGATCCTCTTGACCAGCCGCGCCTTCTCCAGGAGATCGAGCAGCACCGCGTCGAAGGGAAGGGTCTCGAGACCTCGCTTGCGGAGCTCCTTGACCGAGATCTCGGGGATCAGGGTCGCTCCCGGATGCTTCTTCGGATCGCCGTCGTAGAGGCCATCGACGTCCTTGAGAAGGGTGCACGTCTTGCAGCCGAAGCACTCGGCGGTGAGGTAGGTTCCGGCATCGGTCCGGTGGGGAGGGATCTTGCCCAGGGCGGGTGGATGCTCCCAGAGAGCGTAGGGAGGCTCCCCGTTGAAGATGACGCCCGGCGCCGCCCGCACGAAGAACGGCAGCAGATGGCCGAAGATCTCCGGAGGGATGGCCACGACGCCGTGGGGGGAAAGCAGCGTTCCCAGGATGTGGGCATTGCCCAGGGCATCGGCGATGGAGAGCCCGGCCAGCACTCCGGTGGGGAGGCCGAGGTCGAGTCCGATGGAGAAGACGTGCCGGGTGCGCGCGCCCCCTCCGGTGCCGATGATGAGCTTCCTGGTCTGCAGCACCTCGCCCAGGGCCTCCACCAGCGGATAGACGACCTTGCGCCCCTTGTCGAGGATCGACTGCCCGCCCACCTTCAAGACCCGCGCCTCCGGGAGCATGCGGAAGACCGGCGTCTCCTTCTCGGTCCCCGCCATGACTCCCTTGTCGAGGAGGCTCTCGCGCATGAGCAGCGACCGCATGTGGTGCCGCTCGTCCTGCCTTGCTTCCCCGCTCTTCTTCTCGGTCATGTCTCCTCCGGCGGCCGTCGTGGGCCGGTCTCTTCGTCTCGTGCTTCAGTCGGCGGTGATGATGGTGCCCACGTGCTCGCCGGCAAGTGCCCGGGTGAGGTTGCCCTTGACGAGTCCATTGATCACCTGGATGGACCGCCGGCTCCGTGCGTTCTTCATGAGATCGAGAACGGCGTGCTCGACCACGACGTCGGGAAGATCGAGCTCCTCGAGCTCGCCCACGGTGATCTTCGGAATGAAGCGGGCGCTCCGGTCCTTCTTGGGGTCGGCGCTGTAGAGACCGTCCTCGTCCTTCACGAAGATCATGGAGCGGGTGCCGAAGACCTCGCTCACCAGGTAGGAGCCGGTGTCGGTGCGGTGGGGAGGAATCCGCCCCACGGCCGGGTTCTGCTGCCAGAAGGTATAGGGCGGCATCCCGAAGAACACCACCGCCTGGCGCTCGGCGAGATAGAGCGGAAGCTGCGGGAACTGCACCGGCTCGATGAAGGGGATCCCGTGGCGAGCCAGGAGGTAGTGGAGCATCCGCGCGTTCTGCATCGACACGAAGGTGCCGAGCACCGAGAGCACTCCGGTCGGGAGCCCGAGGTCGATGCCCACGCTGTAGGCGTGACGGGCCCGGGTCCCGGCCCCGGTGCCGAGGATCATCTTGTGCTCGCCGAGATTCTCCACCACTTCCTCGAGCACGGGAAAGACGGCCTTCCGCCCCCGGTCGATGATGCTCTGGCCTCCGATCTTGATGACGTTGGCCTCGGGGAGTATCCGGAACGTCTCGCCCCGACCCGTCTTCTCCAGGAGGGCATCGTCGGTGAGCGAGCCGGCCACCAGGGCCGCTCCGAGGTCGGTCAGGAGCTCTTCGTTCATGGTCTTCCTTGCTCGATCACGGTGAGACGGTAGCTCCGATCGCAGAGAACGGTGCGATCGAGAACACCGAGGTTCGCACGCGCCCATTCCTCGAGCTCGTCGAGGATACTCGCCTTCATCGTCTCGTCCAGGAGCAGCCCCGCGAGACCTTCCTTGCCTCGCCAGGAGGCAAGAGCCTTCGCCGCAGACTCCTCGACCGAGTGCCGTGCCACGACCACGGGCTCGTCCCGCAGCCTGGCCCCGGCGGCGACGAAGGCGCGGCGGAGTGCCTTCTGGAAGGGCTCCGATGCCCGGCCCGCGAAGCCGCTTCCCACAAGGATCTCCTGGAGGCGCCGGCGAAGCGATTCCTGGATGCTGCCCACGCCTCGACCGAGCCGTCCCAGCACGACGAGGCTGCCCGATGGGCGCCCCACCCGCGCGCACTCGGCCACGAGCCGGTCCACGTCGAGGTGGTGGGCACTGCGGGACAGGAGGATGACGCCCATCGATCCATCTCGCAAGGGCCAGGTGGATCGGCCGTCGGCCTGGACGAGGAGCCATCTCCCCACGACGTCGCCCAGACGGCTCGCAAACGTGCGCAACATGGGGAGCGAAAGATCGAGGCCGACGGTGGGAATCCCCGCCCGGAGGAGGGCCCTTCCCGGCGACCCGGTTCCCGCGCCGACGTCGAGAAGTGGTCCCTCCACGGAGCGGTCGCGAGCCAGGGAGAGGATCGCACCGGCCACCTCGTCGTCGAGCCCGGGCGGCAGGCCGGCCCTCGCCTCGAAGGTGTCCGCCTGACCGTCGAAGCAGACGCTCTCGGACGGGGGCGTGGGGTCGGGAGGGATGGAGGACATGCGGGTCAGCGTACCAGAAGTTCCCTTCGTGTCGAAACGAGTCCCTGGCCCACGACGCCGAAGTACACTTCCCACCTCGGAGCCACCAATGAAGCGCCTTTCCCTCGCCACCGCCCCGCTGCTTCTTCTCGCCGCCTCGTGCGGACGGAGCCGCGTCGATCCCTCCGAGCTCACCGTCTTCGCCGCGGCGAGCCTGGAGGATGTGGCGCGCGAGGTCTCCACCCTGTTCGAGCGCGAGACCGGACTCCGGGTGGTGCTGAATACGGCCGGATCGAATCTCCTCGCCCGCCAGATCGAGGCGTCCTTGCAGGGAGACGTCTTTCTTTCCGCGAGCGAGGAATGGATCGACTGGCTGGAGCAACGGGATCGCGTCGAGCCGGGGACAAGGGCGACGATCCTCACCAACCGCCTGGTGGTCGCTGCGCGCGAGGACAGCACTCTCGTGCTCGGGGAAATCGAGGACCTCGCTTCCGCCCCCTACCGGAACCTCGTCCTCGCCGACCCCGAAGCCGTTCCCGCGGGAATCTACGCGCGGACACTCCTGTCCGGCGTCGCGCTCGCAACGGGCACCCTCTGGGAAAGGGTCGCCGATCGTGTGGTCCCGACGCTCGACGTCCGGGCCGCTCTTGCCCTCCTGGAGGCAGACCCGCTCCTCATCGGCATCGTGTACGCGACCGACGCCGCCATCTCCGCCCGGATCCGGGTGCTCCTGGACGTGGACGCTTCGCATCAGCCGCCCGTCACCTACGGCGCCTGCCTGGTCAGAGGAACCCCGCAAAAAGAGGCGGCTCTCCGCTACCTCGCGTTTCTCTCCGGCGAGGAAGCACGCGGCGTGTTCCGCCGCCACGGCTTCGGCATCCCGGCCGAGTGAAGCGGACTACTGGATCCGCAGGGCGATCGAGTTCATGACGCTGAACTCGCCCACGCGCGGAGCATCGTCCCGGATGATGCCGAAGAACGTCACCGTCACCGGACGCGACCTCCCCGGCCGGTTGAAGAAGACGGTGGGAGCGGGCTGGGAGGGAAAATCCGAGCATCCCAGGATCTGCTTGTGCAGGAGGAGGTTCCAGGTCTTGCGGGGGTTTCCTCCGGCAAAGGGCGGCTGCATGGCGATCCACCCGATGTCGAACCCGAAGTCCACGATGGTGGTCTCGTCCGAGAGGCCCGGAGTCGCCCACATGGCATAGCGCGAGGTCGTGCGACTCGAAGGCACGAGTGCCTCCAGCATGAAGGGAGAGTCCACGGCCACGTCGACGATTCTCTCCGCATCTCCCGCGCCGCCGTTGATCAGGAGCACGTTCTCGCGGTCGCCGGCCCCCACGTTCACGTTTCCGAAACGCGAGGCCACGACTCGCTCCACGTAGGTGTAGGCCTGGGGCAAGACGATGGTGCCGGCGGAGTCCATGATCATCACGTCCACGACGCCCGGGACACCCGGCGGCGTCCGTACCCCGATGTGATCGAGGGCGACGAAGGTGACGGCAGCCTCGTTCAGCCCGAAGAAGACCATGGTGTTGTTCGGATCGTTGAAGCCGCAGCCGAAGATGTTGATGTGGTTGTTGCCGTCCTCGGTGCCATCGGCAGGAAGAACGCTGGCCAGGACCGTGACATTGAAGCTGCACGGGGACACGTTGCCGGTGGCATCCATGGCCTCGCTGTCGACCTGGGTGGTTCCTACCGGGAACACGCTCCCGGACGGAGGAACGCTGGTGACCTGGACGCTGGCATCGCAGAGATCCGTCGCGGTCACGGTGAAGTCGACCACGCGCCCGCTCGGACCGTCGCACGGGACGAAGATGTCGGCCGGGCACTGGATGTCGGGGGCGGTCGTATCCGAAATCACCACGTCGAACATGCACTGGTCCATGTTCCCGGCGTCGTCGGTGGCGGTGCAGGTGACCTGGGTGGTTCCGAGGGTGAAGGCACTTCCCGATGCGGGAACGCTCACGATGGCCACCGACGTGTCGCAGAGGTCGGTGGCGGAGACGAGGGACGCGAAATCCACCACGGTGCCGCTCGGGCTTTCGCACTCGGCGGCCACCCCCATGGGACAGGAGAGGCTCGGAGCGGTGGTGTCCTCGACCGTCACCATGAACGAGCAGAAGGACATGTTGCCCGAGTCGTCGGTGGCGGTGGAGTCGACCTGGGTGGTGCCGAGAGGAAAGACGCTCCCCGAGGGAGGAGTGCTGACCACGGTCACGCTGCTGTCACAGTCGTCGGTGGCAGTGACCGAGAAGGACACGACCGCTCCCGAGGGCCCCGTGCACTCCACCGTCATGTTGGCGGGACAGTTGACGGACGGCGCCACGGTATCGCCGACGGTGACGTCGAACAGGCACTGGTCCATGTTCCCGGCATCGTCGGTGGCGGTGCAGCTCACCTGGGTGACACCGATGGGAAAGAGACTCCCCGACGGCGGAGTGCACACGACCTGGGGATCGGGATCGATGTCGTCGATGGCGGTGACCGAGAACGTCACCACCGCCCCTTGCGGGCTCGTGCACTCCGAGGCCACCGCGGCCGGGCAGTCGATCACGGGAGCCGTGATGTCCTGGACCACGAAAACGTAGGCGGCGCCGGAGTCGGCTCCACCGGCATCGTGGTAGCGCGCCCCTCCCACCACCGTGGTGCCGCTGATCGAGCAGAACTCGCCGAACTGGTCGCCCGCCGCCCCGTCCGAGGGGACGAGCTTGCAGATCTGGGTCCAGGAGGCCCCACCTCCCTGGAACACGTAGGTCGAGCCGGAGTTGGCCCCTCCGACCTCGTCGTCCTCGTTGGCTCCCACCGCGAGAAGGCTGCCGTCGAGGCTGGCGAAGGTCCCCAGCATGTCGCCGGCAGCGGCATCGCTGGTGGTGAGCTTGGCCTGCTCGGTCCAGGTGGTTCCACTGCGCGTGAAGACGTAGACCGCGCCCTGCTGGGCGCCCGCCGTGTCGTCGGCACCGGGACACCCCACGGCGAGGGTGTCGCCCCGGAGAGCGAGACCGAAGCCGAAGCCATCGTTGACCGCGGGCACGGAGGCGAGGAGCTTCTGCTGCTGGGTCCACACCGTGCCGGTGCGGGTGAAGACATAGACGGCCCCCTGGTTGGCTCCGGCGGTGTCGTCGTGGAGGGGGGCTCCCACCGCGAGGGTGTCGCCGTCGATGACCACACGCCGCCCGAACTCGGCGTTGGCCTGGGCGTCGCTGGCGATGAGCTTCTGCTGCTGGGACCAGGTCATCCCGCTTCGCACGAACACGTAGACCGATCCGGAGTTGCTGCCGCCATCGTCGTCGTGATGGGCACCCGCCACCACCGTCCCGCCGGAGATGAAGACGGACCGCCCGAGCTGGTCGCCCGAGGCGGCGTCCGTGGCCGAGAGCTTCTGCTGCTGACTCCACGTGGAGCCGTTGTAGGTGAAGACATAGGCGGCACCGGCGTCCACCGCGGGAAGATCGTGGGAGACCGCCCCGAGGACGAGGTCATTCCCCTCGAGCCGCAGCGTCACCCCGAAGTTGTCTCCGGCGGCACCGTCGGAGGCGAGGAGCTTCTGCACCTCGGTCCAGACCGTTCCCGTGCGGGTGTAGACATAGGCCCCTCCCGACCGGGCCCCGAGATCGCCGTCCTCGTCGGCGCCGACCACGAGAACGTCGCCGTGGACGCTCACCGCGCGGCTGTACTCGTCCAGGGCGGCGGCGTCGCTGGCGGTGAGCTTCTGCTGCTGGGTACCCGTGGCGAGTGCCGTTCCGGAAAGGAGAAGAAGAGACAGAGACAGAGACAGAAAGAGGGAGAGGGCGAATCGAGAACGTGGCATGGCAAAATCCCCTGTGATCTCCAGTGAACCCCTGGACCGGGCGGCCCTCCCCGAGGCCTCCGGCTCGCGTGAATCGTAGGCGAAATCGAGCCTCGGTGTCAATAGGAGGGTCTACCCCCCGAACCGACGCGGGCGTGGTAGCTTGTGCGGTTCGGGGCCAGGACCGGTTCCGGCCCGAATTCTCGAAGAAAGGGGCTCCCCCCCTCGACGGCCAAGGGCCCCCTGGCGAACCATGTCGCACGAGCTTCTCTCGATCATCCTTCTGACCCTCAGGATCGCCCTGGTGGCGACGGCGGTGGTGGCCCTGCCGGCGACCCTCGTCGGATACCTGCTGGCCCGCCGCGAGTTCCGGGGCAAGAACCTCCTCTCGGCGCTGGTCGGCCTTCCGCTTGTCTTGCCCCCCACCGCGGTGGGATTCCTGCTTCTGCGCATGCTCGCCGTGGACGGGCCCCTCGGCCGGGAGACCCTCGGCTTCGATCCCGGGGTGCTCTTCACCTGGAAGGCCGCGGTGCTCGCAGCCTCGGTGATGTCGATTCCCCTGGTGGTACGGACCGCCCGCGTGGCCTTCGAGGGAGTCGATCCGCGCCTCGAGCTCATGGCGAGAACGCTCGGTCACGGACGCGTGACCACGTTCCTTCGCTTCACCTTGCCTCTGGCCCATCGCGGGCTGCTGGCCGGGGTGATCCTCGGCTTCACCCGGGCTCTCGGCGAGTTCGGAGCCACGGTCACCCTGGCCGGAAACATCCCGGGCAAGACCCGCACTCTGGCCTCGGCCATCTTCAGCGCGGAGCAATCCGGCCAGGACGGCAAGGCCGGCGCACTGATGCTCGTGTCCCTCATCATCGGCTTTCTGGCCATCGTCACCTCCGAGATGCTCTCACGGCCGCGGAAGGAGCACCGAACCTCGTGAGCCAGCTCGCTCCCGCCACCTCGCTGCACGTCGACGTGCGCCTCACCCTGGACCGCTTCTCCCTGGAGGCTCGGTTCTCCACCACGAGCCGGGTGACGGGAGTGTTCGGCGCCTCGGGCTCGGGCAAGACGAGCCTCCTCGAGACGATTGCCGGTCTCCGCCGGGATGCCCGGGGAATCGTTCGCTTCGGGGAGCGGGGCTTTCACGATACCGAGCGCGGGATCTTCATCCGGCCCGAGCGGCGGGGCATCGGCTACGTGCCCCAGGATGGACTCCTCTTTCCCCACCTCGACGTGCGCGGCAACCTGCTCGCGGGATCGAGGAGAGCCCGCGCGGCCGGACGCGATGCCGAGGCGACTATGACCACCGCCATCGAGCTCCTGGAGCTGGGACCGCTCCTGAAGAGAGGCGTGGGTAGTCTCTCCGGAGGCGAGAGGCAACGGGTGGCCCTGGCCCGGGCCCTGTGCTCGGGGCCCCGGATCCTCCTCCTCGACGAGCCGCTGGCCTCCCTGGATCTCCCTCTGCGGCGGAGACTCCTTCCCTTTCTGGGGCGGATCCGGGACGAGTTCCGGGTGCCGATGTTGCTGGTCTCCCACGATCCGGTCGAGGTGGTGGCGCTGTGCGAGGATCTCCTCGTCCTCGACAGGGGGCAGGTGGTCGCCCGGGGCGAACCCCGCGAGGTCCTGAGCGATCCCGCGGTGTTCTCGCTCGCCGATAAGGAGGGATTCGAGAACATCCTCCCCTGCACGATCCGGGAGAACGGTGACAGCACCTGCCGGGTGGTCCTGCTCACGTCCGACGACCGGGAAGCGGAGGTGGAGCTCGTGGCGGAGGGAAAGGCCTCTCCCGGCGAGAGACGGATGCTCGGCGTTCCCGCGCACGAGATCATGGTGGCCACCGAAAGGCCTCGCGGGCTCTCGGCGCGCAACATCATTCCCTGTCGGCTCTCCCGGATCCGCCCCCTCGGATCGCTCCTCCTCCTCACCGCCACCATCGGCGAGGGGCTCCCCCTCGTCACGGTGGAGGTGACCGAGGCCACCCGCGAGGAGCTCGGGCTCGTCGAGAACGGGCCAGCCTTCCTCGTGCTGAAGGCCACGAGCTGCCGGCTCTACGGGTAGCCGGTCCGGTCACTTCGATCTACCGCGCGGTGCGGGATCCATGGTCATTTCTCGTCTGTTCGCCGTTCGCGTTCAGCCGCCGCGGTCGGATGCAACGAGGGGTCAGACGTCATCAACTCTCCTCCGAAGGCAAGCGATAGGTGAGCTCGTAGGAGTGCTTGCCTTCTTCGACGTTGATCCGGAGCTCGCCTTCCAGGCCGACCAGCTCCTCGGTTCCGGAGTCCGGGACCACGGTCACGGAAAGGGATGGCGCGCCGCGATTCATGGTGCCGGTGTGTTGCAGAACAAAGGATCCTCGTTTTCCGTCAAGAACGCCCTCTACCCGCTCCATTGCCACGTAGCCGGCAGACCCCTTCGTACCGGTCATCGCGCTGAGCATCTGACCCACTGTGCTCGCGGTGAGGTCGCCAGAAATCTGCTTGTCGATGGACACTCGTCCAAGCTTGAAGTCGGGGTCGGCGCCCTCGAACACGAGCGGCTTCATGGAAACGACGAATGTACCTCTCGCGGTCTGCGTCATGGGTGTTCCTCTGTCACTGTTTCGGGTCGGGCGAGGTGCTGCCGCTCGCGCGCCAGACGACCAAGCCAGTGCGCCCAGGCGAATCCGACGGTCTCTCCGGCGCTCTCCGCAACCAGAAGGATGTTGGCAGGATCAGAGAGCAGATCACGGACGTGTGCCTCCGACACCGTCCGCGAGTGAAATGACCGTACGAGCTCCTTCGCAGCCGCCGCATCCCCGGGAGTTAGCCTCCGAACGCCTGCGTTCATGCTGTCCACCTGACGTGTTGGGCGATCAGCGCCCGGCTGCCAGGGCCCCCTGTGGCGCTGAGCGGCGCGCGAAGCGCGTCCGCTCCAGCGACTTGCTGGGCAGCCTCATTCTACAGATCCCTCCGGAAGCACAGGACAAGGCCGGCTTCACTGAACCCGAGCGCGCGGTGCGCGGCAGCGCTTGCTGGGTTGTCCGGCTGCGTGTCCGACGCGAGCTCGCTGCAACCCTGGGATCGAGCCCAGGCCTCCGCGGCCGAAACCAACGCCCGACCGACTCCCCGGCGACGTGCTTCCGGCGCCACGAACCAGCCCTCGAGATAGGCGACCGGACTGCTTCGACATCCCTCCGCGCATGGCCGGATGGACAGCTCGGCCAGCCCGATCGGTTCGCCGGAAGATCCCACCGCAAGGAGGACGGCCGCCGGTTCCGACGCTTCGCCCGCGAAGAATTGCTCGATTTCTTGCGCATGCTCGGACTCGGTGCCGTCGGGCCAGAGGGCCGCACGCAGTCGAAGCCAGGATGCAGCATCGTTCGGCTCCGCTGGTCGCACTGCGATCATTTGAACCTCGACATGTCCGGCCTTTCGCCTTCAAGGAAGGGGAGAGCGAGGAGGAAGACGACCCACGTGGCGGCGATCAGGGTCGGGTCGAGGCCGGCACTCCAGCGTGCGGCGGTGCTGGTAGCACCCGGTTCGGTCGTTTGGGTCATCGGTCTCTATCCGAGGTGTCCAGCGGGAGCCGGTCGAAACTTCCGTGGAGGACGAGAGGCTGCGGCGGCCAACCGAGGGGCTTCCCCGTGTCGGCATCCTCGCAGCGGGCGAGCTCGATGTCAAAGCTGCCGCTGAGCTCACTGGACCCGGCCAGCGCGGTGGTGCTGAACGTGCCGATGGCCGGATCGCCGGGCCGGCAGCGCACCCTCCGGAGGCGCTCCTCGAACATGAGCTCGAAGACCACATGGGTCTCGGGGGTCACCCGCCCGTCAGCGTCGAGGACGAGGACCAGATCCCAGCCGTCGGCGCCGAGCTCGAGGCGCCCGGGGCCGACGCTGCCGATGGAGGCGCCGGCACTCGTCGATTCGAACCCCAGGTGTGCCTCGAGCCCGAAGAGCCGTGGCGGAAGAATCCCACCGAGGGGCAGGCCGAGGCGCGGCCGGATGATCTGCACCAGGAACGCCGGGCCCGACGAGGACCCGGGGACGATGGTGGCGACCGGACGGTCGGGCCGATACACGCCGAGGGAGAAGACGACGACGACGGCCAGGCCGGCCAGCAGACCCAGCGGGAGACGCACCCACGACGGTCTGCGATCATGTGCCATGAGACACCCTTCGGTCTTCTCAGCCCGACGTTGTTCTCGGCTGCGGGCCGGTCTGGCGCGGCCGTACCCACGGTGACAGGCCGGGCCGTCAGCTGAAAAAATTCCTCCCGGAGGAGTCAAAGCGGGAACACACCCCACCCGACCCCCGATTCTCTTGTACACAAGCATTGAGCCACGAATATGAACATCGCCAAGAATGGTAGCTGAACCCCGAGCGCGAGACTCTTCAGGCCGCTGGCACTCGTGATACGCCTGCGACACAGCACCGCGGTGGCTCCACCGTGCGCCTGACGCTCCGGTTGTAGCGGACCGTCCGCTGCAGCCGGTTGTCAGGCGGCACTCTCAGGCACCTTTGTTCTTGTCGTCCCAGACCTTCGGCTCCCAGAGCTCGACCTTGTTTTCATCCGGGTCCATGATCCACGCGAACTTGCCGTTCTCATGCGACTCGGGTCCCTGGATGATCTCCACACCACCCGCACGCAGTTGCTCCAGCAGCTCGCCGAGGTTGTCGACCCGGTAGTTGATCATGAAGGAAGACTTGCTCGGGCTGAACCACTTGGTGTCTTTCTCCGCGACATGCCACACCGTAAGGCCTCGATCCTCGGCCTTGTCGTCCGGCCATTTGAGGATAGCGCCGCCAAAGTCTTCCAGCGACATGCCCAGGTGCTTCCGATACCACGCTGCCAGTGCAGCGTGGTCGCCGTTGCTCTTGAAGAAGACGCCGCCGATTCCGGTGATCTTCGCCATCGTTGCCCTCCTCCTGTCTGGCCGCCTGACCAGCAGAGCATCGTATCCGGAGGGGCCGGGCAGATCGGCGCCTCGCGTCCAGCACCAGGACACCTTCCCCGGCCCTTCCGTGTACGATGGGTTGAACCGGGCCGCTTCGCGCCAGGGAGACTGCCCCCACTCCATCGAATCGGCCCCATGGGAATTCTAGCGAGGGCGGGTTCCCGGTCAAGAGGGGGAGAGGTCGCGATCGGTCACCTGAAGCCACTCGACCAGTCCCTGCTGGGCAGCCATGCCCATCCAGGCAGCCCTGGAGAGCCTCCCCGGGACAAATCATCGCCACGGCACGCTTCGATCTCGAGCACCCTCACGGACGCCCCCTGTCGACCTCGGATGACGCCGAAGGCATCAGGTTCATGCCGAACCAGACGCTGGCCCGGACCGCGGCGGCAAGGGAACGATCGTCGTGGCCACTTCATCTCGGCACATCCTTGCCGTTCCCCTCCGCCGTTTTGATCAGCTCGGCCAACTCCGCATCCATGACCTTCTCGCCCCACGCACCCGCCCACTTGTACCGGATCACTCCCTTGTGATCGATCAAATGGAACATCGTCCCGTCAGCGCGCGGTCGAACCGGAGGATCGTCCACAACTCGTTGGGCGGCGGCCCTTCATCGGCGAACGTAGCTCTGTAGCCAGGCTGCCAGCGTGTCGACGAACTCGGCAGCCAGACGGTGCGTTTGAGGATCCCTGATTCCATGGCCGACACCGCGAACCACCAGAATCCGGTAGTTGTTCTTGTTGACGGTTCGAAAGGCGTATTCGAGGCGCCGCGCACTTTCGGCGACGGGTACGTTGTCGCGCTCATCCTCCGCCCCGTACACAGCGAGCACGGGTTGCCCGAGCTGGACCCAATACGGTACCGGGTCATAGGCCACGACACTGCGGTAGAACGTCCAAATCGGAGCGTCTGGCGACGCCTGAAACCCAGCCGCGATCTCACGCGCGTCCGTTGCGAGCAGGCGAGAGCGCAAGCGCGCGTACTGCTCCCAATCGCCCGTGGTCAGGTACCTCAGCGCGGCGGCGTTCAGGCTTGTCACTTCCTGGACGAGCAGGTCGGAGAGTCCTGCCTGTCGAGCGGTGTTGGCCATCTCCAACAACGTCTGCTCGGCAAAACTGACTGCAGCCCCTGACACGTTCACAACGAAGGCCACCTCGGCCGACCTCGCTGCGGCGAGCGGTGCAACCCACCCACCCTGACTCAGCCCGACGAGACCAATCCGTCGGCGATCAATCTCCGGGCGTCCTTGAAGGAAGTCCACACCCGCCAGCGCATCCACCGCGAGTTCCGTGAAGCCTGCGACCCGCCAGTCGCCACCGGAGGCGCCGGAACCACGCTTGTCGGTCAGGAGAACGGCCATCCCATTGCAAACCAGTGCGTCGGCGATGTCTCGTGACCATTGGTTTGAGCGATCGCTTGAACCCGAACCCTGAATGATGACAGCGGCGGGCACGGGCTGCTCGGCGGGTGGCATCAGCAGCAGCGCCGCAAGGGTGATCGACCCGTTGCGATACGTCACATCCGAGGTCTGAACGATTCCGGATTCCGTTTGCGCCTCGGCCGCAGCAGCAGCCACCAGCGACATGGCAAGACAGGTTGCAACGATTCGATTCGTCATGGGCTACTCCGTGTGTGCCACGATGATTCCGTCCGCCGTTCCTTTGTGATCGATCACATGGAACATCGGCGTCGCGGCTTGATTTTACCTGCTGGCGATCGGCCCCGCTCCTGCGCTGCCCGCGTCCGCGAACGACCGCCAGCGCACCCTCTCCTTTTCCATGATTTCCTTGAGCTCCTTCGCAGGGATGCCGCCGACGGACGAATCGAGTTCAACACCGGTTGTGTCGAATCCCAATCAATGTCAGACCGATGGGTCAACGCCGGATGAAAATACTTTACCTGGCTTCAAACGCGGGCGAGCCCCACCAAACGCTCCACCTCGACGGCGGCTTCCGATGGAAACACCGGGGTCTGCATCCCGTATGCGGACGTGAGGTGTAGCCCCAGTGACATGGCCAGCGACAAGAGCACGACCGATGTAAAGCTTCTCGCGGGTGGCGATACGTTGCGCATACCGATGTGATTCCTCTGCTCCCCTGCAGGAGTCCGGCTAACGCTCCCGTTCAGCGGCGGGCCGCGCAGCGCTGTCCGCCTGCATGCTGTTGTCAGGCGGTACACCTCGCGAGATGCGCCACCTCATCTGTGTTTCTCGATGTACTCACGAGCCTTTTTTTCGTAGTCGGGGCTCTTGAGGCCCACGGTCTTCGCCTCTGAAAGCGCCTCATCGTAGCTCAGGCCTCCGTCGAGTACGCGGTAGGGCAACCACACCGCGCCGACTCGGTTGGCCGACGAGCAGTGGAGAAGGATCGGCCGCACGGCGGTCTTGAGATGCTCGCGGACCGTATCGAAGACTGCATCTGTCAGCTCGGCGGGACCTTCGAACGGGAAATTGAGGTAGGCCAAGCCCTCGGCCTCGACGACCTGCTTCTCGTCGAAGTCCTTGATCTCGGCGGCGTGTCGGAGATTGATGACGGTCTTCACGCCACCCTTTTTGGCCTGCACGATGTCTTCGGGCTTGGGCTGACTGGCGAGGAAGACGCCTCCCAGCGTGTGCAAGCGTGTGATCGTGCCGCACTCGTAGGGTTCGAGCTTCTCGGTTGTTATGGCCTGGTGCTCGACGCCCTGCGAGTCCGGCTTCGAGCATGCTACGGCGCACGCGACTACCAGCACGCCGACACTCAACAGCATAATCGTTTGTTTCATCGTTTTTTTTGCTCTCCTTGTGTGCTGCCTTGATTCCTTGGTTGAGCCGGCTAACGCCTTCGGCATCACCTGCGGCGCGTAGCGCCGTCATGTGCATGCCGTTGTCAGGCGCCGCGTGGCAAATCTCCTCTCTGCGTCTTGTCAATCGAAGAGTAGATCCTCGGTGAATCGCGCACGGGCGAGCATCACGGCAGGAAACGGCAGCTCCCGAAGGGCGGCACGGACAGCGTCCGTGCGGTTCGAATGCTGGGCAACGAGCTGTCTTCCGCGGTCGCCCATGGACTCCAGCCATTTGGATTCGATGAACTCACGTTCTTCGCCTTGCAGGAGCTGATGCGCATGAGGATCATCGAAGATCGCACCGGCCCCCTCGTTGTGATGATATGCGCGCACCAAGGCAGCAACCAGAGCAGTGATGCTGTGCTTTTCCGTCTCCACTACTGAAACACCTGCTTTCCGTGCGCCTAACGTTTAAGCCTGAGCGGCCCGCGGCGGCAGGCGGCTGGGCCAGAATGAAACGAGGCCCCAGTCGCCTGCCGGTGCGGCTCCGCTTGAGCGATGGGTTGGGCAGCGCTGTTACCTGACCAAGCATGCTTCTACTTCGTGATGACTTGACCAATGCGAATGAGGTTTCCATCGGGGTCAACGAGTGCGAACTCTCGAAGGCCCCACGCCTTGTCCTCCAAGGCATCGATGCGCGGTATGCCTGCGCGTGGCAGCTGACTGGATGAACACGACCGATAGAAGCTCTCGACATCCGCAACTCGGATGTAGCAGCCGGCTGATGACTCTGCAGGCACAAGCTCCTTGTGCGTGAAGAAGTGCAGCTCGATATCCCCTCTCCTCAGGATGGCGTACCCGCTATCGAATTCGTGCGCGCCACCCTCGAATCCGAGGCGCTTGTAGAACGCGACGGTGTCGCTCACCAAGCGGCTCGGAAGTATCGGAATCGCAAGGTCTTGTGGTTGCATGTGCAGTGCGCTCTTGGCTTGGAGCCACCTAGTACCCAACGCAGAGCATCGTATCCGGAGGAGCCGGGCAGATCGGCCTGGCGCGCCAGCCGCTGGAGACCAGCCCCGGCTCTTCCGGATACGATGGGTTGAACTGGGCCGCTTCGTGGCGGGGAGACTACCCCCATTCCATCGAATTCCGCCCTATGGAGATTCTATCGAAGGCGGGTACCCGGTCAAGTGGAGGAGAGGTCGAGATCGGTAACAGAGGCCATCCCCGCCGCCCCTGGTCGATGGCCTGGTTGATCCAGACCGCACGAAAGAGCCTCCCCGAAGGACGCCATCGCCAAGGCACCCTTCCATCTCGACCACGGGCACAGACGGATCCCCAGGACGCCGGCCGGCGCCGATGGAATCGGGCCCTTGAGGTGCAGGACTCGGTCCACATCATCTCCTACGAGGTGTCGAGGCTGGCGATCGTGACGATCGGGCCGCGACCGGGATCCGGGCTGGTACCCGACCGCATCGGCTCGATGGTTTCGACCTGGATCAGGAAACCTTGCACTCCGGGCAGGCGCGCCTGGGGTCTCCGACAGAATCGTCCTCTGCCGCCGCCTTCCCGGCCGGCACAGGCTCCTCTGTCCTGGAGGCATGGCCCAGCAGCTCGCGGCAGAGGGCGACTCTCTTCTTCCGGACCCGGTTCGCGAGAAAGCCGTGGTAGCGGATGCGCACAAAACCCCGGGGAAGGACGTGGGCGAGAAGGCGCCGGACGAAGACCTCGACCCTCTTCCTGACGAGGAGAGCGAGCGACTCGGGGAGCGTGAACACGACGTGGAAGTAGTGGCGCCGACGCTGGCAAGTCGGCCCGTGGAGGTAGGTCCTCGTCGCCGGGAAGACCCACTGCCAGGGCCACTCCCGGCCGGCCGAGGGCAGCTTGCGGTGGAGCTCCCCGGGTAGGAGGCGCGTCCGGGGAGCGGGTGACGATCGGGAGGACGAGACGGCGTCTTCCGGCCCTTCCGCAATGAGCAGACCGGCAACGACCGAACCGGTCGCCGTCCACGGACTCCCGCAGGAGACGAGCATGGAGATTCTCCCTCCCGCACCGTGGGGTACGGGATACCTGGCCCCGGAGACAGGAAAGCACGGCAGGGGGAGGAGTGGAATCGGACACCTCGCCGGCGACTGCGCGGGGACGGGCTCCCGATCCTGAAGACGTCCCCTGGCGGGCCGAGTTGCGGGAGGCATGTCGGCTACGGCATCGGCTACGGCATCGGCTACGGCATCGGCTACGGCGGTCGCCGACGGAGATCCCGGCCGATGGTTACAAACGTTTGCCTAACGTTTCGTGGAAACGTCAATTGGTCGAGAGTGGCGCAAATCAACATTTTTATCCCTTTTTGCCGTCTCCCGCTTGACCAATGCGTCCAGAATGGTAGCCTCTTGTTTCCATCCCGTTCGGATCGCAGTCGGCAAGGGAGTACGCCATGATCCAGACGTCCATCGCACCCACACGGGAGAGCTCCGCGACATCGAACGATCGCGCGCCGGCGAGGGAGGCGGCCGCCCCGTCCCCCACCGTGGTCACGCTTGCCGCCGGGCTCCCGGCAGAAGAGATGCTCCGGCGTCTCGCCCGGGCCAGCCGCACCACCGACGTCGGGAACCGGGCGCTCGCCTTCTATCTCCACGAGATGCACCAGAGGCGGGAGTACCAGAGTCTCGGGTTCGCCACCGCGGTGCACCTGGCCACGAGCCGCTTCCGGATCCCGAGAACGACGGCGAGGGAGCTCATCGCGACCGGCGGCGAGCTGCTGGTCCTGAAGAGAATCGACCGGGCCCTCTGCGAGGGCGAGATCACCTGGTCGACGGCGAAGGTGCTCTGTCGCGTCGCCGTGCCCGAGACCGAGGAGGAGTGGCTCGCCCTGGGCAAACGGCTCTCCTGCCGCGAGCTGGCGCGCGA
>Ga0326597_10001186_pt1 | contig 42881 bp, 35 predicted proteins | sample RVTome_12_FD_203789 | JGI IMG/M metagenome (GOLD analysis project Ga0326597, IMG submission 203789) | Soil microbial communities from uranium-contaminated site in the Upper Colorado River Basin, Wyoming, United States - RVT100D185 | ecosystem: Environmental > Terrestrial > Soil > Contaminated >...
GAGCGCCGTCAGGTAATTGCTGATGGCGCCGTCGTACTGCGCGGTATGGGAAAACGCCTTCTGCGCGAGGCAAAAGCGCATTTCGTGCCCGAGCGCGCCCCCGTTCGCCGCCATCTCCTTCAGCACCGGCTCGTAATCGGAGGGATCCGTTACCACCGCCACATGGTCGTAGTTCTTGGCGGCGCTTCTCACCATGGCCGGTCCGCCGATGTCGATGTTCTCGACCGCCTCCGCGAGCGTGCAGCCGGGACGCGCGACGGTCTCGCCGAACGGATACAGGTTCACGACCACCAGGTCGATCGCCGGGATGGCCGCCGCGTCCAGCGCCGCCCGGTGGGCGGGGACGTCTCGCCGCGCGAGGATGCCGGCATGCACCCTCGGGTGCAGGGTTTTCACGCGGCCGTCGAGCATCTCGGGAAAGCCGGTGTGGTCGGCGACCTCGGTGACTGGAAGGCCGGCGTCGCGCAGGAGCTTCGCGGTGCCGCCGGTGGAAATCAGCGCCACGCCGAGCCGCGCGAGGCCGCGGGCGAAATCGACGACGCCGGCTTTGTCCGAGACGCTGACGAGGGCCCGCTGGATGACGGCCATGGGGCGGTGATCAGTGACCGGTGACCGGCGACCCGAAGCGGATTGCGGCTTTCCTCGACATCCCGGTCACCGTTCGCCGTTCACCGATCACGCTCCTAGAACTTGATCCCGTGCACCTTCATTTTCTTGCGCAGCGTATTGCGGTTGATGCCGAGCATCTCGGCGGCGTGGGTCTGGTTGCCGCGCACGCGGTGCAGCACGCTTTCGAGCAGGGGCTTTTCGACGCAGTGGATCACCATTTCGTAGACGGCGCAGGGTTTCTCCCCGTCGAGGTCGCGGAAATACCCCTCGATCGCCTTGCGCACCATGCGCGCCATTTCGTTCTCGTTGATCATCATGCGGCCAGTTCCTCGACATAAGTCAGGCGCCGCCCGCGCTCCGCGAGCCGCGCGAAATATCCGTCCACCGCCTCGAGCTGCGCCTCCCGGGACTCCAGCTGATTCATCCCGTGGCGGAACGCCGCCGATCCGGCGAGACCCTTGGTGTACCAGGAAATATGCTTGCGCGCGACGCGCACGCCGGTATATTCGCCGTAAAACTCGTAGAGCGCATGCAGATGCGCGACCAGCACGCGATGGATTTCGCCCACGTCCGGCGCCGGCAGCGTCTCGCCGGTCCGCAGGAAGTGCAGAATCTCGCGGAACATCCACGGCCGCCCCTGGGCCGCGCGCCCGACCATCACGCCGTCGGCCCTGGTGTACTCGAGCACCGCCCGCACGCGCTCGGGCGTGCTGATGTCGCCATTGGCGATGACCGGGATGCCGATTTCCGCCTTGACCGCCGCGATGGTGTCGTATTCGGCCTCGCCGGAGAAGCCGCATGCCCGGGTGCGCCCGTGTATGGCGAGCGCCTGGACCCCGGCCCGTTCCGCGGTCCGGGCCACGTTGATCGCATTGCGATTTTCCCGACTCCAGCCGGTGCGGATCTTGAGGGTGACCGGCACGTTCACCGCCGCCACCACCGCATCGAGGATGCGCCCGACCAGCGGCTCGTCCTTCATCAGCGCCGATCCGGCCATGACGTTGCAGACCTTTTTCGCCGGGCAGCCCATGTTGATGTCGATGATCTGCGCGCCCTGATCGACGTTGTAGCGCGCCGCATCCGCCAGCATCTGCGGATCGGCCCCGGCGATCTGCACCGAGATCGGCTCGACCTCGCCGTCGTGATTGGCCCGGCGGCGCGTCTTTTCCGACCCCCACAGCAGCGAGTTGCTCGCGACCATCTCCGACACCGCCATGCCGGCGCCCAGGGACTTGCAGAGCTGACGGAACGGCCGGTCGGTGACGCCCGCCATCGGCGCGACCACGAGGTTGTTCTTGAGGTGATACGGGCCGATCTGCATCGCGCGGGGACCGCGATTCAATTCCGTTTAGTTTGCGGGCGGGGAAGGGCGACATTGTAATCGCTGCGTCCGCGCAAGAAAAGCCAATCCTGCGCGATTTCCACCCGTTGTTGCGATGCGCCCACAGCGCCGGCGCGCGCGATCGCGCGACCGGCGCAAACGGCTTGCCCGCGTAAGCATTTAACGAAAGCTGTTCGCGAAGGACGTGCGCGAACCGGTGTAACCGGCAATCCGGCGCGGTCAAATCCAGGAACGGCGATGACGCTTCAGCCGCGCGTGCCGAAGGTCATGCGGCGCACCACGAAATTCCGGGCCGGCGGGAAGGCGCCCAGCGCCGCGAGCCCGAGCCCGCGGGCGAGCCGCAGCGGCGGAAAATCGTTCGAGAACAGGCGCACCAGCGCGTCCGTGAATCCGATCCCGCCCGCGCGATCCAGCCGCCGCGCCGCTCGATAGGCCCGGATCTGCGCGGGGCTTCCCATTGCGGTCGGGCCGCCGTTCCGTATCGTGGTCGCGAGTTCCCACGCATCCCGCAATCCGAGGTTGAGCCCCTGGCCCGCTACCGGGTGCAGCGTCTGCGCGGCGTTCCCGATCAACGCAACGCGCGGCGGTGCGGCGCGCACGGCCGCTCTCAGCGCCAGCGGATACTGGGCGCGCGCGCGCGCTTCCCGAAACGCACCCAGCCTGCCGCCAAACGCGGACTGCAGTTGCTCCAGGAATTCGGGTTCGCCGATTTCGCACAACCGTTGCGCGCGCGCGGGCGTCGTCGTCCAAACCAGCGCGAGTTGCCGGCCCATGGGCAGCAATGCCAGCGGCCCCTCGGGGGTAAACCGCTCGTAGGCAGTGTTACGGTGCGGCGCCTCGCTCGTCACGCGTGTAGTCACCACGGCCTGGCGGTAATCGCGCGTTCGCGTCTGCGCGACCGCCAGCCCGCCGCCGTCGGCAACGGCAATCAGCCGGGCCGTCGCGTGGGAGGGCCCCGCTTCACCCTCATAGCGCGCGGAAGCCTCGTCGTGACCGCCTTCGAGCCCGATGACCTTCGCGCGTATCGGGCGGCAGCCGCTCTCGGCATCCAGAGCGCCAGCGAGCGTGGTCGCGAGTTTTCCGTAGTCCACGACATAACCCAGAGCGGGCAGCCCCGCTTCGGACGCGTCCAGCGCTACGCGGCCGAAGCCGCCGCGCTGGGAAATATGGATGTGCTCGATCGCCGTGGCCGGCTGCAGGCGCTGCCATACGCCCAGCCGCTCCAGTATCAGGCGGCTGCCGTAAGACAGCGCGACCGGGCGCGGGTCGGAGCGCGCCGCCTGGGGGGCGCGCTGCTCCAGCAGACCCACGGCCAGGCCGCTCCCTCGCAGCGCAAGGGCAACCGCGGCGCCGACCGGACCGCCACCCACCACCAGAACGTCGAACTCAGCCATCGCGCCCGCCCATCCAGGATTCGATCTCGTCGGGGATCTTGGGCGCGTCGCGGGTCAGCACCTCGGCCCCCTGATCCGTCACCGCCACGTCGTCCTCGATGCGAATGCCGATCCCCGCGAATCGCGCTGGTACGCCGTCACCTGCTCGGATGTAGCAGCCGGGCTCGACGGTCAGCACCATGCCCGGTGCCAGTTCCCGCCATTGCCGGTTGCGCTTGTACTCGCCCGCATCGTGCACGTCGAGCCCCAGCCAGTGTCCCGTTCGGTGCATGTAAAACCGTTTGTAGGATTCGGTCTCGATGGCCTCGGCCGCAGTGCCCTTCAACAGTTTCAGGTCGAGCAGCCCCTGCACAATCACCCGGACCGCCGCCCGGTGCGGTGCATCCCAGGTGTTGCCCGGCTTCACCATTTCGATCGCGGCGCGCTGGGCGGCCAGCACCAGGTCGTACACGTCGCGCTGCGGCCCCGTGAACCTGCCGCTCACCGGAATTGTACGCGTCAGGTCGGAGGCATAGCCGTCCAGCTCGCACCCGGCGTCGATCAGGAGGAGCTCCCCGTCGCGCAATAACCCGTCGTTCTGCACGTAGTGCAGCACGCATGCGCGGTCGCCCGAAGCGACAATCGGGCTGTAGGCCGGCGCCTGGGCGCCCAAACGGCGGAACTCGTGCATGAGCTCCGCTTCGATCTCGAATTCGGCGCGGCCCGGGCTCGCAGCGCGCATGGCGCGGCGGTGCGCGCCGGCGGTGATGGTCGCGGCCCGCCGCATGACCGCCAGTTCCTCCGGGCCCTTGACGAGGCGCATCTCGTCGAGCAGGGCATGCACATCCTTCACCTCGCTCGGCGGGACAACGCCGCTGCGCGCCTGGCCGCGCACGCGATTGATCCACCCCATCACGCGCCCATCCCACGCCGCGTCCTCGCCGAGCCGGCAGAAGATCGCGTCGCGGTCGGCGATGAGGGCGGGCATCATCTCGTCGAGGCGCGCAATGGGGTGGGCCTCGTCGACGCCAAACGCGTCGCGCGCCGCCTCGGGGCCGTAACGAAAGCCATCCCAGATCTCGCGCTCGGGATCTTTCTCGCGGCAGAAGAGGAGACTCTTCGGCTCAGCCCCCGCGACCACAACGAGCACGGCTTCCGGCTCGCGAAAGCCGGTGAGGTAGTAGAAATAACTGTCGAAGCGATAGGGATAGTGGGCGTCCCGGTTCCGCAGCCGCTCGGGCGCCGTGGGCACGATCGCCAACCCGGCGCGCATCGCCGCCGCAAGGCGCTCGCGTCGTTTCCGGTAAATCACGGTGTCGGTGCCGGCTGCCATCGCAAAATTATAAACAAGCCGCGGCGGACCGCCGACGGCGCGGCTAGCGCCCCGCGCGCGAGGCGAGCGCGCGCTCGAGGTCGGCGAGGCGCTGCGGCGTGCCGACATCGGCCCACAGGCCGCGGAAATGCTCCCCCGCGACCTGCCGCTCCGCCATGGCGGGGCCGAGCAGCGCCGACAGCGCGCATCGCGATCCGCGCGCGACGCCGGCGAACAGCCGGGGCGCATACGCGCCGATCCCGCTGAAGGTGAGGCGCGGCGCGTCCGCGTCCGCGGAGACCGCGTCCGCCCGCAGGGAGAAATCGCCGCGCGGATGATGCGGCGGATTGTCGACCAGCACGAGGTGCGCGAGGCAGGCCTCCCGCGCAAGCCGCGGCCCCACGTCCGCCAGCCCGGCGAAATCGAAGTCGGAGTAGATGTCGCTGTTGACCACCACAAACGGCTCGGCGCCGAGCAGCGGCAATGCGTAGGCAATGCCGCCGCCGGTTTCCAGGGCGCGCGCTTCGCGCGAATACACGATCCGCACCCCGTAGTTCGACCCGTCGCCCAGCGACTGCTCGATCATCCCGGCCAGGTGCGAGACGTTGACCACGAGGTCTCGTATGCCGGCGCGGGCGAGGCGCTCGATCAGATACACGATCAGCGGCCGGCCGCCGGCCTCGACCAAAGCCTTCGGCACGCGATCCGTCAGCGGCCGCATGCGCTCGCCGCGCCCCGCGGCCAGGATCATCGCCTTCACGGCTGCCTTCGCACCCGGCTCACGAGGCGCCGCCCACGGCCGCGAGGCGCCCTTCGAGCTGGTCGAACAGGCGGGCGAGCGGCGTGAGCTCCCGATAGCGCACGACGACAGCCCGCGCGTAGCGAACGAAGCGCGGCGTGTCCTCGAGGTAGCCGCTCTTGCCGTCGCGGTAGCGGATGCGCGCGAATATGCCGAGCACCTTGAGGTGGCGCTGCAGCCCCATCCACTCGAAGTCCCGATAGAACTCGCCGAAGTCCGGATTGACCGGCAAACCCGCGCGCCTGGCCTTTTCCCAGTAGCGCGCCGACCAGTCCACCACGCGTTCCTCCTCCCAGCTCACGAACGCGTCGCGCGCGAGCGACGCCAGGTCGTAGCTGATCGGGCCGTAGACCGCGTCCTGGAAATCAATCACGCCGGGGTTGGGATCGGTCACCATCAGGTTGCGCGGCATGTAGTCGCGGTGCACGTACACGGCGGGCTGGGCCAGCGCTCGCGCGATCAGAAGCGATACCGCCTCCGCAAGCGATTGCTGCTGGTCACCGGTCAGGGTCACGCCGAGATGGCGCCCGACGTACCACTCCGGAAACAGGCCGCATTCCCGCCTGAGCAGCGTCTCGTCATAAGGCGGCAGCACGCCCGCGCGACTGGCAAGCTGCCACCGCAGCAGCGACTCCATCGCATCACCGATCAGACGGTCGGCGTTCGCCTCGTCCAGCGCGGCAAGGTAGGTGGTATCGCCGAAGTCCGTCAGCAGCAAAAAGCCGCGGTCGACGTTTTCCGCGATCACTTCCGGGGCATTGACTCCCGCCGCGCGAAGCAGCCGCGCCACGAGCAGGAACGGTCGGCAATCCTCGAGCTCCGGCGGCGCGTCCATCGCGATCCAGGTCCGCCCGCCGGCCGAGACGCGGTAATAGCGCCGAAAACTGGCATCCGCGGAAGCCGGCTTGAGGGAAAACGCCCGGGCCGCAAAATGCGCCGCAAGCCACTGTTGCAGCTGCTCCAATCGCGTGTCCGGTGAAGCCTGCAATCGGTTTGCCTTGGGCTGTGAATTGTGCGATTTTAGCACTTCGCTTCCGCAGTCCTCCCGATGCACAAGCTGGAACTCACGCGTCTCACGCTTGCCGTTCTGTGCGCGCTCCCGCTCGCGGTCGCCGCGCAGCAGGGATTGAAGCTCAAGTCGCAGCCGACGCTCATGCTCGTGCCGCCCGGGCTCAAGGAAAGCGTGCCGCTGTTTCTCGACGCCGACCGCCTGCAGGGACACAACGAGAAGGAGACTGTGGCCGAGGGCGACGTGAGGCTGAGGACGCGCGGCCAGGCCGTCCACGCGGATCACTTGCGCTACGACAGGCCCACCGACGAGGTCACGGCGACGGGCAACGTGCGCATCGAGCGGGGGCCGGACGTGGTCGAAGGCACGTATCTGAAATACAACCTCGAGACGCAGCGCGGCCACATGGATCAGCCCCGCTACACGCTGCACAAGAGCCGCGACCTCGGCAGCCCGCAGCAGCCGTTCCGGGAAACCGACGCGCGCGGCGCGGCGGAACGCATATTGTTCGAGGGCGCCGATCGCTTCCGCGCGAGTCGCGCCCAGTACACGACCTGCGGGCCGGGAAACGACGATTGGTACCTGCGCGCGGGCGACCTGAAGATCGACAAGAGCCGCGACCTCGGCGAAGCGCGCAACGCCAGCATCGTGTTCCTCGGCACGCCGATCTTCTACTCGCCCTATCTCTCGTTTTCACTGCACCAGGAGCGCAAGTCCGGATTCATCACGCCGCACTACGGCACCACCGACAAGGGCGGCGTCGAGCTGACCGTGCCCTACTACTGGAATATCGCGCCCAACCGCGACGCGACGTTCTCGCCGCGCGTAATGACCCGGCGCGGCGTCCTGCTGAACAGCGAGTTTCGCTACCTGGAGCGCAGCTACCTCGGGCAGTTGCGCGCGGACATCCTGCCCGATGACGACGCGCGCGACGGCACGCGGCGCTGGGCCTACAACCTGCAGCACAACCAGACGCTCCCGCGCGGCTGGTTCGGCACGCTCAACCTGCAAAAGGTGTCGGATGACACCTACTTCACCGACCTGTCCACCCAGATCGCGACCACGTCTCAGGTGCTGCTGCCGCGCGAGGGCACGCTGGGTCACAACGGATCGTGGGGCAACTCCGGGTACTATGGATTCAGGGCGCTCGTGCAGCGGTGGCAAACGCTGCAGGCGGACCCGCTGTCGATCGTGACGCCGCCCTACAATCGCCAGCCGCAGCTCACGCTCAACGCCTCGCGCCAGGATCTGCTGGATTCGGACCTCGATTTCTACGGCCACTACATCGGCTTCGACCACCCGAGCAAGATCAACGGGCGCCGGACGCTCGCGTACCCGAGCCTCAGCCTGCCCTTCCAGACCGCCTATGCGCGAGTCACGCCGAAGCTCGGCCTGAACGTGACCCACTACGCGCTCGACCCGAATCCCCAGGCGTTTCCCGGGGGGACCCGCAGCCTGCCGGTCTTTACCACGGACGGCACCATCGTGTTCGAGCGGCCGGCCACGATAGGCGCGGCGGAATTCGTGCAGACGCTGGAGCCCCGCGTTTACTACGTCTACATTCCCTACCGGGACCAGAGCCGCATACCGGTATTCGACAGCGGCCAGCAGGACATCAACTTCGCGACGATCTACTCGGAGAACCAGTTCTCCGGATGGGACCGCATCAATGACGCCAACCAGGTGACGGTTGGCCTGACCTCGCGCTTCATCGGCGCCGGCAACGGCGCCGAGCGCGTACGCGTGGGGGTGGCGCAACGCTTTTACTTCGCCACGCAGCAGGTCAACCTCCCGGGCGCGCCCTCGCGCACCAGCTCGAGCTCCGACCTGCTTGCCGCGCTGTCCGGGACGGTGGCGCCGCGCTGGACGGCGGAGGCAGGCTGGCAATACAGCACGAATTTCTCGCAGACCCAGAAGTTCAACGTCGCCACCCGCTACCAGCCGGCGCCGGGACGCGTGCTCAATCTGAGCTACCGCGAATCCCTCAATGCGCTGCGGCAGACCGACTTCTCGACCCAATGGCCGGTCGGCCGGGCCTGGACGGCCCTGGCCCGCTGGAATTACTCGCTGCGCGAACGCCGCACGCTCGAGGGGTTGCTCGGCGCGGAATATAATGGCGATTGCTGGGCGCTGCGCGTGGTCGCCCACCGCTTTGCCACGGCAAGCCAGCAGTCGTCCACGACGTTTTTCGTGCAGCTCGAATTGAACGGCGTCTCCCGTATTGGATCCAATCCCATGGAAACACTCCGACGCAATATTGGCGGCTATGCCCGGGTAGATCCCGGCGCCGCGATCCCCGATGAACGGCAGAACGCCTACTATTACTGATTCCGCCCGGCGGGCCGCCGGCCCGGCGCTGGCCGCCCTGCTGGCCATGGCGCTGGCGTCAGCTTCGTGGGCGCAGCCGCGGCCGAAGGTGGTCGTGCTCGACCGCATCGTGGCGATCGTGAACAGCGAGGTGATCACGCGCCGCGATCTGGAGGAGCACACCCGGCTCGCGGCCGCCCAGCTGCAGCAGCGCGGCACGCCCCTGCCGCCGCGCGAGGTGCTCCAGAAGCAGATGCTCGAGCGACTGATCTCGGAGCGCGTGCAACTGCAGCTTGCCAAGCAAACCGGCCTGCGCGTGGACGATGCCGAGCTCGACCGGGCGCTCGAGCGCATTGCGGAGCAGAACAAGTTGACGCTGACGCAGCTTCGCGCGTTGCTGGAGAAGGACGGGATTCCCTTCGCGCGCTTCCGCGAGGACATACGCAACGAGATCATCCTCGCGCGGCTGCGCGAGCGGGAAGTCGACAACCGGATCGTGGTGACCGAAGGCGAGATCGACAACTTCATCAGCACCCGGCAGGCCGGCGCCGGGCGGAGCGAAGAATTCAACCTGTCTCACATTCTCGTCTCCGTCCCGGAAAACGCGAGCCCGGAGCAGATCCAAGCCCGGCGCAGCCGCGTCGAGGATGCGCTGACGCAACTGCGGTCCGGCGCCGATTTTCGCCAGGTTGCCGCGACGTTCTCGGACGCGCCGGACGCCCTGCAGGGCGGCGGTATGGGCTGGCGCGACGCCGCGCGCCTGCCCTCGCTGTTTCTCGAGACGCTCCAGTCGATGCAGGCGGGCGAAGTCAGCGCCGTGCTGCGCAGCGCCAACGGCTTTCACCTGCTGCGGCTAAACGAGCGGCGCGGCAGCACCACGCCAATGATCGTTCGCCAGACCCGTGCAAGGCATATACTGATTCGCACCAATGAGCTCGTTCCCCAGGCCGAGGCCCGCCGGCGCATGGACAGCCTCAAGGAGCGTCTGGACAACAAGGCCGATTTTGTCGAGCTGGCGCGCCAGTATTCGGAGGACGCCAGCAGCGCCCGCGGCGGCGATCTAGGCTGGCTCTCTCCGGGCGATACCGTTCCCGAGTTCGAACGCGCGATGACCGCGCTCGCGCCGGGCGAAACCAGCCCGCCGGTACAGACGCCTTTCGGTTGGCACCTGATACAAGTGCTGGAGCGTCGCAATGAGGACATGTCGCGCGAGCGGGCACGGCTCGAGGCACGGCGGGCCCTGCGCGCGCGCAAGGCCGACGAGTCCTTTCAGGAATGGCTCCGGCAGCAACGCGATCTCGCCTTCATCGAGTACCGGCTCGAGGAGCGTTAGTCCGGCCGCGCATTCCGGCGGGGCGCCTGAATATGCCGACGCGGCGAGCGTCTTCCGACAGCGGCAAACGCGAAGCCGCCAGACCGCTGATTGCCGTGACGGCCGGCGAGCCGGCTGGCATCGGGCCCGACCTGTGCGTGCGGCTGGCACGACTGCGATTACCCGCGCGTATCGTGGTCATCGGGGATATGGGACTGCTCAAGTCGCGCGCCCGCCAATTGGGAATAGCCCTCGATGTCGCCGAATTTTCGACCGGTGGCGCGGTGTCATCCGCGCGCGCCGGCACGCTCCGGATGCTGCACGTGCCGCTCGCGCGCCCAGCCACCGCCGGCCGGCCGAATCCCGCGAACAGCCGCGCCGTGCTGCGCACCCTGGAGCTAGCCGCCGACGGCTGCGCGGCCGGAGAATTCGACGCCATGGTGACCGCGCCGCTGCAAAAAAGCGTCATCCTGGAAGCGGGGATTCCGTTCACCGGCCACACCGAGTTCCTCGCCGCGCGCACCCATACCGCGCATGTCGTCATGATGCTCGTCGGCGGCGGCATGCGCGTTGCGCTCGCGACCACACATCTTGCGCTGAAGGACGTGGCGCGCCACATCACGCGCGACAGCCTGGAGCAAACACTTCGGGTGCTGCGTCGCGACCTCATCCGGCGGTTTGCCATTTCCCGCCCGCGCGTGCTGGTGGCCGGCCTCAATCCCCACGCCGGCGAATCGGGGTTCATCGGGCGCGAAGACGCGGAAGTGATCGCACCCGTGCTCGAGAAGCTGCGCCGGGAGGGCCACGATCTTGCCGGCCCTCTGCCCGCGGACAGCCTGTTCCGGCCAGACCGCCTCAAGCGTTGCGACTGCGTGCTCGCGATGTATCACGACCAGGGCCTTCCCGTGCTCAAGTACGCGAGTTTCGGCGGCGGCGTGAACGTGACGCTGGGATTGCCGATCATCCGTACTTCCGTCGACCACGGAACGGCGCTCGACCTCGCGGGCAGCGGCAAGGCGCAATCCGGCAGCCTCGTGGAAGCGATCCGGATGGCCGCCGCGCTCGCCGCCAGCAGCCGCAATCGGCCGCGGCGCACGGCCTGACGGAATGGCAACCGCCGGCCAGATGCGCCACGCCCCGCGCAAGCGCTTCGGGCAGCACTTTCTCGTCGACGCATCGGTGATATCCGCTATCGTGGCGGCCATCGCCGCAAGGCCGGGCGATCGAGTCGTGGAAATCGGCCCCGGCCTGGGCGCCCTGACCCGCCCGCTCGCGGACCAGCTCGATCACCTGCATGTAATCGAAATCGACCGCGATATCACCGCGCGTCTGCGGCGGGAATTCCCGGCGGAACATCTGACCGTCCACGAGGGCGATGCGCTTGATTTCGACTTCAGCGCCCTGGGCGCGCCGCTGCGCGTCGTCGGCAATCTCCCGTACAACATCTCGACACCGTTGCTGTTCCGGCTTGCCGCGCACGCCGCCGTCCTGCGGGACATCCACGTCATGCTGCAAAAGGAGGTCGTCGAGCGGATCGTTTCTGCACCCTCCCGCGCCGAGTACGGCCGCCTGTCGGTGATGCTCCAGTACCGTTTCGAAATGGAGCGGCTGTTCGACGTTCCGGCTTCGGCATTTCGTCCCGCGCCGAGGATCGAGTCGGCCGTGGTGCGCATGACGCCATTTTCCCGGCTGCCGCATCCGGCACGCGACGTGGACTGCCTGGAAAAAGTGGTCGCGGCGGCGTTTGCGCAGCGTCGCAAGACGCTGCGCAACGCGCTCAGGCATTACTTCAGCGGCGCGGAGCTCGAGCGGCTCGGAATCGATCCCGGTTTGCGCGCGCAGGACCTGCCCGTGGCGGATTTCGTGCGGCTCGCGGACGAGGCGCAGCGCGCGCTCAGCCGCCCTTGCGCTGGATAAGCTCGATCTTGTAGCCGTCCGGGTCCTCGACGAAAGCGATCACCGTGGTGCCGTGCTTCATCGGCCCGGCTTCGCGCGTCACCTTGCCGCCCCGCCCCCGGACCTCGTCGCAAGCCCGATAGGCGTCATCGACCTCGATCGCGACGTGCCCATAGCCGGTACCGAGATCATAGGCGGCGGTATCCCAATTGTGGGTCAGCTCGAGCACGGCGGAATTCGATTCGTCATCGTAGCCGACGAACGCGTTGGTGAAGCGGCCGCCGGGATAATCGGCCTTGCGCAACATCCGCATGCCGAGCACCTGCGTGTAGAAATCGATCGAGCGCTGTAGGTCCCCGACGCGGATCATGGTATGCAGGATGCGCATGGCCTCCTCACACTTCCACCATTTCGAAATCGTCCTTGCGCGCGCCGCATTCCGGACAGGTCCAGTTCGGGGGCACATCCTCCCAGCGCGTTCCCGGCGCGATGCCCTCCTCGGGCAGGCCCGCTGCTTCGTCGTAGACAAATCCGCAGATGAGGCACATGAAGGTTCGGTATGCCTGCGTTTCCGTCGCGGTCATGCCGTGGTCCGTTTTTGGGATAAAATTGAATTCTAGCGAATCACTCCGTCCGCCACCAATCGCGCGGACGCCCCGGACCCCTCTCGTATGCCCGACGTGCCACCGATCGTGCTGGTGTTCGCCGCATCCGATCCCAGCGGCGGCGCGGGACTGCAAGCCGACATCATGACGCTTTCCAGCATGGGCTGCCATCCGCTGTCGGTGGTGACGGCGGTGACCGTTCAGGACACCATGGGCGTGGACGGCGTGACGCCGATCGAGCCCGAGTGGGTCGCGGACCAGGCGCGCTGCGTGCTCGAGGACATGCCGGTCGCGGCGTTCAAGATCGGCCTGCTCGGCAATCTCGAGCAGATCGCGCTGATTGCCGAGATCGTGTCGGACTATCCGGAAGTGCCTCTGGTGCTGGATCCGGTGCTCGCCTCGGGCCGCGGCGACGAGCTGGCCAGCGACGAGATGGTCGGTGCCTTGAGAGAGTTGCTCGTGCCCCAGACCACCATATTGACGCCCAACAGCATGGAAGCACGGCGGCTGGCGGCGGAGGATAGCGAGGAAGGCGAAGGCGCGGACCTCGCATCATGCGCTCGCCGCATCATCGCGAGCGGTTGCGAGTACGTTCTGGTCACCGGCACCCACGAGAACACCGTCCAGGTCGTCAACACGCTGTATGGCCACAACGGGGTCGTGCGCAGCGACGCGTGGCAGCGCCTGCCCGGAACCTACCACGGGTCGGGATGCACGCTGGCGTCCGCCATCGCCGCGACTATTGCCAACGGCCTCGAAATCAGCGACGCGGTCAAGGATGCCCAGGAGTACACGTGGCAGACGCTGAAGTCCGCCTTCCGGCCAGGCATGGGGCAGCACATCCCGGACCGCCTGTTCTGGGCGCGCGAGGACGACACGCCTGGCGCGGGAGGTGGCGAATGACGCATCCGGTTTTCGGCCTCTACGCGGTCACGCCCGACCTGGACGACACGGCGCTTCTCCTCGAGCGCGTCGAGGCCGCCCTGTCCGGCGGCGCGCGCGTGCTGCAATATCGCAACAAGTCGGCCGGCGCGGCGTTGCGTCAGGCCCAAGCGCAAGCCCTGTTCGACGTGTGCCGCCGATACCGCGTGCCGCTCATCATCAACGACCATCTGGAGCTCGCACTGGCCCTCGATGCCGATGGCCTACACCTCGGCGATGGCGATGGCTCTGTGCGGCGCGCGCGTGAACGGCTCGGGCCCGGCAAGTTGCTGGGCGCGTCGTGTTACAACCGGCTCGATGCCGCACTCGACGCCGAGCGTGCAGGGGCGGACCACGTCGCGTTCGGCAGTTTTTTCGCGTCCGACAGCAAGCCCGGAGCCGTGCGTGCGCCGCTTGCCTTGCTGCGCGAAGCGAAACAGCGACTGCGCTTGCCGGTCGTTGCCATTGGCGGCGTCACCCTGGACAACGCGTCGCAAGTGATTTCGGCAGGCGCGGACAGCGTTGCGGTAATCGCCGCGCTGTTCGGGGCGCCCGACGTCGTTTTCGCGGCGCGCCGCTTCCAGTCCCTGTTCTCCGGGCCTGGCGAGCCGCAACTTCCAAGGGCCCGACACGCCGCGTAGGTCCGTGGCGGCGGTTGACCCCCTCGGGTCTTGACGCCGCCTCCTATTCCCTACCCTTCAGACCGACATGAGGCAAAGCCAAAAACTGTTTCGGCGCGCGCAACTGACCATTCCCGCCGGCGTCAATTCGCCGGTGCGGGCGTTTCGCGCGGTTGGCGGAACGCCGCTTTTCATCCGTCGGGGCAGGGGGGCGCAGGTGTGGGACGCCGATGGTCGCGCCTACATCGACTACGTCGGATCGTGGGGCCCGCTCATCGTCGGCCACGGGCATCCTGACGTCATCAAGGCGGTCCAGCAGGCGGCCGAGCGGGGACTCAGTTTCGGCGCGCCCACCGAGCAGGAAATCGAGATCGCGGAGGTGTTGTGCCGGCTCGTGCCGTCACTCGACCAGGTCAGGCTGGTCAGTTCCGGCACCGAAGCCACGATGAGCGCGATCCGCCTCGCGCGCGGTTTCACCGGACGCGACACGATCATCAAATTCGAGGGCTGCTACCACGGCCACGCCGACGCGCTGCTCGTCAAGGCGGGCTCGGGAGCGCTTACCTTCGGCCAGCCCTCCTCGGCCGGCGTGCCCGCAGAGACGGCTGCCCATACGCTCGTACTCGAGTACAACAATGAGACCGCGCTGGAGCACGCGTTCGAGCAGGGTGGCGCCGGCATCGCGGCCGTGATCGTGGAGCCCGTCGCCGGCAACATGAACCTGGTCGCACCCCGGCCGGGCTTCCTTGAGCGGCTCCGCCAACTCTGCACGCAGCACGGCGCGGTGCTCATTTTCGACGAGGTAATGACGGGCTTCCGGGTGGCGCTGGGCGGCGCGCAGGCCCTATACGGCATCCGGGCGGACCTCGTCACGCTCGGCAAGGTGATCGGCGGCGGCCTGCCGGTGGGCGCGTTCGGCGGTCGGCGCGACATCATGCAAGCCATCGCACCGCTGGGCGCGGTTTACCAGGCCGGCACGCTCTCGGGCAATCCGGTTGCGGTTGCCGCAGGTCTCGCGACGCTGAAGCTCGTGCAGGCCCCCGGGTTCTACGACCGCCTGGCCGCCAGCGCACGCATTCTGTGCGAAGGCTTAACCCGCTCCGCGCAGGCGCACGGCGTCCCGTTCTCGGCGGCTAGCGTCGGGGGCATGTTCGGCATCTATTTCCGCGAAACGCCCCCGGTCAATTTTACGGAGGTCATGCAGTGCGACAAGGAACGGTTCAACCATTTCTTCCACGCAATGCTGGCGGAAGGCATCTACCTCGCGCCGTCGGCGTACGAAGCCGGCTTCGTCTCCAGCGCGCACGGCGCCGCGGAAATTGAGAGGACAATCGGCGCAGCCGACAAGGTGTTTTCGAGCGGGACCGGTTGAGGCTGGTCACGCGGGGACGCGGCTGCGGCGCTCCGTATCAGCGCAGGCCCGCGATATACTCCGCAACCGCCGCGATTTCGCGGTCCGAAAGCTTGTCGGCTATCGCCCGCATCATCCCGTTGGCATCGTTGGCGCGCTCGCCGGCGCGGAAGGACCTGAGCTGGGCCGCGGTGTACTCGGGAAACTGCCCAGCGAGTCTCGGGAACTGCGCGGGCATTCCGGCACCGTTCGGCCCGTGGCACGCCGAGCACGCCGCCACTTTTTTGGACAGGATGCCGCCTCGATAAATCGCCTGGCCAAGCTTCGCCAGCGCCGCGTCGCGCGCAGCCCTTGGCTTGGGCGCCTGGTCACCAAAATAGGCGGCGAGGTTACGCATGTCATCAGGCGCGAGCGTTGCAACCATGGCCGCCATCACCGGATTCGACCGCTCGGCCGGTTTCCCGCCCTGCGGCTTGAAATTCAACAACTGCTTCACCGTGTAGTCCGCATGCTGTCCAGCGAGCACCGGGTTGGCCGGCTGCGTGCTGTTGCCGTCGTTCGCGTGACAAGCGGCGCAGACCTGCTGAACGATCGGCCGGGCCTTGGCCGGATCTGCGCCGGCGACGCCCTGTGCAACGGCACCCGAAGCGGCAAGCAAACCGGCTAGGAGCGTCACGGACTGTCTTCGAATCATGCGATATTCCCGGGTGAGCGTGAGCGGAAGGCGTATTGTATAGCAGGGCGTTTTCCGCGCACCAGTTTCAAGCACGATAACAATAACCTACGCGATGTTCCCGCGGCCGTCGGGCGAAGGCGGTTCCCGCGCCTGCCATCGGAGCGCGCCGCGACGCCCGTAGGGCGCGCGGCTGGAATAAAAAACCCCCGGTTAAAGGGGAGTAAAACCGGGGGCAAAAGCCTTAACTAGTATTAAGGCACCCGCTCAGGGAGGAGAAGCGGGAGACGATTCCACATCGTCTGAAAAATAAGACGACTATAATTGCGGATAGTTCCCGTTCCGGCGAACGCGAAAATTGCAATACTCATCAAAAGGTTAACGCGATGCAGGTGCTTGGTGGCTTTCCCCAGCGACGGATGCGCAGAATGCGGCGCGACGAATTCACGCGCCGTCTGCGACGCGAGAATCGGCTCACGACCGACGACCTGATCTATCCGGTATTCGTGATCGATGGCAGGAACCGGGAGCAGGCGGTGCCTTCGATGCCGGGCGTCCGGCGCTACACCCTGGACCGGCTGCTCGCGCACGCCGAACGCTGCGCCCGTCTGGGGATCCCTGCGCTCGCGATCTTTCCGGTGGTCGCGCCGGAACTGAAGAGTCGCGACGGCCGCGAGGCGGCAAATCCCAAGGGGCTGGTGCCGCGCGCCGTGGCGGCGCTAAAGAAGCGCTTCCCCGAGCTGGGTGTCATCACGGACGCCGCGCTCGATCCCTACACCACCCATGGCCAGGACGGGGTGGTGGACGCGGGCGGCTACGTGCTCAACGATGAGACGATCACAATGCTGGAGCGCCAGTCCGTGGCTTGCGCGGCGGCCGGCGTGGACATCGTGGCGCCCTCGGACATGATGGATGGCCGGATCGGCGCGATTCGCGCAGCGCTTGACCGGCAGAAATTCATCCACACCCGCATCCTCGCCTATTCGGCCAAGTACGCCTCCTGCCTGTACAGCCCGTTTCGGGACGCCGTCGGCTCGGCCAAAAGCTTGGGGCGGGGGAGCAAGCACACCTACCAGATGGATTGCGCCAACAGCGACGAAGCGCTCTGGGAAGTCGCGCTCGATCTTCAGGAAGGCGCGGACATGGTGATGATCAAGCCGGGATTGCCCTATCTGGACATCGTGAAGCGCGTGAAGGACGCCTTCCGCGCACCGACCTTCGCCTACCACGTGAGCGGCGAGTACTCGATGCTCAAGGCAGCGGCCGCACGCGGCTGGCTCGACGAGCGTGCAAGCGTCATGGAAATCCTGATTGCGTTCAAGCGCGCCGGCGCGGACGGCGTGCTGACGTACTTCGCGCTGGATGCCGCCGGCTGGCTGAAGGACGGCGGCTGATTGGATTTCCACCGGCAATTTCGGGACAGGCGCGTGTTCCGGTATTAACGCCTTTCGTTCCCGGTCAAGTTTCCGCGAGCAATTGCTCGACCGCCTGCAGTTTCGCCCGCTCGATGTGCTTTCCCTCCACGCTGGTGCGAAGCCGCCCTCTCAATTCACGCATCGACAGCACGGTTAGTTCGACCGCCGTGCCGCCGTCGTCTATGGTAAATACAGGCGCGGTAAGTACATCCTCGCCACAAAACAGCCTGCGCTGCGTCGCGCGATACGGAATGTCGCGATCAATCAGATAGAGCTCGACGGCTTTTTCGTTGTCGGTATAGAGCTGTATATGGATGCCCGCGTAGCGTCCGGCATTACCGTGCAGGACCGACCCGGTCAAATGCGGATTGAATTCGGCCAATTCCCGCATTGCCCGGAGCGCACGCCGCCGCAGTTCGCGCAACCGTTCGCGATGTTCCTCGCCGTGATAAATCTGCTGGTGCGCGCGGAGCGCGGCATCGATCTCATCATTGGTCGGCAATTCGCGCGTGTCCGCGGCGCCCGTCTGCCGGGCCGCCTTCCGTTTGGCCAACGCGTAGTCCTCGATGCCCTCCTCCGCCATCAGCCGGGCGGCAAGGTAAGCAATATGATTGCGCCGGTCGTTGCGGCCGCTTTCCCTGGGCATGGCGAGTTGCCTCAGAACAGTTGGTTGCGCACCTCTTCGCGCGGGCGATCGACGCCGATCACGTCCCCGATCATCGTTTCTCGCTCCGGCGGCGGGTACTCGCTGTAAAAATAGTCGACGAGGCCGCCCTCCGGGTCCGCGACACGCAATCCGGTTTCCGGGTCGACGCGCATCGCAACGACCCCCTCCGGCGCGGCAAGCGGTTGCTCGGGAACCCCTTTCAGCACTGCGCCCATGTAATCCATCCAGATGGGCAAAGCCGCCTGCGCACCCGTTTCGTTCCGCCCTAGCGATTGCGGCTTATCGAAGCCGATCCAGGTTACCGCGACGAGCCCGGTGCTGAATCCGCAGAACCATGCGTCCACAAATTCATTCGTCGTGCCCGTCTTCCCGGCGAGGTCGCGACGACCGAGCTTCATCGCCCGCGCCGCCGTGCCCATGCGCACCACGTCGCGCAACATGCTCGACATGACGAAGGCATTGCGGGCGTCGATCACGCGTTCCGCGCCGTTGCCCGCAGCCCGCGGCTTGGCCTCGAACAGCACGTTTCCACGCGCGTCCTCGATCCGCTCGACGTAGTACGGCGCCACACGAAAGCCCCCATTGGCAAAAACCGCATAGGCAGTTGCCATCTGGATTGGCGTCACGTTTCCCGCACCCAACGCCATCGTCAGATACGGCGGATGCAGTTTCGGATCGAAGCCGAATCGGCTGACGTAGTCCTGGGCATACTGCGGGGAAATCGCTTGCAGGATGCGCACGGATACCAGGTTCTTCGACTTGACCAGGCCCGTCCGGAGCCGCATCGGGCCCTCGAATTTGCCGTCGAAGTTTCTCGGCTCCCACGGTTCGGAACCGGTGTCAATCGCGGTAAACGTGAGCGGCGCATCATTGATGATCGTTGCGGGCGTGAAACCCTTTTCCAGCGCCGCCGAGTAGACGAAGGGCTTGAAACTGGAACCCGCCTGCCTCAGCGCCTGGGTGGCGTGGTTGAACTGGCTGCGATTGAAGTCAAACCCCCCCACCAACGCGCGTATGGCGCCGTCTCGCGGATCCAGCGCCACGACAGAAGCTTCGACAGCCGGCAGCTGCGTAACGTGCCACCGGCCTTTCCCATCGCGCTTCACGCGAATGATCGCGCCGCGACGGATGCGCTGACCGGGGTTCGCCTTATCGCCGAGCATTCGCGACGCAAAGCGCAGCCCATCCTCCCGCAGTTCGAGCCATTCGCCGCCCTTGCGATAAGCGCGCACGAGTCGGGGGCCGGCCTCGGTGACGACAGCAGCGTAGATATCGTCGCTGTCTGCTGCCTCCTGAAGCGCGTCCTCCAGCGCGTCGTCGGTGGGCTTGGCCGGCAACTCCACATAGCCCTCGGCGCCGCGGTAACCATGCCGCCGGTCATACTCCTGCGCGCCGGCGCGCAGCGCCCCATAGGCGGCCTCCTGGTGCGAGGTCAGGAGCGTCGTGTAGACACGAAAGCCTTTAGCATACGTGTCCTCACGATACCGATCGTATAGCGCTTGCCGCACCATCTCGGCGAGATACTCTGCGCGCACGGGATAATCACTAATTTCCCTCTTCACCGCGACCGCCTGGCGGTCCGCGTCCGCAAACTCCGCCGCCGAGATCAGCTCAAGCTCTCGCATGCGCCGCAGCACATACTGCTGCCTCAGCTTGGCACGCCTGGGATTGGCGAGCGGGTTATACCGGGAGGGAGCCTTGGGCAGGCCGGCAAGCATCGCGGCCTCGGCGAGCGAGAGCTCCGCCAGACGCTTGCCGAAATAGATCTGGGCCGCGGCTGCAAAGCCGTAGGCGCGCTGTCCCAAATAGATCTGGTTGACGTAGAGCTCGAGAATCTGGTCCTTGCTGAGGCTCGCCTCGATCTTGAACGCCAGCAACATCTCGTTGAATTTGCGGGTGAGCGTTTTCTCCTTGGTCAAGAAGAAGTTACGCGCAACCTGCATCGTAATGGTCGACGCCCCCTGCCGCACGCCGCCCGACGCGAAATTGGATAGCGCCGCGCGTGCCACGCCGACATAATCGACCCCGCGATGCTGATAGAAGCGCTCGTCCTCCGCAGCGAGAATGGCTCGGATCATCGGCGCCGGCACTTCCCCCATCCGGACGACCGCCCGGCGCTCTTCGCCGAACTCGGCGATCAGCTTGCCGTCGGCACTGTAGACCCGCAGCGGGATTTTGGGCTGGTAATCGGTCAGCACTCCCAGCGACGGCAGCGACGGATAAACGATCGCAGCGGCGAATACGACCAACAGGGCCGCCGCCAGGCCGGCCGCGACCGCCAATACGACAGGGAAGACCAGCCATCGAATAAACATTAAATCAATACCTTAAGCACACAATGTTGCAGTACCGCAACAACAACGTGCTTTCATTCCAGTGGTTGTGAGGTATGCCACACCTCGGCAACTCGTTGCGGGTTAAGCTATATTTAGTCCTCAGTCATTATAAGCGGGGTTCCGCAAAAACAATAAAAGGTCTCAAAAACGCTTTACATCCAAGATAGTTGTTGCTAGCATTTAATGTAAACTGTGGGATAGTCTCCCTATAAACTTATGCTCAAAGGGAAATTCAGTCTAAACCTCGCCGCCATCGAGAACCTGTTCAAGGCCAAGATGCCGCCGGTGATCGGTACGGACATCAGTTCCTCGGCGGTCAAGATGGTGGAGATCGAGAGCGCCGGCAAGGGGATGTATCGCGTCGAGCGCTACGCTATCGAGCCGCTGCCCAAAGACTCGCTCATGGAGGGCAACATCAACAATCTCGACGCGGTGGCTGACGCGGTGAGGCGTTGCCACAAGCGCCTGGGAAGCAACCTCAAGAACCTGGCCCTCGCGCTACCCAATGCCGCGGTCATCAGCAAGAAGATCCTCGTGCCGGCCGGACAGACCGAGGACGACCTTCAGCTCCAAGTAGAGACCGAGGCGAACCAGTACATCCCGTTCGCGCTCGAGGAAGTCAATCTCGACTTCCAGGTGCTCGGCCCGGCGCCGAACAGCCCCGAGGACGTTGAGGTACTGATCGCGGCTTCGCGCAAGGACAAGATCATTGACCGCGTCGCGGCAGCCGAGGCGGTGGGGCTCAACGCAACGGTGATGGATGTCGACGTTTTCGCGGCGCAAACCGCGCTTGAGCTCATTGAAAGCCAGTTTCCCGAGGGTGGCAAGGACCAGAACATCGCGATGGTCGACGTCGGCGCGTCCGTCATGGCCGTCAACGTCTTGCGCAACGACCAGTCGATTTACATGCGCGAGCAGCCTTTCGGCGGGAACCAGCTCACGCAAGAGATCCAGAACCGCTTCGGTTTGAGCCCGGAGGAAGCCGAGGCCGCCAAACGCGCCGGCGGCCTGCCTGAGAACTACGAGTCCGACGTGCTGGCCCCGTTCCTGGACATGCTGGGACTGGAGGTGGCGCGGGCACTGCAATTCTTCTTCACCTCGACGCAGCACACCCAGATCAACCATATCGTGCTATCGGGCGGGTGTGCCGCAATACCGGGAGTGGACGAGGCCGTCACCAAGCGGGTTCAGGTGCCCGCGATCATCGCAAATCCATTCATCAATATGCAGGTTTCCCCGAAGGTCCGCGCGAAGGCGCTGACTCAGGACGCGCCGTCGCTGATGGTCGCGTGCGGCCTGGCCATGCGGAGGTTTGATCCATGATCCGCATCAACCTTCTTCCGCATCGCGAGATCCGCCGTAAGCGGCAACAACAGCAGTTTTTCGTCATGCTGGGCGTCGTCGTGGGCATCGGCGCCGCCATCTGGTTCGCCGTGCACAGTTATCTTGAGGACCAGTTCAACAATCAAGTCGCGCGCAACAAGTACCTGCAAGCCGAGATTGAGAAACTCGACAAGCAAATCGCGGAAATCCAGAAACTGAAGGACCAGACTGCTGCGCTGCTCGCCCGCAAACGGGTGGTCGAAACGCTTCAAGGAACGCGCTCCGAGGTGGTGCATCTGCTCGACCAGCTGGTACGGCAACTCCCCGACGGCGTCTACCTGAAGGCCATCAAGCAGGCCGGCACGCGGGTGACGATCAGCGGCTACACGCAGTCCCAGGCGCGCGTGTCCACGCTGATGCGAAATCTGGATTCTTCGCCTCATCTGCAGCAGCCGGGGCTGATCGAGATCAAGTCCACCACTCAGGCCGGACAGCGCATCAACGAATTCACGATGAATATCAATATCACTCGCGCTGCCCCGGACGACGCCAAGAGGGCGCAAAAGAGGTAACGCACCATGGCCATGACCGTCAACGAACTCCAGCGCTATCTTGATCCCAACAGGATCGGGGGCGCGCCGATACTGGTCAAGCTCGGCGTGCTGTTGCTCGTGCTCGGATTGATTGTTTTCGCGAGTTACTGGTTCGACTGGCAGGATCAAATCGAAAGGATCAACAACGAAGCCAACAAGGAAGTGGGGTTGCGCAAGACCTTCCTGACGAAAAAGAGCGAGGCGATCAACCTGCCGCTTTATCAGAAGCAGCTGGAAGATATCGAAAAGCAGTTCGGCGCGCTGCTCAAGCAATTGCCGGGCAAATCCGAAATGGACGCGCTCCTGACGGACATCAACCAGGCTGGTCTCGGGCGTGGCTTGCAGTTCGAACTGTTCAAGCCGGCGGGCGGCGAGATTCGCCAGGATTTTTACGCCGAGCTGCCCATATCGATCAAGATTACGGGTAACTACCACGACATCGGCGCGTTCGCGAGCGACGTAAGCAAGCTTTCGCGCATCGTCACCCTGAACAACATTGCGCTCGCTCCCAGCGGTGCCAAGGGCGGCGGCGGGCTGACACTCGACGCGACCGCCCGCACCTTTCGTTATTTGGACGAGAGCGAAATCGCGCAGCAGCGGAAGGCCACGTCCAAGAAGGGCAAGCGTTAACCATGCGCCGCGCCATTGTCATCGCCTTTTCGTGCCTGGCGCTCGCGGCGTGCTCGAGCGAGCAGCATTCCGACCTGCGCCAGTTCGTCAGAGATTCCGACAAGATGCCGCGGGGCCGCATTCCGCCGCTGCCGGAAGTGAAGCCGTACGAGCCGTTCGAGTACGCGGCATTCGATCTGGTGGATCCGTTCGTGCCGCGCAAGATTGCGTTGCCCAAGCCCGCCAATGTGCCCGGAGCGCTGCAGCCCCCCAAGGATCACCGCAAGGGCCCCCTCGAGGCATTCCCTCTGGAAAACCTGAAGATGGTGGGCACGCTCCAGCAGAAGAAAAATGTCTTCGCGCTGATCAAGACGCCGGACAACACCCTGTACCGCGTGAAGACCGGAGACTACATGGGGCAGAACTTCGGACGCATCATCGCGATCGACGAGTCTGCCGTAAAGCTGAAGGAACTGGTCCAGGACAGCGGCAACGAGTGGAAGGAAGAGGAGCGCACGCTGCTGCTGCAGGAATAACAGGAGGCACCCGAATATGAGATATCGAGCCAGCCGTTTGATCATGAACGTCCGCCACGCGGCGCTGGGGTTGCTGTTTGCCTGCGCGAGCGCGACGGCTCACGCCCAGGCGAACACGATCGAGGCGGTCAATGTCTCGCCCGCGACCGGCGGCAAGGTGGTGGTCAAGGTGACGCTGAAGGAGGCGCCGACCAACCCGCCCGCCGGGTTCACGGTCAACAATCCGCCGCGCATCGCGTTTGACTTCCCCAATACGAACAGCGCTCTGGGGCGCAGCGCCCAGGACGTCGGGGAAGGTGACCTGCGCAGCTACAACGTGGTGCAGGCAGGCGGCCGCACGCGCCTGGTTCTGAATCTGTCGCGCGCCCTCAGCTACGATACGCAAATAGACGGTCGCGCGCTGCTCATCACGCTGCAAGGCTCCCTTGCCGCGTCGAGCCCGGCGGGCGCCACCACCCACTTTGCCGAACCCAGGCCGGGGGACCAGCGCCACGCGCTGCGCGACATCGATTTTCGTCGCGGCGGTTCGGGTGAAGGCCGTGTGGTGGTCGACCTCTCCGACAATGCGGTCGGCATCGATCTCAAGCTTCAGGGCAAGTCCATCGTCATCGACTTCATCAACACCGAGCTGCCGAAGAACCTGCAGCGCCGCCTTGACGTGACGGACTTCGGCACGTCGGTGCAGACTATCGACGCCATCACCCAAGGCAACAATGCGCGTGTGGTGATCGAGCCGCGTGGCGCGTGGGAGCATACCGCCTACCAGTCCGATACGCGCTTCACCGTGGAAGTGAAGCCTGTCTCGGAGGAGCAAAGCCGGACCACACGGGGCGGGCCCTACAAAGGCGAGAAGCTGTCGCTCAACTTCCAGAACGTGGAGGTGCGCGCCGTGCTGCAGGTGATCGCCGATTTCACGGAAAAGAACATCATCACCAGCGACACGGTGGGCGGCAGCCTGACGCTGCGCCTGAAGGACGTGCCGTGGGACCAGGCGCTGGACATCATCCTGCAAAGCAAGGGCCTGGACATGCGCGAAACGGGGAACGTGATCTGGATTGCCCCCCGCGACGAGCTCGCCACGCGCGAAAAGCTCGCGCTCGAGGCAAGGCAGCAGATTACCGACTTGGAGCCGACGCGCACCGAGAGCTTCCAGTTGAACTACCAGAAGGCGGTGGATTTCCAGAAGCTGCTGTCCGATCCCAACCAGCGCATCCTCTCCAAGCGCGGGAGCGCTGTGGTGGATGCGCGCACCAACACGATCTTCGTCCAGGATACGCCCTCGCGCTTGGAAGACGTGCGCAAGCTCCTGAAGAAGGTTGACGTGCCGGTGCGCCAAGTCATGATCGAATCGCGCATCGTTGAGGCAACCGACAATTTCGCGCGAAACCTCGGGGCCCGGCTCGGGTACCATAATGCACCCGGCTATCTCGGCAAGGTCGGCACCAGCGGCGCTTCCTACGGTTACACTGCCGGCGGCGCCCTGAACGATACGGGCTTCCATACCGGGCAGGCCGCGACCACGCCCAACTTCATTAGCGATTCGTTGTCGGTGAACCTCCCGGTGCCCGGCCTCGGCGGCGCGAATCCCGGAGCGTTCTCGCTGATTCTGTTCAACCAGGCGAGGACCAAGTTCCTGAACCTCGAGCTGACCGCGCTGCAGGCCGATGGCAAGGGCAAGATCATCTCGAGCCCGCGCGTGATCACGGCCGACCAGGTGGAAGCGACCATCGAGCAGGGCACGGAAATCCCGTACCAGCAAGCGACCTCCAGCGGCGCGACCAGCGTCTCGTTCAAGAAGGCGACGCTCTCGCTCAAGGTCAAGCCGCAGGTCACGCCCGATGACAACGTGATCATGAACGTCAACGTCCACAAGGACAGCGTGGGCGCGAACACGCTCGCCGGGCCCTCGATCGACACCAAGCAGATCGTGACCGAGGTGCTGGTGGAAAACGGCGGCACCGTCGTCATCGGCGGCATCTATTCCCAGACCGAGTCCAACACGACCAATAAGATCCCGGTGCTGGGCGACCTGCCCTACGTGGGGTTCCTCTTTAAGCAGAACCTGAAGGTCGACAACCGCAACGAGCTGTTGATCTTCATCACCCCGCGCATCCTCAAGGACGGCCTGACGCTGCGGCAATAGCGCCGGATACGACCTGCTCCAGAAAAGGCGGCCGGCTGGCCGCCTTTTTTCTTTTCCAGCCGGATCCGTGCCTCGAATTATGCGGTGCCGGACGGTTCCGCTAGAATCGTCCCATGACTGATCGTACGCAGGATTCCCTGCCGGACCGGCCGGGCATCCCCGGCAGCATATTCCTGGTGGGCCTCATGGGCGCTGGGAAAACCTCGGTCGGCAAGCTGCTCGCTCGACGCCTGCGCAAGTCGTTCTACGACTGCGACCAGGAGATCGAGCGCGCGACCGGAGTGAAGGTCCCCGTCATATTCGAGATCGAGGGCGAGGCGGGCTTCCGCGCGCGCGAAACCAGGATGTTGACGGAGCTCGTCCATCGTCCGGATATCGTGCTTGCCACGGGCGGCGGCGCCGTGCTTTCCGACGAGAACCGGAAGCTGCTGTCCGCGAACGGGGTGGTGGTTTACCTGCGCGCCACGGTAGAGGACCTTTGGAGCCGAACGCGCCACGACCGGAATCGTCCGTTGCTTCGCACCCCCGATCCCCAGGCGACATTGCGCCAGCTGTTCGATGAGCGGGACCCGCTCTACCGCAGCGTCGCGGATATCGTCATCGACACCGGCAGTCAGGGCCTCGGCAACCTTGCGCAGCGGGTCGAGCAGCAATTGCACCGTCGCCATGCCATGCAGACCGGCGGCGAGCACGCGCCGCTGCGAACTGGCTGAGGGTGACGGAGGAATAGGGATCATGCAGACCTTGACGATGGCGCTTGGCTCGCGCGGCTACCCCATTCATATCGGCGCCGGCCTGATAACGCGCGCGAGTCTGATCGTGGACCGGCTGCGCGACAAGAAGGCGGTTATCGTGACCGATACGAACGTTGCGCCCCTCTACCTCGCGCCGCTGCAACGCGCGCTGGAATCGGAGGGTGTCCAAGTCGTCCCGATCATCATCCCGGACGGGGAGTCGCACAAGAACTGGGAAACGCTGAACCGCATTCTCGACGGGCTGCTCGAGCACCGCTGCGAGCGCGGCACGGCGTTGATCGCGCTCGGGGGCGGCGTAGTCGGCGACATTACCGGCTTCGCGGCGGCGGTTTACCAGCGGGGCGTGCCCTATGTGCAAGTTCCCACCACGCTCCTCGCCCAGGTCGACTCGGCCGTCGGCGGCAAGACCGCCATCAATCATCCCCTGGGCAAGAATATGATCGGCGCGTTCTACCAGCCGGTCGCCGTTATCTCGGATACGGAGACGCTCGATACGCTGCCCGCGCGCGAGCTTGGCGCCGGTCTGGCCGAAGTGATCAAGTATGGCGTGATCCGCGACGCGGTCTTTTTCGACTGGCTCGAAGGCAACATCACTCGGCTCGTGAATCGCGAACCGCAAGCGCTGGCTTACGCGATCGAGCGATCTTGCCAGAACAAGGCTGAAGTCGTCGCCGTCGACGAGCGCGAGACCGGCCCCCGAGCGCTGCTCAACTTCGGGCATACCTTCGGCCACGCGATCGAGACCGGTACCGGATACGGCACGTGGCTGCACGGCGAGGCGGTAGCCACCGGCATGGTGCTGGCCTCCCGGCTCTCGCAACGCCTAGGCCTCCTGGACGAGACGCAAACCCGCCGGGTCATTGCCATTCTGGAAGCGGCGGGCCTGCCGGTGCGGCCCCCGGCACTGGGGCTCGCGCGCTACCTCGAGCTAATGGGCCACGACAAGAAAGTCGAGGGCAGCCGGATCCGATTCGTGCTCCTCAGGCGTCTCGGCGAGGCGTTTGTCTCCGACCAGGTCCCGCGCGAGGCGCTCGCGGACGTATTGGACCCGGCGCGAGCGCATGCCTGATCGCGCACTCGCTGCTTATGCCGCCCGGCCGGAGCACTCTCGCGGCCGGCGCCACCGTGAGGCCTCGCCCGTTGGACGCGGCGAGTACCAGCGCGACCGTGATCGAATCATCCATTCCACCGCGTTCCGGCGGCTCGAGTACAAGACCCAGGTATTCATCAATCACGAGGGGGATCTCTTTCGCACCCGGCTCACGCACAGCCTCGAGGTCGCCCAGATCGCGCGCTCCGTCGCGCGCAGCCTGCGGCTCGACGAGGATCTCACCGAGGCAATCGCGCTGGCCCACGACCTGGGCCACACCCCGTTTGGCCACACCGGCCAGGACGCGCTGAATGCCTGTATGCGCCCCTACGGCGGCTTCGAGCACAACCTCCAGAGCCTGCGCGTCGTGGATCTTCTCGAGCAGCGCTACGCGACGTTCGACGGACTCAATCTCACGTTCGAGACGCGCGAGGGGATCCTGAAACATTGCTCCGTCGCCAATGCGCGCCAGCTGGGCGACGTGGGAGAACGATTCGTGAAGAAGCGGCGGCCGTCGCTTGAGGCGCAGCTCGCCAACCTGGCGGACGAGATCGCCTATAACAACCACGACGTGGACGACGGGCTGCGCTCCGGGCTGATTCACCTCGACCAGCTCGCGAGCGTCCGCATCGTCGCGCGTCATTTGAAGGCGGTTCGGCGGCAGCATCCCCGTCTGGCGGACCGCCGGCTGGTGCATGAGACCGTCCGGCGCATGATCAGCACGCTCGTTACGGATCTCATTCGGGCCAGCGCCGCGAATCTCCGCCGGCATGCGCCCGGCTCGATCGAAGAGGTGCGCCTTGCGCCGCCCCTGATCGCATTCAGCGCCCGGATACGCGAAGAGAGCCTCGAGCTCAAGCGTTTCCTCCGCGACAACCTGTACCGCCATTTTCACGTGGTACGCATGAGCGCCAAGGCGCGGCGCGTCGTCTTCGAACTGTTCGGCGCGTTCCTGTCGGACCCTGCCCTGCTGCCTCCGGAGTTTCAAGCGCGCGCCCAGGACGAGCCGGCACGGGCCATTGCGGACTACATTGCTGGCATGACCGACCGCTACGCCATACTCGAGCACCGGCGGCTCTTCTCGATCGAGGAAACTTGAGCTGGCACTGGGCGGAAATGAAAATTTCCACTTGAATCCAGCCACTTAAGCCAGTAAACTACCCAGGTCCTCGATGTTCTTGCGCCATATATTGCGGCGCAGTATCAGCCCATTACTCGCAACCGGTGCTTATTTGAGCCATCCCGTTACTTCTTTCGCAGCGGGCCTTTATCAGCCGGGCTTTGAGCACGACGCCTGCGGTGTCGGATTCGTCGCGCACATCAAGGGCAAGAAGAGCCACGCCATCGTCGAGCAGGGCCTGACCGTACTGCGTAACCTGACCCACCGGGGCGCGGTGGGCTGGGACCCCAAGCTTTCCGACGGGGCCGGTTGCCTGATCCAGATTCCCGACAAGCTGTTCCGCGACGATTGGACCAAGCGCGGCCAGAAGCTGCCCCCGCTGGGCCAGTATGGCGTCGGGATGGTATTCCTGCCCCGCGACCCCGCCTCGCGCCTTGCCTGCGAGTATGAAATCGAACGCGCCATCAAGGATGAGGGGCAGAACCTGCTCGGCTGGCGCGACGTTCCGGTGGACAATTCCGACCTCGCCGAGCCGGCCAAGCGGATCGAGCCCGTCATCCGGCAGGTGTTCATCGGGCGCGGCAAGGGCATCACCGTCACGGACGCGCTCGAGCGCAAGCTCTACATCATCCGCAAGGCCGCTGGCCACGCGATCCGCTCCCTGAAGCTCGAGTACGGCAAGGAGTTCTACATTCCGACCATGTCCGCGCGCACCGTGTGCTACAAGGGCATGCTGCTCGCCTATCAGGTCGGGGAGTACTACCTCGACCTCAAGGATCCGCGCACAGAGTCGGCCCTTGCGCTCGTGCATCAGCGGTTCTCGACCAATACCTTCCCCAGTTGGGACCTCGCGCACCCGTTCCGCATGATCTGCCATAACGGCGAGATCAATACCGTGCGCGGCAATGTCAACTGGATCCGCGCGCGCCAGGGCGCGATCTCGTCGCCGATACTGGGCCGCGACCTCGACAAGGTATGGCCCCTGATCTACGACGGGCAGTCCGATTCCGCGTCGTTCGACAACGCGCTCGAGCTGCTGGTGATGGGCGGCTATTCGATCGCACACGCCATGATGATGATGATTCCCGAGGCGTGGGAAAACCATGCGCTGATGGATCCCGCGCGGCGCGCGTTCTACGAGTACCACGCCGCGATGATGGAACCCTGGGACGGCCCCGCGTCTATCGCCTTCACGGACGGGCGGCAGATCGGGGCAACACTGGACCGGAACGGCCTGCGGCCGTCCCGCTACATCGTCACGTCCGACGACCTCGTCATCATGGGCTCGGAGTGCGGGTGCCTGCCGGTGCCGGAGGAGAAAATCGTCAAGAAGTGGCGGCTGCAGCCGGGCAAGATGTTCCTGGTGGACCTGGAGAAGGGCCGCATCGTCGACGACAAGGAACTCAAGGACACGCTGGCCGCGGCGAGGCCCTACGGCGAGTGGATCGACCGCATCCGCATCAAGCTCGACGACCTGCCTGCGCCCGAGGAGGCGCGCGAGCCAGCACCCGAGACGCTGCTCGACCGCCAGCAGGCGTTCGCCTACACGCAGGAGGACGTCAAGTTCCAGATGGTGCCGATGGCGTCGAACGGCGAGGAGCCCGTTGGATCGATGGGCAACGATGCCGCCCTCGCGGTGCTGTCGAGCCGGAACAAGACGCTCTACCACTATTTCAAGCAGTTGTTCGCGCAGGTCACGAATCCGGCGATCGACCCGATCCGCGAAGAACTGGTGACCTCGCTCGTCTCGTTCATCGGACCGAAGCCGAACCTGCTCGGCATCGACGAGATGAACCCGCCGTTGCGCCTGGAAGTCAGCCAGCCCGTGCTGGACTTCGAGCAGATGGAAACGATCCGCAACATCGAGAAGTACACCGACGGGAAGTTCCGCTCGGCCGAGTTCGATATCACTTACCCGGTCGCCTGGGGCAAGCAGGCGGTCGAGGCGCGGCTCGCATCGCTCGCCGCCCAGGCCGAGGACGCCGTGCGCTCGGGCTACACGATACTGATCATCTCCGACCGCAAGATGGATCGCGAGCGCGTGGCGATTCCCTCCCTGCTCGCGCTGTCCGCCATCCACCAGCACCTGGTGAATCGGGGTCTGCGCACGTCCACTGGCCTGGTGGTGGAAACCGGCTCGGCCCGGGAAGTGCACCACTTCGCGTTGCTCGGCGGCTACGGCGCGGAGGCGGTCCACCCGTATCTCGCATTCGAGACGCTCTCCCAGCTCGCCGCCGACGGCCAGCTGGGCGCCGGCGTTGACGCCGCCAAAGCGTGCAAGAATTACGTTAAGGCAGTCGGCAAGGGACTGAAGAAGGTCATGTCCAAGATGGGCATATCGACCTACATGTCCTATACCGGCGCGCAGATATTCGAGGCGGTCGGGCTTGCCCGCTCGCTGGTGGACAAGTATTTCACCGGGACAGCTTCGCTTGTCGAGGGCATGGGTGTTTTCGAGGTTGCGGAAGAGGCGATTCGCGTTCACCGCGCGGCGTTCGACGAAGACAACCCGGTGCTCCAGGGCACGTTGGAGGCCGGCGGCGAGTACGCTTGGCGGGTGCGGGGCGAGGAGCACCTGTGGACGCCCGACGCGATTGCGAAGCTGCAACACGCGTCGCGCAGCAATTCGTACTCGACCTACCGCGAATATGCGTCGATCATCAACGACCAGTCGAGGCGCCAGCTGACCTTCCGCGGCCTGTTCGAGTTCCGATTCGACCGCTGCCAGCCGGTGCCGCTCGAGGATGTTGAGCCGGCGGCGGAGATCGTCAAGCGCTTTTCAACGGGCGCGATGTCGCTGGGTGCCATTTCGACCGAGGCGCACACCGTGCTCGCGATCGCGATGAACCGCATCGGCGGCAAGTCCAATACCGGCGAGGGCGGAGAAGACCGCAAGCGCTATGCTCCGGTCGCCGCCGGCGAGACGCTGATGTCGCGCCTCGGACGCGAGCGCGTGGAAGTGGACATTCCCCTAAAGGAGGGCGATTCACTCCTGTCCAAGATCAAGCAGGTGGCCTCCGGCCGTTTCGGCGTCACCGCCGAGTACCTGGCCTCCTCGGAAATGATGCAGATCAAGATCGCGCAGGGCGCCAAGCCTGGCGAGGGCGGCCAGCTGCCGGGACGCAAGGTGTCCGAATACATCGCGGAGATCCGTTTCTCGACGCCGGGCGTCGAGCTGATTTCCCCGCCTCCGCACCACGATATCTACTCGATCGAGGACATCGCGCAACTGATCCACGACCTCAAGAACGCGAACCCTGCGGCCGCCGTGAGCGTCAAGCTCGTGTCCGAGGTCGGCGTCGGGACCGTGGCCGCGGGCGTGTCCAAGGCCAAATCGGACCACCTGACGATTTCCGGCCACGATGGCGGCACCGGCGCCTCGCCTTGGTCCTCGATCATGCACGCCGGCACGCCCTGGGAGCTCGGGCTTGCCGAGACGCAGCAGACGCTGGTCCTCAACCGGCTGCGGGGCCGGATCGCGGTGCAAGTCGACGGGCAGCTGAAGACCGGCCGCGACGTGGTAATCGGCGCGCTGCTCGGCGCCGACGAGTTCGGATTCTCGACGGCACCGCTGGTCGTCGAAGGCTGCATCATGATGCGCAAATGCCATCTCAACACCTGCCCGGTGGGCGTCGCCACGCAGGATCCCGTCCTGCGCCGCAAGTTCGAGGGCAAGCCGGAGCACGTCGTCAACTACTTCTTCTTCGTCGCGGAAGAGGCGCGCGAGCTGATGGCGAAGCTCGGCGTTCGCAGCCTCGACGAGCTGGTCGGGCGCTCGGGTCTGCTCGACACGAGGAAGGGCATCGAGCACTGGAAGGCCAGGGGACTCGATTTTTCGCGCATTTTCGAGATGCCGAAGATGCCGCCCGAGGTGGCGCGCTGCCACCGCGAGATGCAGGACCACGGGCTGGAAAAGGCGCTCGATAACCGTTTGATCGAGCTCGCGCGGCCGGCGCTCGAGCGGCGCGAGCCGCTCAAGATCGAGGTGCCGATCCGCAACATCAACCGAACCGTGGGGACCATGCTGTCCCACGAGATCGCCAGGCGCTACGGGCATGACGGGCTGCCGGACGACACTATACGCATCCGGCTGGCCGGCTCCGCCGGCCAGAGCTTCGGCGCGTTCCTCGCAAAAGGCGTGACGCTTGACCTCGTCGGGGACACCAACGACTACTGCGGGAAAGGGCTATCCGGCGGGCGCATCTCGGTGCAGCCCTCGCCCAAGTTCCGCGGCGAGCCCACCGAAAACATCATCACCGGCAACGTCGTGCTGTATGGCGCGATTTGCGGCGAGGCCTATTTCCGGGGCGTCGCGGGCGAGCGCTTCGCGGTCCGCAATTCGGGCGCTCGCGCGGTGGTCGAAGGCGTCGGCGATCACGGCTGCGAATACATGACGGGCGGCACGGTGGTGGTGCTCGGCGTGACGGGGCGCAATTTCGCCGCCGGTATGTCGGGCGGCATCGCTTACGTGCTCGACGCGGACGGCGAGTTTGCCCGGCGCTGCAATCCCGTAATGGTCGCGCTCGAGCCCCTGCTCGCCGAGACCGAGCAGGAGGGAAAGATCGCGCGCGAGCTGTGGCACGGCGGCGCGCCCGATGAGCGGATCGTGCGGGAGCTGATCGAGAACCACGCGCGATACACGGGGAGCGCCCAGGCAAAGCGCATCCTCGAGCGCTGGGCCGAGTATCGGCAGAAGTTCGTCAAAGTGTTCCCGCACGAATACCGCCGCGCGCTCGGAGAGCTCGCGGACAAACAGCGCCGCCTGGTCGCATAATCGCCGACACCTCTCCGCCCCGGCGCGTGCTGCGGGCCGCCGAAGGATCGCATGGGAAAAATCACCGGATTTCTCGAGTTCGAGCGGGTCGAAGAAAATTACGAAGCGAAGGAGCTGCGCAAGAAGCACTTTCGCGAGTTCATCCCGCCCCTGACCGACGAGCAGGCGAAGACGCAGGGCGCGCGCTGCATGGATTGTGGCATTCCGTTCTGCATGAGCGGCTGCCCGGTCAATAACATCATTCCGGACTGGAACGACCTCGTCTATCGCCAAGACTGGAAGGCCGCGATGGCCACGCTGCATTCGACCAACAACTTCCCCGATTTCACCGGCCGCATCTGCCCGGCGCCGTGCGAGGAGGCGTGCGTCCTTCGGATCAATTCGGACCCCGTCGGCATCAAGTCGATCGAGCACGCGATCGTCGACAAGGCATGGGAATCCGGCTGGATCATGCCGCAGCCGGCAGCCCACAAGACGGGCAAGAAGGTCGCGGTGGTGGGGTCCGGCCCCGCCGGGCTCGCGTGCGCGCAGCAGCTGGCGCGCGCCGGGCATGAGGTTGTCGTGTTCGAGCGCAACGACCGGATCGGGGGGCTGTTGCGCTACGGCATCCCCGATTTCAAGCTCGAGAAATGGCATATCGACCGGCGCATGGAGCAGATGGCGGCCGAGGGGGTCACGTTCCGCACCGGCGTTCACGTCGGCAACCAGCGTCCCGGCAAGGGCATACCCGACTGGGCAACCGGCATGATCGCGCCGCGCAAACTGCTCTCGGAATTCCACGCCGTTGTTCTGGCGGGCGGCGCCGAACAGCCGCGCGATCTTCCGGTGCCGGGACGGGAGCTCGACGGCGTGCACTTCGCGATGGAGTTTCTCCCGCTGCAAAACAAGCGCGTGGCGGGCGATGCGGGCGTGCCCGATCTGTGGGCGAGCGACAAGCACGTCGTCGTCATCGGCGGGGGCGACACCGGGTCCGACTGCGTCGGCACCGCCAACCGCCACGGCGCCAAATCCGTTACCCAGTTCGAGCTGCTGCCGATGCCGCCCGACGTCGAGCGTAACCCCGTCTGGCCGTACTGGCCGACGCGACTGCGCACCTCGTCCTCGCATGAAGAAGGTGCGGCGCGCGATTGGGCGGTCGCCACCAAGGCGTTCGTCGGCGAGAATGGACGCGTCAAGGCGCTCCGGGCCGTGCGGCTTGAGTGGAAGGACGGCAAGATGAGCGAGGTCGCGGGCTCGGAATTCACGCTGCCCGCCGACCTCGTGTTGCTGGCCATGGGCTTCGTCTCGCCCGTGCAATCGGTGCTCGAGGCGTTTGGCGTTGAAAAGGACGCGCGCGGCAACGCGAAGGCGCCCACCGAGGGCCAGGGCTGTTACGCGACATCGGTACCGAAGGTGTTCACGGCCGGCGACATGCGCCGCGGCCAGTCGCTCGTCGTCTGGGCCATCCGGGAGGGCCGGCAATGCGCGCGCGCGGTGGACGAATTCCTGATGGGGGCTTCAGAGTTGCCAAGATAAGAAACGGCAGCTCTGAAGCACCATCGGGGGACAACAAGGAGCAGGGGGCCTGGGGCCCCCCGCACCACCCCCCACCGACAGAAGCAGGCGCACTTGGACGGCGAAGGCTTGCCGAACTTCACCGCCTCACCATGCCAGAGCTCAAGAACGACACCCTGATCCGCGCGCTGCTGCGGCAGCCCACGCCCTACACCCCGGTCTGGATCATGCGCCAGGCGGGCCGCTACCTGCCCGAATACAACGCCACGCGGGCGCGCGCCGGCAGCTTTCTCGCGCTGGCGAAGAACCCCGATCTCGCGACGGAGGTGACGTTGCAGCCGCTCGCGCGCTTCCCGCTCGACGCGGCCATCGTATTCTCCGACATCCTGACAATACCCGACGCAATGGGACTCGGACTGGCTTTCGCGGAAGGCGAAGGCCCGCGCTTCGAGCGGCCGCTGCGTGCTGAAGCCGAGATTCGCGCGCTGCGCGTGCCCGATACCGGGCGCGAGCTGCGCTATGTCCTCGACACGGTCGCCCAAGTGCGCAGGGCCCTTGCCGGAAGCGTTCCGCTGATCGGCTTCTCGGGCAGCCCGTTCACCCTCGCCTGCTACATGGTGGAAGGCCGCGGCAGCCGGGACTTTCCCGCGGTCAAGGCGATGCTGCGCGACCGCCCGGAACTATTGCACCATATTCTGGAAGTCAACTGTCGCGCAGTCACTGACTATCTCAACGCCCAGATCGAGGCCGGCGCCCAGGTCGTGATGATTTTCGACACCTGGGGCGGCACCCTGACCGGCGATCAATTCCGCGAATTTTCGCTCGACTACCTGCGGCGCGTGGTGCGCGGCCTGTCGCGCGAGCGCGACGGGCAGCGCGTGCCGAACATCCTGTTTACCAAGGGCGGCGATGCGTGGCTCGAAGCCATGGCGGAAACCGGCTGCGATGCCCTGGGTGTCGACTGGACCATCGAAGTCGGCACCGCGCGCGCCCGTGTTGGCCACCGCGTGGCATTGCAGGGAAACCTGAACCCTGAGGTGCTGCTGTCCGGCCCCCAGGCCGCCCGGGAAGGCGCGGCGGCGGTGCTAGCCAGTTTTGGCCGCGGCAACGGCCACGTGTTCAACCTGGGCCACGGTGTCTCGCAATTCACGCCCCCCGAAAGCGTCGCGGCCGTCGTGAAAGCGGTGCACGAGCTGAGTCCGGCGTATCACTGAAAACCCGCGCCAGTTCTGCCTTTTCGGGCACCTCGCCCCTTCTTATGCACAATCCACGGGCACGTGTTCGGGCAGGCATCCGCCGAGGTAGCGAGTCGCTGTAACCCTCATAACCTATTGAAATGATGGTTGACTGTCTTCCCATATCGACTGGCGGTAGCCCCGGGCAATTGACGTAGGCCCGGCTACGACAGAGGCGTTTCGAGCTATCAACAAGGTTATCCACAAGCGCATGTTGATAAGGTGCGGACTCGGGAAAATTGGGTCATGCCGTCCGGCTCCTCATCCGCAAAGGTCGCGACGGGTTCGCCCCCGCTGGCGACCGGGTGAATCCGGATGACCATCGTTCGCGTCGCTCTCGACGTGCCCGTCGACACGCTGTTCGACTACCGCGCGGCGGACGCCACGCCAGCGGATATCGGGTGCCGGGTCGAAGTCCCTTTCGGGAACAGGAAGGCCATCGGGCTCATCGTCGAAATCGCGGATGCGCCGGCCGTGCCGAGCGAGCGCCTGCGCAATGCGCTGCGCGTGATGCGCGATCTGCCGCCGCTTGACGTAGCGGATCTCCAGCTGATGCGATTCGCGGCCGACTATTATCGGCATCCCCTGGGCGCCGCCATCATGGGCGCGCTACCGACCCGACTGCGCCGTCTGGCGGCGCGCCAGGAGCCGCGTGCCGAGAAAGTTTACCGCCTCACGAAGGCAGGGGAGGCGGTGCAGGACGATGCGATTCCCCCCCGGGCGCACGCGCAACGCCGCCTGCTGGAGCGCTTGAAGTCGGGCGCGCTGGGGTCGGCCGAGGCGCGTGCTTTCGGATCCCGATCCCTGTCTTTGCTTAAGCAGTTTGTCGGCCGTAACTGGGTCGCATGCGAATCCGCCGAGGCGGTGGAAGGCCGGGACATCCCCGAGCCGATCGCCGCGCCCGCGCTAACGGACGAGCAGCTCCGCGCCACGGCCGACGTTCGCGCGCGCCTGGGCACCTACCAGGCCTTTCTCCTTTTCGGCGTCACCGGCAGCGGCAAGACCGAGGTCTACCTGGATGCCATCGCCGCGGCGCTGGCGGCCGGCAAGCAGTCGCTGCTGCTCGTGCCGGAGATCGCGCTGACGCCGCAACTCGAAGCATGGGTGATGCGGCGCTTCCCGCGAACACGAACGGTCAGCCTGCACAGCGGGCTCGCCGGAAGCGAGCGTCTCCAGCACTGGCGCGACGCGCAGAGTGGCATCGCCCGCATCGTGCTAGGCACGCGCCTGGCGGTGTTCACGCCGATGCCCGAGCTCGGGCTGATCGTCGTCGACGAGGAGCAGGACAGCTCATTCAAGCAAGGGGAGGGATTCCGCTACTCGGCGCGCGATCTTGCCGTCGCGCGGGCGCGCCAGCGTGGCGTGCCGATCGTGCTGGGCTCCGCGACACCCGCGCTGGAGACCTACCACAACGCCGTCAGCGGTCGCTACACCCTGCTGACGCTCCAGAACCGCATCGGCGCGCCGCCGCCCCGCATCGAGTGCATCGACACCCGCGGCGAAAAACTGGCTGATGGAATTTCGGCGCGGGTGCTCGCGGCGATCCGCGCGCGTCTGGCCACGGCGGACCAGTCGTTGGTTTTCATCAATCGCCGCGGCTACGCACCGGTGCTCTACTGTCGCGCCTGTGGCTGGATGTCCGCCTGCGACCGCTGCGCCGCGCAGCGCGTGCTGCACCTCGCCGAGCGCCGGCTGCGCTGCCACCATTGCGGCCACGCTGCCCCGGTTCCCGCCGCGTGCCCAGGCTGCGGCAATCCTGATCTGGCGCCGATCGGGCAGGGCACGCAACGCATCGAAGCGACGCTCGCGCAGCAATTGCCCGGGGCGCGCATCCTGCGCATCGATCGCGACACCACGAGCCGTCGCCAGGCGTTTAGCACCATGCGCCGCCGCATTGAGGACCGCGAGGTGGACATCCTGGTAGGCACTCAGATTCTCGCGAAGGGCCATGATTTTCCGAATCTCAATTTGGTTGTCGTGCTCAATGCCGACAGTCAGCTATACAGCACCGATTTTCGGGCCGGCGAGCGTCTGTATGCGCTGCTCACCCAGGTCGCGGGCCGTGCCGGTCGCGGCGGAACGCAGGGAGAGGTGCTGATCCAGACGGAGTTTCCCGGCCACCCGCTGTACCAGGCGCTGCGCCGCCAGGATTACCGCGCCTACGCGGAAAGCGCCCTCGTCGAGCGGCAGCAGGCGGGATTTCCGCCGTACGTTCATCAGGCGCTGTTGCGCGCGGAAGCCGCCCGGGCATCGGACGCGCTGTCGTTTCTGGACGAGGCTGCCCGCCGGGGCCGCGCGCTCGATCCCGAGGTCATCCTCTACGACCCGGTGCCCGCCGCCATGCCAAGGCGCTCGGGACGCGAGCGCGCGCAGATGCTGGTCCAGTCGAAGTCGCGCGCCCGGCTGCATGAATTTCTGCGCGCGTGGCACGAGCGCCTGGAGCCGGCGCGCCCCGCGCGCGCGCGCTGGTCGCTCGACGTGGATCCGCAGGAATTCTGAATGCCACGGCCGCCGGCGTCTGGAAACGCCATGTTAAAATCGCGTTCTTCCGGAAGCTGCGGTCGCCGCCTGCGAGCCCGGCTCGTTCGATGCTGACCCTCGACGAATACGAAAAGCTGAACCCTCGCTGTGAACTCGAGCATGACGGCGTTCGCGTGGTTTACGCCACGCCGACGCTTGCCACCAAATGGCGGGTCGATACGCTGTTCGACAAGGAGCCCTGCACCATCCAGTGGATCGGATCTTTCACGCCCGGTGCCGTGCTCGTGGACATCGGCGCCAACGTCGGGATGTACACGATCTGGGCGGCGACGACACGGCATGTCACCGTGCACGCATTCGAGCCCGAGTCCCAGAACTACGCGCTGCTCAATCGCAATATCGCGCTCAATGGCCTGGGAAACCAGGTCAAGGCCTATTGCGTCGCGTTGTCCGACCAGCGGATCTACAGCGAGTTGCACCTGTCGGGCTTTCAGATCGGCGGCTCCTGCCACTCGCTCGGCGAGCGCGTGGATTTCGCGCACCGCCCGATGATGCCGGCGTTTTCCCAGGGGTGCATCGCGGATCGGCTGGACGACCTCGTGGAGTCGGGCGTGCTGCCGGTGCCGGATTACATCAAGATCGACGTCGATGGATTCGAACCGAAGGTGATTGCCGGTGCCCGCCGGACGATAGCCGACCGGGGGGTCCGGTCGCTGCTCGTCGAGATTAACCAGAACCTCCCGGATCATATGCAGATGGTCGCCGATCTCAAGTCGCTGGGATTCGACTACGACGCCGCGCAGGTCCTGGCGGCCGAACGCAAGGATGGGGCTTTCAAAGGAGTCGCGGAATATGTCTTTTGGCGCTGACCTTCACGTGCTCTATAAGATCGCGAATTCGCCGATCCTGCAATATCCGTATCCCCATATCTACGTGAAGGACGTTTTTCCAGACGACTACTTCCGCGCGCTGCGCGAGCACCTCCCGCCCGAGAGCGCGCTGAAGACACTGACCTCGCTCCGCCGGGTGGTCGGCGAATATCCCGATTCGCGGCTCGTACTGCCGCTCGCCCCGGAGCATATCGGCGCGCTTCCGGAGCCCTACCGCGCATTCTGGGGGCAACTGGCCTCCTGGCTGCTCGGCGGCGCATTCGGCCAGGCCATCCTTCCCAAGTTCATGGATGGCCTCAAGCAGCGGTTCGGCGACCTCGGCCGCATGCAGTTCTTCGACGAAGCCCTGCTGGTGCAGGACTCGACGACGTACTCGCTTGGGCCGCACACGGATAACCCGAAGAAAGTCCTTTCCTTTCTTTTCTATCTGCCCGCGGACGACTCGATGGCGCGTCTGGGCACCTCTATCTACGTTCCCAGGGATCCGGAATTCAGCGACGACGGCAGAGGGCATTTTCTGCCGGACAGCTTTCTGCGTATGACGACCATGCCCTATCTCCCGAATACGCTCTTCGCGTTTTTGAAGACCAACAACTCGTTCCACGGTGTGGAGCCGATTTCCGATCCGGACGTCAGGCGCGATCTCCTGCTCTACGATATCAAGGTGCAGAATCCGCCGGAGCTGGCGCGGCAGCCGGTCGCGCAACAGCCGGCTGCAAAATCCGCGGCCCATTTCACGTTCTGACGTCGTGATGGCGCCGCCGCCAGATACCGACGCAAGGGCGCACCTCGCCGGCCTGGTCGCGCAGGCGCTGCAAGCGGTCGCGCCGGGATGCGGCGACACGGCCATCGTGCTGGAGCGCCCCCGGCAGGCGGATCACGGCGATTACGCCTGCAGCGTCGCGCTGCAGCTCGCTAGGACGCTGAGGCGCCCGCCGCGCGCGATCGCGTCGGAAATGGTCGCCGCGCTTCCGCCGTCCGTGTGCCTGGACAAGGCCGAAGTGGCGGGGGCGGGATTCATCAATTTCTTCCTGAAGCGTTCGTTCAAGCAGCAGGCCGTCGGGCGCGTCCTGCAGGCCGGCAGCGCCTACGGCGCGGGAGCGCTGGGCCGGGGAAAGCGGGTCCAGGTCGAGTTCGTCTCGGCCAACCCCACCGGGCCGCTTCATGTCGGCCACGGACGGGGCGCCGCATACGGCGCGAGCCTCGCAAACGTGCTGGCGGCCGCCGGGTTCGACGTGACCCGAGAGTATTACGTCAACAACGCCGGGCGCCAGATGGACATCCTGGCGCTGTCGACCTGGCTGCGCTACCTGGAGGCTTGCGGCGTCGCGACCGCATTTCCGGCCAACGCCTATCAAGGCGAATATGTGCGTCGCATGGCGCATGCGATCCGGGCGCAGCATGGCGAGCGCTTTCGCGGGGACGTCAACGCGGAAAGCTTTGCCGCCGCCCTCGGCGAGCCGGACGAGGAAGCCCGGCTCGACGCCCTCATCGCCTTCGCGCGCGATACGCTGGGCGCCGACTATGACTATATCCACGACTATGCACTGAACGAGCAGCTGGAAGACTGCCGCAGCGATCTCGCCGAGTTCGGGGTCGCCTTCGATCACTGGTTCTCCGAGAGCGCGCTCTACGACTCGCAGCTGGTCGAGCGCGCCGCGCGGCTCCTCGAGGATCGCGGGCACGCCTATCCGCAGGACGGCGCCCTCTGGTTCCGTTCCAGCGCGTTCGGCGACGAGAAGGACCGGGTGATCCGGCGCGAGAACGGGCAGTACACGTATTTCGCGTCCGACATCGCCTATCACCTGAACAAGTTCGAGCGCGGGTTCGACGTCGTGATCGATGTCTGGGGCGCCGATCATCATGGCTACGTTGCGCGCGTCAAGGGCGCGCTGACCGCGCTCGGGCTCGATGCCGACCGGCTGACGATCGCGCTCGTGCAATTTGCGGTGCTTTACCGCAACGGGCAGAAGGTGCCGATGTCCACCCGGGCCGGTGACTTCGTCACGCTGCGGGAGCTGCGCGGCGAGGTGGGCAACGATGCGGCGCGCTTCTTTTACGTGCTGCGCAAGGGCGACCAGCACCTCGATTTCGATCTCGACCTGGCCAAGTCGCAGAGCAACGAGAATCCGGTGTACTACGTGCAGTACGCGCACGCGCGCGTGTGCAGTGTGCTCGGGCAGTGGGAAGGCGATGCGGGAACCCTCGCGGGCGCGGACCCCTCGGCGCTCGAGGCAGGTCCGGAACTCGCGCTGCTCTCGCGGCTGATGGAATATCCGGAGGCGGTCGAAAGCGCCGCGCGCGATCTTGCGCCGCACGTGATTGCATTCTACCTGCGGGAGCTGGCCGCAGATTTCCACAGCTACTACAACGCGACGCGTATCCTCGTCGAGGAGCCCGCTGTCCGACAGGCGCGGCTTGCGCTCGCGGCGGCGGTGCGCCAGGTGCTGCATAACGGACTGGTCCTGCTGGGTGTGTCGGCCCCGCAGAAAATGTAAGATAGCCGCATGTCCAAGGACTACAAGCGACCGGAGCCGAAACCGCGGAGCGGGGGCGGTTCGCTGCTCGTCGGCATCCTCATCGGCCTGGTAATGGGCCTGGGCATCGCGCTCGCCGTGGCGTGGTACATCAACAAGATGCCCAGTCCGTTCCTTACCCGCCCGCCGGCCACGTCCGAGCCGCCCAAGGGGGCGCAGACGACGCCGAAAACAGGCGAGCCGGCAAAGTCCGCGGCGGGCAAACCGCGCTTCGATTTCTACAAGATCCTGCCCGCGACCGAGGAGCCCGCCACGGATCAGCAGTTCAAGGATGCGCAGAAGAAGCCCGTGGCGGCGCGCAAGGAAGCCTTCTTTCTGCAGGCCGGCGCGTTTCAGAACGCGCCCGATGCGGACAACCTCAAGGCGCGGCTGGCGCTGCTCGGCATCCAGGCCTCGATCCAGACGACCACCCTGCCGGACCGGGGCGTGTGGCACCGCGTGCGCATCGGCCCCTATACCCGCGTCGAGGAACTCAACCGCGCGCGCGACACTCTGAAGCAGAACGGCGTCGAGACCACCCTGATCAAGGTGCGGGAATAGCGCCGCTTCCCGCCCAGCCCTGGAGACAGAATGACCATCCCGACAAGCTTTGCGCGACTGGCGATCTGGTTGATCGCGTTCGCCTGGAGCGCGGCCGCCGGCGCGCAGATCACTTTAGGCAAGGATTACCGCGCCATCAACCCGCCGCAGCCCACCGAGAGCGGCAAGCAGGTGGAGGTGCTCGAGTTCTTCTGGTATGGCTGCCCGCACTGCA
>Ga0326597_10001187_pt1 | contig 42871 bp, 42 predicted proteins | sample RVTome_12_FD_203789 | JGI IMG/M metagenome (GOLD analysis project Ga0326597, IMG submission 203789) | Soil microbial communities from uranium-contaminated site in the Upper Colorado River Basin, Wyoming, United States - RVT100D185 | ecosystem: Environmental > Terrestrial > Soil > Contaminated >...
GCTGGCGACTTTAGTGGCTTAGGGCTGGATTGCGGAAGCGAGTATTTCTGAAGAGCCCGGTGCGGGAAAACTGCACGCCGGGATCTGTGCGGGGGCCGCTGGGCAACTGGCGGTCCTACCGCGATGGTTGCTCTAAAACCATGCTACACTGTAAATCGCTTTTCGCTTTGACTCTCGGACTTGCGCTGCTCATTGTGCAAGGGGGTTGTATTGTTCTCCCCGGCTCCGCGGGTGGCTTTATCGCTGTCAACGGGCGACTTTCGAGTGCCAAAGGGGAGCCGATCTCCGGCCAGACCGTCAAAGTCGTTGTTCCTGGTGGATACGGACTCACAGCGTCGGAACGCGCCCTCGCGACACCGGAACTGATTCGATGGTTCGAAAGTTTTTCCACAACCCGTACGCAGACCGACGGAGGTGGGGTGTTCGCTGCCTCGAACAGCGTTGTGTACCACGTGGACGTATGGGTGTTCCCGAAACTTGGAGCACGTCCCAAATATCCGCCGCTCCCTGTGTTGTTCGTTGAACTCTCAGATAAACAATCGGATCTCTATATTGTCGACTTGACCGTGCACCCGTTTCAGTATCGCGTGCTGCAACTTGACTCGGGTCGTGAGCTACCAATAGATCAGGCTCGGTGGCGTGTTACCGAAGCGGCTGCCAAGATGGATCAATGGGAAAACCGTAACGGTTGGTCACGATTACGTTCCAGCGGACAACTTAACCAAAGCACTTGAGTGCATCGGCGGGAGCGTGTTGTGATGGAACGACAAGTGGTTTCTGAAACTGCAGTGGCGAATCACCCGATCTTGCCTTTGGCTCGCCTCACGCTCAGCTGATTCGTTAGGTGCCAGGAAACGTGGAATGATCAATGTTCGCCAAAGGTCGACTGACTCGATTTTACTGCCCTAGCTGCAAGGCCGAGCGGAAATATTTGCTTGTTGAGCGAATGTCATGGAAAAACCGCCGCTATTTCTGCGAGAACTGCGGATCTATTTTTGTTGCTTCCAATCTTAACTTAGTCGGTATGAGCTACGGAGCCGTTATGGGCGTGATAGGGGCGCTAATAGCGTCTGGGCCGATATATGATTTTTACGTTCGGACGGAGATTGCCTTCGGATGGGTGCTTCTCGGCGTGTTCTTGATATCCGTTCCGGTATGCTGGTTCCTGTGGCTGTTTGTAGCCCGGCTTATTAATTTCAAGTATGTTGGCCGCATTGGCACCTAACCGTCGGGGTGAGAAAGACGCTGAAGGACGCGCCTCTCACCCAAAACGTTAGATTTCGCAAATCGCGTCGTAGCCACTCGGTTGACGTTATACGGCAATGCCGTATAATAAATCTGATGTACAGTTTCATCGAGACGAAGTTATTCACTCGCCTGGCGGATGACCTTCTCTCAGATGACGAAATGCGGAAGCTTCAATCGGCCCTTATCGAGAATCCCGAGGCCGGAGACGTTGTTCCGGGTTCGGGAGGTGTGCGAAAGCTTCGCTGGCGGGCACCTGGGCGCGGAAAGCGCGGCGGCTATCGCGTCATCTATTTTACGAAGCTCGCGCAGGGTATCATTTGGATGCTCACGATTTATCCCAAGAACGTAGCAGAGAACATTCCTGCACACGTCTTGCGCCAGATCCGAAAGGAGGTAGACGATGCCTAAGACCAAACGAAATATCGGTCTTGAAATTCTTCAAGGCCTGCGCGAACTCAAGCGGGGAGAATATGGCCGCGTGACGACGGTCCCAAGTGTGACAAGTATTCGAGAAAAGACAGGCTTGTCTCAGGCAAGGTTCGCTCAACTTCTGGGAGTGTCAGTGCGAACGCTTCAGGACTGGGAGCAAGGTCGTCGAGCCCCATCCGGGGCTGCAAAAACCCTGCTCATGGTCGCTAACAATAATCCGCGCGCACTTCTTGAAGTTGCATGACCGAAGAGCGAAATCTAACTTTAGGTGGAACGGACGGGCCATGAGCGTCATCTTGTATTTGCCGACCGCGCTGGCCCGCCGTTCACCAAAACGTTAGCTGACAAAAGGAGATGCTATAAACGCTCAAACTCAGAAGTTACCGAGCCTCATCTTTGCCACAGCGTGTTTGTTCTTGGAATTCACTATCATCTATCAGTGTCTCGCAAAAGGAGAATCATTAAATGATCACCATCCTAAGCCCACGGGTAAAACGGAGCGGCAGTAGCGTACGTCTGGCTTCTCGCCCGCCTGATTTGAACGGCAGGACCATCGGACTGTTGGACAACGGGAAACGCAACTTCGACGTTTATCTTGACTGCACCGAAGAATTACTCAAGGAAAGGTTTAGTTTTGCCACGATCCGCCGCCGCAAGCCTTTACCGTTAAGGGGAATTCCCCGGGATCTCCTGGATGAAATGGCGGAGCAATGCAATACGATCATCACGGGCAGCGGTGACTGAGGTTCCTGCTCCTCGTGGAGTGTCCACGACCTTATCGAATTTGAAAAGCGCGGCATTCCCGGTGCCGTGATCTGTACGGATGTTTTTGAGCACACTGCGCGAGTTCAGGCCAAAGCCCTTGGAATAGCGGGCGCGGGCATTGTCATCGTGCCCCATCCATTTAGCGGGGTCGATCCGGGAGAAGTTGCGAAAAAGGCGAAGTCGGCGATCGATCAAGTCATAGCAGCTTTGATCGAGCCTTGTCCTATTCCTGAACGTCCGGTCTAGAGCCGGTCTTTTTGCCTGAGAGGATTTAGTGATTGACTATGGCACTCAAGGCTCAGCGAATACAAATTGGAGATTCCATTGACGAGGTCAATGATTACCTTTACGCAAACGGAATGACGGATGGCCTCCCGGTAATTCCCCCTACCGAGGATCGGGTCATGAGGATGTGCGAGGGAGTCGCGCTCGACCCCGATTTCGAAGTCGCTTTACTCCCGCCGGAATGGTCACCCGCCACAGTTGAAGCCATTGCGATCAATGCCGTGATGGCGGGCTGTCGACCGGGACACATGCCTGTGCTTGTCACCGCGGTGGAAGCAATGGCTTGCCCGGAGTTCGTTCTCTTGGGAGTGCTGGCTTCCACCGGCGGTTATGGCGTTTCAGTTATGTTGAACGGACCGATTAGAACGGAAATCGACCTGAACTGTTCAAACAATTTGTTCGGTCCGGGCACAATGTCGAATGCTACGATAGGAAGAGCGATCCGGTTAATCCAACTAAACATCGGCGGCGTGGTCACCGGTGTGACCGACAAGTCTTGCCATGGGTGGCCTGGCAAATATACGCTTTGTTGGGGTGAAAACGAAGAAGCGTCACCGTGGGTCCCTTACCACGTTGACAAAGGGTTTGATCCAAACGACAGTACATTGACTATTTTCGCGGCGGGCTCGTTGTGCCGGATTGGCGCCGGATGGACAACCAAAGGATTAGGCGCGCTGCAGTCGCTCGCCTATGGAATGAGACCGGTGGGTCCAATGCTCCAAGGGCTAGGCAATGGCGCCAGACCGCTGGTTGTTTTGGGCCCGGAGACTGCCAAACAAATTCACAAAGACGGTATATCGAAGGCCGCAGTCCGAGAATATTTTTTTGTCAACGCGCGTTGCCGTTTTGAAGAAAACTATCATCCGGACAGCGGTGAAAAATTGAGTTTCGAGCAAATGCTGAAGTGCTCGACTAATTTATGGCCAGACGGCACAGTGAGTATTGCCGACAAAGCGGACGATATCGCGGTGGTGGTAGCCGGCGGGCCCGGACGTCAATCAGTCTTCTTTCCAGCCAATGCCCGTTCCACACCGGTTACGTTAAAAATCGATCCTGCGATTCGCACCACAATGAGCTGAGAAGGGACAAAATCCTATGCTACTCAAACGCGCTTTTTTCGTTTGGGCCTTAACGGGTCTGATGGTTTCGTCGAACGAGGTAGGTGCCGCCTCCCTGCTTGAAAGCGCTAGGAAAGAAGGGGCTGTCGTCTTTTATGCAAGTGTGCCGCAGGATCAAATTTCACGATTGAGTGAAGGGTTTGAAAAAAAATACCCGCCGATCAAGGTACAAGCACTGCGGGCCGGTCCTTCCCGGATACTGAGCCGAGTTATGACGGAAGAGCGCGCGGGGAATCCTCTGGTGGACGTCATCAACCTCGATACATTCAATGCCTGGGTGCTGAAAAGCAAAGGTTTCCTTCAGTCATACCGGTCTGACCAGATGGAGGCGTTTCCGGATGAGTTCAAGGACCCCGAGGCCATGATGCCGTGTTGTATGTACGTACTCACGAATGTGATGGCTTACAACACCCGCTTACTCTCTCACAGAGAGATTCCCAAAGCTTACGCGGACCTTCTTGACCGGAAATGGAAGGGAAAGATGGGCTTAGACAATGACGACGCAAAGTGGTTCGCGCCGCTCGTTTCGATTTGGGGAAAAGAGCGGACGGTGAATTATTTTCGGTCTCTGATGAAGCAGGCTCCCAGTATGGTGCGCGGTCACGCCCTCCAGACGGAGCTATTGGCGGCTGGAGAGTTCTCCTTGGCGGTAAACCTTTTCGGCTATCAGGCCCTGGAGCTGCAATCCCGAGGCGCTCCAATAGAAATTATCCAAGCCGATCCAGTGATTGCGCGAGCGGGGCATTTACTCGTGCCGAAACGGGCGCCGCACCCGAACGCAGCAAAATTGTTTGTTGATTATCTGCTATCCGCTGAAGGACAACAGACGTTGGCCAAAATGGGAAGAGAGGTGGCGCGGCGGGGTATAGCCATCAGGTATCCCCGGCTTCTTCAAGGCGTAAAGGTACAGACCGTCAAATTGGAATCGGTGGGGAATTTCGAAGAGCTGAGTCAACTGTATAACTCTATAGTCAAATAGCGTGCTGCTCGCGGCGATGAAATTCGCGAATGGGTGAAGGGAGAGTTTTGGGGTCAGACCCTTCAATCTACAACTTCTGAAGAAACGAATTACATATCGCCGATGATTAAAGATGAGGTGAGCGGCGGCGGCAGATCTACTTGTCGGACACGGCTTATGCCAGCGTTTTCTAACCAGCACTTCACTTCGTTGAAGCTGTAACACCGGCCGGACATCGTGGTCAGGAGCATAAGCAGGCTGAAGATCGCGCCCACCGGCGGATTGGCCTGCGTCTCATCGAGGATATGGTCTTTGATGATAATTTGCCCGCCGGCGTTGAGATTGGCGGCGAGTTTGGTCATGAGCCTTTGGTTTTCTTCGGACCCTTCGCCGTGGATGATGTTCGAGAGGAAAATGGCGTCGTAGCGGCCGGGAATCGGATCGCTTCGATAGTCCCCGCTCGCGAGCTTGATGCGCGGCTCCAATCCGGCGTCGCGTACGTATCGTTCCGTGATCTTCAGCGTACCGGGAAGGTCGAAGATGGTCGCGTGCAACTCTGGGTATCTCCGGCAGAGATGAATGGGGTAGGTGGCGGGGCCGGAGCCGATGTCGAGGAGGTCGGTGACTTTTCCCCAGTCCAAGGCGTGCGCGAGCACCTCGGCGTCGCCGCGCGCTTTGACCAGGGAGTCCATAGCCTGGATAAAAGTTTCGGTCTCGCCTGGATCGTCCTGGTACATATTTGCGGGACGGGCCGGCTTGCCGCTGCGCACCGCGTCAGCCAAGTCTTCCCAGCAGTTCCAGAGCGAAGCGTCGAAGCGAATCACGCCGCAGAGGGACTTCGGTGAGTTGCCCACTAAATAAGTCTTGGCGGCGGTGGACAACGAGAACTGCTCGCCCGCCCTTCGCAAAAGCGACAAGGCGGCCAAGCCGTTGAGCAGCAATTTGGTCGCCCGCAAATCCGTTCCCAATGCGGCGGCGACTTGCTCCGTGCTGAGAGTCTGATCAGCGATGCAATCGAAGAGTCCGAGCTCCACGGCTGCGTGAATTATTCGCGCTTTCACATGGCCGCTCGCCAGGCGCGATAATTCCGAAAAATCCATTATATCTATTCTAAACTCGGGCTTTGAAATTTTGGGATGACGAAGAAATCGGAAAAAACTGTATCTCGCGCAAAGAACGCAAAGGACGCCAAGGTGACGGGGCGAGGTCCGTCATCCCGAGCGAATGCGAGGGATCTAAGAAGGATTTCTCCCCCGTGGAGTTGCGGCCCATTACTCCACGGGGTCGAAATGACAACGAATCCTTCTTTGCGTGCTTGGCGTCTTGGCGCGATAACATGTTTTCTCACGTCTGTGGGGAGTGTAAACGTCATAGTTTTTCTATGATTCTGTAGCTCCGGCTCTTGGGCTTGAGCGGGGCGACGATGCCGTTTTTGACCAGGGCGCGAATCTCGCGGTAGGCGATATCCCGGTCGACTTCGCCGACCCGTTCGTACTCGGCGGTTGAAAACGTCTTGCCGTGGCAGTAGGCGAAGGCGAGCAGGCGCCGTTGGCGGAAATTAATATCGGCGGGGCGGAATTGATTGAGCCATCGCAAGGTCTCCTCGTCGTAGACCGGCGTGTTGCGCAAGGTGACGACGAACATGAAACCTTCGGTGGAAAACTCCGGCGGGCGCAGTCCGTGGTGCTCCATTTCCTGAAACATGCGCGGCACTCCTTCGCCCATTTCCCGCAAATAGCCGAGGTCGGCCAACACCCGCACGATCAGTGGATTGCGCGAAAAGTGAATGCTGCGGTGTTGCTTGAGCTGTTCCAGGGTAACCGGCGGCGGCGGCAGGCCGGGACTGCGCACCTCGATGCGGTCGTCGAACATCCAGATCTCTATCGAGGCGCCGCTGAAAGAGTAATCGCGGTGCGCGACGGCGTTGACCAGGGCCTCCTGCCAGGCGAAGCTCGGATACTCGAGACGCTCGCGAAAAAACAGGTCGTGCAGCACCGTGCGCTCGCGGATATGTTCCTTGACGCGGCCCACGGCTTCGTCGATGAGCCGCGCCAGCGGCACTTCGAAGCGGATGCGCTTGACGACGTTGAGCGCCGTGCCGTGGCGGCGCTCGGCGCCGTCGTATTTCACGAAATCGATGCCGCAGCGCGGATGCCAACGCGTCGGCTCCTTGCCGAACAGCAAGAGCGCCGCCATATTCGGTGCCGGCTCCGCGCGGGAGCTGTCGAGAAGATGGTAGGATTGAGTGAGCGCCGCTTCGACGCCGCGCGGGTCGGCGATTTTGCTTGAGAACAGCTCCACGGTGTCGGCGTCGAGATCACTCCAGGCCGCGCCGGGCGGTTGTTGCCGCTCATAGACGACCCCCCGTTTGGCTTCTTTTAGATTTTGAATTTGTTCGGCAGGCAGGGAGGGCGTTTCGCCGGCGATGCGGTAATAGGACCGCCCGCCGCTTACGCGATGGACCTCGAGGGCTGAGGGGACCTCGAACTTGAGAAGCAGAAGATTGCCGAGATGGAATCTTTCCGAGGCGGCGTTGAGAGGCGGCGTCAGCAGGGTTTGCGGCGCCTGGATCAGGTTTTGCAACTCGTGAGGTTCGTGTGGGACGCCAGTTACGCTCTTGTCCGGTTCGACGCCCACGAGGAGCGTGCCGCCGTCGGCGTTCGCCAATCCGGAGAGCAGTCGCACTATATCCCTCGCCAGGTCTTCGTCGCGCCGCTTGCGGGAATCGTTGCGGCGAAATTCAAAGGCGCTCAGGAATTCCAGGAATTGTCCCCGTTCCTGCTTGAGCAGATGTCCGATCTCTTCGCCGTGCATTTCTTAATACAGTAAGGAGTAAGGAGTTAGGAGTAAGGGGTAAGTAGTTAGGAGTTTCCCCTTACTCCTAACTCTTTACTCTCTTCCTCCGGCGGCGTTGAGCGTGACCACTTCCAAGACCATCCGCGCGGAAAGATAAAGATCCTGCAAATTGAGCCATTCCTTCACCGTATGGATATCGCGCATGCCGGTGGAAAGATTGGCGACTTCCAGCCCCTTTTGATTGAGCACGTTGGCATCGCAGCCGCCGCCGGTGGCCAGGGTCTTGAGCTCGACGTCGAGATTCCTGGCCGCCGCTTGCACCAGCCGGACGATGGGCGCGCCGTCGGGCACCGCCATGCGGTCGTAATCGCGCTCGATCTTGGCTTCCACCGCCGCTTGAAAACGTTTGCCGTCAATCTCGACGGCGTGACGAGCCGCGGCTTGCTCGAGGCACAGCCGCATATGCTCGGTCTGCCGAACCAATTTTTCTACGCTGTGGCTGCGCGCCTCGCCCCTGAGCACAACCGAATTCGGTACGATGTTAACCGCCATGCCGCCCTCGATGAGGCCGATGTTGGCCGTGGTCTCGTCGTCGATGCGGCCGAGCTTCATTTGCGCAATCCCTTCGGCGGCGACTTGGATCGCGCTGATACCGTTCTCCGGGCAAACGCCCGCATGCGCTTCGAGGCCACGCACGCGAAATTCCATGCGGTTGGCCGCCGGCGCCTTGGTGAATAGAAAACCGACAGAGTCGCTGTCCAGCACCAGCCCGGTGCGGGCCTTGAGCTGGCTCACATCCAAACATTTCGCCCCCACCAGCCCCGCCTCCTCGCAGATCGTAAAGACCGCGTCGATGTCGCCGCAGGGCAGTTTGTTTTCCCTGACCACGCGCAGCACTTCGCAGATGATGGCGACGCCGCTTTTGTCGTCGCCGCCGAGCACCGTGCGGCCGTCGGAGCGCAGGATGTCGCCGTCGAGAATCGGCGTGACGCCTTCGCCGGGAACGACGGTATCCATGTGCGCCGACAGCAAAAGCGGCTGGGCGTCGGGCCGGTTTCCCGGGAAATGCGCGATCAGGTTGCCGACGTTGCCGCCTACCTTTTCTCCGGCGTCGTCGATGGCGACCGAGGCGCCCAGCACTTCCATTTCGGCTTTCAGCCGTATGGCGACGTCGCGCTCCTTGCGCGAAAGGCTGTCGATCTTGATCAGCTCGATGAGCAGATTCTTCAGCCGATCTTTGTTAATCACCCTGCGCTCGTTTTGGTTTGGTTAGTGATACCGAAGGCAATCATTTCTTTAACGGCTTTCATATCCCGCTTATGGGAGGTTTTCAATCAATAACGCTATTCCTTGACCTCCACCAATACAAGCGCTGCCGATACCGTAGCATGCACCCCGTCTCCTCAATTCATTCATAAGGGTTAGCGTGATGCGGGTCCCCGTCGCACCCAAAGGATGACCGCATGCAATCGCGCCCCCGTTAACGTTTACCCGCTCTCGGATTAAACCGAGATGTTTCTCCACCGCGAGGTACTGGGCTGCAAAAGCTTCGTTCACTTCAATGAGATCCATTTGGTCTAGTCTGGAATGCGCTCTTTTCAACGCCGCCTGAATAGCCGACGCCGGTCCGATCCCCATGATGCTCGGCTCACATCCCGTGATTCCCCAGGAGACGATTCGTGCCAGGGGCATGAGTCTGATCTCCGTTGCTTTTGCCTCGGTCGTCAGAACAACGGCTGCGGCTCCATCACAAATCCCGCTCGCGTTTCCAGCCGTAACGATGCCATCTTTTTTGAATACAGGCTTGAGGGCGGCTAAGCTTTCTCTAGTGGTTTCGGGTCGCGGATGCTCGTCGCTTTGCAAAACTCCGTCGATTGGAACGATCTCATCGTCCAAACGCCCGGACTTATTTGCGAGCTTGGTTCTCATCTGGCTTTGATAGGCGAACTCATCCGCTTGCTCTCGCGTGATGCCATACTGGGTTGCCAGGTTTTCTGCGGTGTGCGCCATCGAGAGATCGCAATAGCTATCCGTCAGCGCGGACCACAGGGAGTCCTCGAGCTTGCCCTGACCTAGCGGCATGCCCCAGCGGGCTCCGCGGATCACATGTGGAGCTTGGCTCATGCTCTCCGTACCGCCCGCCAGAACGAAATCCGCTTCACCGAGAAGCAGCATCTGTGCGCCTGTGATGATGGACTGAAAGCCCGATCCGCACAGCCGGTTCAACGTCAGTGCGGGGGTCGTTTGCGGGAGGCCGGCGCGAAGCCCAATGTGGCGGGCCAAGTAGATCGCATCGGAGCTCGTCTGGAGCGCATTACCGAAAATGACGTGGTCGATGTCCCGCGGGGAAATCCCTGCTCGTGCGATCGCTGCTCGGGTCGCCAACACACCGAGGTCAGTGGCCGTCAAATCTTTCAAGCTGCCTCCAAACCTGCCAAAGGGCGTGCGGGCGCCCGCCAAGATAACTATGGTTTTTTGAGGAGAATCGACCATAATGAGAAACTAACACGGAAGTCCGATAGGGGGCAATTTGTCGACCAGAGGAAGATTGGAGCAGGTCGCAAGCGCCGTTTTAAACGCGTAAGCAAAAAGAGGATGGCTGCTATGCCTTCGCATATTCGAAAAGTTGGGGTCGTTGGAATTGGACTCATGGGCGGCGGCATCGCCCAGGTTGCCGCGACGCGCGGCTTCGAGACGGTGGTGGTCGATCTCACCGCCGAGATTTTGGAAAAAGGCACGAGTCGCATCCGGCAGAGCCTGGAGCGTCTCGTACAGAGCCACGAGATATCGGGGGGCAAGGCAGGAATTTCGATCGGCGAAAAGGACAAGGCGCTCGCGCAACTGAGCGCGTCAACCGACCGCCGCGTGCTTTTACAATGCGACATTGTGATCGAGGCCATCGTGGAAAACGAGGACGCCAAAAAAGATCTGATCGGCGCCGTTGCGCGGATGGGCTTCGACAAAATGCTTGTCTCCAATACCTCGTCTATTTCCATTACCCGCCTGTCCAGCGTTTATTCGCATCCGGACCGTTTCATGGGCATGCACTTCATGAATCCGGTGCCGGTGCAGCCGGGCTGCGAGCTTATTCGCGGCCTGCTGACTTCCAACGAAACTTGGCAGAGGGTCACGGCCTTCTGTCAAGAATTGGGCAAGGAACCGATCAGCGCCGAGGACAAAGCCGGCTTCGGCATCAATCGTATGTTCGTTCCTTTTTTGATGGAGGCGGTCAAAGTCGTGGAAGAAGGGATTATGAGCTGCGAAGACGCGGATAAGACCCCTCTGTGCCTGGGCCATAAAATGGGCCCCATTACTACCTTGGACTTCGTCGGCTTGGACACGACCCTTGCGATTGCCGAGGTATTGCGCCGGGAACTCGGGCCGGGCTATGGGCCTCCGGATCTGCTGCGCAAACTCGTGGCCGCGGGCTTCTGCGGCGCCAAAAACGGGAAGGGATTCTACCTCTGGGAGAAAGGGAAGAAGACCGGGGTCAATCCGGCGGTGGCGCGTTATCGACGCAGAGCGTTCTAGCGCCTCAGTCTCTGCCAGGATTGAAAGGTCCCTCCTACTTCCCTTCAAGCAAAATCAAATTCGGATCTTCCAAGTGTTCGATGACGACGTTCAAAAAACGGGCGGCTTTGACGCCGTCGACCACGCGATGATCGAATGCGAGCGAGAGCGGCATGATCTTGCGAATCACGATCTGGCCGTCTTTGACCACCGCCCGGTCTTCGATCTTGCCGATTCCCAGGATGCCCACTTCGGGATAATTGATAATCGGCGTTCCGTAGGACGCGCCGATGACGCCGTAGTTGGTGATGGTAAAGGTGCTGCCTTTGAGCTCGGAAAGTTCCAGCTTGCGGGACCTGGCTTTCTCCGCCAACGCGCTGATCTCTTTGGCCAGCTCCAGAATATTTTTCTGGTCCGCCTGTTTGATCGCGAACACCATCAAACCATCGGCGGTGTCGACGGCGATGCCGATGTTGAAATATTTCTTGAGCACGATCTCTTCGGTTTCTTCATCGAGCGCGGCGTTCAAATAAGGATGCGCCCGCAGCGCTGCGAGGGCCGCTTTGATGATAAACGGCAGATAGGTCAACTTGATGCCTTTTTCCGCGGCGACGTTCTTTTCCTTGGAGCGGACAATTTCCAGATCGGATATATCCGCGTCTTCCCAAATCGTCACGTCCGGGACATGCTGCCTGGCTTCTTGCATCCGCTTGGCGATGGTTCGCCGCAGGCCGCGCAGCGGAATCCGCTCGACGGGGCCGAACGGTTCGGCGTGGGCCGCCGGTTCGCGGTTCCCAGCCGCTTGTTCGACATCTTCTCTGGTGATTTTTCTATCCGTGCCGGTGCCATGAAGCCTGGCGAGGTCAACGCCCAGTTTCTTGGCCAGAGAGCGCACCGCGGGTATCGCTTTGACCGGCGCCGGCGGCTCGATGACCTCCTCGTCGCTCAGCGATCCGACTACGCTGCCGCGATCGTTCGCCCGGGGCGATGGCGCGGAACGGCTTTCCTCATCGGTTTCGACGCTCAGCAAGAGGTCGCCGACTCTGACGATTTCGCCTTCCTTGCGGTGGTGCTTGGTGATCTTACCCGTGTGCGGTGAAGGCAGAGCGACGATCGCCTTGTCGGTTTCAATCTCGACCACGTCCTGGTCTTCTTTTACGGTCGAGCCTTCAGCGAGCATCCACCTGACGATCTCCGCTTCATTGATGCCTTCGCCAACGTCGGGCAGGTGAAACTCCTTGATCATGGCTCCTCCGTCAATGCAAATCACGCACTCATGACTCGATCGATCGCATTGGCGACGCGCCGAGCGTCCGGCAGAAAATACTGCTCCAACTTGGGCAGCGGCATGACGGTGTCGAAACCGGTTACCCGTTCGACGGGCGCTTCGAGGTGCAGCAAGGCCTTCTCGTTAATCCGCGCGGCGATCTCGGCGGCGACGCCGCAGCTGCGCGGCGCCTCGTGCACGATCACGGCGCGATTGGTTTTCGTGACCGATTCGATAATCGCGTCGGTGTCGAGAGGGGATAGCGTGCGCAGGTCGAGCACTTCGGAACTGACGCCGCGGTCCGCCATCAGCTTGGCTCCCTGGATCGCCGCCTGAAGCATCGCGCCCCAGGCGATGAGCGTGACGTTGCGGCCTTCCAGCGCGACGCGGGCTCGGCCGAGCGGAATCACAAACTCGTCTTCCGGAACGTCTTCGCGGATGGACCGGTAGACTTTTTTGGGTTCCATGAAGATCACCGGGTCGGGATCGCGAATCGCTGCGAGCAACAATCCCTTCGCCTCGTAGGGCGTCGACGGTACGACCACTTTCAACCCGGGAGTGTGGACGAAGTAAGCTTCGTTGCTTTCCGAGTGATGCTCGGGGGCGCGGATGCCGCCGCCATAAGGGACTCTGACGACCAAAGGGCATTCATAGCGGCCCCGCGATCGCGATCTAATGCGCGAGGCGTGGGCGACCAGCTGCTCCATGGCGCCGAAAGCAAATCCCTCAAACTGCATCTCGGCGATGGGCCGCAAACCGTAAACCGCCAGCCCGATGGACGTTCCGACGATCGCGGATTCCGAGAGCGGCGTATCGATAACCCGATTTTCTCCGAACAGATCCAGCAAGCCCTGGGTCACGCGAAAAACACCGCCGTCTTTTCCGACATCCTCGCCGAGAATCAGGACACGCGCATCTTTTGTCATTTCCTGTTTGAGAGCCAGATTGATGGCTTCGACCATGGTCAGTTTAGCCATTGTGAACTCCCTTATTGTCCCTGTGCCCGTTCTCACTAAGAAACTCTTTCATTTGCTCGGCCAGTTCCGCCGGCAGATCGTGGAAGGTGTGGAGGAATATTTCTTTTGGGTCGGCCGGCGGCGTGGTCTCTTCTTCCTTCACGGCGGCTTCAACCCGCTCGCGCGCCTGCGCCGCCACACGTTGGCCGTAGGGTTCATCCCAAAGGCCTTTCATCGCCATATACTTTGTCAGCCGGTCGATGGGATCCCTATTTTTCCACTGCTCGACTTCTTCTGCGCTACGGTAACGGGAGGCATCGTCGGCGGTGGTGTGGTCGCCGATCCGGTAGGTCACGGCTTCGATAAACGTCGGGCCATTGCCGGCGCGCGCCCGCTTTAGCGCCTCGTCGGTGGCGTGGTACACGGCGAAGACATCGTTGCCGTCGACCTGGATGCCAGGGAAGCCGTAGGCGATGGCTTTTTGCGCCAGGGTCTCGGCTGCGCTCTGGCGTTTTCGCGGCACGGAAATCGCCCATTGATTGTTCTGGCAGAAAAACACCACGGGCAGGGAAAAGACCCCGGCGATGTTCAATCCTTCGTGGAAATCGCCCTTGGACGTGGCGCCGTCGCCCAGGTAAACGAGCACGGCGATTTTGTCACCGCGTAGTTTGGCGCCCCACGCCGCCCCGGCGCCGATGGGAATCTGTGTTCCCACCGGGATGGTGATTGGAAAATCGTTTTGTCCTTCGGGAATCATACTGCCGCGTTCGTCCCCCGACCAATACTGAAGAATCATTCGCGGCGGCAAGCCTCTGACGAAGGACGCTCCCGGCTCGCGAAAGGCGGGAAACATCCAGTCGGACGGTTGGAGCGCGAAGGCGCTGGCGACTTGCGCGGCTTCCTGGCCGAGAATCGATGCGTAGGTTCCCAGCCGTCCTTCGCGCTGGAGCTTGAAGGCTTTTTCGTCAAACGTGCGGGCGAAAACCAGCCACGCGTACAGCTCTTGGATTTGCTGGTCGGTGAGCGGAGGGCAAAGCTGTTCATCGCAGTTGCCAAGCTCATCGAGAATCTGGAGCCTTTCAACCCTAAAGTGCTTGACGATTGTCTTAGGCATATGGGCCCCTCTCTGCCGGTTTTCTAACGCTCGCCTATTGATTATATTATAGCACTCGAAGCGAAAAGTGAATGCGTATTTTCTGCGCCGTTCTTTCGGCTATTCCCGTTCGGATTCGGCACTGTGGCCGCCGGTCTAGGCCTATCCGATGACAGCCGAGGGTTAACGTTTCATCTCTTCCCGCGAGATTTTTTTCTGCTAAACTGTTAGTTAAGCGAACAAGACCCAACATTACTGAAACGGCAGATCGAGGATAAAAAGCGCGATCCTCCATCGTCCAGCTTCCATCCTCAACGATGATAGAAACGGGATCAACGCTCGATAGCGGTCCGATGAAGCCGTCGGTTCATCGTCCAGGGATTGGAGGTCGTGATGCAGCGTGCCGTCATTGTTAGCGCTTGCCGCACGCCGATCGGCAGCTTTCAGGGGAAGCTGAGCGGCGCATCGGCGACTCAGCTGGGCAGCGTGGTTATCAAAGAAGCGTTGGCAAGGGCTCATCTGCGACATGAACAAGTCGACGAAGTCATCATGGGCAACGTGCTGTCGGCGGGCCTGGGGCAGGCGCCGGCGCGTCAAGCGGCTTTAGGAGCGGGACTTCCTTATGACGTGACCTGCACCACGATCAATAAAGTATGCGGCTCGGGACTCAAGGCGGTCATGTTGGCGGCGCAAGCGATCCTGGTCGACGATGCCGAGATCATCGTTGCCGGGGGAATGGAGAGCATGAGCAACGCTCCCTACCTATTGACGAAGGCGCGCACGGGTTATCGCATGGGATCAGGGGAATTGGTCGATAGCATGGTGCATGACGGCCTGTGGGATGTTTACAATCAATTTCACATGGGCGCCGCCGGGGAAATTTGCGCGCGGATATTGAAAATCAGCAGGGAAGAACAGGATGCATTCGCGCTCCAGAGTTACGAGCGCGCGCGCAAGGCGCAAACGAATGGACAATTCGCGCGGGAAATTGTTGCCGTGAAGCCGCGACAAGAAGGGTCCGAAGATTTGGCTCTCTTGGACGAAGACGAAGAGCCCGGACGGCTCGATGTTTTGAAGTTGCCAAGCTTAAAACTTTCCTTCGATAAGCACGGCAGCATCACGGCGGGCAACGCATCGTCGATTAGCGATGGCGCCGCCGCGGTGGTCGTGATGTCCGAGGATCGAGCCCGTAGCTTGGGGCTCAAGCCGCTGGCACGAATCATCGGTTACGCGACTTACGGAACCGAGCCGGCGTGGTTTACGACCGCGCCGGCCAAAGCGATTGCCGCTCTGCTGCAGCGCACCGATCGAAGCGTCGCCGAGGTCGATTTATTCGAAATTAACGAAGCCTTCGCGGTTTGCTCCATCGCGGTCAATCGAGAGCTTGGGCTGGATCCCAACAAAGTGAATGTCAGGGGAGGCGCGGTCGCTCTGGGACATCCCATTGGAGCGAGCGGGGCGCGGGTTCTTACAACGCTGCTTCATGCTTTGGAAGATCTGGGCCTAAAGCGTGGCGTAGCCAGTTTGTGCCTCGGCGGCGGAGAAGCCGTGGCGCTGATGGTGGAACGGGCGTGAGCGCGGGCTTCACCCGCGCGTTCAATCGGTTTAAGCCGTTCAAATCGTTCAAGTCGTCTTCGGAGGTTCCAACGGTTTGAACGGAGCGAAGTGGTTGAACGCAGCGTAGCGATTGAACAGCTTGAACGTGTTTAGCGGGGAAATTGAAAAAGATCGCCAATATGGAATTTGAGCTGACGGAAGAACAGCGCATGGTCCGGGAGATGACCCGGAGCTTTGCCGAAAGAGAACTAAAGCCGGCGGCCTCGCGGTTGGACCACGATGGCATCTATCCAGCGGAGCTGATCCGGGAGCTCGCCAAGATCGGGCTTATGGGCGTGTTCGTGCCGCAGGATTATGGTGGCGCGGGAATGGATTTCATCTCCTATGTCATCGCCTTGGAAGAGATCTCCAAGGCTTGGGCGTCGTTGGGGACGATCATGAGCGTGAACAACTCCCTGGTGTGTGGCCCGCTTTTGGTATTCGGGACTGAAGCGCAACGGAAACGATATCTCCCGATGGTCGCCGGCGGCGAAGGGTCGGGTTGCTACGCGCTGACCGAAGCCGGCGCCGGTTCCGACGCGGCGTCTATCCGAACCCAGGCGAGACGCGCAGGCGGCGATTACCTGCTCAACGGCAATAAAGTCTTTACCACCAATGGCAGCCGCGCTGATCTCGCGATCGTCTACGCCGTTACCGACCCCGCCCAAGGCAAGCGGGGCATCTCGGCCTTCTTAGTCGAGCGCAACACTCCGGGATTTGTCGTCGGCAAGATCGAGGACAAGCTCGGGCTCCGGTCGTCGGAGACCGCGGCGTTAAGCTTTGAGGACTGCCGCGTTCCTCGGGAAAATCTTTTGGGGCAGGAGGGGGAGGGCTTCAGGATCGCGCTCGAGACCCTCGATGGGGGCCGGATCGGCATCGCCGCCCAGGCCTTGGGCATCGCCCAGGGCTGCCTTGAGGAATCGCTCGCCTATAGCAAGGAGCGCAGTCAATTCGGTCGTCCCATTGCCGATTTTCAAGCGATCCAGTGGATGCTCGCCGACATGGCGACGGAGATCGATGCGGCCAGGCTGCTGGTTTATCGAGCGGCATGGCTGCAGCAGCAAGGGAAAAAGGTCGCCCGCGCGGCGGCCATGGCCAAACTGTTCGCCTCGGAAGCGAGCAACCGCGCCGCCTACAAAGCGGTGCAAATCCATGGCGGCTACGGTTACATCAAAGATTTCGTGGTCGAGCGTTTTTTCCGGGATGCGCGCGTCACCACGCTTTACGAAGGCACGTCGGAAATTCAACGCCTGATCATCGCGCGTCAGCTGATTCAGCAGGGAGAACCTTTCGATGAATCCCACGAAGAAAGCTTTTAGGAATCTCTCGGGCGTTGAAATCCAAGAGCTCTACAAGCCGGACGATATCGAGGAACTCGACTACGAGCGCGATCTGGGTAGCCCCGGAGAGTTTCCGTTTACCCGCGGCGTTTATCCCACGATGTACCGCGGCCGACTTTGGACGATGCGTCAGTTTGCCGGCTTCGCCGGCGCCGAGGAAACCAACCGGCGCTACCGTTATCTGCTGGCCCAAGGGAACACCGGTTTATCGGTTGCCTTCGATATGCCCACGCTGATGGGCTACGACTCGGATCAGCCGCGCGCGCGAGGGGAAGTGGGGCGGTGCGGCGTCGCCGTCGATTCGGTGGCGGACATGGCAACGCTTTTCCGCGGTATCCCGTTGGATCAAGTCAGCGTGTCGATGACGATTAACGGTCCGGCGATTGTATTGTTCGCCATGTACCTGGTCGTCGCTGAACGACAGGGGATAAGTTTCAAGAAGCTGCGCGGCACGCTGCAGAATGACATTCTGAAAGAATATATCGCCCAGAAGGAATGGATCTGCCCGCCGGCGCCGTCGCTCAAGCTGATCAACGATACCATCCGCTTCTGTGTCGAGTCGGCGCCGCTTTACCATCCGGTGAGCATCAGCGGGTACCATATCCGCGAGGCCGGCTCCACCGCCGTCCAAGAGATCGCTTTTACGCTTTACGACGGCTTGACGTACGTCAAGTCAGCGATCGATGCCGGGCTGAGCGTTGACGTCTTTGCGCCGCGTTTGTCTTTCTTCTTCAATGCCCACAACGACTTCTTCGAAGAAATAGCGAAATATCGAGCGGCGCGAAGACTGTGGGCCAGGGAGATCAGGAATCGATTCGCTGCGAAAGACCCCGCCTCGCTCGCGCTGCGCTTCCACGCGCAAACCGCGGGCTGCGCGCTCACCGCCCAGCAGCCTTATAACAACGTGGTTCGGGTCACGCTTCAAGCCCTCGCCGCGGTGCTCGGCGGCGCGCAGTCGGTGCACACAAATTCCCTCGATGAAACATTGGCCTTGCCGACAGAAGAGGCCGTGAAGACCGCGCTCAGAACTCAGCAAATTATCGCCCATGAATCGGGTGTGACCAACACCGTCGATCCGGTAGGCGGCGCCTATTATCTGGAGTCGTTGACCCACCGGCTGGAAGCGGAGGCAAAGAGCTATTTTGCCAAGCTCGATGAGATGGGCGGCATGGTGCGCGCCATTGAGATCGGCTATCCGCAGATGGAGATCGAGCGCGCCGCGCTCGCTTATCAACGGGAAATCGACTCCGGCGAGCGCGTCATTGTCGGTGTCAATGCCTTTGCCGAGGCCGAGCAGGAGCCGGTGAACATTCTCCGGATCAAACCGGCCGTCGAGCAGCGCCAGGTCCGGCTGCTACGCCAACGGAAAAAACAGCGCACCGCGCGGCGCCTACGCGCCGCCTTGCAGCGCCTGGAACGGGTAGCGGCGGAGAACGGCTATTTGATGCCGCCGCTTATGGATGCGGTCAGAGCGGAGGCGAGCGTCGGAGAGATCTGCGACGTGTTTAGACGGGTTTACGGAGAGTACCGGGAGACCGGCACGTTATGAAGATCGGAATAATGGAGTCCTGGAGTATTGGGTTTTCGGATCGTCGGAATGTTTGGAGGCGGGGCCCCCAAGACTCCATCACTCCGCTTCTCTGAGGTGATGTCATGCCCGGCGATAACCAGCATCGCTTGCGCGTTCTAATCGCCAAAGTCGGACTGGACGGTCACGACCGCGGCGTCAAGATCGTCGCGCGCGCGCTGCGCGACGCCGGCGTCGAGGTGATTTATCTTGGCATTCACAACACGCCCGAAGAAATCGTCAGCGCCGCGCTCCAGGAAGATGTCGACGCCATTGGGATCTCGATTCACTCCGCGGCTCATCTTTCGCTTTTCAAAGATCTCGCCGACGGGCTCAAGCGAAATAAAGCCGGCGATATCGTCGTTTTTGGCGGCGGCATCGTTCCCGCCGAGGATATCCCCGCCCTTAAAAAACTCGGCGTAAAGAAGGTCTTTGGTCCGGGCGCTTCGCTCCAAGAGATCGTCCGTTTTGTGAAAACCATCGGCGGGCGCGGCGCTTTTATGGAATCGACAGCCGGCTAAGGCGATGAACTTTGAGTTGACCGAGCAGCAGCGGTTACTGCGGCGAACCATCCATGATTTTGCCGAGCGCGAGATTGCGCCGGGGGCCGGTGAGCGTGACGAGTCGGCGCGCTTTCCTGACGAGCTGGTTCCGAAAATGGCAAAGCTGGGTTTGTTCGGCGTCATGATCCCCGAGTCGTACGGCGGCGCGGGACTCGATGCGATGAGCTTCGCGATCATTCTCGAAGAAGTCGCCCGCGTCGACGCCGCGGTGGCCTTGCTGTTGGCATCGCATAACTCTCTCTGTGCCGGACATATTCTCGCGTTCGGCAACGAAGAACAGAAACGGACCCACTTGGTGTCGCTGGCGACCGGCAAGGAGCTGGGCGCGTGGGCGTTGACGGAACCGGAGGCCGGCTCGGGCGCGCAATTTCTCAAGAGTCGCGCCCTGCCCACGGCCAGCGGTTGGGTTCTCAACGGCGACAAGATTTATATCACGCAGGGATCCGTGGCCGGCGTCTGCGTCGTTATGGCGTCCACCGAGCCGGCGCGCGGCGGGGGCGGCATCTCCGCATTCATTTTGGAGCGGGCAAGCGCGGGGTTTTCCGTGGTGCGGGTCGAAAATAAATTGGGCGTGCGGGCGTCTAACACAGCCCAGCTCCGCTTCGACGGCGTCCAGGTGCCGGCGAGGAATCTTCTGGGCGGCTTGAACGCCGGTTACAAAGATGCGCTCAAGGTTTTGGATGGCGGACGAATCGGCATCGGTGCGCTGGCCGTCGGGATTGCCCGGGCCGCCCTGGAGGCATCGCTTGGCTATGCCAAGCAACGGCGGCAGTTTGGCAGGCCGATTGCCGAGTTTGAGGCGATTCAATGGAAACTGGCGGACATGGCCACCGAAATCGACGCCGCAAGATTGCTCGTCTATCGCGCGGCGGAGCTCAAGCAGAAGGGCGTTCCTTTCAAGCGTCTTGCTTCCGAAGCCAAGCTTTTCGCATCCGAAGCCGCCGCGAGAGCTACCAGCCAGGCGATTCAGATTCACGGCGGCGCCGGCTTCATGAAAGACTGCCCGGTGGAGCGCTATTTCCGCGATGCCAAACTTTGCGAAATCGGCGAGGGGACCTCTGAGATTCAAAGAATGATCATTGCAAAGGAGCTGCTTCATTCAGGCCATGACGAAGTCGCGATCAAATCTCAAGAATAGTCGCCGGCCTGTTATAGAGGAAATGGTCGAGTCGGTGCTGGCGCGAGACCCCCGCGCCGCGGCTCGGGTGCTGACCCTGATCGACAACTGCGACCCGTTGGCCAGAGAGATCCTCAAACGCCTTTACTCCAGGACGGGCCGCGCCCGCGTTGTCGGCGTCACCGGCAGCGCCGGATCGGGAAAGAGCACTCTGATCGCCCGGATGACCGAAGAGCTGCGCCGGTGCAAAAAGGCGGTCGGCATTCTAACCATCGATCCGACCAGCCCGTTTACCGGCGGTGCGCTCTTGGGAGATCGCCTGCGCATGCGGGAGCATTTCTTGGACGAAAGCGTTTTTATCAGGAGCTTGGCGACGCGGGGCGGTCACGATGGTCTCTCCGGTTGTCTTTGCGCAGCGGTCCAAGTATTGGACGCGATGGGTAAAGATTACGTTTTGATCGAAACCATCGGCATTGGCCAGGACCAAATAGGAATCGCCGGCCTGGCCGATACCGTGCTGGTCATCGTCACCCCGGAGAGCGGCGATGAGGTTCAAGGACTCAAGGCAGGTATCCTTGAGATCGCAGATCTGCTGGTCATTAACAAAGCCGATCGACCCGGCGCCGAGGAGTTGTTTTTGAATCTCGGCAATCTCATCGGGGATACCGGCGTGCCACCATTCAAAACCTCCGCGCTGAACGGCGAGGGAGTGAGCGCGCTCATCGATGGGATCGAGAAGCATCGAGCCGAATTCGCAGCCAGCGGGAATCACAGGCAGAGGAGCTTGGATATTTCCCGCGCTCAAGTCCTGGCGTCCGTCGGGGATCAGCTCATGGTCAAGGTTCAAAGGAAGTTAGGAGAGCGTGAGATCGCGCGCTGGGCGCAACAGATCGCCGATAAGACCGTGGACCCCTACACGGCCGCGGAAAAGATCTTGGGAAAGATGGGTCTCTAGCCCGGATTATTCGCACTGTGACGACGCCCTCGGAGCGAGCCCTCCGAGGCAGGACAAGTTTGAGATGGAGTCTTTTAAATTCGGCGGCGAGATCGTCTGGCGGCCATCGAAGGCAGTGGTTGAACGTAGCCGCATCAAGCATCTCATGGACCGCTACGGGATCGCGACATTCGAGGAATTCCACCACCGGTCGATAACCGACCTCGAGTGGTTTTGGCGGGCGGTCCTGCAAGATCTCTCCATCGAGTTCTTCCAGCCCTACGAACGGCTTCTCGATATGACCCGGGGGATCGCCTGGACGCGCTGGTGCGTCGGTGGAAAGATGAACATTGTGCACAATTGTTTGGACAAGTGGATGGGCACGCCGGTAGAAAATCGCGTCGCGATCCGTTGGGAAGGGGAAGAAGGCGTGACGCGCTCGGTCACCTACCGGGAGCTCTTTCAGAATGTCAACCGCTTGGCCAATGCGCTGCGCCACATGGGCGTGAGCAAGGGTGATGTCGTCGCTCTATTCATGCCGATGGTGCCGGAGAATGCCGAGGCGCTTTTCGCCGTTGCCAGGATCGGCGCCGTCGTCCTGCCGCTCTTTTCCGGCTTTGGTGCCGGCGCGGTGGCGGCGCGGCTGAGCGACGCGGGAGCGAAAATTTTGCTCACCGCCGATGGTTTTTACCGCCGCGGCGAGACCGTGGCACTCAAGCAAGTCGCCGACGAAGCGCTGCTCAAAGCGCCTGGTGTGGAGCATGCGCTGGTGTTGCGGCGGACAGGCAAACCTGTTCCGTGGCGTGCCGGGCGCGATCGCGATTGGGGCGACGCCGTCCGCGCGCAATCACCGCATGCCGCAACGGAGAGAACCGACGCGGAAGATCCGCTGATGATCATTTACACTTCCGGAACCACCGGAAAACCCAAAGGAGCGCTGCACTCCCATTGCGGTTTTCCGATCAAGGCGGCGCAGGACATGATTTGCGGCCTCGACGTTCACTCCGCCGACCGCCTCTGCTGGGTCACTGACATGGGCTGGATGATGGGCCCGTGGGAAGTTTTCGGCGCCACCCTGCTCGGCGCGACCATGGTTTTTTATGACGGCGCGCTGGATTATCCCGCCCCGGATCGTTTATGGAAGCTCGTCGAAAGTCACGGTGTGACTATTCTCGGTGTCTCGCCCACTCTGGTCCGCGCCTTGATGCGTTTCGGCGCCGAGCCGGTACAGGCGCATAACCTTACCACGCTACGGATTCTCGCCTCGACGGGGGAGCCATGGAACCCGAATCCTTGGCTCTGGTTTTTTAACAAAGTCGGAAAAGGGCAACTGCCGATCATCAATTACTCCGGCGGCACCGAAATCTCCGGCGGCATCGTCATGGGAAATGTTTTGACGCCGCTCAAGCCATGCGCCTTTTCAGGCCCGATTCCCGGGATGGCGGCGGATGTGGTCGATGAAAACGGCGATTCGGTGCGTAACCAAGTGGGCGAGTTGGTGATCCGCCAACCGTGGATCGGCATGACGCGCGGCTTTTGGAAAGATCCGGAGCGCTACCTGGAGAGCTATTGGAACCGATTTCCAAACGTTTGGGTTCACGGCGATTGGGCAGCCGTCGATGGCGATGGCCTTTGGTACATACTGGGACGGTCGGATGACACAATCAAAGTGGCGGGGAAGCGCGTCGGCCCAGCCGAGATTGAGTCGGTCTTGGTAAGTCATCCGGCCGTGAGCGAGGCCGCCGCGATCGCCGTTCCCGATCCGCTAAAAGGGGAATCGATAGTTTGTTTCTGTGTCCTGAAAGCGGGGCTGGCTAGGCGCGCAGAACTTGACGAGGAACTCAAGGACAGAGTGGCGCAAGATCTCGGAAAGCCTCTGAAGCCGGCGGCGATCAAGTTCGTCGGCGATTTACCCAAGACGCGCAACGCCAAGATCATGCGCAGGGTGATACGCGCGGCTTACCTCGGAGAAGATCCCGGCGACCTCTCCGCTTTGGAAAATCCCGAGGCGGTGGAGGAGGTTGGCAAAGCCGGTTAAAAACATTTCACACAGGAGGTGGGGCGATGGCGAAGATCTATGCCAATGTGCTTGCAGCGGTTGGAAATACACCACTCATTCGGCTGAATCGAGTTACCAACGGGATCGCCGCAACGGTCTGCGTCAAGGTGGAAGCGGCGAATCCGGGACGGAGCGTCAAGGATAGAATTGCCCTCGCTATCGTCGAGGATGCGGAAGGGCGCGGGTTGCTCAAACCGGGCGGCACCATCGTCGAGCCCACCTCGGGCAACATGGGCGTGGCGCTGGCGATCGTCGCCGCGGTGAAGGGGTACAAGTGCATCTTCACGATCCCCGACAAGATGAGCATCGAAAAGATTCGGCGGCTGCGCGCCTTTGGCGCTGAAGTCGTCGTTACCCCGACGGCCGTGCCGCCGGAGTCGCCGCAGTCCTATTATTCAGTGGCTCGGCGGCTCGCCGACGAAATTCCCGGCGCCTACCTGCCGATGCAGTACGATAATCGCGCCAATACCAAGGCCCACTACTACTCCACCGGCCCTGAGATTTGGGAGCAGACCGATGGGCGGATCAGCCATTTCGTCGCCGGGATGGGGACAGGCGGGACAATTTCGGGGACGGGAAAATTCCTCAAGGAGAAAAACCCCGCCTGCACGGTCATTGGCGTCGACCCGGAGGGATCGATCCTGGCAAAGGCGTTTAAGCGCCAACCCTGGACGTGGAGCGATTCTCATCCTTACAAGGTCGAGGGGATCGGCGAAGACTTTGTGCCGAAGAACCTGCTGTTGCAGTACATCGACGATGTCGTGACGGTCTGTGACCGAGATTCCTTTCTCATGGGCCGCCGCTTGACCCGGGAGGAGGGAATTTTTTGCGGCGGTTCGTCCGGTGCCGCCGTCGACGGCGCGCTGCGCTACGCCCGCGAGCACCATCTGACTGATCGGGACCTCATGGTCGTGCTCTTGCCGGACGGCGGAGAAATCTATCTTTCGAAGATGTATTCGGACGAGTGGATGAGGCAGAGCCAGTTTCTCAGCGGGAATGTGCCCATCGGTGAGATTCTTAAATCGAAGGGGCGGCGGCTCCCCGAACTGCTGTCGGTGGAGATAGCGGCGACGGTGCGGGATGCGATCGCGGCGATGAACCAGTCGGGGGTCTCCCAGCTCCCGGTATTCGACAAGGGAAATCTGGTTGGGTCTCTGACCGAAAGCGCGCTTTTCCAAAGAACCATGGAGACGCCTGACATCATGGAGACTGCGGTCGCAGCCCTTCTGGAGCCGCCGTTCCCTACCGTCGCGGCGGACGAGGATATCTATGAGGTCGTCAAGCTGCTCAAATCTTCACCGGCGGTGCTCGTCCGGGACGGGGGAAAGTATCAGGGAATTGTGACGCGCTTCGACGTGGTGGGGCATTTAGCCGGCTAGTGGCCATGGCGCGAAAGAAGCCAAAACGGCCTGCGCTGAAGTTCGCTACCCGCGCCATTCACGCGGGACAGGAACCGGAGCCGGCAACGGGGGCGGTCACCGTGCCGATCTATCAGACCAGCACCTACGCGCAAAGCGCCCCCGGCGTTCACAAAGGATACGATTATTCGCGAACGGATAACCCGACGCGGACTGCACTCCAGACAGCGCTGGCAAGCCTCGAGGCGGCTCGATACGGTCTGGCATTTTCCTCGGGAATGGGCGCGGAAACCACCGTCCTCTTGGCGCTGAGACAGGGGGATCACGTGGTCTCGTCGCGCGATGTTTACGGCGGCACCTACAGAGTTTTTAAGCGCGTGTTTGAAAACTTCGGTGTCAGGTTTTCATCGGTGGAGACCTCCGATGTCAACGAGATCGAACGGGCCATGACCAAGCGCACCCGCCTCGTCTGGATCGAGTCGCCGACCAATCCGCTGCTTCGAATTACCGATATCCAAGCGGCCGCCGAGGTGGCGCATCGGCGCCAAGCGCTCTGTCTGGTCGACAACACTTTTGCCTCGCCTTTCTTCCAGCGACCGCTGGCGTTGGGCGCTGATCTCGCCCTTCATTCCACGACCAAATACATCGCTGGACACGCGGACGTGGTCGGGGGCGCTCTCTGCCTTAATGATCGCGCTTTGTATGAGCGTCTCAAGTTTTTGCAGAACGCGGCCGGGGCGACACCTTCGCCGTTTGATTGTTTCCTCACCTTGCGCGGGATCAAGACCCTCGGGCTGCGCATGCGCGAACATGAAAAGAATGCGAGCCGGATAGCGGCGTTCTTGAAGGATCACCCGCGCGTGCGGCGGGTCTATTATCCAGGGCTAGCGAACCACCCCGGCCACGAAATTGCCGCGTCCCAAATGGATGGATTTAGCGGCATGGTCTCCTTCGAGGTCAAGGGAGGCCTGACCGAGGCGCGACGAGTTTTACGTCGATTGAGGATTTTCAAGATTGCCGAGAGCCTCGGCGGCGTTGAGTCCCTCGTCGAATTACCCGCGGTGATGACACACGCTTCGATTCCCAAAGAAGAGCGGAAGAAAGCCGGACTTGATGATGGACTCATTCGTTTGTCCGTAGGAATTGAAGATGTTGATGACTTGCTTAATGATCTAGAGCTGGCTTTGGGCAAAGGAAGTTAAATCTATGATCGCTGCCATTTTCAACCATGATGAAGCACGAAAAATCGCCGAAGATTGGATCGGCGCCTGGAACAATCGCGAATTGGATCGAATTATTTCTCACTATGCCGACGATGTCGAATTCTCCTCTCCCACGGTCATGACTCGATGGGGTGAACCCTCCGGAGTTCTACGGGGAAAAGCGAAACTTCGTGAACACTTCCGGTGCGGGCTCGAAGTTTTTGGCGCAAATGCGCGGTTTCAACTTTTGGATGTTCTCAGCGGCGTGAATGGCTACACGCTTTATTACCGGCGCGAAGACGGGGCCACTGTCGCCGAAACGGTGCTTGTGGACGCCGATGGAAAGGCGCAACGAGTCAACGTCCACTACGCGCGAATTAAGTAGGAGGAGTGAAAACGACACGTGCATGTAAAGTAGTCTGGCTAGCCAGTCTCCAACTCATTAATTGCGCGATTTAGCCCATGACGCACCGTCACCCGAACGATCCTATTGAAAGCCAAGCGACGGTTGCGCCGGGCTCGTCATAAAGCACAAAAGCGTCGAGACGAGACCGCGCGGCACCGCATCAGGTAGAAACCGCGGCAAAGCAATTCGAATTTCAAAACTCGGATTTGATTCTTTGCGCTCTTGACCGCTTGGCGCGATCAACTTTGTTGAATAAGTTCTGTTGCGCACTTTAAGCGTAAGAATCTAAGACGTTGACAGGTGCAGAAACGAAACCGGCACCTGGCACCTCGCGGGTTGCGATCTCGGTAAGTGCGGCTAGGGTCCCCACAAGATCGCCTCCTTTCTGCCGCCGATCTTAGCAGCCCGCGACCTCAAGTAGCGACCGAGGCAAAAACCTAGATTGGCAATCAAATCGGGATCGCTGTTTGTAATGAAAAGACGATCTTCTATACCGAAGGTCTCCCGCCTGAGTCGATTGAGAGGATGGCCTTCCCGCCACGAAGAACCAAATCTCCTTCGAAGCTCCTTCTCAAACATGATAGCGATCTTATCCTTCATGCGGAGTTGGGTATCCTCGAGATAAATGGCGAGATCCGGCGCGAGGACTTCCAGCCGGTCAAAGAAGGCCTGGATGTCGCGCTGCTCAATGTGTTTTGGCGGGGAGGACTTGGTTTCGACATATACGAGACTCCCTTCCATAAGCGCCACAACGTCAAAGTCCCCTCCGCCGCGATTCTCTTTAACCCGAAAGCCCCACAGGGAAGGAAGGTAGAATTCCTTTTCCAAGATCTGGCAGACGAACCATTCTAGAGTTTCTCCAAAGGAGCTGATGCGCGTGTCTTTTAGCATGAAGCGGCTTTGACGCATGGGGAGAACGATGCCCACACGCACGAGAACACGAAGATATTCTTCAGCGCTTCTCTCAGAGCAGTAGCGCAAAAGATCTGCGAGGGAAAAGGAGTCCTTGTTTTTAATGACGTCCCGGAGAAAAAGTCGAAAGGAATACTTTTTCAGATGACTATAAAAGTCCTCGCGGAATCTTTTTGCACTGGGTAGGAGAACGCCCCGATCCTCTTCTCTCGGATAACAGCGAAGGCCGCGCCGGATGATCGCTCCTAGAACCCGCTGTTCCTTTTCCTCGAGGATTTCCTTTTTTAAATTTTGGAGTTCTTTTTTCAGAGCGAGGATTGCACTTCTGAGCGTGGGGCTGCCTGATTTCATGGAAACGAATCCGCCGCGGTCAAGCCTACGACATGGGTAAATGGAAATTCAAGCGTCGTTGAAACCCGGTTTGGATGGTGCTATGCAACTTATATCACAAGATCGCTAAGAGCATCCCCCGTTTTTGACAAGCTTTGGCTTCAGATGTGAGGCCTAACAGAGGCACGCAAAAGGTTTCTCGGAGGGGGAAATGGAAATTTTTTTGGCCAGCCGCTCCTGGTATTTTGCCGCAGGAGTGTGCTGGCTTTTTTGTTTCTCAAAAGTTTCTTCTTATCTGAAGTTGTTGATAGCTGACTGAGCGGGTCCCTATGTTGACCTTCAGGTTAATTATCCTTCTTCTGCTTGCGTATCTTATTTTTTTCATCGTCTCGACGTTTTTCTTCTCAAGCAGAACAAAGCGTCTAAAGGGTTCTAAGGAGCGTCCCGATCAGGATCAGGAATTGGTTCTGTGTCTCCACTGTCAGAGCTACGTGCCTAAAACTGAAGCGGTATTTTCGCGGGGCCGCTACTTTTGCAGAGAGGAATGCGCCCGCCTATTTGTCAGGGCGCCATAAAGAACGTTACTCATTTTTGATGGAGGAATTATCATGGCCGTTAAAATTCTCATCCAAAGAAAAATCAAGCCGGGCAAGGAAAACGAACTTGGCGAGGCTATAGGAGAAATTCGCTCCAGAGCCATCCATGCACAGGGCTTCATTTCTGGAGAAACCTTGCGATCTGTGGACGACCCTTTTAGTCACCTGGTGATCAGCGCCTGGAAAAGCGTTGAGGACTGGAAAAGTTGGGTTAACACCCCGGAGCGGAAAGCATTCGAAGAAAAGATAGCAGGGGTCCTGGCGGACCCTGAGAACATCAGCATATACGAAACAGATACTTACTTCGACGTAAAGGGGATGGTAGAGACCCTGGCGGAGGGGACCGTTGTAGCCGACTAAGGGAAGACAGCTTAGAAAGAGCGACGTTGATCTCCATAAACGCCACCCGAATCGATGGACCCCACTAGGCTTCAGCACTCGTAAAATCGCCAATCAGTGATCTGCCTGAGCGCATAAAATAAGCAAGAAAATAAGAGAGATGAAAACGCTAGTCGCTGCATCTGTCGCTTTTTTCCTCGCCGCGTTGACTGCCGGGTCGGTCTCAGCGCGCGGAGCGACAGTCTCGGCCCAGTTGGGGAATGGTGGGCAGAGCCACTTCTCGGGATCCCCCCCTCATCCTAGTGGCTTGCGGGCTGTCTCCGGACGCTTCGGTGCTCACTTGAAAGATAGCCACCCTTTCCATCACCGGCGCTTCGATCACCGGCGGCATTTCAGGCATAAGCCTCTGTTTTGGCGCCACCACCATTTTAGTTGTCGTGGGTTTTTTCCGCACCACCCATTGGGTTTTCACAGCGGCTTCTGTTTCCGGCAACAGGTAATTGGCGTTGGCCCGTCTTTCGTGGTGATCAGCCCTTATCCACAGGAGCCAACCCTGGCTGCCCCTGGCGAGCTCGCCCGTTGGACGAGGGAGACCCACTGCGGGAGCGCCCGCTTATTTCCCTCATGCTCCGTCACCACGGAGAGTTAAAGTTGTCCCCTGACCAGGTGCGGAGCCTTGCAAAACTCAGGAGCGATTTTGAACGCGAGGCGATCCGGCACGAAGCCGATGTCCGCCTCGCTGAGACGGAGCTGGCCAGTTTGCTTGAGGTTGATGCTGTGGAGGAGCACCAGGTGAAGGCGAAGCTCCAAGAAATCGAGCGGTTGCGCGCGGATCTCCGCTTTGCGCGCATTCGCGCTATAGAGCAGGGTAAAGCGCTGTTGTCCCTGGAGCAGCGGACGATCCTCCGTACCTTGCTCGGTGAGCCTCCGTATTCGCACCTACAAAACGAGGTGCGTGAATAATCTGGGCGAGCAGCGGATCCCTGCGCGAGTTCAGAGATTACCCGGCGCGCAGTTTATTCGGTGGACTGGAGCCAGGAGTAATCTGAGAGGCGGCGTCTGCGCCGGGGTAGGTACGGATGGGATGTGATCTGCCCCTGGAAACTAGGAGCCCATCGGCCGGGTATCTTGGTTTCACAGTGCGGACAAGAGCCATCGGCAGTCAGCTGATAGTCCAAAATCAGATAGCCGTAGCGTTCAATCAGCAGCTCATGGCAGTTCTGGCAATAGGTATTTTCCAGGTCTCCTACCTTCCCGGGTAGATTTCCGGCATAAACGTAGCGCAACCCGGCTGCCTTACCAATCTCTGCGGCGCGCACTAAGTGCCGCGCCGTCGTATTATCTGGATCGATCATTTTATAGTCTTTGTGAAATGCCGTGACATGCCACGGAATGTCCCGCGACACGCTCACGAGGAATTCGGTGAGCCGCTTAACTTCGTCCTCAGAGTCGTTAAATCCCGGCACCAGCAATGTCACAATCTCCAGCCAGAAGCCCATTTCGTAAAGCCTGCGGATGGTATCTAAGATCGGTTGCAACCTGCCGCCCAGGAAGCGGTAGCGCTTGTCATCGAAGCTTTTTAGATCAACTTTGTAGAGATCAACCCACGGCCTTAAGTATTCCAGTACTTGCGGCGTGCCGTTCCCATTCGAGACAAAGCTCGTTACCAGCCCGGCCGCGCGGGCGTCTTTGAACACAGCTACCGCCCATTCACTTGTTATCAGCGGCTCGTTATACGTGCTTACGATCGCTTTAGCCCCTTGACGGAGAGCGTCACGGACAAGTTCCTCAGGGGTGAGCTTGAGCGGTGGCACCGTCGCGCTGGGATCGCGCAGAGCCTGCGAAGTTACCCAGTTTTGACAGTAAGCGCAGTGCAAATCACAACCGAGCATCCCAAAGCTATAGGCTAAAGCCCCGGGATAGGCGTGAAAGAAGGGTTTTTTCTCAATCGGGTCGCACTGCACGCCACCCGCGTAACCCCAGGGAACGTAGAGCGTGCCACCCCTGTTGAACCGGACTTGGCAAACTCCCGGACGGCCCTCCGGGATAGGGCAATGGTGGCCGCAGGCGAAGCATCGTATTCTCCCGTCACCCAGCTTCTCATAGAGCTCGCCCTCTCGGACATTCTGGTCGAGAATCTCACGAAGCGTAGCCATTACTGCTCACCACTCAACAAGCAAACCCCACCATAGTTACCTCATGAATTCAAGGCGCCTATCTGACGCCGCCCACCGGTAGCCTGTTGAAGAGTTGAAAGGAGAGCCTACTGGAGATTAACCCTATTTGCCTCTGGAAGAGTGGCTTGGTGGTTTTTCCCCTCCAAAGCGTAGAGGCGGCTCCCAAACCGCCTCTACGGCGCGCCAAAAAGCTGCGCTAGCATGGCAGGGATGATACTGCGCATGAGAATCCGGCAGCTTCCCTTGTTCTCCGCTGAGCCAATCCTCCTGGTGTGGTGAATGGCCTTGGCTATAAGTTCCCTGCCGGTGCCCGATTCTCCTTCGATTAAGACCGTCACGTCGCGTTTGCCTATCGCTGCCATGAGCCGAAACAGTTGCCGCATCGGCTTACTACGGCCCACAAGCTGCTCAAACGGCCAATCCTGCTCGAGTTGGCGGCGTAGTCGCTGCACTTCGCCTGTGAGCCGGTGCAACTCCAGGGCCTTTTTCACCACCTCTTTGAGTCGTTCAATATCGACGGGCTTGGTGAAAAAATCATCGGCTCCTTCCTTCATCGCCGAGATCGCCGAATCAACGGTTGCGAAGCCCGTGACGAAAATAAATGGCATAGCCGAATCCGCGCGCCTTGTCTCCGTCAGCAACTCGAGCCCGCTCATTCCTGGCAGCTCCAGTTCCGCGATGACCCGGTCGAACCATTCTTTTTCTATTTTGTCCAGCGCCTCTTCGCCGCACGAGACGTGCTCAACCTCGTAACCCTCATTGAGCAGGGCTCTTTGACACAGTCCGGCGACCTTCTCTTCGCCGTCGACAATCAGGATCCGTTCATGAGCCGTATCCATGTTCTCATCCTCTTCAATTTCAATGGAAATTGCAGAGAGAACGTCGAGACTTTCCCCGGCCTGCGCTCCACTGCGGTGCGACCGCCATGATGATAGCGAAGCGATTATCGCCCGGAGTGGTCATGATTGAACTCCTCTGCGGGCTATCCTGAGCGTCAGTTGTTGAACCAGAAATTGGTTGGTAGTACCGGCTCTGACTTTATGTCGAACGCGATTCAATGCGGCCACGTTTAAAGTTATTCTTCGCAGCGCGATGTGTCAACATAGTTCTTTGTCCTAGTTATTTCTCATCATAGACCTACGGGTAGGTCCCGGCTGCGATTCTCAGCGCGCAGCGGGCCGTCCGTGGTCGCCCGAAAGCAGGGCAGCCAGAGGGGCCTCCCCTACAGTGCCACGTTGTTGAAATTAGCCGAAGCCACTACCAAAAAAAGAGTGTCTTGACACACTCTGTTTGAGAGATAAGCTTAAGACATACCTCGCCCGGCGCCGCTTGAATCGCAGTGACGAGTCGAACTCGTGCAAAGAGACCGAAAACGTCAATTGTAGGGGGAGGGATGAAAATAACATAGCCAGCGGCTCGGCGATGACCCTCGCAGGAGTGAGCTGGTTTTTTTGTTTATGGCAGAGGAACAGCGCCGACTTCGGGTTGAACACGCGCCAGAATTAAACGCTTTCGACGGAGGTTAACATGGCTATCAAGGTCCTCATTCAGAGGAAGATTCAGGCGGGCAAGGAAAGCGAACTGGGCCAAGCCATCAGGGAGGTTCGGTCCAAGGCGGTCCACGCGCCGGGCTTTATTTCCGGCGAAACGTTGCGTTCTCTGTCGGATCCGTCGGTCCACCTGGTGATCTCCACCTGGAAAAGTGTTGAAGACTGGATCAACTGGGCCGATACTCCGGAGCGACAGGAATTTCAGAAGCGAATCGATCGTGTTCTAACCGAGCCGGCGACCATTGGCCTCTATCAATACGAATGAGGGAGCGGAAGTGGCCGATCGACGTTGCGCTGCGGTTGTCCATGTCAACGTATAGTTGAGGAGAGCGGGATCATGGCGGCTAAAGTTCAGCGCGTTCAATATTATTATACCGTCGTCCCCGATAAGCCGGGCGAAGGGGCAAAAGTATTCAACGCTCTCAAAGAAGCGGGAGTGTCCCTCGCCGCGGTGATCGGATTTCCTCAGGGGCGCCGGGCGCAGATCGATCTCGTGCCGGCGGACCAAGCGACTTTCAAAGCTGCGGCCAAAGCAGCCAAGATAAAACTGGTGGGCCCGAAGAGCGCTTTTCTCATTCAAGGTGATGACCAGGTGGGCGCCGTGGCCGAAATCGCCGAAAAGCTTTCCCAGGCCAACATTAACGTAACCGCGGTGCAGGCGATTGCGGCGGGAGAAGGCCGCTATGGGGCGATCCTCTGGGTAAAACCGCGGGACATGAGTACGGCCGCAAAAGTTCTGCTCCCAGCAGCCGTGGAAACCCCGCCTTTACCTCTTGGCGATTAGTCTTAGGTGGGTATCCGCCTATTGGTAACCTTTCGTAGCCCGGGAAACCCGCGCTAGCGCGCATCGTCAGAAGGAACTTCCCGAACGGTCGCGCCGGCAGTTCATGACCCTCTCCTTGTAGCAGCAACCATTTCCCGCTCATTTGACGATCCGAAAGCCTTCGATGTCTAGGATCGAGCCGGCGCGCCGACGCTTCGGTTTGATGATGACTTCAACTTTGCTGCCGATTCTGGCCTGGTCCGGGTCGGTGACACCGAGCAGATAATGAAGCATCGGTGTGGTAGCTCGATCTAATTGTACGAGAGCCAGAGCCTGCGGGCGGTGCAGCGGTTTGTGGTCACGGCCAACGTAGCAAAGGGTGTAGCTAACGAGCCGCCCCATTGATTTTACCGCCACCTGTTCGGTGAGTTCGGCGAAGCAACGCTCGCAGAAGGAACGCGCCGGCAAATACACCTGCTTGCAGGAACCGCACCGGGTGCCGATGAGCTTGCCGTAGCGTTTGAGTGCGTCGAAGAAGATCTGGCCGCCACGACCCGCAGTATAGAGGGACGAAAGCGGAATGACTCCTAGCCATGCGGCATGATCTTCGATTTGGCGAGATGGCGTCATGTCAGTTCCTTTTGGGCTTTACGGGTTCCCAATAAGCGATATCGGTGACGCTGCCGATGCGCTGTGACGCTGGCTTCCAAACGGCGCGCACGGCCATGCCAACCTTGACATCCTTCGGCGCTACGTTCCCAACCAGATGTAAGATGCCCATCCCCGGCGAGGCGCCATCGATTTCGATGACCGCCGGAATTTGCGGTTGTCTCGACCGCTTCACATCCCAGCTCACGTAGCAGAGGGAAAAAGTTACGATTTTGCCGCTGTCTCTAACGTAAACCCACTCGTCAGTGGGGAGAAAGCAGCGTTCGCAAAACATGCGCGGCGGAATCATGACGCGCTCGCAGCCGTTACAGCGGCGGGCGATCAGGCGCCGGCGTTTCAGCTCGTCCAGGTAGCGGCCGATGGCTTCGCCGGTGTCCCAGGCATAGCGGAGCTTGGGGGCGTACGAGGTCAGGAAAATATTACCCCGCTTCAATTCTCGTTTGTCGAGCGGCGTACCACCAAAATTCTTTGTCATAATGTCTCGTTCAAGCCGTTCAAACAGTTCAAATCGTCCAAGCCGTTTCGGAAGTTCGGACGTTCAAGTCGTCTAGGAATTCCAATGACGTGGTTGCATGTTGAATGTATCCAGTCCGAAAGACGGTTTGAACCGCTTGAACAACTTGAACGGTTTGAACATGTTTCTAATCCGGTTTTTTCGTTCCCATGACGGCGACGGTACCGACTTGCATGAGGTCTCCCCACGCTTGAGCGACGCCACGCTCGGGTTTGCCCGGCACTTGACGTTGTCCCGCTTCGCCGCGCAGCTGCCAAAACAGTTCACAGATCTTCATCATGCCAGCCGCCGCGATGGGATTGCCGACTCCTAGAAGACCCCCCGAAGGCGTCACCGGCAAGTCACCGTCGCGGTCAAATACACCGTCGGCGAGAAGCTTCGGCGCGCGGCCTCTCGGCGCGAGCTGCAAACCTTCGAGGTGGTGTAGTTCCTTATAGGCGAACGGATCGTAGGGTTCGGCGATGTTGATTTCCTTTCGGGGCTCTTTGACCCCAGCCATGTGGTACGCCATCCACGCTGCTTTCTCGACGTAGTCGGGATAAGCAAGATCGCGGTTGGTCCAATAAGCGGTGTCCAAGCACCAGCCAACGCCTTGAATCCAGACGGGATTGCCCGTAGCCCGGCGCGCGATTTCTTCCGCGGCTATCACGATAGCGGCCGCGCCATCGCTCGTCGGACTGACCATCAAGCGATGCACCGGCCAGGCCATGACTTCCGAAGCCAAGACCTCTTCGATGGTGACTTCTGCGCCGAGTTGCGCCGCCGGATGGTTCAGCGCGTTGTGCTTGTTTTTAACCGAGACGCGCGCGATCTCCTCGATGGTAATACCGTAGGTCTCCATGTAACGAGTCTGTTCGAGCGCGAAGATCCAGAGCAGGTTCGGCTTGAGGGGTTGTTCCGTGATCGGATCGAAAATGGAAATGAAAGCGGCCTGCGGATGGGGCTGGCAGGTCGACATTTTTTCTTCGCAGACCACAAGAACGGTATCGAACAGCCCGGAGGCAACGTGAAACCACGCCTGGGCGAGAGCGTAGACCCCGGTCCCACCGCCGACATAGCAGCGCAGGTAGGGTTTTTTCCACGCGCCGCAACCGTCCGAGAGATACTCTCCTTTCATGTGCAGCCCGTCGAAAGCGTCCGGCGCGCTGCCGGAGACGACGCAATCGATCTGGCCGAGTTTCATCTCGGCCGAATCCAGGGCGGCACGGGCGGCCAGCCAAGCAAGTTCCTTGGGCGTCTCCAGCGCCCTGCGCATGAATTTAGTCATTCCTGCGCCGATAACGGCAACTCGACGAGACATAAAAATCAGACTCCCAAGATCACCACTGCGCCGCTCGCGGTCGGCACGCCGCGCCAAGATTGCGCCAACCCGATTCTTGCGTCTGGCGCTTGGCGTGGTCCCGCTTGACCGCGAAGCTGTAGAACCAGCTCTGCGACGCGATAAAGCCCGCTCGCTTCCAACGGAAGGCCCATGCCTAAAGCTCCGCCGGAAACATTAACGAGGATCTTCCCATCCGGCTCGATCGCACCGGCATCGAGCGCGCGCCCGGCCTCCTTGGGCTCGACGTAGAGCCCTAGAGCGATCAGATGTTGCATCTCTTTGTAGGCGTAGGTGTCGTCGACTTCAAACAAATCGATCTCTCGCGGATGGGTAATCCCAGCCTGCCGGTAGGCCAGTTCAGCTGCGATCCGGGCGTATTCCGCCTTGACCCAGTCGCGCGACTCCAGGGTTGCACTGTCATTCGCAAAGCCGGCGCCCAAGACCCAGACAGGTTTTGAGGGAGCTTTGCTTGCCCTGGCTTCGTTCGCCAAAACAACAACCGCGGCTCCGTCCGCATGTCTGGCCATTTCGGCCTCGCGCAGCGGATAGGCGAGGTAAGGCGATGATTCCACGTAGGAGGCATTCATCTCTAGCGGATAAGCTGCCATCGGGTTGCGCAGCGCCGCGCGCCGATTTTTACATACCACCTGCGCGCACTGGGCCGCGCCAATCCCCGTTTCGTGCAAGAATAGGTTCATTTCCAACGCGGCGAGGGCGTGCGGATTAAAGGCAAGAGGCCGGTTGTAAACCGGGTCCAATGCGTAGTCGAGGAGCCAGTCGGGAGTCAGTATGTTCGACGCTTTGCTGTGGGCCTCGACGGCGACGGCGCCGGCGATCCCCGCGCGGATCTGCATGAGCGCGTCCGCAATCCCACAGAGACCGTCCTGAGTCACCGTGTGCATCGGTTTTTGCACGGCGCCGAGTTGATCGGGGGTGTATTCGTCGAAAATCGATACGCCTTCGTTGAGATCTTCGGCGCAGGTGACAAAGGAATCGACTTCGCTAAAGCGGATGCCGGCGTCGGCGTAGGCTTTTTGCGCGGCTTCAAAAACGAGTTCTTTATACGACCGCAGAGGCGTGGTCGGTTGGAGAGCGGTGAAGCCGATGCCGATGATGGCGACGCGATCCGACATCATGGGAGCGCCCTAGGCTACTTTTAACGAGGAAGTGGTGCTCCGCCGCTCTTGTGCCCGAGATCTGAGCTCCCTCTTGAGGACTTTTCCGGCGGGATTCCGCGGTAGCGCATCGATAAACTCGACATAGCGAGGCGCTTTGTAAACCGCCATGCGCTCGCGCGCATAATCGATCAGCTCGCGTTCGCTAATCGACTCGCCTGGTTTCAAGACGACGAAAGCCTTGACGGCCTCACCGGAAACGGGATCTGCGATTCCAACCACGCCACTTTCAGCGAGACTGGGGTGCCGCAGCAAAACTTCTTCCACTTCGCGCGGCCACACCTTAAAGCCCGATACATTGATCATGTCTTTGGCCCGGTCCAACAGATAAAAGTAACCATCCCTGTCCATCTTTCCTATGTCACCGGTCAGAAACCAGCCGTCCCGCATAACTTCCGCTGTTTCTTGGGGTCGCCGGAAGTAGCCCACCATCACGTTGGGCCCTTTGATGGCGATCTCGCCTTGCTCGCCCGGCGGCAGCTCATGTCCTTGCGCGTCTACAATCTTCATCTCGACATTCTCGATAGCGGTTCCAACGCTGCCCTCGCGGTAGTCAAGGTCATGATTATAACTGGCAAACGGAGAGGTCTCGGTAAGGCCATACCCCTCGTAGATAATCTGTCCCACCTTCTCGTACCACTGGCGTGCTACGGCGACCGGCATCGGTGCCGCCGCAGTGAAGCAGTAGCGGACTTGGCGAAAGTGTTCTTCGATCTTCGGCACCGTGAGCAAGCGCAGGTAAACCGGCGGAACGCCAAAAAACATCGAGATGCCGTTTGACTTTATGGAATCGAGAGTCTCGTCCGGCTGGAATCGGTCATGAAGCACGAGCGTCGCGCCACAGTGGACCGATGCGTTCATGATAAAGTTTTGACCGAAGCAGTGAAAAAGCGGCAGATAGCAGATGAGTCTATCCTTGGAAGACATTTTGGTATGAAGCGCGGTCGCGGCGACGTTGGATATGAGATTTCCGTGGGAAAGCAAAGCGCCTTTCGGCTTCCCCGTGGTGCCGGATGTATAAAGTATGGCGGCCCCGTCATTCAACGCTAAGTCGGCCGCCGGCACGGACGCTGCCGTGCGGGCTAATAGATTATCGATGCCAACAACGCCCGCCCGCTCTGCGTTATCGATGCAGAGAATCTTTTTGAGCGAGGGAGTCTCGCTCAAATCCGGCACTTGATCAAGGAGCCGGCTTGAGGTGAACAGTGTCTTTGCCTCGGAGTCATTGAGAATATATTTCACCTCGTCACGCTTGAGCATGACGTTCAGCGAGACCGCAATCGCGCCGAGGCGCACGGCGGCATAGTACGAGATAACGAACTCAGGCCGGTTGGGAAGAAACAGCGCCACGCGGTCGCCTTCGTGCAAATCTGCGATTTCCGTTAATGCCGAACTCAAGCGGCAAGCCCGCTCATAGAGCTGCGCGTAGGTAAGTCGATCATCGCCAAAGACGATGGCCTCATTATCGGGGTAACGATTTCTGCTCTCGTGCAAGGCGTCAAAGATATTCATAAACCGCCCTCCATTTCGGGGATAGGAATCAGCCTTGTTCGAATCAATTCCGATATACGCGCGATATCACCGTCCAGAGGTCTGTCGTTCTCCAAGAAGGGCACCTCCTTTCTAACGGTTTCAAAGATTGCGCTGTTACCGGCTCCCAAGTTGTCGCCGCCGCCACGCAGGTCGATGGCCTGGCAAAGAGTGATCAGCGAGATCGAGACGGCATCTTGCGCTATCCTCGTCATAGCCATCGCGGTGAGCGCCGCGTGGGTTCCCAGACTGACCATGTCCTGATTGTACTGTTCGGTCGGCAAGGTATGAATCGTGCTCGGGCTGGCCAGGTGACGCATGGCGCAGACCAAACTCGTTAGACAAAGCTGCATCCCTTTAAAGCCGGACGACACCCCTGGCTTTCGCGATAGGTTGGGAGGAAGCCCGTTGCTGAATCGATCATCGACGAGCATGGCCATGAGGGAGTGAAGCCAATTGGCCAGGGTAGCCAGATCGATTTTCCAACTGTCGAGCGCGCGAGCGACGTGGCCGCCGTAAAAATTGCCTGTGTGGTAAACGCGGCCCTCGGTGGGGTCGATGAGAGGGTTGTCATTGACCGAATTGATCTCGCGCTCCAAAACGAGCCGATGCCCCTGCAAAGCATCGAGCACGGGACCGATTCCCTGGGGCGCGCAACGCAGGGAATACGCCGTCTGGATCGGTTCTTCAGAGCGAACAATCTTCCCCTCGGCCGCACTGCGCGTCTGGCCGACCTTTTCCCGAATCTCGTCGAGATTGCGGACATAGCGGCTCTGGTATACCAGCTTGCGGCAGAACGCCGCCGCCGCCATCTGGCCGGGGTGATTCTTGGCCCGATGGATTGCTTCTGAAAACGGGTCGTCCGTGGCGCGCAGCCCCTCGAGCGCTAAGCTCGCGCAGGCGAGCACTAGGGGTGCGAGGTAGGCGCCGTCGTAGATCACCAGAGCGCCGATGCCGGTCATCACGGTCGTGCCGTTGATAAGCGCAAGCCCTTCTTTGGCTTTGAGTTTGACGCGTTTCAACTCGGCGTTGCGCAGCGCGTCGTCGGCGGCGACCTTCTTGCCCTGGTATAGGACTTCTCCCTGGCCTAGCAAGACGCGGCCGATGTAAGCGGAAGGAATTAAATCCCCGCTGGCTCCCACGGAACCGTAACGTGGCACCACCGGCGTAATCCCGTGGTTGAGGAGATCAACCATGCGCTCGATGATTTCTACTCTTACCCCGGACCGGCCCTTCGCGAGAGCATTCGCCCGAAGGAGCATGGCGGCACGGACCGCGTCCTGCGGGAGAGGTTGGCCTACGCCGCAGGTGAGGGAATGGAAAAGATTTTCTTGGTGGAAGGACAGTTCATCATGAGGAATGAGAAAGCGCACGTTTCCGCCATATCCCGTGTTGACCCCGTAGATAATCTCTCCGGCTGCGAGTTTTTTTTCCAGAAGCTGTCGAGCAGCAGAAATTCTCTCTCTTACTTCGAAGTTTGTAGTAAGTTCAACGCGGATGTTTCGGCGGGCTACCGAAGCGAGCTGCTCTATAGTCAGGCCGTCTCCGGAGATTTCTATGGTAGAGGGATTCATGTTCACCAGCCCCCCCCTTCAGATGTATTATACCATCCGACAATTGAAATGAAATGAAGCTCCACGGGCCTACGCCCAGGATCTTCTGCGTAGGCGGATAAACATTTCGCCTATGGGATTGGATGAAGCCGAAGAGGTCGTAAGAATCGAACAGACGTGGGCGCAGAATCCTACAAGGCCTGTTTAGCTTTGCTGGTTTAAAGTTTTTAGAATCTGCGTGAATTCTAGTTCGGCAAAAAGCGGTTGCATTTTATCTTTGTCTAGCCCCTGAAAGCGCAAATCCTCCAGGCTGACCGCGAGCGGCACGTCATTCTTAACGGTCGCCAATCGACGGCTCAGGAATGCCGCCTCTTTTCCTTCCTCAAGGACTTTGCGAATGCGCGCGGCGCCGCGCAGCTTCGACTGTTCCACCTGGTCCAGGTGATCGTAGAGATTTTCCAGCGTGTGAAATTGTTGAATCAGAGCGATGGCGGTTTTTTCGCCGATGCCTTTGACTCCGGGAATGTTGTCGACGGCATCGCCCATCAGCCCCATGACTTCGATGATCTGCTCGGGGGCAACACCGAATTTTTCTTTGACTTGATCCGCGCCGATCCAACGATCCTTTGCGCTGTCCAAAAGTTTGATGCCGTCGGTGACGAGCTGCATCAGATCTTTGTCGCTGGAAACCACGATGACATCGCAGCCTTTGCCCGACATCGTGCCGCAAAGCGTCGCGATAATGTCATCGGCTTCGTATCCCGGCAGCTCGAGCAGCGGCACGTTGAGCGCATCGAGGACTTTGCGGAAGTAGGGGAACTGGGGGATCAATTCGGGAGGCGCTTCGGGCCGGTTGCCTTTGTAATCGGCCAGCATCTCGTTCCGAAAAGTCTTGCGTCCGGCGTCCAAAGCCACGGTGACGTATTCGGGCCGATACTGTTTTAGCAACTTAAGTAAGATGTTGGTGAAACCGAAGATCGCATTGGTCGGCAGACCGGCGGCGTTCTTGAAGGAGGGGGGGATCGCAAAGAAAGCGCGGAAAATATAGGAGCTGCCGTCGATGAGAAAAAGTCGTGGCGACGATTCGGACATGGAGGATTCCTACAGGGCGCTATAAATCAGTTCAAAGTTCCACGTTCAAAGTTCAAAGTTTAAGGATTCGGAGTCGAGATTTAGGGAAACCTTGAACATTGAACTTCGAACCTTGAACGGTAAATCTTGCACTCACGAAGCCGCAGGCTTCGAGAGCGTATGCGTTGCGGTGCCGTAAAATACTTCCGCCGCTTCCATCAGCGTTTCCGACAGCGTCGGATGGGGATGAACCGAATCGGCGATGTCGCGCGCGGTGGCGCCCATCTCCACGGCCAAGACCCCTTCGCTGATCAGCTCTCCGGCGCCGGAGCCGACGATGCCGACGCCGAGGATCCGTTCGGTTTCGGGTTCGATGATAAGCTTGGTCAGGCCGTCCGGGCGATCCAAGGTGAGGGCGCGGCCGGACGCGCCCCATAAGAATTTCGCGACTTTGATCTCAATTCCTTTTTGCTTGGCTTCGGTTTCCGTCAGGCCGCACCAGGCGACCTCGGGGTGAGTAAAGACGACCGCCGGAATCACGATGTTCTCAAAAACGCTGGCCTCGCCCAGGATCGCCTCCACGGCGATGCGGGCTTGTTTGCTTGCCCGGTGGGCCAGTAGCACGCCGCCGCCGGCGTCGCCGATGGCGTAAATATGCGGGTCGTCGGTTTGCTGCCGGGCGTTGCACTTGATAAAGCCTTTGTCGTCTTTGGCGATCTTGGTGTTTCCCAGACCCATGTTGCCGATGTTGGGCACCCGTCCGACGCTAACCAATACGCGGTCGTAAAGCTCTTCGCGTCGCTCGCCGGCCAACTGGAGGGTGACTTTGATCCGTTTTCCGGCGGTGGCCATTTTGAGCACTTTGGTATTGACGCGGATTTCCTTGAAGGCTTTTTGCGCAAAGCGGCTGACCGGCCGGACGAGATCAGGATCGATGCCGGTGAGTATCGAAGGCAAGGCTTCGAGCACCACGACCTGACTTCCCAAGGCGGCGTAAACGCTCCCTAGCTCCATACCGATGTAGCCGCCGCCCACCACCAAGAGGTCGCTCGGCACGTCCTGGATTTCCAAAGCCTCCGTCGAAGTCATGATGCGCTTGTTGCCGAGATCGAAGGCCGACGGCAGGGCCGCCTTGGAACCCACGGCGATGATCGCGGTATCGTAGGCGATGAACTTTTGCCCCTCGGCGGTTTCGACTCGGAGCGTTTGCGAGTCTTCGAAATGGCCCCGGCCATGGACCAGTTGCACGCCCCGCTTCTGCGCCAATCCTTTGAGGCCCTGGCCCAGTTTGTCGAGTATTGAATCCTTCCAGGCGCGCAGTTTGTCGAGATCGATTTTAGGCGCGCCGAATTCAATGCCGCGCCCCGCCGAGTCCTTGGCTTCGCGCAGGATCTCCGTGGCGTGGAGCAGGGCTTTCGAAGGGATGCAGCCCGCGTTCAGGCAGACGCCGCCCAGGCGCGGGTTTTGTTCGACGAGAGTGACCTTCTTGCCTCTGTCGGCGGCATAGAAGGCGGCGGCGTAACCTCCGGGACCCGCGCCGAGAATGACGATTTCAGTTTTGCTCGGTTCCATATTTTATTCAGTTAGTGCACTTGTCGGCATCCTGCGGGTGAAACCCAGAGGACAATTTTCACCGCGGAGGCGCGGAGGGCGCGGAGTAAAGAGTGTTCGATTATAAAATACTCCGAACTCTGCACTGCTATAGTCGAAATTGTTCGCAAGCTGCGATGAAATTTTCATGCTGCCAAGCTGATAAGTTTGTCCGTGTCTGCTTGCCGCGCCGCCAGGAGCGCTGTCAGAATAC